>Ga0209023_10000020_pt1 | contig 310329 bp, 289 predicted proteins | sample LakOneMetagenome_FD_187468 | JGI IMG/M metagenome (GOLD analysis project Ga0209023, IMG submission 187468) | Freshwater and sediment microbial communities from Lake Erie, Canada (SPAdes) (version 2) | ecosystem: Environmental > Aquatic > Freshwater > Lentic | place: Lake Erie, Canada... | reverse complement strand
GTGGCTCAAGCCATGCAAGAGTAGGTCATCGCCAGGGTTTTATCCTAGAACGCCGGATCCGAAAGATCCGGCGTTTCTTTTTTAGGCGGTAAAGCCGCAATCATCAATAGCAAGCACGGTCGTGCTTTGCTTGCACATCTAGCGGGCTAAACGTTGGGTTTTATTTAAGACAAACCCCAGATCGAAAGGTCTGGGGTTTTGTTTTATGCGGCGTCCCGGGCACCGCAATCAATAGCCACCGCAACCACTCTTTGCTTATCTAACCATCGGGCTAAACCTCGATCATCGACACGGGCTATATTTAAGGCAGACGCCACCCAACGAGTGGCGTTTTACTGTGCTCGGTTGTGCCGCGTAGTGCTATCAATAGCAGCTAAAGCACCTCTTTGCTTGCCCGGCTATCGGGTTAAACCTCGATCATCGACACGGGTTTTATCTATCGAAATAAAAATGCCGACGTGCCGGATTTAAAGACTGAGCGCAGTATTTTCATAGAGATCATGTTGATTGCATTATTAGCTGAGATTTTCGCCGGACCGAACTGCATGGATTGCATTTTGCAAGGCTACAAGCAAAGCCTCGGCTGTCTCCAGGCTTAACTCCAACTCTACGTTTGCTGTAATTGCCTCGTCGGGAATTCGCTGATCTAGTAAATCAATTCCGGAAATGTCCAAATCATTTTGAACCTGCCAACACTCGAGGTTAATGCAGCCCGAGTGAATTCCGGGCATAACCTCTATGAAGCCCTTGCGATAATTTACTGTGTCGCATCGGAATCTGAGTAAAGTCATTGTCTTGCCACCTAATAGGGCATTATTTAAATTTGAGACTATACCGGTAGAGATTATTTCTTCTGGCTTTGATACTCGTCTCGCATACCGTCGGTATCGAGTTTCTTTGAAAGATCTGCGGCATAACTTAGTTTCACTTCATCGCCTAGTCCCGGCAGGTAAAGTTCGATCAGTTTTTCGCGATTCGAATATTTGCGCATGACCAGTACGACGTAATCACTGCCCTGGTATTGAATGACATAATCCCTGCCATCGTAGGCCGCCTGCCTAGGCACGGTGCGGATGACTTTACCGTCATAAGGACTGTTGATGCCGGTTACTTTTATATAAGCCACATCTTCGCCATCAACCTCGGCCACCGATACTTCTTCATTTTGCGGCCCAAGAAAAACTTCCCCGTATTTCTGCATGCGTTGTAGCGGAGCGCTTGGCTTTATTTCATTTATCGGTTTTTCTTCGACCGCAATCTTAATCTTCCCGGATGCTGGCGGCTTTTGATTTTCAATAATCACCTGGTCGGAACGTATTTCCTTCCCAGGTTCTGTTCCGGGCTTGGTCGTGATGCTTGAAGCAGGTTCGGCGCCAGCGATAGGAATGGTTACGCCGTTTACCGGTTTCGGCATTTGAAGTTGTGAAGCCGTCGGCTTTGGCAGCGAATCCTGACTGGTCGGTCGATTAATCCACAACAAGCCGGCAAATACTATCAAACCAATGGTTGCAATCGACGGCCACAAATATTTGTTGGAATTCTTGATGCGATCAAGGTCAGACTCGGATATTTTCGTGGGCGCTGTCTTTCCGGTCGATTTCATCAAGCCTGGTGTAGCAAGCATTGTGCTGGCAGCACCAGAAGGCAGACGTGCATGTACCGACAAAGACGGGTCGGTCATGGCAGGGTGTTTCGCGATGGATTGCAATAACAAATTCGCAGATTGAAACCGATCGTCCGGATTTTTCGCCAGCAGTTTGTTCAGAATTGCGACCGTTTCCGCGTCGATGGATTGATTCAGTTTCCGAATGTCCGGAACTTCCGATTCCACAACGCTCAGCATCAACTTCAACGGACTAGGGTCATTGAACGGAATTTGCCCGCTCAACATTTCGTACAAAACAATGCCAAGGGCGAACAAATCGGAACGTGCATCGACCGGATTACCCAGGCAGACTTCCGGTGATAAATATCCCGGTGTGCCCACAACATCACCAGTCGCCGTCAATTTCTTCGAAAAATCTTTTTGCGTGAAGGCAATGCCGAAATCGGCAATCTTCAATTGATCGCGTTTATTCAACATCAAGTTGCTTGGCTTGATATCACGATGAATAACGCCTTGTGCATGTGCGCTGGCCAGGCCGCGAGCCGCCTGCTGGCAAATTTTCAGTGCATCGGCGGTTTTTAGAGGACCTTCGCGTTCCAGTAATGATGAAAGACTTTCACCATCGACAAATTCCATGGCGAAATAAGGCTGCTCGCCATCCTGCCCGATGAAATGAATTTGAATGATGTGAGGATCATTCAGTGCTGCCATGGCCCGCGCTTCGCGAACGAAGCGTTGCACCAGATCCGGGTCATGTGACAACGATGAAGACAATTCCTTGATGGCGACGTAACGCTCAAGTGCCGGCTCGTATGCCTTGTACACAACGCCCATGCCGCCACGTCCGAGCTCGGAAACCAGCTGATAATGTCCGATCTCGTTTTTCATGGCGACCTATGGCTTTTGTACGGAAGCGGAAATCGGTTAAGACTCCCACCACATCCAGAATTCATCCCACAGGCGACCGAAGAAGCCAGCTTCTTCAACATCACTCATCGCCACCAGCGGACGCTCGGCAATGACCTTGCCGTCGAGGCTGACGCGGACCGTGCCGACTTTTTGACCTTTCTTGAGTGGTGCTATAACAAATTTCGGAATATCCATGCTTGGTTTCAGGTCTTGGTAACGACCACGCGGAACGTTGATCATCATCGCTTCGGCAACGCCCAGGCTGACCAAATCGGCTTTACCTTTCCACACTTTAGGTTCGGCAATTTTTGCGCCGGCGGCATAAAGCGTATGCGATTCGAAGAAACGGAAGCCCCAGTTGAGCAAATTCAAATTACCCATTTCACGAAGACGGAAACCTTCGGCCTGCGATTTGCTTTCAATGCCCATCACAACGGAAATCAAACGTTGATTGTCGCGTTTCGCCGAGGCCAGTAAACAGAAACCGGCGCTGTCGGTATGTCCGGTCTTGATGCCATCCACGCTGGGGTCTTTCCACAGCAAACCATTGCGATTGTGCTGGGTAATGCCATTGACGGTGAATTCTTTCATTTTGTTGTATGCATAGGCATTCGGGAAATCGCGAATCATGGCGCGTCCCATCAATGCCAAATCGTGGGCAGTCGAGATATGACCTTCTGCGCTCAAGCCATGCGGATTTACAAAATGCGTATGCTTCATGCCGATACGCTGTGCGTAGCTATTCATCAACGAGACGAAAGCGGTTTCGCTGCCCGCGACATGTTCAGCCAAAGCAATGGCGGCATCATTGCCTGATTGAATCACCATGCCTTTTTCAAGCTCGGCCAACACAACTTGTCCATTTAGCGGCAAGAAACTGGTTGATCCATCCGTGCTGCCACCGCCGCCACGCCAGGCATTTTCGGAAATGGTGACCAGGTCGGTATCTTTGATTTTGCCGTTCTTGATTTCGGAGGCAACCACATAGCTCGTCATTACTTTGGTGATGCTGGCCGGTTCAACCGGTGCATCAATGTTTTCCCCCGCCAGGACTTGCCCGGTAGCGGCATCCATCAATAACCAGGCTTTTGCGCCTTGAGGAGCGGGAGCCGGTGGCATCGGTGCTGCGGCAGCTGCCGGACTTGCTGCAGGTGTCGGAGCCGCAGGTGTTTGGGCGATGGCTAGGCCGACGGAAGCGGTAACAATAGCCGCCAAAAAAAAGTGTGACAAACGCATTAGGGGACTCCAGCAGACGCAGGTAATTTCAATGGGTGAATTCTAAGGCTTTTGCAGGATAACTTTCGGTTTTGGCAAACCTAATTGTTGAATTTTTTCGTAAATATCCTGTAATTGTTCATTTTCCAACGCCTGTATTTGAACGCGCCACAGGCTGCGTCCCTGAATCTCGACTTTATCGAGTTCGACGTTATCCAGATTGGCAGCCTGCAAACGATCTTGCAGGCGTTTTGCATTGTCCTTATCGGCGAAGCTGCCGAATTGCAAAGACACTTTTTCGTCATGTCTGCCATTGTCACGGCTTGAGTCATTTCCGGGCACGGGTTTGGCAGACAGTTGGTCGCCAGCCCTGACAAGTTCGACTCGCACCGGTGCCGTACCGGTTTTATCAAGCCCGATTCGAATGGCTGCGGCATAACTTAAGTCAATTATTCGGCCTTCATGGAACGGGCCGCGATCATTTACGCGAACAATGACGCTTTGTCCGTTTCTTGTGTTGGTCACGCGTACATAACTTGGCAATGGCAGCGTTTTATGGGCTGCAGTGAATTCGCAAATGGAATAAATTTCGCCACTGGAAGTCTTCCGGCCATTGAATTTCTGGCCATACCAGGAAGCGATACCGTGCTGGTCATAGTCATCGGATTTGTCGAGCACATAATAGGTTTTACCCAGAACGGTGTAAGGCGATTTATTCCCGTAGCGCGCAAGAGGTTCCGGTTTTGGTGTGGGTTCGACAAGCTTGCTGACATCAATGGCATTTGCCGGAATGCTGTCGGAAAGTTCCGGAGCATAAAGTCCGCCAGCGGTATAGCGACTCTCATCATGCTGATAGATCGGGGCGCAGGGATCGGATTTTTCGGTATCGGAATTCCGATAATCGGCACGTTCAGTATTTTGATTTGATGCGGAGCTGTGCCGTACGGCATGTTCACTTTGTTCTTTGTGCTTTCGCTCCGGTTTGCTTGCACATGCGGTCAATGAAAGTAGCAGCAGCGTTGCTGCAATAACCGGGTATCTCATTGTGCAATCGGTGCTTCAGGTGCAGCGATGGCTTGTGCCAGCTGATATACCGACATCGCATACAAAGGTGAGCGGTTGTAGCGCGTAATCACATAGAAGTTCTGGAAACCGATCCAGTACTCGACGCCGTCACTGCCATCGAGTGTCAATAAAGTCGCCGGCAAATTTGGTGCACTTGTTATCGGGCGATAACCTTTTTGTGCAAGTTCGTCCAGGCTGAATTTGGCTTCCATCGTTTCTGGCACGAAAGCCTGCGCAGTGCTGTCGGCGCTGGCACGAATGAAAACCGGTTCGCCTTTACGCCAGCCGTAGCCGACAAAATAATTGGCTACCGAGGAAAACACATCGTCAAGATTGGTGAACAAGTTGCGACGACCATCGTTGTCGCCATCTTTGGCATAGTTCAAATAACTCGAAGGCATGAATTGTCCCCAGCCCATCGCGCCGGCATAGCTGCCTTTCATTTGCTGGATATCGAATTTTTCGACTTTACTCAATTCGAATAAATGCGCCAGTTCACTGGAGAAAAATGCTTCGCGTTTCGGATAATAAAACCCCAGCGTGTAGAGCGCATCCAGTACTTTGTAATTACCCATATTGCTGCCATAACTGGTTTCCACGCCGATGATGGCAACGATGATCTCCGCCGGTACGCCGGTGCGATCCTGTACGCGCTGGAGTTCCGCCTTATGCTCGGCCAGGAACCGACGACCATTGGCAATCCTTGCTTCGGTCATGAAGATCGGGCGATAACTTTTCCATGGCTTGGCTTCGGCCGGGCGGGTAATCGCATCGATAATGCTTTGACGATATTGCGCCTGCGAAAGCGCTGCACGGATTTCACTTTCGGGAATATTGAATTTCTTCGACGTGTCGGCCACGAAAAGCGCTATTTTTTCTTCGGGCTTCAGGGGTGGTGCAACGACGACAGGTGTTGCAGGTAACGCGGGATTTGGCGTCGCAACAACGGGAGTTTGAATTGGAGCCGGGATGGCAGCGGGCTTTAGTGCTTCGGGCTTTTTTCCGTCACCGGCACACGCGGACAGGAGAACGATTGAAGCAATGACTAGCGTGTTACGCATGATGTTGTACCCGGATTTTTAAATAATTTAACACGGCAAGGATAAATATTATGTTCAAGCACCCATAAATTTACGGTGTGCCTTCGCCGACATCACGATGCCAAATCCCGCCAGCAGCGACACCGCCGAAGTGCCGCCATAGCTAAGCAATGGCATCGGTACACCGACAACGGGTAAAAGTCCGACCACCATGCCGCCATTGACCAAAACGTAAACCGAGAACGTCATCGCCAACGCGCCTACCAGGATGCGCGAGTAACCGTCACGCGCATCGGAGGCAATCCAAAGGCAACGGCCAATGACGAAGACATACAGACTAAAAACAAAAATCACGCCAAGCCAGCCCCATTCTTCGGACAATACCGAAAATAAAAAATCGGTCGTGTGTTCCGGCAAATAATCGAGTTTTGCTTGTGTACTGTCGCCCCAGCCCTTGCCGAACCAGCCGCCGGAGCCAATCGCAATTTTCGATTGCATGATATTCCAGCCGGTACCAAGTGGATCGGATTCGGGATACATGAAAGTGAGGATGCGGTTTTTTTGGTACTCATGCAAAAACTGCCAGGCGATTGGCAATGAAGCAAGACCACCGCCAACGAAAAGCCCGATGCGCCACCAATGCATGCCTGCTAGATACAAGGCAAAAGCACCCGATGCTCCCACCAGCAGTCCGGTGCCTAAATCCGGCTGTCGAATGATCAATGCAGCCGGTACGCCGATAATCAATCCGCAAACCGCCAGTGTGCCCCAGCTCGGCGGCAATACCACGCGATGCAAATACCAGGCCACCATCATCGGCACACTGAGTTTTAACAACTCGCCCGGTTGCAGATAAAAGAAACCCAGATTGATCCAGAGGCGCGCACTGCGGCCTGATCCAACCGCAAAGACCAGGGGCATCAGTGCCAGCGTGAATACAAAAATGACGGGCGTCCAACTGCGGAGACGATGCGGTGGAATGCGAGCAATGACCAGCATGGCAATCAGGCCGGCAACAAAACGCGCCCCTTGTGCGAGCACAAAGTGTTGCCCTTCCGCGGCACCGGCACTCGATAGCACAACCAGGCTTGTGACCATGATGATCAACAAGCCAAGCAACAAAGGCATGTCGATGCAATCGAGCCAGTCGGAAATCCAGGCTTGCAGCCAGCGCATCATGGCTTGGGACTCGCAGTGGCAGCCGGTGCAACGGCAACGGCCGCTTTTTCGGTTTCGATGGTGACTGGTGGCGGTGTTTTAGGCAGCAGCCAGAAGTCCATCATTTTTTTTGCAATCGGTGCGGCGGTGGATGCACCGAAGCCGCCATGTTCCACCAGCACGGCAACGGCAATGCGTGGATTGTCTGCCGGAGCGTAGGCAATGAACAACGCCTGGTGACGCTGATTCAATGCCAATTGATTTGGATTCAAACTGACATTGCCTTTTCGACTTACGTTTTGTGCAGTACCGGTTTTGCCTGCGATTAAATATTGCCCGCCAATGCTGAGAACGTGAGCAGTGCCGCGCGGGCTGTTAACGGTACCCCACATGCCTTCTTTGACTGCATCGATGTGTGCTTGATCATTTGCAATGCGTTCTGCAGGAGCCAGTGGTATTGGCTGCCACGGCGCTTGAAAGCCCTGACGTTTTGCTTTCAGTAAATGCAGGCGATGGCGCACGCCGTTATCGGCAATGGCTGCGGTTGCCTGCGCAAGCTGCAAAGGCGTCACTACCCACATGCCTTGCCCAATGCCGGCGTTGACGGTGTCGCCGGGATACCAGGCTTGCTTGAATCTTTTTTGCTTGTTTTCGGGCGATGGCAGAACGCCGGTATTTTCGCCAAATAAATCGATGCCGGTTTTCTGGCCGAAGCCGTATTGCGTCAAATAAGTATCGAAACGTTGAATACCCATATCAAGGGCAAGTTTGTAATAGTAAGTGTTGACCGATTGCGCAATCGATTCCTGCAGATTCACCCAGCCGTGGCCGCCGGCATGCGAATCGCGGAAACCGCGAGCAACACCGGGGATGTGGAATTCACCGGTCGATAAAATTTTATCTTCGGGTTTGCGCAAGCCCGATTCCAGACCTGCCAGACCAACAAATGGTTTTATGGTGGACCCGGGCGGTGTGCCGCCATGCAAATTCCGGTCGAATAATGGCCGCGATATATTGTCGGTCAATGCACGATAGTTGGCGTGTGAAATGCCATTGATAAACAGGTTCGGATCGAACAGGGGCAAACTCACCATGGCCAATACTTCGCCCGTTCGAGGATCAACGGCTACCGCTGCACCTTGCAGTTCACCAAAGGCTTCGATGGTGGTTTTCTGCAAATCGGCATCGATGCTTAACTGGATGTCGTAGCCCGGGCTGGCTTGTTGCATGCCGACGGTTTTCAACGGCCGGCCCTGCGCATTGGTTTCTACCGATTCGTAACCAATTTCACCACGCAGGGATTCCTCGTAATATTTTTCGAGCCCGGATTTTCCGGTGTGCGACAGTGCGGAAAATTTGCTGTCTCCCAGTTTTTCCAGATCCCTGGCATCCACCCGGCCAACATAGCCGATGACGTGCGCGAACATGCTTTCATAGGGATAGCGGCGCGTGAGATACGGTACAACTTCAACACCGGGGAGACGATAGCGGTTCAAAGCCAGCTTGGCGCGTTCCTCTTCGTTCAATCTTAATTTCAACACTACCGGACGAAAACGATGCGTCGCCTTCCGCGCCTGCTGGAAAGCTTCGATATCTTCACTACCCAGAAAAATTATTTTTTTCAAATCGGCGACGGTCTTGTCCATGTCCTCGATTTGTTCGGGCACCAATTCAAGACGATAGGCAGGTATATTGTCGGCCAGTAATTTCCCGTTGCGGTCGTAAATCAGTCCGCGAGCCGGAACGATGGGACGTGGCTTGATGCGGTTGGCATCCGAACGCAATTGGTATTCCTGATGTTGCAACACTTGCAGGCGGAAATAACCAAAGGCCAGTCCTGCCATCGCCAAACCAATGCATAAAAAACCGATGAAGGAGCGGCGTCGGAACTGTTCGCTTTCCGCCATATTATTTTTGATACGTTGCCGGCGCAGACTCCGTAACATTTACGCTTTCCCGCGTGCGCGCAGACGCAACATGTCGATACCGACAAATAACCATGGCCAGACCAGCATGCCCAATACGGGTGACAACCAGGCAACCCAGGGTAAAGCATGGTCACTGACCAGCCAATGCACCAGACTCATGATCAGGCGGTCATTGAGCAACAGTGCAAATATTGCCAGCGCCTGTTGCCATAGGGGAAAAAAACGCAGGCGGGCACGGAAACGCGATACCAGAAATGTCAGAATTACCAACCGCAGTGCTTGTTCGCCCAGCAGACCGCCGGAAAACAAATCGGCCAGCAAGCCATAAAAAAACGCAGTTCCAAGGCCAGTTCTTTCGGGAGTTTCCAGGCACCAATAGCAAAGAAATAAAGCCAATAGGTAGGGCCTTGCCAGATCCAATCCCGACGGCAACGGAATGATTTGAAACAGCAGGCCTGCCAATAAAGTGATTGTCCGCATCAATGTCGAGGATTGGCGAATCATGGTTTTTTATTTTTCGTTTCGGCGGCAGCGGGCAGCGGAGTCGTATTTGCCGCAGGAATTACCGCCGCGGGAACAGGAGAAATAATCGGGGGCGGGCTGGGGATGATTTCATTTATCAGCAACACTTCCAAACCTCGATCCAGACGTGCTGCCGGTTTTGCACGGCCCACCATGAACAAGCCAGTGTCATTGGGATTCAAGCTGTCAACGATGGCAACCGGAAAACCCGCCGGGAATCTGCCACCCATTCCGGAGGTAACCAGTAAATCGCCTTTGCGAATGTCGGCACTTTGCGGAATATCGGAAATCATCAATGAATCCGGTTCACCGGTGCCGAAAGCGATGCTGCGAAAACCCGATCTTGCCACTTGTACGGGAATGGCATGGTCGGCATCTGTCACCAGCAAAGCGGTCGCTTTATTGTCGGATACTTCAATCACCTGACCCAGAATGCCGCCGGCATCCATCACGGCCTGTCCCACTTTTACGCCCTGCCGAACACCGGCATCGAGCACGATGCGTTGGCGGTAGGGATTCAAATCGACATCGAGAATGCTCACCATCCTGACGCGTAAACTACCGTTCCGGTTTGCATTGAGTAAATCGCGCAGACGCTGGTTTTCATCATTGATGGCACTCATGCGTTGCATGCGTGCGTTGACGATTTGCAATTGGCGCACCAGTTTTTCGTTGCTGTCCTGCAGCGCCTGGCGAGTGGCGAGCTCGTCATCGACGCCGGACCACATGCGGGCGGGCAGGGATGCCAGCCACCAGATGGGCTCGATGACTACCGACAATTGCGATCGCACTTGCGAACCAAAATTCATGCGATGGTCGGTCAGCATCAAAGCGCTGGCCAATATCAGGTACGCCAGCAGCGGAAGCGTCTCGCTGGCGCTGTCACTAAACCGCTTGGAAGAGGATGACGCGTATACCACGAATAAAGTCCCGGCCTCTGCGCTTGGGTGGTTCTGTCAATCGATATTTTCGTGTCTCGTGAAAATACCAAAAATGGATTGCCCCGGTTTAAAAAAACCGGCGCGATAAACGCGCCGGCATTGAACTAACAAGAAAAATGTTCGAGAGACAAACATTTTTTTGAATCACTCATCAGTGAAGCGTTCGTCGAATTATTCCGGCGAGAAAAATTCGTTGCCATTCATGTCGATCAACTCGAGTGCACGACCACCGCCACGGGCAACGCAGGTCAACGGATCGTCGGCAACGTGTACATGCAACCCGGTTTCTTCGGATATAAGTTTGTCCAGATCTTTCAGTAAAGCGCCGCCGCCGGTAAGCACGATGCCGCGTACCGCGACGTCCGCGCACAACTCGGGCGGTGTTTGTTCGAGAGCCTGCTTGATGGCGCTGATAATGCCGGCCAATGGTTCGTGCAATGCTTCGAGCACCTCGGTGGTGTTGATCGAAATCATGCGCGGCACGCCTTCGGCCAGATTACGGCCTGAAACTTCCATCTCGCGAACTTCGGCCTGCGGGAATGCATTGCCGATTTCCAGCTTGATGCGTTCGGCCGTGGTTTCACCAATCAGCGTGCCGTGGTTGCGGCGTACATAGTTGATGATCGCTTCGTCGAAGCGGTCGCCGCCGATACGCACCGATTGTGCATACACGATACCGTTCAGGGAAATCACCGCGATTTCGGAAGTACCGCCGCCAACGTCGATGACCATCGCGCCGCGTGCTTCATGGACCGGGATACCGGCGCCAATCGCCGCGGCCATCGGTTCTTCGATCAGATAAACTTCACGGGCACCGGCTTCTTCGGCTGATTCCTTGATCGCACGACGTTCCACTTGCGTAGAGCCGCAAGGTACGCAAATAAGTACGCGCGGGCTTGGACGCAAAAAACGCGAGGTATGCACTTTGCGGATAAAGTGTTTCAACATCGCTTCGGTGTAGGTGAAATCGGCGATCACGCCATCTTTCATGGGGCGGATAGTGGCGATGTTGCCGGGTGTGCGTCCGAGCATTTGTTTTGCTTCGGTGCCTACCGCGGCGACCATCATGGTATTGCTGCCGGTACGATCGCGACGAACTGCAACGACGGAAGGTTCGTTGAGGACGATGCCCTGGCCACGAACATAGATAAGGGTATTTGCGGTGCCGAGATCAATGGAAAGATCGTTTGAAAACAGCCCGCGGAGCTTCTTGAACATCGTTGAAGCCTGCACTAAGTAAGAAAAATGAAGTTGTTAGAGTATCAATTACAAGGCCTTGAGAGCAAGGAATAATCACGCTTTCTTCGAATTTGATCGCAGAAATATTTAATGCCATTACGTACAGCTCGCGTTAATATGAGCGCCCGAGTTTTACTCTGGTTTCGTGGCCCTGGTGCCATTCCCTTTTAAGGATTTAATGATGGCATCGGCATTGATTTGTGGTTCGCTCGCTTACGACACGATTATGGTGTTTCCCGACCAGTTCAAGAATCACATCCTGCCGGACAAAGTGCATATCCTGAATGTTTCGTTTCTGGTGCCTCGGATGCGTCGTGAGTTCGGTGGCTGCGCCGGCAATATCGCCTATAACCTGAAGCTGCTCGGCGGCAACCCGGTTCCAATGGCCACGGTAGGGCAGGATTTTGCTGTCTATCGCGCCCATTTTGAAGAGTGCGGCATCAGTTTGAAGCATGTCAAAGAGCTTCCCGACCTGTTCACGGCACAGGCTTTCATCACCACGGACCTGGACGACAACCAGATTACCGCCTTCCATCCGGGCGCCATGATGCGTTCCTATGAGAACCATGTCCGCGATGTGCCCGATATCGGTTTTGGCATAGTTGGGCCGGACGGCTACGAGGCCATGTTGCAAAATTCGGCAGAATTCGCCGAATGCGGCATTCCGTTCATTTTTGACCCCGGCCAGGCCATGCCGCTTTTCAATGGCAAGGAATTGACCCAGATGATCGAACAGGCCACCTATGTCACGGTCAATGACTATGAATCCAACTTGTTGCAGGAAAAAACCGGTTTGACCGAAAAACAAATCGCCGAGCGGGTTCAGGCCTATTTGATTACCCGCGGCCCGAAGGGCTCGGAAATCCATTCCAAAAGCGGCATGTTGCAAATTCCGGCGGCGACCGCCATGCGTGTGGTGGACCCGACAGGTTGCGGCGATGCCTATCGCGCAGGCCTGATTTATGGCTGGATGAACGGCATGGACATGGCTACCACGGGACGCATTGCTTCATTGATGGGTGCGCTGAAGATTGAAAATGTCGGGCCACAGAACCAGCGTTTTGATTACGCGGAATTCGCGGAGCAATTCAGGCAGCAATTCGGTTATGCATTGAAATAAGCAGGTAAAGGAATATTGCAAAAAGGCCGGGCATTTGCCCGGCCTTTTTTATCGATGGCGATTTCGGCGACGCATCAGGTTATCTGCATGGGGTCTGTAATGCTTGCCGCTATTGCCAAATGATCCGAACCGGCAGCAACGACGGATGCATAATCGTTCACTTCAAAGCCGGCGCACAAAATATGATCGAGTGAACGCGTCGGCGCCCAGCTGGGGAAAGTGCTGATTTTTTTCGGCGGTGCCTGCAATCGTGTGCGCCGATACAACACCTGCATTTCGGGGGCATCTGCTTCGCAGTTGAAGTCGCCCATCAATACCAGACGGCGAGTATCGCCAAATAAATCGGCCAGAAAATTGCATTGCAGTTGGCGGGATTTCACGCCAAGGGATAAATGCGTAATCGCCAATTGCCAGCTTTGTTTTCCGCTGCCGAAAGTGGCAATTAAAACGCCGCGGCCTGCCAGGCGTCCGGGCAAGACATAGTCCAGCATTTCCGTTGGCTCAAGGCGGCTTAACAATGCATTGCCGCTGCCGGCAATACGGCCGATACGACGATTGGCCTGGTGGCTGTGAAAGGGGAATTTCGCCAACTCGGCCAGCACGTTGCCTTGATTATCAAAGCCCGAACGAAGACTGCCCGGGTCGCTTTCCTGCAAACCGACGATGTCGAATTGCGAAGTCAGCAAAGCCAGGTCATCGAGATTGGCGCGCTTGCCGTTTGGTAATACATGCGACCATGAGCGCGTAACATATTCACGATAGGCGCGTGTTCGTGAACCGGCTTGAATATTGCTGCTCAAGATGCGAAGTGACGCTGGTGCATTCATGGCACTAGTCTGGCCTTCTGCAGGGCAGCTTGCAATGACAATCTAAATACATGGCATAAAAAAGGCCGCAAGGCGGCCTTTTGGAATTTAATCGGTTGAACTATTTCTTTACAGGCGGTGTTGCTGGTGCTGCCGGTGTTCTTGCGGCAATCGCGGCGCGTTCTTTCGCGACAAGAAAATCTACCGTCCTGGTCATTGCCTTGCCGCCTTCGCGCGTTGCCATTACTTTGTATTTACCGGCAACGATAATCGTCGGGGTGCTGTTTGCCGTTGTACGAATGCTGAATTGTTTGGAGCGATTCAATCTGGTGTTCACGCTGGGGCTTTGCATGATGGCCAGCATTTGTGGTGCGGGCACGCCATAGCGACTGTAGAACTTGGCGATTTCTTCAAGCGAGGCGTTGTGCGACAGGGTTTGCTGCACGAATACGGCCTTGAAAATATCTTCATGGCTGCGGGCCTGGATGTTCTTGATTTCCGCCGCATAAAAACCCCGCGCAAAACGTTCCCAGGATTCCATTCCGACGGCATGGACATAAACGAAGTTGATATCGGGCGATTTTGTTTTTGACCAGGCCGCAATGTCGGCGCTTACATCTGCGCAATGGGGGCAGGCGTAGCTGAATACTTCTGCGACTTCGATTTTGCCTTTTACCGGCGAATAAACCGGCTGCGGGGTTGCAAGCAATGTGTAATCAACATTCAGGCGCGGTGCCGGTGCCGGCGCCGGTGTTTGGGCAAGCAGGCTCATCGGCAATAACAACAGGCTTGCTGCAAAAACGCGACGTAGAATTACATTCATTCCAAAATCTCCAGACACTTGGGTTGTACTGAAATACCGACAATTATTTTTTGGCAGCAGCCTTGGGTGGTGCGAATTTCAGGGATGCACGTTCTTTGGCGATAATGAAATCCATCGTTTTGATCATGCCCTCGAAGCCGCGATCACCCGTCGCCGTGATTCTGTATTTACCTGCAACGATCACCGTAGGCGTGCTGTTGGCGCCAGTGCGAATGGTGAACTGCATGGATTTATTTGCCATGTCATTGACCGGCTTGCTGAGCATTAGTTCAAGAAAACTTTTCTTGTCGATACCATAGCCGGAATAAAAATCGGCAATCTCGTCCAGGGACGCATTGTGATCAAGCTTTCCTTCTTCGAAAATTGCCTTGAACACGGCTTCGTGGGTACGCACCTGGATTTTTTTGATTTGGGCGGCGTAAAAGCCGTGCGCAAAACGTTCCCATGAGCCCTGACCAACCGATGGTACATAAAGGAAATTGATATCGGCCGGCAGTTTTTTCTTCCAGGCGCCGACATAGGCCTGAAAGTGCGCGCAATGCGGACAGGCGTAACTGAAAACCTCGACAACCTCGATTTTGCCTTTTACACCGGAATAAGTCGGTTGCGGTGTTTGCAGCACTTCGTAATCGATACCTTCACGCGGCATGCCGGGCGCCATTGGCTGAGCCATCGCTGCGACGGGTAAAAACAAAGACAAAGCAATCAGCACGCGACGCAACATGGAGCTCTCCTGAATTAGCAAACGTGGGCACTTTGCAGGGCAGCTTCATAACCCAAGCTGAAAGCCGCCTGCCGGGGAAGGGAACTTTTACTTGGCGGCAGCAACTTCGCCATCGGCTGCGTTGTGCAGGCCTTGCAGATAGGTTGCCAAACCCTGGATTTCTTCGTCGCTCAGGTTCTTGGCCACGGCTTTCATCACCGTATTGGCTTGTGCATCTTTGCCCCAGACCATGCCGTTTCTAAAGTCGGTCAGTTTGGCGGCGGTGTAGCTGGAATGCTGGCCGCCAATGGACGGATAGCTTGGGCCGGGAATACCGCGTCCGGTTGGGCCATGGCAGGCAATACAGGCTGGCGTACCGTCGGCTTTGCCGCCGCGGTAAATGCGTTCGCCGATCTGGAAGAATTTCTTGTCTTGATTAGGGCCTTCCTTCACGACGGTATCGTCGGCAAGCCCTGCCAAAATGTGCTGGCTGGCAAAGTAGGCACCAACATCACGCATATCCTGCGCGGTTAAAACGGTGGCATTGCCCATCATGATGGCGTTTTCACGACCACCACTTTTGAACAGTGCCAGATGACGGGCGATATACAGTTCATGCTGACCGGCCAATTTCGGATATTGCGCATCCGCTGAATTGCCATCGGCGCCATGGCAGGCAGCGCAGGTTCCCGCTTTGGTCTGGCCGCGGGTGACATCACCGGCGGTCGCTGGCTTGTTATCAACCAATACAACAACCGGGGCCGGAGCGGCGTCAGCCAATGGCTTGACCGTGGCTTGTTGCGCAGCAATGGCGCCAGTGACGAGAACAGCAGCTACCACACCAATAATGGGGGAGAACTTCATGGAAAGGCTCCGAACAGTGTTTTTAAGGGCCGCAGGTTCGCGGCTAAGGCGCTAATTATCCCAGTCTGCGTGGGGTATGGTCAATGTAAAGTCAGCATTCGACCGCCTTCGCGTAAACTATGGGTATGAAGAATCCACTTGCTCGCGCCGAATACCGGCTTGCCGCCCATTTGCCCAATCAATTGCCAACCGATACCGGCTTCGAGGTTGCCTTTGCAGGACGCTCGAATGCTGGCAAATCCAGCGCCTTGAATACCTTGTGCAATCAAAACAGTCTGGCGCGGACTTCGAAAACCCCGGGGCGTACCCAGCAATTGGTGTACTTCCAGGTGGCGCCGGAAAAGCATCTGGTCGATTTGCCGGGCTACGGCTACGCCAAAGTGCCCGAGAATTTGCGCATACACTGGCAGGAATTCATCAACGAATTTTTTCATACGCGGCAAGCGCTCGCCGGCTTGATCGTGGTGATGGATATTCGCCATCCGATGCGCGAATTTGACCAGGGCATGTTGAGCTACGCCTTCCGGCGTCATATGCCTGCGCATATTTTATTGACCAAGGCCGACAAGATCGGTCGTGGCGAGCAAACCAAGACCATCCGTGAAGTGAAAGCGCAACTGGCAGGTACCGCATCCGTGCAATTGTTTTCCTCGGAAACGAAGCTTGGCGTTGATGAGGCTCGTGGGGTTGTCGCCAATTGGTTGCAACTTGGGGCGTAGGTTTTGCGTCGTTTTGCAAAAAATATCGGATGTATACAAAAAAGGTTGCGCAATGAATCTTGTTAAAGTTCTGGCAGTTCTATTCTTCATGATTTCGGCAACGCCATCATCATTGGCCGAAGAAGCAAAAGTCGATGCCAAAACCGTAGTGGATGCCGAGCAGGAGCAAGTAGACAGATTAATCCAGGCGCAAAAACTGATCGCGTCGGGAAAGCAGGTCGAAGCCATTGCACTGATCGATCAAACTCTGGCCTATTACGAAAAAAAATTCCCGGTGGGCGAGACACGCTGGTATGTAGCAAGGACAACGCAAGAAACCCTGTTTTACATGGTGCAATCTGCCGCTCTGGCTGACTCGGGCAAGAGTAAAAAAAATGCATCGGCGTTAACCGTCGCCTGGGCCAATGCCTATTTTCTGAAAGGCTATGCTTATGTCGAGCTCAACCAGGCCAATGAAGCGAAATCGGCATTGAAGCAAGCGCTGGAATTGTCACCTCAAAACGCCCGGTATCTTATTGAGCTGGCGGAAGCGGCAAAACTGGAACGCAATTGGGATGAGTCGTTCGGCTATTACAAAGAGGCCGAGTCTGCCTCCGCTTTTTCACCGGCGGATGAAAAAGCCTCCGATCTTTCGCATTCCAAACGCGGCCAGGCATTTGTCTTTATTGAACAAGGCAAATTCGATGAGGCCGAAAAGATGTTGAAGGAATGCCTGAAGCTCGATGCCGATGATCAGCGTGCAAAAGAAGAGCTGGAATATATTCAAAGCCTGCGAAAAAAATAATGGCGCAAGCCGTCAACTATCGCGCAATCTCGGATCCATCCATCCGCGCAAGGTATCGACCAGTGCATTGATAATCACGATTGCAGCGCCGATGCACAGCACGACGCCAAGCACGAGTGTGTAGTCGCGATTCAATGCGCCTTGTACAAAATAACGGCCAATGCCGGGAATGCCGAATACTTGTTCGACAACGGCGGAACCGCTGACGACATTGATCAGCGCCGGCGATAACCACGCAACAACCGGAAGCAATGCAGGCTTCAGGGCGTGGCGAAATAAAAGCCGTGTGCCGGAAAATCCGCGCCCGCGTGCGGCACGCAAATAGTCGGCACTCAATACTTCCAGCAAGCTCGCACGCGTGAGCCGCGCGCAGTACGCCAGATTCGGCAGTGACAAGGCGATAATCGGAAGCAACGCGCTTTGCCAGTCATTATTCCAGCCACCAGCCGGCAGCCATTTCAGGGTCACGGCAAAAACCAGAATCAGAATCGGTGCAACGACAAATTTTGGAATCGACAAGCCCAGCCCGGCAACAAACATAAGCACGCGATCCAGAAAGCTGCCCGAACGCAAGGCTGCCCAGACGCCAATCGGAATCCCCAGCAATAATGACAGCAACAAAGCGGCACTGCCGTTGATCAGGGTGATGGGAAAGCTGTCGGCAATCAATTCGGTAACGCGGTAATCGGTATATTGAAATGACGGACCAAGGTCGCCGTGCACAACATCGCCAAGCCATGAGGTGTATTGCGAAAACAAGGGTTGGTCGAGCCGGTACTGCTCGTTCAATGCTGCCTGCACTTCCGGCGGCGCGGTCTTTTCGTTATCAAACGGGCCGCCGGGCGCGGCATGCAATAAAAAAAAGCAGATCGTCGCCAGCAGCCACAGCGTAAGAAAGGCTTCCAGAATTCTCGATAGCCAGACTTTCATGGTTTGGCTTCCTGCAAACGCATGAAGCGGCTTGGATGTTGATCCAGCAGGTTTGCCTCGAAACCTTTTACCTTTGCCTTGACCAAATGTTTCGAGACATAAAAATAAACCGGGATGACGGCGTATTCCGATAGCAAGCGTACTTCGGCTTGCTGCATCAAGGCGGAACGTTGTGCAGGACTCGCAGCCTGGTCGGCTTGCTGCATCAAGGCATCATACTTTGGGTCGTTCAGTCCACTCCAGTTCAACACATTATCGCTTTGGAAATTCGACAGAAAGTTTCGTGCATCATTGACGTCGGCAATCCAGCCGCCACGAAATACCCGGGTGATGACTTTTTGTTTTCGATTGTTGACGAATACTTTCCATTCTTCATTGCGAAGCCGCACTTGAATGCCGAGCACGTCGCGCCACATGGCGGCAACCGCCAAAGACAAACGGCGATGCGGAGTGGAAGTGTTGTAGCGTAATTCGATTTCAAGTGGTCTGTCGATGGAGTATCCGGCTTCAAGCAATTTTTTGCGTGCCAGTGTTTCGCGTTGGGCTTGCGAAAGCTTTGACCAGTTCAGGACAACCGGCGAGTAATCGGCCGTGCCGGTTGGTACCACGCCGTAGGCTGGCTGCTCGCCAAAGCCGGTGATGTAGCGGGTGAGTTTGTCGCGGTCAATCGCCAGCGACAACGCTTCACGCAAGGCACGATTATTTTTCAAAGGTGCCTGTGTCAGGTTCAGGCCAAACCAGAAGCTTCCAAGATACGGCGATATGCGAAGTTGCGCGCCATATTTTTCCTTCAATGCAGGCAAGGGTTGCGGCGGCAGTGTTTCGGAAATATCGAGGCCGCCGGATTCAAAGCGTTTAAGTTCGCTGGAGGCATCTTCGGTGACGTGGAAACGCACGCCTGGAATTGCCGCCTGTTCGCGAAAATTCGGGTTGCGTACGAGTTTCACGAATGATTGCGGGGTCCATGCCTGCAAACGATATGCGCCATTGCTCACCAGGTTTCCGGGGCGCGTATGCTGGGCTGCGAATTTTTCCAATGCGGGCAAATAAACCGGGTAAGCCGTCGGCAGCGTCAATAATTGCAGCAGTGCCGCGCTGCGTTTTAGTTTGATGACGATCGTGCGCGAGTCGGGTGCAAAGATGCCAAGTTGCGACGGCTTTTTTTCGCTGCGCATGATTTCGGCGGCATTTTCGATGGCTTCGAAATGTTCGGCAAACGGTGCTGCCGTCGCGGGAGAAAAAGCACGCTGGAAACTGCGAACGACATCGACGGCAACCAGAGCTTCGCCATTGCTCCATTTCAGATGGTCACGCAAATGAAAAGTCCAGATGCGGCCATTGCCGGAAACTTCCCAGCGTTCGGCCATTCCGGGAATCAGGTTTCCCCGTGCATCTTTTGCCACCAGGCCTTCATACAAGTCGCGCAGGATATTCCCGCAGGCAACTTCCGGGCATTTATGTGCATCCAGCGTGGAAGGCTCGGGGCCATTGCCGCGCTCCAGCGTTTGTGCCGATAAAGGCGCGCAGGCAAGCAGGAGTAGAATTGACAAAACAATACGCATGCTTGGAGTAAACTCGGCTCAATGGCTGGCTTGTGATTGTAGAGTTTAGCCCACACCTATGCGCAATACTTATCGAGATTTTCATTATGTCCGGTCCGAGCAATGTGGTTGAGCAAGTGATTCAAGACAAGCAGGAGTTGGTTGCGTTTCATGCCAGGGGCAATAAGCCGCAATCGGCCTGGCGCATCGGTACCGAACATGAAAAGTTTGGCTTTCGACTTGATGATTTGCGGCCGCCAACCTACGACGGTGATCGCGGCATCGAAGCCATGCTGCGCGGGCTGATGCGTTTCGGCTGGCAGCCTTACGAAGAGCACGGCAAATTAATTGCACTCACGCGCGATGGCGCATCGGTAACACTCGAACCTGCGGGTCAACTGGAATTATCCGGTGCGATGGTCAACAACGTGCATGAAACCTGCTGCGAAGTGGCCAACCATTTGTTCGAAGTGAAATCGGTCGCCGATGAATTGCGCCTGGGGTTTCTGGGTATGGGGTTCCAGCCGAAATGGCAGCGCGATGAAATGCCTTGGATGCCCAAGGGCCGCTACAAAATCATGCGCGACTATATGCCCAAGGTAGGCACGCTGGGTCTGGATATGATGACGCGCACCTGTACGGTGCAGGTGAACCTTGATTACGCATCCGAAGCCGACATGATCAAGAAATTCCGCGTGTCGCTCGCATTGCAGCCGATCGCGACTGCCTTGTTTGCCGATTCGCCGTTTACCGAGGGCAAGCCTAACGGTTACCTGAGTTACCGCTCGCATATCTGGACCGACACCGATAAAAATCGTACCGGCATGCTGGATTTTGTTTTCGACGAAGGTTTCGGTTTTGAACGCTATGTGGATTACCTGCTCGACGTGCCGATGTATTTCACTTATCGCAAAGGCGAATATATCGATTGCGCCGGCTTGAGTTTTCGCGATTTCATGAAAGGCGAACTGCCGAATTTGCCGGGCGTGCTGCCGACCTTGAAAGACTGGGCCGATCACATGACCACTGCTTTCCCGGAAGTACGATTGAAACAGTATCTGGAAATGCGCGGCGCCGATGGCGGGCCGTGGAATCGCCTATGCGCCTTGCCGGCATTCTGGGTTGGCCTGCTTTACGATCAGACGGCACTGGATGCCGCGTGGGATCTGGTAAAGGATTTCACCATGGCGGAACGCAATCATCTGCGCGACAACGTGCCGAAAATGGGTTTCAAGGTTCCCTTCAGAAACCACACGCTGCGCGAACTTGCACTGGAAGCACTGAAGATTTCCGGCATGGGATTACAGCGCCGCAATCAACTGAATCGAACCGGTGCCAGCGAGGCGGTATTCATCGAGCCATTGATTGAATTTGCGATGGCAAACCAGACGCCGGCCGAGCGCAAGCTGGAGTTGTATTACGGCGACTGGAATCAATCGGTGGATCCCGCGTTTCGCGAATTCGCCTATTAAATACTAATTGAATGCCAAGCGTGGGAGCGTCCGTCAGGCGCGGATGCTTATAAACATTCGCGCCTGACGGACGCTCCCGCGATGTTCATGCTGAAATGGATTATGCGGCTTTTACATCGCTCAATTGCCAGTTGCTACCCGCCAGCAACTTCATGCGATGCTTGAAAACCGATCCTGGCACCGATGTGACCACGACGAGATCAATTTGCAAGTCCTTGTGCGTTGCGGTGACGACTGAATTCAAATCCACCGCGGCCAGACTTTGATCGACTTCATCCGGGTCTTCCTGCTTTGCTTTCCAGCGCTCGAATAAAACGTTGGTACGCAATGCATCTTCCAGCTCGCTGGCAAAACCTTCTGCGCCGCCGCTTTTGAAGGCAAGGTCGGCATCGGCTCCTCTGGCGTTCGCAGGGTCATTGAGGCGGATGTAATAACGTGTGGCCATATTGTGCACTCTGGTTGTTTTCGTGATGTCGATACTACACGTTGCCAATGAACGAAAAATAACGAATAAAAAATCCCGGCCTTGGCCGGGATTTTTATCTGCACGGGGTGAATCGATCAGTCGTTGTCCGCGTCCGTGGCAGGTCCGTTTTCCAGGCCGATGCTTTGGCCGGATGCTCCTCCGCGTTGCCAGAAAAAGGTAGGCGCTGCCCGTTGTTGTCCGCCAATCTCCGCCATGGTGCTGGTGTCGAATAAGCGACCATTTACCATGACCATCGAGGTATCGGCAGTGGCACGAATGTTTTCGAGTGGATTGCCGTTGACGATGACCATGTCGGCACGTTTGCCAACTTCCAGCGAACCGAGTTCCTGCGAATAGCCGATGTAATCGGCACCATCAATGGTACCGGCCCTCAGTGCTTCCCATGGTGTCATGCCGCCCTGGGTCAGCATCCAGATTTCCCAGACGGTACCAAGGCCCTGTAATTGTCCATGGCCGCCGACCTGGATCTTGATGCCGGCATCGCGCATTTTTTTCACGGCTTTGGCGATTTCAACATGGTAGTAGTCCCATTCCGGCCCGACTTCGCGACGGATCGAGCGGGCATCGAGAGCCTGTTGCGGGAAGAAGCGATTGAGCTTTTTATCTTCCCAGACATTGTCGTGACCATACCAATAATATTCACCATTGATGCCGCCGTAATTGACGATCAAGGTCGGCGTATTGCGTACATCGGTTTGACGCCAGGTTTCAATGACGTCGCGATAAAGCGGAGCGACCGGGATATTGTGTTCGATACCGGTCACGCCATCGAGCATCATGGCCATATTGTGATTGAAGGTGCTGCCACCTTCTTCCACGACGAGCATGCCTAGTTCTTTTGCTGCCTGGTTGATTTCCTGGTGCTGCTCGCGGCGTGGCTGGTTGTAACTTTTCACGCTGAAGGCACCATTGGCTTTCAGGCGACGCAAATGGCTGCGGGCATCGTCCAGCGAATTGATGGTGACTTTGAAATCGCCGTCGGCACCGTAAAGAATACTGCCGGTGGAAAAAATACGCGGACCGACAAGTTCACCGGTTTTTTGCAGTTCCGATTGTGAAAATACCATCTCGGTGGTGGCAGATGGGTCGTGCAATGTCGTCACACCGAAAGCCAGGTTGGCGTAATAAGCCCAGTTGCTTTGCGCCATGACGCCGCCACCGAAATGATTGCCGTGCGCATGCACGTCGACGATGCCCGGATAAACCGTTTTGCCGGTGATATCAATCGTCTTGGCATTTTGCGGAATCGCCACACTGCCGCGTTTGCCAACACCAATGATATTTTGACCCTGCACGACAACAACGCCGTCTTCGATCACTTCCTGCTGGCTTTGGGCATTGCGCATCGTGATGATGCGACCGCCGGTGAAGGCAACGACATCGGCCGGTTTGTCGGTGGCAACGCTCAATCCGATATTCACGCCGGCATCGGCTGCGGTGTCGTTGATGCCGCGTGTCATGTAACGGTCACCGACCAGCCAGTGCAGCTTTTTCGAATCCTGCGACCAGTGCAGATAGGCGCCGGTATCGGTACTTATCTTGGTGACGGGAATGGTGCTGATGTCTTTCGATAGTTCCTGCATGCCGCCGGTTTGCGGAATCGGTGCGAGATAGGCGTTGAATAACTCGGTGAAGGCGATGTATTTGCCATCGGGGCTGATGGTAACGAAATCGGGATATTTCATCGTGAAAATATCACGCGGTTCTTCGCCATTGATGCCGACACTTTGCAGTTTTTTCGACAGGCCACCGCCGGTTAAGAAGTAAACGCGCTTTCCATCGGGAGAAAATTGCGGGTCGCTGCCGCTTTTCGCCACGCGTTGAATATTCTTGCCCTGTGAATCCATCACGAATACACCGCGTTCCACCGACCATGCACTGCCGGTCAGGTTGCCGCCGGATTGTCTACTGAAAAGAATGCGTGAACCATCGCTTGAATAACGCGGGCCGTAGTAATAACCAGGTTCGGTGGTAAGTTTGCGGCTTTGGCCGGAGCCAAGATCCAGCTCGACAATGGCACCGAAATTTTCATCGGACCAGGTGGTGTAAAGCAGCTTGCGACCATCACTGCTGAAGGATGGCTGATATTCGAATTGATTGGTTTCCTGTGTCAGGCGTGTCGGCGTTCCGTTCGGAAGGGTTTTCTTCCAGAGTTTTCCGACGGCATGGAACACGATGCGGTTGTTGTCGGGGCTGGTGGCAATGTCGCGGATCATCTTTGGCGAAAAACTATTGCCGTCCAGGTGATGCGAGAAGCGCAGTGGCGCGACCAGACTTTGTTGTACGGTGGCCGTGAATGGAATAGCCGTTTGGCTGCCGGATTTCATGTCAACGCGCCAGAGTTTGCCCTGTGCCCAGATCACGACGTTTTTCGAATCCGGTGTCCAGTTGAAATTCGGATAAGGGCCAAAGATTGCCCAGACTTCCTGTTGATCGTGCGACAGGCCATCCCAGACTGGACGCACGGCGCCAGATTGCAGATCCATCACATGCAATACCGATTTGTCACGAACGCGTTTTACGAAGGCCAGTGATTTACCGTCCGGCGAAGGTTGTGGACGAATGGCACCGCCGGGGGTGGAAACAATCGTGCGAACTTCGCCGGTTTCACGGTCAAGGCGTTTGATCGCGTAAATCACGCCGTAAACATTTTTGTTGTAGGCGAAAGTATCGCCATCGCTGACGTCTTCGGAGTAATACACATAACGGCCATCGGGGCTGAGGGCTGGCTCGCCCAAATCCATTTGATCGTTCTTGCGTTTATTCAATTGCAAACCGTCACTGCCGCCTTTCAGGTTGTACATCCACAATTCGCCGGCACCAAGCGAGCGTTCGGAAGTGAAATGTTTTCGACCGATAAGATATTGGCCGTCGGGTGTCCAGACCGGATTGTTGAGAAGGCGGAAACTTTCCTTGGTCACTTGCTTCGCGCCGCTACCGTCACGATTCATGGTCCACAAGTTATTGCCGCCGGCACGATCGGAGGTGTAGGCGATTTGCTTGCCGTCTGGCGAAAAGCGCGGCTGCACGTCAAAGGCCGGACCCGAACTGATTCGCGTTGCGGTACCGCCATTGATCGGCAACAGGTAAATGTCACCCATCATCGAAAATGCAATCGTGTTGCCGTCGGGGCTGACATCCAAGTCCAGCCAGGTGCCTTCATCGGTGCTGAAGGAAACATTTTTGGCCCCTTTATGGAATGCGTTGATATCCCATTTCGGAGTTTCTTTTTTGTCGGCAGCCATCAGCGTGCCGGTGGAAAAAGTCAGAAGGATGGCGGTGGCTAGTAGATGAAGTTTCATGGGTTTCTCGCATATGGTTTAAATTTGATAACTCCCCTCTCAAACGGGACCCCGCAGGGAGTGGTTCCATCAGAGGGTAAAATTACGCAGTTAGTAAAAAAGAATCCGGCTTATTCGCACGCTCACCCGGCGCTACGCAGCACCCTCTGATGAAACTACCCCTGCGAGGTCCCAAGGGGAGAGGGTGCTGCATGAAGCATTATTTTGAATAAGCGCGTGGCATACCGTTTTCTTCGCTCATGTAGCGGTCGCGCAATTCGGTTTGACGTGATTTCATCGGCATGGCCTGGCCGCCCATCCACACTTGCTCGGCGAACGTATTTACCTCGAGCGGATCGCCGTTCCAAAGTACGAGGTCGGCCACCAGGCCAACTTCGATGCGGCCCACTTTATCGCCAACACCAAAGGCATCTGCCGGGATGCTGGTGATCGCAGCAAGCCCTGCTTCCCAAGGCAAACCGTTTGAAACGGCAAGCCCGGCACCTTGACGCATTTTGCGGGCATTCTGCGAGGGGTCGTCATTGCGATAAAGACCGACGCGCACTCCGGCCTTTTGCAAAAGTGCGGCGTTGTCCAGACGCGAGCCGATTTGATCAAACGTCGATGGCAGATTCTGGAATGCATCAACCAGCACGATGACGTTGTCTGCTTTCAGTTGTGCGGCAACCTGCCAGGCTTCGCTGCCGCCGACAATGATCGGACGCATGCCATTCTTTTTGGCAAAGCCGAGCACCTGGCGAATATCCGATGCACGTTCGACATGAAATACCGTACGGCCACCGAGCAAATATTTATTCAGTGCTTCGCGACCGGCGGGGGTAAGCAGTGCCTGTGAATACGCATAAGGCGACAGACCATGCGCTTCGCGTATGGCCTGGTCCAGCAGCATGTATTGCGCGGCACGCGAGCTACCGCTGAGTTCATCGGCACCGCTGCCCATGTTGGCATATAAAATTCGCGAGCCAATCGGGTCATCGAACTTGCCGTTCAAACGCATGATGGCACCTTGGCCGCCCAGCAAACTGCTGCCGGGATTTGCGCTCAATGCGGTAAAAGTAAAGCCTTCGATACGGGTAATCGGAATTAAAACCGAATTTGGATTGAAGGCAGGAACGACATCGAATTCGGGACGCATTTGTCCCTGTGCACCTTCGCCCAGCGTGAAAGTACTATCGACTGTGGTTTTCTCGGCAGACACTTCTTCCAGGCCGATATCGTTGAGACCGGCGAACAAGCCCGGCGTCAATGGTTTGCCTTTGGCATCGACAGTAGTAACGCCAGGTGCAGAAAGATTGGGGCCGATGGCGCGAATAATGCCGCCTTGCACCAGCACATCTGTATTTTTCAATGTGCCACGCAAACCGGCGGTGTGTACCGTGGCGTTTTTAATCAATACGTTTTGTGCAAAGGCCGAAGAAGAAAGCAGGCATGCAATCAATAGTAGACGCTTCATGGGTTGACTCCTTGGCCGAGCATAAAGTCCGAGGTCGGCTGCATGTTTTTATTATTGATGTCGAACATCAGCGCGCCATCGATATAGACTTTTTCGGCCTTGGCATAAACGCTGAACGGCGTGCCGTTCCAGATGACGACATCGGCCATTTTTCCTTCTTCCAGTGAACCGGTCACTTTATCGGTGCCCATGGCTTTGGCGGGGTTCATGGTCAGCCAGCGAATTGCATTTTCAGGGCTGCCATCCATGCCGAGCGCATTCGAACGTGCCATCACTTTGGCAGCTTCCTGATTCAGGCGTTGAATGCCTTCGGACGAATCGGAATGCACGATGGCGCAACTGTTTTTCTTGCGATCCACCAGCGCGATGTTTTCCTGGATGCCGTCGAGGGCCTCCATCTTGAAGCCCCACCAGTCAGCCCACATGGCGGCACAGATACCGTTGTCGGCCAATGGCTGTGCAATTTTGTAGGCTTCGACAGCGTGGTGGAAGGAAGAAATCTTGAAGTTGAATTCTTTTGCCAGATCGGTCATCAACATCATTTCATCGGCACGATAGCAGTGGATTTGCACTTTGATGTCGCCGCGCATGACGGCAGCCAAAGTTTCAAGACGTAAATCCTGCGTGGGTTCGTCGGCCTTTTCCTTGCCGCCGGCATTGTATTTGTCCCAGGATTTCATGTAACCCCGGGCTTCGATGAAAGCAGCGCGATAGCCGGCAACATTTCCCATGCGTGTCGATGGTGAAGAACCCTTGCTGCCATAAACGCGTTTTGGATTTTCGCCACAGGCCATTTTCAGGCTATGCGGTGCGCCCGGGAATTTCATGGCTTGATAGCTGTTGGCGTAAACATTTTTTACCACGACGCCACGGCCACCAATCAAGTTGCCCGAGCCCGGCAGGATCAATAAAGAGGTGACGCCGCCGGCAAGTGCTTTGGCAAAGCCCGGGTCTTGCGGCCAGATGGAATGCTCGGCCCAGACATTGGGCGTGGTGGGGTTGGTAAGTTCATTGCCGTCTTCATGGGCACTGACACCGGGGCTGGGGTAAACCCCCAGATGTGAATGCACATCGATAATGCCTGGCGTTACCCATTTGCCGGTGCCATCGACAACCGTTGCATTGCCCGGGGCCTCCAGATTTTTGCCGACATAGGCAATTTTGCCGTCGCGCATCAATACATCCGCATTGTCCAGACGCTTGCCGGTACCTGTCAGCACGGTGGCATTGCGTATAAGCACGGGAGCCGAGCCGATGCGTTGATAGGTACTTGGATATGGGTCAGCGGATGGCGACGTTGCAGAGGCTTCCGGAGTATTTGATTTACCCGTAGCGGCAACAGAAAAGCTAAGCATCGCCATGGCGGCGATGAGACAAGGTTTGCGCATGAAAATCTCCCCATTGAGCTGGCTACCATAACCTGACAGGCCGGCACTGCCAACATGACGAAGGTAATGGCCAAACGTGGCAAAATAGCGGCGAACAGGAGAGAAGAATGAAAGATAAACAGGATATTGTGAGTAATTGGTTGCCGCGCTATACCGGCGTGGCTTTGGAGAACTTTGGCCAGCATGTACTGCTTACCAATTTCGGCGGCTATCTTGACCATTTTTCCCGTTTGACCGGCGCGGAAGTGGTTGGCCGCGATCGCCCGATGCCCAGCGCGACGATTGACGGCATCACCATGATTAATTTCGGAATGGGAAGTGCCAATGCGGCGACCGTGATGGATTTGTTGAGCGCGCTGCCACCGCAGGCGGTGTTGTTTCTCGGCAAGTGCGGCGGCCTGAAACGCAAAAACGAACTAGGCGATTTGATATTGCCGATTGCCGCGATTCGCGGTGAAGGTACTTCCAATGATTACTTATTACCTGAAGTTCCGGCTTTACCGGCCTTCGCATTGCAGCGTGCCGTTTCGACGATGACGCGTGATCTTGGGCATGATTACTGGACCGGTACGGTTTACACCACCAATCGCCGCGTCTGGGAACATGATGTGGAGTTCAAGGAATATCTGCGTAAAACCCGCAGCATGGCGATTGATATGGAAACCGCCACGATTTTCGCCACCGGTTTTGCCAACAGTATTCCGGCAGGTGCCTTGTTGCTGGTTTCGGATCAACCGATGATTCCCGAGGGCGTGAAGACCGAAGCCTCCGATAAAATCGTGTCGTCGAATTTCGTCGAGAAACACATCAATATCGGCATTGAAGCACTGAAGTTGATTCGCCGTCACGGCAAGTCGGTGAAGCATCTGCGCTTTGATGAATAGATTTTTTTGGGCATTAAAAAATAAAAAACCCGAGCCTGGCTCGGGTTTTTTATTGGATTGATTCTGGTTTTTACCAGATAAAATTCACGGTCATGGCTTCAGGTTTGTCGCCGGCACCGAAACGTACTTCGCACGAAATGGTTTGTTTCACTTCGGTGGTAAGGCCCGGCTCGATAATAATGGGCGCCGTCAGAACGCCACCACCTTGCGTATCGGCTTTCAAACTGGCGGCGAGAACATTCAAATCGAGTTTGTATTGTTTGCCATCTAGTTTGTTTTTGACGAAGGCATCGCAAACCGTTGCGGCTGCACCCGACTTGCCGCCGGGTCCGCCTGCGTCACCACCAGAGCAGGCCGCAAGGCCCATTACGAGCAGAGCAATTGATATCCATTTCATAGAAACCTCATGGTGCCTAAAAGGTGTCGAAACCACATGCAATCAGCTTACCGCAAATTTAACGTAAAAGCTCTACGGCTGCCAGCCTTGTCAATGGCCTGTCAATAACGCGGTACCGAGTTGTCTATCTGCTCGGACCAGGCATCGATTCCGCCTTCGATGTTGAACAGCTGCGTGAAGCCCAGCCCACGAAAATGTTCTGCCGCCTGCCGACTGGAATTACCGTGATGGCAAAGAAACGCCAGCCTGGTATTTTTCGGTAATGCTGCCAGACGTTCGAAACTGTCTTCGTCGAGTACATCATGCGCGTGCGGGAACTGCGCGATGTCTCTGGCGTGTGAAGGCCGCACGTCAATAACTGTAAAATCTTGTAAACCTTCTTTCAATGCTTGAACCGATAGTGCCTGTACCTTGGCAGGGGCATTCGGATTGTCGATGGCCAATCCCGAGCCGCGAGCATCTTCAATCCAGTCTATCGAAATGCCGTCGGCGCGCGGTGCGCTGGCAAGGTCAAAATAGACTTTGATGCCTTCCGCTTCCACCATGATTTCGTTGCCATTGACCGGTTTCAGCTGGAATTGGGACTGAAAGCGTGCATCTACATGCAGGTGCAGCGCCATGCCCGGCTCCGAATTTTCCATCGCCTGACCGATTGCCTTTGCTGCGGCCGGTGTGATGTACAGCGTTGGCGTGATGCGTATCGGAGCGGGCACGCCCAGTACCTGATGCAGTTCGCCGCTATTGAACATCTCGTCGATAATGTCGCTGCCGCCGATTAATTCACCTTTTACATATAGCTGCGGAATGGTCGGCCATTGGCCATAAATCTTGATGCCCTCGCGAATTTCAGCATCGGCCAGCACGTCCACATGGGCGTAGTTGCCAAGCAGATCGTTCAAGATGCCGGATGCTTTCGAAGAAAAACCGCAGCTCGGCTGGGTTGGCGAACCCTTCATGAACAAGACGACGGCGTTGGAGTTGAGCAGGGTGTCGATACGTTGGCGAAGTTCGGGGCTGAGCATGGGAGGTCCTTGGGTAAGGCCTCTATTTTACTGCCAAAACGGTGCAATGCAGCCAAGGACTTAGCTGAAGCGGGCGCTCATTTGTTCCCGGGTAGGCATTGCCGGTGCCGTACCCACCGCTTCGGTCGACATCGCAGCGACACGACCGGCATAGCGGATGGCATCTGAAAAAGCAGCGGCGGGAAACAGACTAAGCGCTGCCACCAATGCACCGCTGAAGGCATCGCCGGCGCCGGTGGTGTCAATGGCGTTTACTTTTTCCGGTGCGATCCGGTAGAAGCTTTCCGCATCGCGACGCAAATTATTCCCGTGTGAAACGAAACAGCCGAAACGGCCAAGCGTGATGACGATGGTATTGACGCCGAGTTTGCGGCAGTAATTGTGGAGAGTTGAATCATCGGTTTGCGCCACCTGGTCTGCCGGAATCGCAATGCCGGCAAAGCGTTTGCACAGCAGGGAAAATTCGGTTTCGTTCGGGGTTAATACATCGGCCGAATCCAGCAGGCTACGTTCCAGATCCGGATGCACGGGCGCCGGGTTCAGGACACGCAAGGCATTATTTTCCCCGGCAAGATCGAATGCCGCTGCAATCGCATCAAGATTGTTTTCGAGTTGGCAAAGCACGATGTTGGTGTTTTGAAATTGGCGTGCCTGCGCTTTCAGAAAATCGACATCCAGATTGTCGTTGGCGGCCAAGCTCACCGCGATCATGTTTTCGCCTTGCGCATTGATCACGATGCTCGACGCGGCTGTCGGCATGTCATTACGACACAGCCAGAAAGCCTGCATGCCTTCTTTTTCGGCGAAAGCCCTGGCACATTCGCCCAGCGAATCCTGGCCGATGGCACCAATGAAAACGGTATCGACACCCTGACGCTTGCAGGCAATCGCCTGGTTGAAACCTTTGCCGCCCGGCCCGCTGGAAAAAGCCAGCGCGCGCCGGGTTTCGCCGGGGACGGGAAAGTTGTCAACCTGCCAGGCGTGGTCCTGGACGTAACTGCCGACGATAAGCACATGTTGCCGCTGCATGGGGTACTAGCCTTGATGGAAGCTCAATAAAACACCGGCAATGGTGGCTGTCATCAATGTGGCGATCGTGCCGCCGAGAACGGCGCGCAAACCGAAACGGGCCAGATCGCTGCGTCGCTCTGGCGCCAAACCGCCAATGCCGCCAATTTGAATGGCAATCGAAGCAAAGTTGGCGAAGCCGCAAAGTGCATAGGTCAGAATTAAGCGTGTGTGCTGGCTGATCGCGCCAATACCATCGCCAACCGGTGTACTGGCCAACTGAAGATACGCGACGAATTCGTTCAACACTATTTTTTGACCAATCAGGCCTCCAGCGATAACCGTGTCATTCCACTCGATGCCGATAACCCAGGCAACTGGTGCAAGTAGATAGCCAAGTATCAAGCCAAGATTCAGTTTAATGGGTGTTGCACCAGCGGCAATGCCGTGGTTGAGCGTCATGTTTATGCTGTCGTAACCGTCAACATGTAGATCGCCAACCCAGCCCATAATGGAATTGAGCAAGGCAATTAACGCAATGAATGCCAGCAACATGGCAGCAATATTGATCGCCAGCTTCACGCCATCGGCAGCGCCAGCAGCAGCGGCATCGATAACGTTCTTGCTTTCACGTTCGACATGCACATTCACAATCCCGCGTGTTTCAGGCACGCCGGTTTCCGGGATCAGGATTTTGGCGATCAATAAAGTCGCCGGCGCCGCCATGATGGAGGCGGCCAGGAAATGCTTCGCATATTCTGCTTGCAGGCCCAAATCAGTTCCGCCCAGCATGGCGATATACGTCGCCATGACGCCGCCGGCGATATGTGCCATGCCACCAATCATCATGGTGAGCAATTCCGACTCGGTCATTTTGTTGATATAGGGACGCACGGTAAGTGGTGCTTCGGTTTGTCCGATAAAAACACTGGCGCAGACCGATGTGGTTTCAGCGCCAGAGACTTTCATGACTTTGGTGATTGCCCAGGCCATTGCCTTGACGATTTTTTGCATGACGCCAAGGTGGTACAGCACACCCATGAATGAGGCAAAGAAGATTACGGTAGGCAGTACTTGAAAAACGAAAATGAAGCCCATTTTGTCTTGGCGGGCCAAGTCGCCAAATACGAAAGTAGCACCTTCATTGGTGAAACTGATTAACTGCACAAATCCTTTGCCCATGAAGACAAAGATTTCGCTTAAAAATGGCAATGCTAGTGCTGCCGAAAACAATGCCAGACCCATGGCTATCCTGAAGCTTGAATTACGCTGCTTTCTGAAGGTCTCTGTCGTGCTGGCGTAGCCAAACGATATTGCCAGAATCAATCCGGCAGCAATAATCCGCTTCCAGTAATAAATGACCGTAGCGGAGCTTGCGACTTCGATTGGTGCAATCGCCTCGACAATGTTTTTGCCCCGCAGTACGAAAAAAGCAAAGATTATTTGAACCGTGACGCCCGTCAGCACCAGCTTCCAATCGACTCGCGATTTATTATTCGAGAAAACCCATGCGATACCAATCAGCACAGCCAAGCCAAACAAACCCTTCAAAATATCCATGTGTTCTTATCCCCAAAGCGATGCAGCAGGGTAGTGCAGACACGGGTTTGGAGCAAGTCAGCGGCTTAATCGCGTGCTACGACGCGATTGCGCCCCTGCAGCTTGGCGGCTCTGAGCCTGCGGTCCGCATGTTTGAGCAGACCGGAAATGTCGCTGGCGTCTTGCGGGCAGCAAGCGATGCCGGCCGAAAAACTCAGTACGCGTGGCACGGAATTGGCATCGGCCTGGAAAGTCTTTTCATTCATTTTTTTGCGCAAAAATTCGATGCGTTCCCAGGCGCTTCCCATGGGCATGCGCATGACGAGTAGAAACTCTTCACCGCCAATTCGGATAAGGGGTTCTTCGGCATTCAATTCTTGCCGTAGCGTACCCACGACATGCCGAAGAGCCTTGTCGCCAAGCAGGTGGCCAAGATCGTCATTGATGCGTTTGAACAGGTCCATGTCGATAATGGCAATCGAAAGCGTCGCATTGTCGGCTTTGGCTTGCTGCAATAAATGTGGAACCCGGTGATTCAGGTAAAGTCGATTGGGCAATCCGGTCAAGCCATCGGTTCCGGTTAACTGGACCAAAAGTTGCATCCGATAAACAATCACTGCCGCCAGCATGCTGATGGCCACCAGCAAGACGACTCGCTGAATCTGGTTGGATACGGAAACGATGCCATAGTCACTGGAAACAACGGCTCCATGGCTTTGCTGCATGATGAAAATGGAGAGCAGGGAAAATTGCACGATTGCCAATATGCCGGCTAGCAGGCAGACGCGGACATCATTGCGAAGTGCCGTTGCCAGGATGACCAGTGGATAACAGCTCCAGACCACAACGCTATTCAAACCCGCCGACGGATTGTTGAGCGATAGCAGGCAGAGTACGACACTCACCATGCTGACATCGCATGCGGCCGATACAAAAGGTAGCCAGCGATAAAGACGATGATGTTTGGATAATCGCAACCACAGCAGACTTAAAAAGAATGCGCCGAGCACGCCAAGTGCACCGGCAATGCTTTCATAGAAAGACCCGCCAAATATCAAATTGGTTATCGGCAGCAGCAATAATAAAGACGCGGCCGCTACCCGAATTCGGGCGACCAGTAGTTCGCCGCCTGCACCAATTTCGAGCATGATTTCATCGGGGCGCTCGCGCAAGCCGCGCGACAAGTCGTCCAAACTTTGTTTGACTGTATTCACAGCATGTCCCCGGTCATCGCAGCATCATACGGGCTTTGCTTGCCAATATTCCATTTGCCCGCCCGTAGGGTGGGCATCGCCCACCGATCGTATGCAAGCCTCACGGCAAGCAGCGATTCTGCCGAATTCAAAGACAAAAAAATCCCGGCCTAGTGAGAGCCGGGATCAAAGAGAGCTGTCTTAACGTAAACATGGACACCAGGGAATCGCCGATAGTTCCTCTGCGCTTGAATAAGCCTTCTATTATCGGTTTATTTCGATTTCGACTTCTTCGACGGCGTCATTATCGGAATCATCGGTTTGACTGACCCAAACCGTGCGCTCACCCGGGCCATCATCATTAAAAAGCATGCCGATGGGTGGTGCAGGTGGAGCCGGCGGTGCGGCTGGTGTTGGTGGCGGAGTTGTGCCGGGAGCGCGCGGTGGCGCAGGAGGGGCGGGTGGTGCAGGTGGCGGTGGCAAGAATTGCATCGCCTTGGCTTCTGGGGCGGTAATTTCAAGATTGATTGTCTTGCGGTCACGCAATACTACCAGCTTCACTTTTTCACCTACTTTTTTCTCGCGCAATACACGCATCACATCGCGCGGTGATGCGGTTGCCGTTGTTTCAACCCGCTGGATGACATCGCCACTTTGCAGGGTTTTCATGCTCGGGCCTGCACTGATCACCAGCACGCCTTTGTCGGTTCCGAAATAATGGCCCAGCTGGCTATCGAGCGATGCCAGATTCAAACCCTGCCAACGCATGGCCTCAAAAATACGCGGAGGGGCACAATTTTTCTTGCCGGCTTTTTCGCAATCGGTGAAAGCCATGATTTCGATATTTTCCTGGCCGCCGGGGCCGCCGTACATCATGCGTCGCGAATGCATGTCCGGACGTGGCGTAAAGCCGCCGTTTTGATCACTGAACATCATCATGCGCCCGATATTGTCGGCTTTCACCTCTGCTTTACCGGTTTTTCCGGCACGTGCATAAGTTAACTGCACGCTTTGGCCAACTTTCAAATCCGATAATAATTCGCGCGCCTTATCGATGCCTTCCCTGCCACTGGCACCAATATTTTTACCATTCACGCTAAGCAAGACATCGCCCGTGCGCAGACCGGCTTTTGCCGCCGGGCCATCGGGGCTGACAGCGCCAATCAATACACCGTTGGCGGCAGCATTGGGCGCCATCACGATGCCGATGCCGGTTTTGGGTCCGTGCATTTCTCCGCCACCCGGAGCCATCGGCGCCATAGGCCCCATGGGTCCCATACGACGTTCAATCGTGACCTCACGCGGACCGTGCATGCCCGAAGCATGGCCATCGCGGTCCAGTTTGCGCACATCGATCACGATGGAACTATCAGGCCCGAGCTTTTTCGATAGTTCCTGAATACGTGCCAGCAAGGTATCAATTTCCGCCTTGGCGGCCTGTTGTTCGGCAGGGCTGGTTTTTGCAGGTTCGGCAGCGAAAGCACTGCCCATTAATGTGCAAGCCAAAATCAGGCTGAGTGTTTTAATTTTCATTTCGGGTCTCCGCTGTGAGAAAGTTTTTTTGAACAGATTTAATACGATTCCACCAGGGCCACTTCATAAAGCTGGCCTTGTGCCTGTTGATAGCGTTGCGATGAATAGATGCCGGTGGCTTCCTGCAAAATGCCGACACGTTGCTGCCACAGATCGAGTTGTTGCTTGGTGTTTAATGTTCCGGAACCAAGTTCGACATCGATGGCATGGATGCGATCTTCCAGCGCCAGGCCGATCACTTCGGCACTGGCGCTGCTGGCGGTCGAGTTGCGCGTGGCCAGCAAAATATTCTCCAATTGGGATGATTGCCGCATTGCCGATTCCAGACTGGCATCCACAGGGCTTTCCGTGGTGTGCGGCGAATCCAGGCTAAACGGAATCAGCGCCACCAAAGCCATGCCCGCCGCCAATGCCATCGGCAGATAACGGCGGGGAGTTTTTTTCTTCGGCAGGTTTTTTGCGAGCAATGGCCAGGCTGATTGCTCGGGGCTTTCCAGCGGCAGCTTGTCCAGTGCTTGCTTGATGCCAATACCAGGCTCGTATGTCGAGATATCAGCCATGGCTTAGTACCTCCTTGTCAATATTTAAAAGTTCGCGTAATTTTTTGCCGCCACGGGCGCATTGCGACTTTGAAAATGAAATGGTTTTATCCATCAAGCCGGCAATTTCGTCGTGTGTATATCCTTCGACGTGATACAGCCAAAGCACGCTGCGCGTCGTGGCAGGTAACTGGTTCATTGCCTGCGTTAACAATTGCGCATCGGCCGCCTGAGGCGGCAACAAAATATCGGCTTCCAGAAAATCCGATTCGCCTTCCAAATCCAGCTCCTGGGTCGGGTGACGTTTGCGCATTCGCATCAAGCTCTCATTGACTGCAATTTGACGCAGCCAGGCCCAAAAAGGCGACTCTCCGCGAAATTCCGATAGTTTTCCGAATAGTTTCAACATGGTCTCTTGCAAAATGTCCTGGGCTTCTTCGCGCTGGCCACAAAGCCGTAACGCCAAGGTAAACACCGGCCTTTCGAACCACCGGTAAAGCTGTTCGAACGCAGCCGCCTCACCATTTCTGGCACGGGTAAGCAGGCTGGCCGGAACTTCAATGGCGAAAGGGGATGTCACGGTTATCAGGATGCTCCCGGGTCAAAAAGGGTCGCAGCGGACGGGAAAACAATAAATTACGCCGGAATTTCATATACTGAACCGCTCAACCCAGGAGAAAGTCGTCATGGCGATGTTTTTAACAATAGCGGTACTTTTCTTTGTCGTAATGTTCATTTCCAAAATGCTCCGTATGGTGCCGCAGGGCTTTGAATGGACAGTGGAAAAATTCGGCAAATACACTCATACCATGAGTCCGGGCCTTCACATCCTGATGCCATGGTTCCAAAGCGTCGGCCGCAAGGTCAACATGATGGAGCAGGTGCTGGAAATTCCGTCGCAAGACGTCATCACCAAGGACAACGCCGTCGTGAAAGTGGATGGCGTGGTGTTTTTCCAGGTGCTTGATGCTGCCAAAGCCGCCTATGAAGTGTCCAACCTCGAGCAAGCTTCGATTGCCCTGGTGATGACCAATATCCGTACCGCGATCGGTTCAATGGATCTGGATGAATCGCTGTCCAAGCGCGATGAAATCAATGCCAAGCTGTTGAATGTGGTTGATCATGCCACCGGCCCCTGGGGTATCAAAGTCAACCGCATTGAACTGAAAGACATTCAGCCGCCGCGCGATCTGGTGGATTCGATGGCTCGCCAGATGAAAGCAGAACGTGAAAAACGCGCCAACATTCTGGAAGCCGAAGGTTTCCGCCAGGCCGAAATCCTGAAAGCCGAAGGCGAAAAGCAAGGCACCATTTTGCAGGCTGAAGGTAAACGCGAAGCCGCCTTCCGCGAAGCCGAGGCGCGTGAGCGTCTGGCCGAGGCCGAAGCGAAAGCGACGCAACTGGTGAGCACCGCGATTGCCCAAGGTGATGTGCAGGCGATCAACTACTTCATTGCCCAAAAATATGTCGAAGCCCTGAAAGAATTCGCCAACTCGCCAAATCAGAAATTGATGATCTTGCCGACCGAAGTGACCGGCGTGATGGGTTCGATTGCCGGTATCGCGGAACTTGCCAAGGAAAGTCTGTCCAAGCAGCAAACTTCAATAGCTGCAAAAGGAAGTTGATATGCGTTCGGAAATGATTGTCTGGGCCTGTGTTGCCCTGGTGCTGATGGGGCTGGAAACCATCGCGCCGGGTATTTTCATGCTATGGCTTGGCCTGGCTGCAGGCGGTACTTTTGTTCTAGTCTGGCTGGTGCCAGGCCTGGCCGTGTTATGGCAGGTAGCGGCGTTCGCCATCCTGTCTTTCATTTCGGTCGCCATCTACTGGAATTTCATCCGCAGGGCAGACTCGGAAGCAACCGATCAGCCTTTATTGAATCGCCGGGGAGAGCAATTGGTTGACCGGGTTCTGCCTTTGGAATCGGCGATAGTGAACGGACGCGGCCGGGTAAAAATCGGCGATGCCTTCTGGACCGTACAAGGTCCGGATCTGCCGGTGAATACTCTGGTACGCGTCATTGCGCTGGACAGCATGGTGTTGAAAGTAACGCCGGCCGAATAATATTTCTCCCTGCATTGTGTTTACAAAATCCCGGCGCGCGCCGGGATTTTTTTGTCGGCAGGAATTTACTTAACAACGCGTAACCACAAAATTAAATCCCGTTTAACCCCTCTTGTTTCCCGCTGGCGTTAAACCCAGCATGGCCGACATCGAAAGATCGTCGGAATATCAATTCCGCTGTCAGCGGCAAAACACGGGGAGATTATGTAATGCGCAAAATTTTGTATGCGTTGCTTTCGGCGACGTTGTTGATTTTATTGGTTGCCTGTTCAAAGACGCAGGATAGTGCGGCGGCAACGGATGCTCCGGCTGCCGATGCGGCTTCTGCACCGATGGCCGAGATGCAATCGGATAAGGCGGTGATGAGTCCTGCACCCGAAGCTGCATCGGGAATGTTGGCAAGATCGGATGCGGAAAATACGGTCACCAATGAACCGGTAACTGCAGCGCAGATGACTTCCAGCGCAACGTCGTATGTGGATGGTCAACGCAAATTCGTTCGCACGGCCAATGCAAACTTCCGGGTCAAGGATGTTTACCAGTCGGCCATTGCGATTGAAAACATCGTCTCGAATCTGGATGGCTTCGTGGTGAGCAATCAAATCGGTTCGCAGGATGAATGGACCAATCGATATCCGGTCGGTAATTTGAAATTGCTCGAGTTGGCAAAATACACCGTGCGCGGAAATCTCGTGGTGCGGGTGCCGAGCAATAAAACCCAGGATTTTTTGCGGGCATTGATTAGCCAGGTGGAATTTCTGGATCAACGCAATTTCGATGCGCATGACGTGCAGTTTGAATTGTTGAGAAAGCAGCTGGAATTCCTTCGCAATCAGGAAGCGCAACGGCAACTGGGTGATTTGAGTACATCGCCGGGAAAAATTGCCGATCGGGCAGTCGTTATTTCCGGACAAAGCGATGCGAAAGCCAACCGCGACGAAGCTGTCGTAGTACAGAAGGAAGTTGAAGAAAAGGTAGCCTTCAGTACGATCAATCTTTCGCTGTATCAACTCAGCAAGGTGCGCAAGACGGAAATTGACGATGTTGATGCCATTGCACAAGCCATTCGTCCGGGCTTTTTCAGTCGCCTGATCGATGCGGTGGCAGTGGGCTGGTATGGCTTGCTGGATTTGCTCATCCAGTTGATTGCCGTGTGGCCGTTGTGGCTCGCCATCGGGATTGCCATTTTTGCGATCAAACGCTTCCGCAAAAAATAAAAATACCGTGTTTTCGCAGGAGGGTCTTACTGTCCCCGCCGCATCCAGCCGCGAAGCCGGCTGGATGCGGAAGGCCCTCCTGCGATTTATTCGATATCGTTATTTGATATCGGCGAATGCATCTCGCGTCAGGTTTTCTGCCGCGCCGTCCGTGCAGTGCACTTCGTCCTCAATACGCACGCCCCCGAATGCACTCAGGTGTTCGACATTGCGCCAGTTAACCTGGCCGCCGTGTCTGGACTGTTTCAGTTTTGCGAGCAAGGTGGGAATGAAATAAATACCGGGCTCGATCGTCACCACCATGCCCGGCAGCAGGGTGCGTGTCATTCGCAGATAGGGATGCCCGTTGGGTTTTGGAATCAATGCGCCACTTTCATCGGCGGCAAAACCGGCGACGTCGTGGACTTGCAAACCAATCGGATGTCCCAGCCCGTGCGGAAAGAAAGTCGAAGTAACACCCGCTTCCATCATGCTGCCCGGGTCCATATCGACAATGTCCAATGCCTTGAGAACACCACCAAGGCGTAAATGACATTCGAGATGCAAATCACGATAGTCGGTATTGGCGCGAACTTTTGCGGCAAGCGATTGCTGTTCTTTATCAACGGCATTCACCAGGTCGGTGAAGCGTGTGTCGCCGTTGCTCCATGTGCGGGTAATGTCGGAGGAGTAGCCATCGATTTCAGCGCCGGCATCAATCAGCAGCGAACGATGTTCCTTTGGTTTGTCGAAACTTTTGTATTGATAATGCAAAGTCGCGCCATTTTCGTTCAAGCCGACAATATTGTTATAGGGCGTGTCGCTGTCGGTATGGCCGGCGGCTTTCAGGAAAGCCAGATTGATGCCGGCCTCCGATTCGCCCGCACGGAAAGCATCCCTTGCCGCATGATGGCCCAGCGCACCTTTGCGTTGCGCCCTGCGCATCAAACTCAATTCATACGCGGTTTTGAATGCGCGATGAAAATGCAGATGATGGATAACCGCAGACGGGTTATTCGGTGCGAATTCGCCGATGGCAGAATCCGCCTCGCCAATAATCGCGGACTTGCCCTGCGGCAAAAATTTCGCCGCTTGTTCGGGGCTGTCAATGATATGAATATCAAAATGTTCAACCCAGTCACCTTCCGGCGCACTCGGCGGAACATGCCAGTAATCATCCGGCTGGAAATACACGAGACCGGGTTTTTTGCCCGGGGTATGAATGATCCAGCTATGCGGATGCCTGGTAAGCGGCAGCCAATATTTAAACTGCGGATTGGTTTTGAACGGGTAGGGCATATCGTCCAGAAACCGGAATTTTTCGATGCCCGATGCAATCACCAAATGGTCGAAACCACCGGCAGCCAAAGCCAGATCGGCGCGCTTGATAACGGTGGCAAGATGCTCGCTGTATAGGCTCATAAAAATTCCGTGTTTAATTTTGGCTATTTTGCCGGATTCCGGCCTTCTTTGGTGTTAATGGGCAGGTGCGAAATTACGGCCTGGATAATGCAGCTCACTGCTGGCCGCAATGGTCGCCATTGGCAATGGGTTTACCCAAAGGTACCGGGTCACGAAAGAAGCTGACGCGCTTTTTCATTTGTGTCGTGATGAGTAATTCGTTTTCATCGGTCACCATCATGGCGCATGCCAATTTCATTTTGCCGACCAGTCTGGCGAAGTTGCCAGGTCCAGCCGCCATCAGGGCAGTGGAAGCCGCATCGGCAAGTACCGGATCGCTGTGCAACACCACGACGGCAGCCGAGCCCTGTGCCGGCTTGCCCGTGTGTGGGTTCAGTACATGCCCCCAGCGCGATCCGGTAGGGGCAACCCGGAATTTATTGAAATTGCCGGAGCTGAATAAGGCTTCGTTGCCTTGCAGATCGATCTGACCCAAATCGCCACCAAATGGATCTTTCAGTTTTACCGTCCATACCCCGGTATTTTCATTGCCCACTGAAAATTGATCCGAACCCATTGTGACCAATGCGTCCTGAATTTGTTGCCGCGCGAAAATACGTTTCATATCCTGCGCAGCAACGCCTTCCAGAATGGTGGCGAAGTCGAGTTGCGTGTTTGGGTTACTTGCGGAAATACTTTGTCGGTCGACACGAATGTCGAGAAACGCCGGTTTAGCGGCGAGCCAGCGGGAAATTTCTTCGTTGCCTGGTGGTGTTTCGCTGATGGGGAATTTATCGGTGTAAAAGCCCCACATCCTTACCAGCGAACCAATGCCGGGGTCATAGTAGCCATCACTGGAAATATAAAGCGGCTTGCTGATTTCCAGCAGATGCAAATTGTTTTTCGAAATTGGCGCACTTTGGCCTGCGGCCAATGCGGCGTTTATTTTGCCCAGTTCCGAAGATTTCCAGGCATGCGAATCGGCACGCTGGGCTTCAAGGATTTTCTTTATGGCATCGGAAGCCGTGCTGAAGGCCTGCGGTGTAGTGCCACGAATTTCAAGCGAGACGCTATCCCCGTCAACCGTGATTTTCCCGGTGGTCGATTCGGATTTGTTGCAGCTGGCTGCAATGCAGAGTGTGGCTGTCAGGAAAAATAACTTGACCAGCCCCATGTCAAACGTAGTGGCCGCCAGGTGCATCTACCCATTCGCGGATGAACGCGACATGGGCAGGAGAAACATCGATGAACCGAAAGCCTATCCAGACCTGGCCAGGCGCGGCCGCTTCGTCGGCCCATAATTCATGCGCACCGACATCGATGGTTTGTGCCACACCGAGCTGGTCGGGCAAGCTTAGCCGCAGCTGATACAGGGCGTCATTGGTCATTGCCTGATGCATGATCAACAACATTCCTGTTTCGGACAGATTACTCAGGCGGCCGATGACTTCTTCGGTCATCGTGTCATGGACTTCGACGTTGTAGCCGACTTTACGGCGACGGGCGCGGCGATATTCATTGTTCATCTGGCTGTTGCCTCCGCAGGAGATTGGCCGGCAAAGGAACGCAGTGCGCTCATGACCGATTGCCAGGCACGATCAATGATGCCGCCGGTTTGTTCTTCGACGATGAACAGCTCGCCACGCACCAGCATTTTTGCCAGCACTTCAAGATGATATTCGCCGACTTTCTGGCCGCGCTGGTTTACAAATAAACTGTGGCCTGTCGTGGTGCTGAACCACGCCATGCGACGACGAATGCGGTCGCCCTGCTGGTTGGTGACGAATTCAAACCAGGTGCCGAATGCCACCAGTTTCAATTGCTCGAAACGTGCTTGTTCCTCGTTTGTCAGTTTTACTTTCTTGGCTTTCGAACCGGCAACATCTTCACCAAAACGTGCGCGCGATTTCAGTCGCATCGTCAGTTCCGTGCGGCTTGCGGAGTCGCCTTCCTTGCCAGATTGCGGATCGATCAGGCGTTCGGTAATGGCGGTAGCTTCATCGCCCTGATAACCGACCTGCGTGAGCGAGCTTTCAAGTTCCTGCTTTAATTGCTGGGCTTCTTCAGCCGAAATGGGCGATTGGCCGGGTCCTGCCTTGGCCACCTGAATCAAACGCTCAGCCACATTCAGATGCTGTTTCCAGGCATCCGAATCTTCGCCGGAACGCAAGGCCGTCAGCGCCATCACGTCGGTCCAGGCCTGGCTCAACAGCGTATGGGTGAAGCGGGGAAGTGCCTGATCTTTCAACAGGGCATTGACGGCAACCGATGCCTGGTCGCGCGCCATCGCCAATTTTTCCTTGCCGCGAGCCGCTTCGATATGGCGTTTTTCGGCCACTTCGGCTTTGCGTGTCAGAATTTGCAGATGCGAATTGATGTCGGTCAATAATTGCTGGAACAAGGACATGTCGCCGTCAAATTCGCGAACGGTGCGGTCGACAACGGCGTTCATTTTTCCAAGCAGTGCCGGGTCGGCATCATCATCACCGAGCCAGTAAGCGCCGGATTCTGCAATGGCACCCAGCATTTGTCTGGCGGGATGATTTTGCTTGGTGAAAAAACCCTTGTCCTGCAACGCAACACGCAATAATGGAACTTGAAGTTTTGCCAGCAGATGTGCCGCCGGGCTGTTGGCTTTTACGTCTTTGTTGATGCTGTCAAACAACATGCCGACCAAATCGATGGCGTCGTTGTCTTCTTCATTCAAAACCGGAGCATCCTGACTGTCGGAATTCATCCGCAGGTGCGACATCAAATCCTGTTTGATGTGCTGGATATTGCGAGCCGTTGGTTTGCCTGCCGTCAACACCGGGGTGGCAGGTTTGCCTTGCAGCATCTGCAAGGTTTTCTGCAATAGAGTTGCCGCAACCGGCTCCGATTTATGGGCGCTGGTCTGAATTTTTTCGGGATTAAGTTTGCCCAGCAATTGTTTTCGACTCGCCAGCAACTGGCGCATCATGTTGAAGCTGGCTTCATCAATCTGTCCGCTGGACTCCTCGGACGTATCTGCATTGGCTGCATCGTTACCGCCAATGCTATTGCCCGATATGTTGCCGCGAATACTCAGGCCGCCTGCAGAAGGGCCCTGACCACCACCTGATCTTTGGCCCGCGCCGCTGCCCCCGCCCGCGAAGCCACCGGTAGTGCCAATCCCTCCGGTAAATGGATTGCCTGACAAATTGATGCTGCCGTCGGGTTGCTCGGAAATCGGGGCATTCGGGTTTTCACTGGCTCGCAGTGATGAGCGCGCGGTACCGTGATGGCCATCGTCGGCCAGGGAAAGCCCTATGCTCTCGCCGGAATGTCCCTTCGAGGCTTGCTGGGTACGTTCGGTCAGTTTTTCAACCGGTGCCGTTTGTGATTTTGGCCGCGCCCGGATCGGCACGTATTGCAGATTGGGCAGGACATTATTTTTGGCGAGGTAATTGTTGACCGATTCAATCAGGTTGCCATACATCGGCATGACCTGTTTTTCGAAAATCTTGAAAAACATCAGTCGATGTTCTTCGCTTAAACCAAGGCAGTCGGAGGCATCGCGCAACATGCGGCATAAAGCTTGCGGGCCGATAGGCAGGGATTCGGAATCCAGTGCCGGTTTGCCGGCAAGTACGCCAAAGCGCTGGCCCAGCAAATACAGGGGCAGGCTGTTACGCATTTCGCCGCGGTTGGAAATCTCGATCAGAATCGTTGATTCGTCGATTTCCATGTCGTTCACCAGAGACAGCTCGCTGCCCATGCCTATGGCAGAGCGCGACATGAATAAAGGCCTGGCTTGATGGGGGTCACGCAGCAGCGACAGCTCGGCTTCCAGTGCAATCAAAAAACGCGGTACCAAATCGTGTCGTGTGCGTTTGATCAATCGCTGGGCTTCGAGCCAGCGTGTTTGCACGGTGGCACTGCGGGCCTGCTCGGCAAATTTGAATAATTGTTGTTCGAACTCATTGAGGCTGGACATCAGCCCGCGTTCGAATTCATCCGAAGCAAATTCAAGAATGCCTTCCAGTAAATGCCTGACGCGCCGTGGCAGGTTTTTCGAGGCCAAAGTCGGCGCGGTGTTATGCGATGCGACGCTTGAATCAGACATGCCAGGCTCCCGGAATAATCCCCCGCCGTGATTTTAGGCACAGCGGGGCATTTGAAGCCAGTTAAAACACATCTTTTTACATCTCGGCGACTGTTAAATCGGCCTGAATTCAGGCTCTGGCCTCTTTTTTAGTTTTTCCCGTTCCAGCGCAATGTCAGCACACCGCTGCGGCCCGCGGTGTTGTAGCCGGGGATCAGCTCATAGTCTTTATCGCCGAGGTTTTCAATGCGGGCTTCGATGGTCCAAGCCTGTGCAAAGTCGTAACTGAGTCGGGCATCAATGCGACCATAACCTCCGGACGGCGCACCAAAATCCGGCCTTGCAGAAGCGGCCTGAAAGTCCAGGCCCCAGCTCCATTGCTCGTTCAATTTGATATTGCCTTGAACATTCAATTTACGGTCGGCGCGACGCAGCAATTTGGCATCGGTAATGTCATTGCGGGCATCGAGCCAGCTTGCATTGGCTTTCAACGAAAAAACATCGCCGCTGAATTGATATTGCAGTTCTGCACCGTCGAGTGCAGCCTTGTTGATGTTGATGGCATGGTAATCGACGACATCTGCAGGTGTTTTTCCTTCAAATGAAATCAGGTTATCAACTCGCGTGCGGTAGGCAGAAACTTCCCATTGCTGGTTTGCGCTCTGATCCCAATGCAGGCCCAGCTCGAAGCTGTTTGATTCTTCCGGCTTCAGGTTTGGGTTGCCGGCATAGAAACCAAAGAAACCGGGGTAATACAGTTCATTGAAATTTGGCGCACGGAAACCCTGGCCCCAGCCTGCGCGTAGACGTAGATCATCGTTGATCTGTATGCCCCAGGCCGCTTGGGCTGTGGTCTTGCCGCTGAACTGGCTGTTGTCGTCATGACGAACGGTAAGCTCGAAACGATTGATCGAAAATTCGCCTAACCACGATGCGAAAAGTCCAACATTGCGACGTGATTCATCAATACTGGTGACATCGTAATCTATGCTCCGGCCTTTTTCGTTACTCCAGTTCACGCCGAGGTTGAAGCGATTGTGTTCGCTGGCCGTGATGGTGTTGACCCAGTCCAGTGCCAGTCGGCGGCTGCCGTAAACACTGCCATAGGCCGGGGTCTCAAGATTTTCGTAACTTTGGCTCAAGCTCAGCGAATGTTGCCATTGCTCATTGAGATCGCCGGCCAGACTCAGGCCGATTTGGTGATCTTCCTGATGGGTTTCGCCCTGGTCGAATTCGATATTGGCGTTTGTGGCAAGTGCGAATGCCGATAAATGTTGACCGCCAAGCGATGCTTGCCCGCGCAGAAGCAGGTGGCGATTGTTGTAACCATCATCATCCGGGTTAAAGCCGTATGCTGCCGGATTGGTGGCAGAAAAACCTCTCAAACGACCGTAGCCGATGACGGCACCGAAATTATTATCGGCATCGCCGACACCGAAGCCGACATCCAGTTCTGCCCTGCCATAGCTGCCGGCGCGCAACTCGACAAATTGTTGCGGATCACGCGTAAAAATCTGGATGACGCCGCCGATGGCATCCGAACCCCACAAGGCAGCACGCGGGCCACGCACAATTTCAATGCGCTCTACCATTGCAACAGGCAAATGGCCGAGATCGAAACTGCCTTGGACGGCCGTGTTGACGCGTACGCCATCAATCAAAATCAATGTGTGATTGGAATTGCTGCCACGGGTAAAGATCGAGACATTCGAGCCTGCGCCACCGGCGCGCGTGATGTCCAGGCCCGCTTGCAGACTCAGCAATTCGGGCACGCTTGGCGCCTGGCTTTTTTCAATATCCTCGCGCGTGATGAGGGTAACCGATGCGAGCGTTTTCTTGATGGCGAGTTCACTGCGCGTTGCAGTCACTTCGACCGGATCAAGCGAACTGGTTTCATCGGCATATACCGAAAAAGAGCCGCCGATGGCGATGCTCAAGGCGGCCAGTTTAATGGCCTGTGTTGAATTAAAACGTTTCAATGCTGTTCTCCAAAATGCTCACCCGCAAGGCAGCGGTTCGATGGAGAAGACAAACGCCGGGCGCAATCAAATGAAGCGTCCAAACGCCGCCCTGTTGCCCACCGCAACGCGCTGTTGGGTCGAATGACCCGGCAATAGGCCGGTCTCCGGACTCATCAGGCAGCCATGGCTTCAGCCAGGGCTGTCACTTTCGCCTTCCCAGAAATATCGATTCCCAGTGGTCACTGAAAGATGCATCGTTTGTGATGCTGACTTACCGTTGCGGGGGCAGTGTTGGGTTCTCACCAACTTCCCGTACACCTATTACGGTGCGCATTGTAAACGGTTTGGTCGGTCTCCGACAGTGAAAGCGACATCTCCATCGGGCATGACTGGATGCGCTCTAGTAATCCTGTTCTGCATCCAGTCCGTCGAATTCGCCGTTCTCGTCGGTGCGGCAGTGCATCATGATCGGCTTGCAGCAGACCGGGCAGTCTTCGACATAATCCGATTGGCCACCGGAAGTATCGACCAAGGCCTCGAAGCGTTCACCACAATGCGGGCAACGGATATATCTGGAATCCAAAATAGGCATCGAAATTGCCACCTGACGTAGGAGCGGCTGAAGCCGCGATAAAAACAAGCAAGCCGGTTAGAAGCGGATCAATCCTGCAAAAACAAACTCATCACATCATTGCTGAAACGATGGCCCAGCTCGGTTGGAATTATCTGGCCATTGTGCTCTTCAAGCCAACCCATCAATTTTGCGTGGGCCAGTTTTTTGTCGATGGCGCTTCGATCAAGCCCTGTCCGCACTTCGAAATCCCGGATGGCAAAACCTTCCGACAGACGCAGGGCATTGAGCATGTAATCGAACGGACGATTATCGGGCGTGACCAATTCATCGCCACCGATGCGTTTTCCGGTTTTGGTATTTTGGAGATAATCGCGAGGGTTTTTAATTTTCCATCGCCGCAAAATATCGCCGCTTGCACCCGATGAAATCTTTCCATGCGCACCGGCGCCGATTCCCAGGTAATCACCGTAACGCCAATAATTCAGATTATGGGCGCATTGCTGGCCAGGTTTTGCATAAGCAGAAATTTCGTATTGCAAAAATCCGTGTTCCGCAAGCAGGCTTTGTCCCTGTTCCTGCAATGCCCAGGCGGCATCTTCATCGGGAAGATTCGGGGGCGGCTTTGCGGCAAAAACCGTATTGGCCTCCATCGTTAAATGGTAGTAGGAGATATGGGTGGGTGATAAGGCAACTGCCCGTTCCACATCGTATCTGGCCATCTCGATATTCTGCCCTGGCAAGGCAAACATCAAATCCAGATTGATGTTTTTATAGCCGGCGTCCTGCGCCATTTTTACCGCCGTTTCGGCTTCCGCGGAATCATGGATACGACCCAGTGTTTTCAGGCAATCATCATTGAAACTCTGTATGCCGAAACTCAGGCGATTCACACCTGCACTCAGATAGTTTTCGAAACGTCCGTGTTCGGCGGTGCCGGGATTGCACTCCATCGTGATCTCGGCATTCGGTGCAAATTTCAATCGGGCGCGGCAAGCGTCGAGAATGCGCTCGACGGCATCAGGCGGAAAAAGGCTTGGCGTGCCGCCGCCAAAAAAAACCGAATGCATCGAGCGCCCCCAGACCAGAGGTAAATCCTGTTCGAGATCATCGGTGAGTGCCTGAATGTAGGCATCAATCGGCAATGCATTTTTCTGTTCATGCGAATTGAAATCGCAATAGGGGCATTTGCGCACGCACCAGGGAATGTGGATATACAAACTCAGAGGCGGTGGAATTAAAGCGGGCATTTTATTTGTGGCTGGCGTTCAATAATTCACGCAATTTCAGCAGAGCACGGCCACGATGGCTGATATGGTTTTTTATCTCCGCCGGCAATTCGGCGGCGGTGCATTGTTGGTCGGGTACAAAGAAAATCGGGTCATAGCCAAAGCCATTGTTGCCACGTGGCAACTCCAGAATTTCGCCTTCCCAGATGCCTTCGGCAATCAATGGTTGCGGGTCGTGGGCATGTTTTATCATCACGATCAATGAATAAAAACGTGCAGTGCGATCGGCTCTTGGCACATCGATCAACTCTGCCAGTACTTTCTTGATATTGCCCTCGGCATCGCCATGAACACCGGCGTAGTGGGCCGAAATCAATCCGGGCGCGCCATTGAGCGCATCGATGATCAAACCCGAATCATCGGCAATCGCCGGCAAGCCGGTCAGCGCGCTGGCATGGCGCGCCTTGATAAGCGCATTTTCGACAAACGTGTGACCATCTTCGATCGCGTCGCTGACGCCGAGTTCGGCTTGGGTGATGATCGAGTAACCGATGTCCGACAGCAGAGGCTGCATTTCGGTAACTTTGCCGCGGTTTGAGGTGGCAAGAACGAGATTTTTCATAAATGTCTTTCGTAGGGTCGCCTGCTTGCTGCACCCGCTTTTGACGCGGGTGATTAAGAGCCTGCCAATGCTTCCTGCTGCAACACCAGTAATTCCCTGATGCCTTTGTCCGCCAGCACCAGCAAGGCATCGAGCTCTTCGCGGCGGAAGGCATGACCTTCTGCAGTGCCCTGCAATTCGATAAAACCGCCGCCATCATTCATGACGACATTCATGTCGGTATCGCATTGCGAATCTTCGGCATAATCCAGATCAAGCACCGGTGTGCCTTGATAGATGCCGACCGACACTGCCGCGACCGCTCCGAGAATCGGATTTTTCGTAATATCGCCACGCTTTTTCAAAACGGCAACCGCATCGCATAGCGCAACATAAGCGCCTGTAATTGCAGCGGTGCGTGTACCGCCATCGGCCTGCAACACATCGCAATCGAGCGTGATGGTGCGTTCACCCAATGCTTTGCGATCAACGCAGGCACGCAAGGCGCGGCCAATCAAACGCTGGATTTCCAGCGTTCGGCCGCCTTGTTTGCCACTGGCAGCTTCGCGATTCATTCGGTCATGGGTCGAGCGCGGCAGCATGCCGTATTCGGCAGTTACCCAGCCTTCGCCTTTGCCGCGCAGGAAACCGGGCGCCTTGTTTTCAATGCTGGCGGTGCACAGCACACGGGTGTCGCCAAAGCTGATGAGCACGGAGCCCTCGGCATGCTTGGTGAATTGGCGTTCAATGCGAACATCACGCATCTGGTCTGCAAGTCTATTGCTGGGGCGGGTCATGGTGTTCCAATCATTACGTCAAGCGGGGTCGAATAGATTACCATTGTCACCCAATGTTTCGGGAGTTCAGCATGATTCGTAGTATGACCGCGTTTGCCGGCAGTGAAGCACCCGCCACGGGCGGCAGCCTGAGTTGCGAATTGCGCGCGGTGAATCATCGTTATCTTGAATTGTCGGTGCGCCTGCCGGAAGAATTGCGCGCACTTGAAACCACTTTCCGTGAACGCGTGGCGCTGAAAGTGTCGCGTGGAAAAATCGATTTAAGCTTCCGTTATCGCCCAAGTGCAGGCAATACCACGGATTTGAAAGTCAACGAACGACTGCTCGACCAGCTGTCACAGCTCAGTTTCCGCCTTGCCGATAAATTTCCCGAGCCGAGAACCGAAATCACCGAATTGCTGCGTTTCCCCGGCGTACTTGAAGAAGCGCCGCTTGACCAGGCCGGCCTGCAATCGGAAGCGCTCGCATTGCTCGATCTCACCCTCATTGAATTCGTTGTTTCCCGCGAACGCGAAGGCGGAAAACTGGCTGCCGTGATGCAGGAGAAAATCGACGGTATCGAACGCATTGTTTCGCAGGTGCGCGAATGGCTGCCGGAAATTCGCACGGCCTTGCGAGGCAAAATGGAAATCAAGCTCGCCGATTTGAAATTGCCGCTTGATCCTGGTCGTCTGGAGCAGGAAGTGGTGTTGAACCTGCAGAAAATCGATGTCGATGAAGAACTCGATCGTCTTACCAGCCACGTTTCCGAAGCGCGCCGCATTTTCAAACTGCCCGAAGCGGTCGGCCGCCGTCTGGATTTTTTGATGCAGGAGTTCAATCGCGAAGCCAACACGCTTGGTTCGAAATCCGTCGATAGCCGCACGACGCAGGCAGCGGTTGAGCTTAAGGTATTCATCGAACAATTACGCGAACAAGTGCAAAACCTCGAATAAGGGAATTGATCATGCGCGGAACTTTGTACATCGTCGCAGCACCTTCGGGAGCGGGAAAATCCAGTCTGGTAAACGCGGTTTTATCGCGCGAAACCGGAATAGCACTTTCGATATCTTTCACTTCGCGCAAGGCACGGCCAGGCGAGCGTCATGCCCAGCATTACCACTTCATCAGCAAGGAAGAGTTTGAAGCAATGATCGCCCATGGCGATTTCTTCGAACACGCGCTGGTTCATGGCGATTACAAAGGCACGGCAAAGCAATCGGTCGAACCGCAGTTGGCGGCAGGCAAGGATGTGCTGCTGGAAATTGACTGGCAAGGCGCGCGCCAGGTGAAAGAAAAATTGCCCGATGCAATCAGTATTTTCATTTTGCCACCGTCCAAAGAGGCGCTGGAAATCCGGATGCGCAATCGCGGGCAGGATTCCGAACAGGTGATCAGCCAGCGTCTGGCAAATGCCCGCGAGGAGATGTCGCATTACAACGAATTCGATTACGTCATCGTCAACGAGCATTTCGATGCTGCCGTCAGCGAACTGCGCGCCATTTTTCAGGCCCAACGCCTCAAGTTGGAAGCCCAGCAGCAACGCCATGCAAACCTGATAGCGCAGCTTTTAGCCTGATTCGGCTGTTCAGGCCGGTTTTTTCATTGCCACAGGCCGGTTAGGCGCGTAAAATGCGCGGTTCCTTGTAACTTATTGATTTTTAGGGTTTCGCTCGGCCGAGCGGACCCTTCAGGAGACATCATGGCCCGTGTAACCGTAGAAGATTGCTTAGATGTAGTGGGCAACCGCTTTGAATTAGTGGTGATGGCTGCCAAGCGCGCTCGCCAACTGGCCAAAGGTGTTGAATCGACCGTTGAGAATCATGAACACGAAGACAAGCCAACCGTTTTGGCCCTGCGTGAAATTGCTGCAGGCAAAATTGACGCCCGCTTGATTGACGAAGTAGAAAAATCCGAGCGTGAACGCCGCGAACGCGAAGCCCTGGAATGGGCTGCCGCTGAAGTGGTAGACGATGATTTATCCAAAGGCGGCGATGACTAATCGCTTGCGATATCCGGATTTCACAAAAACGACCTCGCCAGCGAGGTCGTTTTTTTATGGGCAAGGCATTGATGATAAACGCTTAGACAAGTAGTCTGGGCTATGCCTCATCTAAAAGCCCCCATTGATCCCGCACTTACGCCCGCACCTGACCCGTGTCCGGATGCCGTGCGCGCTTTGGAAATGCGTTTAACCGAATATCTGCCATCGGCCCAGATTTTGAAAGTGCGTCAGGCCTACCAGATTGGCGCATTGGCGCATCATGGCCAAACCCGTAAATCCGGCGAAGCCTATATCACGCATCCCGTTGCCGTTGCCGGGATACTGGCCGAATTGCGGCTGGATCACGAAGCACTATGCGCTGCGATTTTGCATGACACCCTGGAAGACACGCCGCTGCCTCGCTCGCAAATCGTCGAGATGTTTGGCGAAACGGTTGCCGAATTGGTAGATGGCGTTACCAAGCTCGACAAGATTCAATTCAAGAGTCAGCAGGAAGCGGTTGCCGAAAGTTTTCGAAAAATGATGCTGGCGATGTCGCGCGATTTACGCGTGATTCTGATCAAGCTCGCCGACCGCCTGCACAATATGCGAACGCTCGATTCGATGGCGACGGCATCGCGCCGCCGCATCGCCCGTGAAACACTGGAAATTTACGCGCCGATTGCCCAGCGGCTCGGCATGAACCGCATCAAATCCGAATTGCAGGACCTGGGTTTTCGCGCGCTGTACCCGATGCGCCATCGTGTGATTGCCAAACGCATTGCTTCGCAACCAGTAATGCGTCGCGAAGCCCTGGCCACCATCGAAGCGCAACTCGCACAAAAACTCACGCAGGAAAGTTTGCCGGTTCGCGTGGTCAGTCGCGTGAAAGCGCCCTGGAGCATCTACACGAAGATGCGCGAAGAAAACAAAAGCTTCGATCAGGTGATGGATGTTTTCGGTTTTCGCGTCGTCGTGCAAAAAGTGATGCAGTGTTATCACGCACTCGGCGCTGTGCACTCACTGTTCAAGCCGCTGGATGCGAAGTTTCGCGACTTCATCGCCATCCCGAAAGCCAATGGCTATCAAAGCCTGCATACCTTGTTGTTCGGACCTTACGGCTCACCGGTCGAAGTGCAGATTCGCACCGAAGAGATGGATTTGATCGCCGAACGCGGCGTCGCGGCGCACTGGCTTTACAAGAATGCCGGCCGTACCAGCAATAGCGCGCAAATTCGCGCCCAGGATTGGGTGCGCGGTTTGGTTGATTCGCAAGACGGTGCCGACTCGTCGATTGAATTTCTCGAGAACGTGAAAATCGATTTGTTTCCGGACGAAGTGTATTTATTCACGCCCAAAGGCGATATTTTTTCATTGCCGCGCAACGCTACGACACTGGATTACGCGTACGCGGTGCACACCGATGTCGGCAATCATGCCGTTGCCGCGCGCGTCGATAAAAAGCTGGTGCCATTGCGGATGAAACTGGTCAGCGGCCAGACCGTGGAAATCATCACCGCGCCATCGGCAAGCCCGAGCCCGCAATGGCTGGAGTTCGTCGTGACGAGTAAAGCGCGCACGGCGATTCGTCATTCACTAAAACATCTTGAACACGAAAATGCCGTTGATCTCGGTCATCGCATGCTCGACCGTGCTCTCGAAGAATTGGATAGCTCGCTTGATCGGGTGGCCGGCGCAGGGCTGGATCATTATCTGCAGGAAAACCGTTATCGCCGACTGGAAGAATTGCTGTCCGACATCGCCATGGGTAATCGCATGCCGGCCGCCGTCGCACAGATTTTGGTGCAGGACGAAAACAGTTTGCCATTGTCGAAAAATGCCGGCATGCCAAGAAGCGGCGAACAAATCCTGATCAATGGCAGCGAGCGCGGCGTGCTCAGTTTTGCCGCCTGCTGTTATGCGATTCCAGGCGACGACATCATGGGCTACCTCAGCGCCGGTAAAGGCGTGGTCGTACATCGCATGGATTGCCCGAACATGGTCGATTACCGCAAACATCCGGAACGTTTCGTACCCATGGCCTGGGACAGGATTGTCGAAGGCGATTACCGCGTCAGCCTGCGAATCGAGACCGACAACAAACCCGGCACACTGGCACAGGTCGCCGCCGCGATTGCCGAATGCAATTCCAATATTGATTCTGTGCAATATCGCGAACCCGACGCCCAAATGTCGATCATGGAATTCGTCATCGAAGTCCGCAACCGCAAGCATCTGGCCGATGTCATCCGCCGCGTCCGCCGTCTGTCGGTCGTGCATGGCGTTGAGCGCATGTAGACCGTAGGGGCGCCTGCTTGCTGCGCCCTGTTTGTCCTTGCCAGATCGTGTGGGCGCAGCAAGCAAGCGCCCCTACGACACCCACACCGCAGCGAATGTCGGCACCTTGCGTTAAACTTGGCGTCTTGACGATGGGATGGCTGAGGGCAGGGAATGAATTGGTTAAGTGATTTGCTGGAAAACGACCGCGATCCGAATGAAACCCGTGAGTGGATGGAGTCGCTGAAAGCGGTTCTCGACCATGATGGTCCGGAACGCGCGCACGAATTGCTCGAACGCATGGTGGAATTGACGCGCCGTACCGGCGTGCAATTGCCGTTCCATCCCACCACCGAATACATCAACACGATTCCCGCACATCTCGAGCCGGCCATGCAGGGCGACCCCGCGATGGAATGGCGCATCCGTTCGATCATCCGCTGGAACGCGATGGCGATGGTCGTTCGTGCCAACCGCAAACCCGGCGAGCTCGGCGGCCACATCGCCAGCTTTGCATCATCGGCCACGTTGTACGACGTCGGCTTTAATCATTTCTGGCGTGCACCGACTGCCGAACATCCAGGCGATCTGCTGTATATCCAGGGCCACAGTTCGCCCGGCATTTACGCCCGGGCATTTCTCGAAGGCCGCTTGAACGAAGGCCAGCTCGACAACTTCCGCATGGAAGTCGATGGTCAGGGCATTTCGTCGTATCCGCATCCATGGTTGATGCCGGACTTCTGGCAAACACCGACCGTCTCGATGGGCCTTGGCCCAATCAGTGCGATTTACCAGGCACGCTTCTGGAAATATCTGGAAGGCCGCGGCTTGATGCCAAAAAGTGATCGCAAAATATGGTGCTTCCTGGGCGATGGTGAAACCGACGAACCCGAATCCCTCGGCGCGATTGCATTGGCAGGTCGCGAAGGTCTCGACAATCTTTGCTTCGTCGTCAACTGCAATCTGCAACGTCTGGACGGCCCGGTGCGCGGCAACGGAAAAATCATCCAGGATCTGGAAGGTTCATTCCGTGGCGCAGGCTGGAATGTGCTGAAAGTGATCTGGGGTAGTTACTGGGATCCGCTTCTGCAGCGCGACAGCCAGGGTCTGTTGAAAAAACTGATGATGGAAACCGTCGACGGCGAGTACCAGAATTGCAAAGCCTTCGGCGGTGCCTACACGCGTGAAAATTTCTTCGGAAAATATCCGGAAACCAAGGCGATGGTCGCCAATCTTTCCGACGAAGACATTCGCCGTTTGAATCGCGGTGGCCATGATCCGCATAAGGTGCATGCCGCTTATGCAGCAGCCGTTGCACAGAAAGGCCAGCCAACCGTCATCCTCGCGAAAACCGTCAAGGGTTACGGCATGGGTGCGGCGGGCGAATCGCTGAACCCGACCCACAACACGAAGAAACTCGATACCGAATCGGTGAAAGTTTTCCGCGATCGTTTCCAGATTCCGGTCAGCGATAAAGATATCGAAAACCTTTCTTTCTACCACCCGGGCGAAAATTCGCCGGAAGTGAAATATCTGAAAGAACGCCGCGCGGAAAAAGGTGGTTACCTGCCGCAACGTCGTTCGAAAGCGACGCAAAGTTTCGAAGTGCCGAAGCTGGAAAATTTCGAGCGCTTGCTGAAATCTTCCGGCGATCGCGAAATCAGTACCACGATGAGTTTCGTGCAGGTACTGAATATTATTTTGCGCGATAAAGAAGTCGGCCCGCGTGTCGTGCCGATTGTTGCCGACGAAGCCCGCACCTTTGGCATGGAAGGTTTGTTCCGCCAGATCGGCATCTACGCGCCGTTCGGCCAGAAATACAAACCGGTCGATGCCGACCAGTTGATGTATTACCGCGAAGACACCGCAGGCCAAGTCTTGGAAGAAGGCATCACCGAAGCCGGCGCGTTCTCGTCATGGCTCGCCGCCGCGACCAGTTATTCGACCAACGACCAGCCGATGCTGCCGTTCTATATTTTCTATTCGATGTTCGGCTTCCAGCGCATTGGCGATTCCGCCTGGCAGGCTGCCGACATGCGTGCGCGTGGTTTCCTGCTCGGTGCAACCGCAGGTCGTACCACATTGAACGGCGAAGGCCTGCAACACGAAGACGGCCATTCGCATTTGCTCGCCGGCGCGATTCCGAACTGCAAATCCTACGATCCGACCTTCGGTTACGAAGTCGCCGTCATCGTGCAGGAAGGCATGAAACGCATGATGGAAGAACAGCGCGACGAGTATTACTACCTCACGCTGATGAACGAAAACTACGCGCATCCGGAAATGCCTGTCGGTGCCGAACAGGGCATCCTGAAAGGCATGTACCTGTTGCAAGACGGCGGCAAGCCGAAGAAAGGCGCCCCGCATGTGCAACTACTCGGTAGCGGCACGATCTTGCGTGAAGTGATCGCCGCAGCGGAATTGCTCGACAAGGATTTCGGCGTCAGCAGCGACATCTGGTCCTGCCCAAGTTTCAACGAACTGCGTCGCGATGGTTTTGACGCCGAACGCTGGACCCGATTGCATCCGGAAGCAGAAGCCCGCAAAGCTTATGTGACTGAATGTTTAGAAGGCCGCCAAGGTCCCGCGATTGCCGCGACCGATTACGTACGTGCATTCGCCGATCAAATCCGCGCCTTCGTTCCGATGAAGTACACCGTACTCGGCACTGATGGGTTTGGCCGCTCCGACACACGTGCAAATCTTCGCCGCTTCTTCGAAGTCGATCGCTACTACATCGCCCATGCCGCCATTGCCGCATTGGCAAGCGAAGGCAAGATGAATGCGAAAGATGTGGCCCGCGCGATCAAGCAGTACAAGATTGATCCGGAGAAGGCGAATCCGATTGGGGTTTGAGGTTTTAGCGTCTTACAAAAAAAAGCAGCCTAATGGCTGCTTTTTTGTGGATAAAGATTTATGTGGTAACTCAATCAGTAGCAGTTCTACTAGCCGAAATAACAGAGACGATTCATACCACTTCTGCAAAACGAGTAATTTCATTGAGCCATCCAATAACTTCATCGTCAGGGTCTTGATTCGTATATTCAGTGCCGTAGCCCGGGTCATGGCTCCATCTGACCCGGGGTTGTCAAACAAATTAGAAACCCCCGGTCTATCTAAAAACTATCAAGTCTGAAAAAACTTTCTCGTAATTTCGAGAGCGTTGCAGGTTTCCCCGGGTGAGTTGGAGCTATCACCCGGGCTACGTTCAATTACATCTCGCGCCATACGCCGGCCGATTCCCGCCATTTTCCGCCTCCGTTTCCGACATGAATCTTCCTGATTTTGTCGCGCCGTAATACCGACTGCCTGGGCAGTGGTAGACACCGGATTTCGTATTAACCCAGACCTGAGTGTCGGCAGCATTCAATGACGATTTTCTTGTGTTTCCCGATGGCGTACTCGAAACAAGATTCGATGCGTTTGCATGCGTGGAACTGGAATCATCCGAACTGTTGAAACACTTCGAACCAAATGCCGGGCGATAACCGCGCCGTTCCGCCTCCGATTGTTTTTGGAAGACTCCGTTTTTCGTGCTGCCGTAGTAACGCGTACCGGGGCAATGATAAACACCGGACTTCGTATTGATCCAGACTTTTCCATCGGCGGCAGACACATCCGAAATGCTGGCAAACACGCCGCACAATAACAGCAGGCCGAGCAGCATGGTCCGGACTCTGGAAACGGATATCACCATCGCAAATGTGACCCCTGTATCACCCGACGATAACCAAGACTAACGCAATACAGCGCCATAAACGGCATCGCGTAGTAACTTAGCCCGGGTCATGGCTCCATCTGACCCCGGGCTGTCAATCAATATCCAATACTTTAATTTCTCTGGCGACCTCATATCCGAGACGCATTTCGAATCATCTTGAAAATGCCGTAGAGCCCCGGGTGAGATGGAGCCATCACGCGGGCTACGGGTTTCCCTACATAAAGTTAGGGATGTCCCTACATATTTCCTGCTTGTGCCTCATTATCGTATGTCGATGGTTCAATATCGGCGCGCTCAATGCAAAGGCGGCACTTTTGCCCTTACATTCACTTTGAATCATCGTGGTTCCGATTTGTTGGTGAAACAATTTGAACTATTCAAAAGTTCTTATCTTTGGGTTCAACAAGGCAGACCCTTTGAGACGGTAGCAATTGTTGTGTTGCCGGACCATGTCCATTTGGTTTGGAATTTACCGATCGGTGATACCGATTACTCAACACGAGTCCGGTTGCTAAAAAGATTATTCACGCGTGGTGTGATGAAGGCCGGATCTTTATTGCAGGAGAGATCTCATGGCGAACGGTCATGTTGGCAACGTCGTTTTTGGGAACATCAGGTTCGTGATGAGCAGGACTTGCAGAATCAAGTTGATTACGTTCATTACAATCCGGTAAAGCACGGGTTGGTTAAGTATGCAAAGGATTGGCCATATTCCTCGTTTCATCGTTATGTTCGCGATGGCAAGTTGCCGCTTAATTGGGGATGTGATTCCCTTGAGTCAGCCACGTAGCCCGGGTGATGGCTCTATCTCACCCGGGGTTCTCAACCGATAATCAAGATTCTCAACTCTCTTTAAGTCCATCGCATCGAAAGACCTGCGTTTGATATCGGTAATCTCGCAGGTTCCCCGGGTGAGATAGAGCCATCACCCGGGCTACGCTATAACCCGGTGCCGCTGATATTTTCAACAATCACCCGTAACGCTTTTTAACCGCTGAACATTGCAATTTACAGGTCTCGACCGCAGACTTATTGCCCTAACATCGGGTTTGTCTGTTCAGGGAATTGGATGCCAGCATCAATTGTTTTCAGTCCAATGCGAAACCTGTTGCTGTTGCTGTTGTTGTGCGTGCTGTTATCGACGACTGCTTTGGCTGCCGATGCGGTTCGTTGGGATTCGCTGAGGCAGCCGTATTTCCAGCACATTCCGCTGGATGGGCCGGTAAACGTATTCGCGCAGGATCGCGAGGGGTTTATCTGGCTGGTAGCGGGAAATGTCTTGTGGCGTTGGGATGCTTACCAGCTTGCCGCCGTCATACCTCCAGCCAAAGAAGCGCCCTTGCTTATCCAGACGATCAAGGCAGACCCCGATGGCGAGCTTTGGGTAGGCACGGGGAACGGGCTTTTTCATCTGCCGCGTTACTCCCTGCATATGCAGCGCGTGAACGTGCCAGCGCTGCATAATATTTCCATTCAATATCTGGCCTTTGATTATTCAGGCGGGCGGAAGCGGGCATTCATCGCCGGTATCAACCAATTGTTCGAATGGAACATGGATGGGCGCGATGTCGTTTCCAGCAATATTGGTGGTACCGAAAGCAATCGCATTCATGCATTGCATCTGGATGGCGACGGTCAACTTTGGCTGGGAACCACCGAAGGCTTGCAGCAAAAAACGATTTCCGGCACCGCAAAAGATAATTTGCATCGTGCAGCGCAATGGCCCGACAACACGCGAGTTGCATCGATATTTACCGACCATGCAAAAAAGTTGTGGGTGGGCACGACGAAATACGGTCTGTTTTTCCTCGATGAAAAAAGACAATTCGAGAAAATCGAACTGCCAACCTACAAGACGAAAGTCCCCTGGATTTACACGATCAATGAAATCCGCCCCGGCATATTCTGGCTCGGCACTTTCGGCAATGGCATTCTCGAATACGATGCCGGGCGGAAAACCTTCAAGGCAATCCAGAATAATCGCTTGTTGAAAACCAGCTTGCAGGATGACAACGTCTGGACTTTGTTTCGCGACAAGCGAGGCCTGGTCTGGACGGGTGGCGGTCAGGGTATCGATTTATACGATGCAACCCAAACCGCTTTCACGAATATTCCTGGCGATATCAATAGCGGTGGGTTATCGGATGCGCAAATCCACGCCGTGCTTGCGGTGCCCGATGACCAGGTATGGTTGGGAACCGAAAAACACGGCATCGACATCATCAAACCCGGGCATTCGGAGGTTGAGCATATTCCCGCAGGCATGAATGGTGATGCCAATTTATCTACCGATCCGATCGAAGCAATGACGCTTGCCGATTCGCAGAATGTATTGGCGAGCAGTAACTGGCTAAGTTTCATCATCGATCAAAAATCGCATGTCGCGAAGTTTCTGCATCCCGAGGGGCGTGCGCCGGATGCGTATTCCAGTGCGTTCGCAAACTATCGCGGCAGCACCTGGGTCGCTGGAACTGATGGTTTGTGGCGAATGCCCGACATACAAAAAAGCAGCGCAAAAAATATTTTCAGTTCGCTGCCAGGCGAGCGACGGATAGCCAGTCTGTTTTCCGATGACGATGTGCTGTGGCTGGGAACCTGGAAAGGACTCAAGCAGCTTTCCGAAGATACGACGCCGCCTTTTGCGATTCATGTCAAATCGGTCGCCGAGCCCGAGCTGGATCAGCAATTCATTACCAGTATGGCAAAAGATGTAAAAAGCCGCCTGTGGTTTGGTACATCCAATGCGGGTTTGTTTATCAATACGCGTGAAGGAATTGCCGCAAAAACCGGCTGGAAAAAATTGACCGAAGCCAACGGGCTACCGTCGAATGTGATCGCCAGCATCCAGATGGATCAGCACGGGAATCTCTGGGCCAGCACTTCTCGCGGCATTGCCCATATCGATCGGGAAACTTTGAAGGTTGACGGAATTTTGGCCAATGAAGGCGCCGCTGCTGCGCCTTACACCCGTGCCGCCGGTAGCACAAATGCGGCCGGAGAAATTATTTTCGGTGGTGCGCAAGGTGTTACCGTCGTGCAGCCATCGCAATGGCGAAGCGTTTCGTTTAAACCCGGGATAGTGTTGACGGGAATTGAAACCAATACCGACAAAACCATGCTGGCAGCTACGACGACCGCCAGTGATGGAAAGCAAAAAGCCCATGTGCTGATTACGCCCGAGGTTAACCGGCTGACAATCGAATTTGCCGCACTGGATTATCTGGCGGCTAACCGGATCCGTTACCGATATCGCTTGTCGGGTTTCGACGAGCAATGGCGCGAGACCGATGCCATGCATCGTGCGGCAAGTTTTACCTCGCTCGCACCTGACACCTATAAAATGCAGGTGCAGTACTCCTACGATGGCCGTGAGTGGCAGAGCAGCAGTTTGTCGCTTACGGTCGATGTGATGCCGGCCTGGTATCAGAAATGGTGGGTCCGCTTGCTGTTTCTGGCATTGTTCGCCTGGCTATTGATGCTGGGATTTGCCTGGAGAACGCGCCTGTATCGCGAGCGCCAGCTTGTACTGGAGCAAAAAGTGGCCGAGCGTACATCGGAACTTGAAGGTGCCAATCGATTGCTGAAAGAAAAATCGATCGAGATCGAGGAAGCCAGCCTGACAGACCCGCTTACCGGGCTGCGAAACCGCCGGTTCCTCGCACAGCATGTCAATGTCGATACTTCACTGATTCTGCGTCGCTATCAGGATCATCACGAAGCGATGAAGGCATTGCCCCAGAACTCCGATTTGGTTTTCTATTTGATTGATATCGATAACTTCAAGCGCGTCAATGACATGTGGGGGCACGCCGTGGGCGATGCGGTGCTGATAGAAATGCGCCGACGCCTGATGGCGGTGTTTCGGGATTCGGATTATCTGGTGCGTTGGGGGGGGGAAGAGTTTTTGGCAGTTGCTCGCGATACCTCGCGCGACAAGGCTTGCGAAATTGCCGAACGCATCCGTCAGGCAGTCATCAAGGAAGATTTCCCCATTGGGCAAGATCAACCAATCCCGATTTCCTGCTCCATTGGCTATGCCGTCTTTCCGTTCATTGCAGAACGGCCAGATGCCCTTGCCTGGAATGAAACTCTCGCCATTGCCGATGCTGCACTCTACAAGGCGAAAGAACTTGGCCGTGACACCTGGGTCGGTTTCAATACACCCGAGGGCAAGATTTCAAAAGAGCAAATCGAAAAACTGAAAAACACGCCAGCATCGGCATTCCAGATGGAAACGCTAACGGTGCAGATGGCAAACACGGAAAGGACATTGCAAACATGAAATTTCCCTTTACGTTATTTTAGTCGGCAATCCAGTCGGGGATGACAATGGTCAAGATCAGTTTTGGTAGCGGCGGCGTTGTATTGCCTGGCTGGATTCATGTCGATATCGATCCCGCCTGCAAGCCGGATATGGTTTTCGATGCCACCAAGACAATGCCTTTCGATGACGGCGTGGCAGACTTCCTGCACTCGGAAGATTTTCTTGATCAATTGAGTCTTGAAGAAGGAGAAGCCTTTATTTCCGAGTGCCGGCGAATTATCAAACCCGATGGCGTGATGCGTTTACTCACCGTGGATTTGCGCAGGCTGGTGAATCTCTATGTGCAGGGAAACCCCGAACTACTGAAAATGTGGGAAGAGGGTGTCGGCATTCCGCTGCGCACCCGTACATTGGGCGAGGTTCTGAATGAAGGTATGCGCCAGTGCGGCCATCGTTTTGTTTATGACGAAGAAACCCTGCGTGCAATGATTGAACCGCGCGGCTTTCGCGTGAAAACGGTGATGTGCAATGAAAGCGAGCATCCGGAATTACGCGGACTGGACTTGCGCCAGGTGGATTCGGCGCTAAGCATGTATTTCGAGTGCACGCCTTATTAAGCCAGGCCCGGGCCAGACAGGGCTGAAACCCGGGTAGCAATGTTGATATTGTCTAGCACTATAAATGCAGCGTGCCGCCAAATATGCCGAGCAGGCCGATAATGATCAGGTAGATGGCAACGACGAAATTCAACAGTTTTGGCTTGACCAAAATGAGAAGGCCGGCGATTAATGCGATAAGCGGTGCGAGAGTAATATGCATGGTGTTCCCTTGTGATTGAATGGCCAGCCATAGTAATACGATACGCACACGTTTACTTCTGTGCGTTGCCTCACAAACGTCTTGTTTTCATTTTTGATTGCCGGTCAGCTTTTCCATGAAGTCCGGTGCATAAAAAAACCCCTGATCCGAAGATCAGGGGTTTTGCTTTTTCACGTCTGAAAATCAATGCCAGTTGGTGAAATTCAGGATGATGCGAAGTAATGAATCATTGGCGGAATAACCGTTGTTGTAGCGATGGCCGTATTGGTAGCGGCTGTAGTAACCATCATCGTAGCCACGACGGAAGCCTTCGCGGAAATAATAGTTGTAAGTGCCCTGGTCAACGTAATATCCGTAGTAACCGTAATTGGCGTCCTGATAGGCATAGGCATCACGATAGTTGTAGCCCCATCTGTCCATGCGGTCGGCACGGCCGGCATAGAAGCCTTCTTCGTAACCATAGTTGATTGCCTGGCGCATCAAATCGGCTTGATAACGGTTTGCATAGTAGTAATTGCCGCCACGGTAATAACGATAAATATTGGGCGAATTGTAGTAGTTGATGTTGAAGTAGTTGTTGCGGTCGTTGTCGTAATAACGATGTTGTTGATTCATACGCTCGTAATACCGTTGTTGCGAACGATATTGCTCGTTGCGATGTTGGTCACGCAAATGCTGGTTGTAGAGATAGGCCATCGAGCTGCGGTTGTCCCAGTTGCGACGATAGTCATTGGCCTGGTGCTGTTGCTGTTCCTGCCATTGACCGCGGCCTTGCTCCGGACGTGTCGGTTTGTAGGCAATCGGATTTTCCGGGCTGCCATAGTTGCCGTGGTTTTGACGACCGCCTTGCTGGCGATCATTGTCGTTACGCGCGGAGCGGTCGTCGGGCGTGCGGTCGTTTCGACCGTTACGGTCATCATTGAGATTGTTGTCGCGGAAGTCGGGACGTTCGTTTTGGTTGCCGCGATTTTGACGTGCATTATCGGCATTATTGCGAAGTGCAATCATGCGCTGTACTTCGGCGTTACGTTCGTCCTGGCCGTTGTTTCTGTTTTCCTGGTCGCGTTGGCGGAAGTCGCCACGCGCATTTTCGGGACGTGCGAGTTCTGCTTGCGCATTATTGCGTTGATTCTCATTGCGTTGATTATTGCGCGAACGCACAGGCTGTTGTTCGACATTCTGCGGTGCAACCGATTGCTCGCCACGATGACGGGGACGGTTATCCTGCGAATTGTCATCGGTGGAAGCCGAATTTTCCTGCTCCGAAATAGCGCCGCGGGGCTCCCTTTTTTCTGCCATGGCAGATGTGCCGATAGCCAGCGAAAGTAAACTGGCGACGGCAGGAATCAGGAAACGAGTGGTTTTTGAATGACGGTACATATCGGTCCTCTGCATGAAAGATTTCATGTTGTGCATGAAGCCCGAATTCGCCTGAACGAAGTCTGAGGTTTTTCGCTTTTGCAAATGCATCTGCATGTGCATTTAACGATGGTTTAGCTGCTGAATCGTTCAGGGATGTTACAGATGGTTAAAACATTCTTAGCTACTTATTGGCGCGGATCAAATCCAGCAGTCGCCCCGGCGGCCTTGCAATGACCGCCTTCTTGTTGATCGACACAATGGGACGTTCGATTAAAACAGGATGCTGGACCAGCATGGACAGCCATTCCTGTTCATCGCGAATATCGTCAATCGCGAGCTCCAGTTCTTTTGCAACAGGTTCGCCAAAACGAATAATGGCTTTGGCTTCCATGTCCAGTTCATTCAACAGGTTTTTCAGCATTACGCAAGACAAGGGCGTCTCAAGATAATGGATGATGCGCGTTTCAATGCCGTGTTCCAGTAACAAATTCAACACAGCGTTGGATTTGCTGCATTGCGTGTTGTGGTAAATGATGGCTTTGGTCGCGATCGGCATGCCAATTATTCTTTCCCTGCTGCCTTGGTGAAGCGGTATTCATCGCTGCCATCCAGACTGACATCGGCAATTTTTCCGCCCGGATTCAACGAAAATTGCAGCATGCTCCAGCCATAACGGCCATCACCAAATCGTGCGCGGAAACTGTCGTAATTCCAGTGCTCGAGAACACCCATATTTTCTTCGCCGATGCCAAAGCGAATTTTCAGTTTGCCGTCTTGTTCCGTGATGACCAAATCGCCCCAGGCAGGATGGGTATATGTTCCGGCATAAGCCGACAAAGGCAGAGCGGGATGCGTGCCGGTGATGCGCTTGTTTTCTGCATCGGCGATGGCCTTGTCCTGCGCCACTTTTGCATCGCCATAGAGCTTCAGCAATTCGGCACTCCAGTCGCGTGCAGGTGCGCCGGTATAAAGGTCGAACACTTTCAACATCAGTGCATGGCGAATTTCTACATGATCGGCATTGCCGAAAATATAAACACCCAGTCCATCATCGGGCAGCAAGCCGACAATCGCGGTACGGCCATCCATGCTGCCGGTATGCATGGCAACAAATTTCCCGCGGTAATCCTGCAGAAACCAGCCAAGACCATAGGCGGTCCAGTGCGGCTTGGTGAGTGCGGTGCTGGGGTAAAAATTATCCGGTGCGATCAGGGCCTGTGGCGAAAACAGTTCATGGAAATTTTCTTCGCTGACCAGGCGCTTGCCTTCGTATTGGCCGCCGGCCAATAGAAAACGCAGCCAATGGCTCATATCGCCTGCCGTGGACCAGGCAGCACCGGCGGCAGGTACCTTGTCCACCGGTACATCTTTGATGACCCGCAGCTTTTTGTCGATTTCAAAATGTGCAGAAGAACGGTTTTTGTCATTTGCCGCCATCACCTGGGCCAGGGTGGCATAGGAATGATTCATTCCCAGTGGTTTCAAAATGCGAGTGGAGACAAATTGTTCCCAGCTCATGCCGGATGCGGATGCGACTACCTCACCAGCTGCGCCGTACATGATGTTTGAATAGATAAAGCTGCTTCTCAGTGAATAGGCAGGTTTCAATTCCCGCACACGTTCGAGAATTTCGCGGGTGCTTAAGTCATTACGGCCCCACAGGACATCGGCATTGCCAAGGCCGGCGTTATGGCGCAATAAATCCCGCACGGTAACTTCCTCGGTCAGATAAGGTGTCGGCATCTGGAACCACGGCAGATATTTCGTTACCTTGTCATCCCATTTTATTTTTCCATCATCGACGAGCATCGCGATTGCCATGGATGTCATGGCTTTTGTTGTGGACATCATGCCGAATTGGGTGTCGGCATCAACGGCGCCTTTATCGTTGATGTTTCGTAAACCAAAGCCTTTCAGATAAACCACTTTGCCGTCTTTGACGATGACGATCGACAAGCCCGGGAGGTTCCAGTCTTTCATGCCTTTTTCAATATAGGTATCGAGTTCCTTGTCGTGTGCTTCGGCAATCGATTGCGCATGTACGTTTTGGAATGGCAATAGAAAAAAACACAGAAAAACCAGATTGCACAAAGCACGCATAGCCATGGCTCGCTTTTGTTCGGATGACGAACAATATTATCGTAATCAGGCAGATGAAGGCGTAAAAAGCCGAAGCTTTCTCTGGCCGACGGATCTATAAAGTCTGAAAGTTACGGCCCGGTCGCAGTAAGGGCTTCGGAGACTTGGGTATACTTTCGGCTGGAACATCATTCAACAAACCTTCCGGAGGCAGCCAATGCGACTTTTACACAGTTCCCTATTTGCGCTTTGTATATCGATGGCCGCCATGACCGCATCGGCGCAATCGACAAGCGAGGTTCTTACCGCCGACCGCATGCTGGATGTTAGAACCGGAAAATTAGTCAGCAAACCCAGTATCCTGATTCGCGATGGACGCATTGTTGAAGTTGGCATCAATGGTGCTTCGGTAAACGCACCGGCGGATGCCAGGCATATTGATTTGAAAGGCATGACCTTGTTGCCCGGCTTGATTGACATGCATGTCCATCTGGACGCCGATCCACTGTATAGCGGTTACAACGCGCTGCAGTTCGGCGATCGGTTCTGGTCGGTGCTGATGGTGCCGCATGCCGAAAAAACCTTGAATGCAGGCTTCACGACGGTGCGTAATGTCGGTGCGGATGCCTGGAATGATGTCGGTTTAATGCAGGCCATTGATGAAGGCAAAATCAAAGGCCCGCGTATTGTTCCGGCTACCTATAGCTTTGGCGCGACCGGCGGACACTGCGATTCGACTTTCTTCCCGCCATCCATGGACGAGAAAAGCCCCTACAATGCCGATAGCCCGGAAGAAGGCCGCAAGCGCGTTCGTGAACTCCGCAAGTACGGTGCGCAAGTCATAAAAATATGCGCCACTGGTGGCGTGTTCTCGCACAACACCGAACCCGGCCAGCAGCAATTGAGTCTGGAAGAAATGAAAGCCATTGTGGACGAAGCACATATGTGGGGGCTGAAAGTCGCTGCCCATGCGCACGGAACTTCGGGAATTAAAGATGCGATACGTGCCGGCGTGGATACCATTGAACATGCGAGCCTGATTGACGATGAAGGCATCGCGCTGGCGAAGAAATACGGCGCATGGTTATCGATGGATATTTACAATACCGATTACACGCAGGCCGAAGGTAAAAAGAATGGCGTACTCGAAGACAATATGCGCAAGGACCGTGAAATTGCCGAGCTGCAACGCCAGGGCTTCAAGCGTGCGCATGCCGCGGGCGTCAAGATGGTATTCGGCACCGATGCCGGTATTTATCCGCATGGTGACAATGCACTGCAATTTGCCACGATGGTGCGTTACGGCATGACGCCAACCGAAGCCATCCAGGCTGCCACGATCAATGCATCGGAGGCCTTGGCGCGCAAAGACGTTGGCATCATCGAAAAAGATCGTTGGGCCGACATCATCGCCGTGAATGGCGATCCCACAGTCGATGTCACTTTATTGCAGACGGTAAATTTTGTAATGAAGGGTGGCGAAGTGGTGAAGTCGCCCTGACGTCTGCAATGGCGCGAATTGTCCGCGCAGTTTTTATCCGGGAATCGCTCTGCACTCTCCCCGCTTTCGCCAGGGGAGAGTGGGCGATTTGAAACATTTTTATTTCCAGTTAGCCAGTTCGGTGGCAGTGATATAGCCGTCGTGGTTGCGATCAACCAGACGAAACTCGAAGCTCAATGCATGGCGCGCCGGAATTTCACGACGTGACAAACGGCCATCGCCATTGGTGTCGAGATCTTTAATTTGCACGGCGTAATCAGAGGCATTTGGCAATGTCGATGACTGGCCGGAATTAACGGTGACCGGGCCCGTGCCGGCTTGTATTTCAGTGGTCTGGCTACTGCCACCGCTTTGAGCAAAAACCAGAGGGGTAAAGGCGATTAGTGCAAAAGCCAAAAGGCTGTTTCTTTTCATGGCAGTGAGCTCCTTGTTGTGTTCGGAAACTCAAGCTAGCACCGGATTTGGCAACCTGTGATGAATATAAAATAATAATTTGCTATGTGTTTTAGCGCACAGAGAAGCGCGTGGCACCGGAATATATTGGTTGCGTATCCGATGCGTTTATCTACTGTTAGCCCTCTCCCGAAAAGGAGAGGGCAATGTCTTTTTTGGACTTTGATAAATGCCCGATTGCTGCTAATCAGGCCGCCATGATGGTCTGGTAAGTATTTCGGCCCGCGGATTTTGCCGCGTACAGGGCCTGATCGGCCAGTTTCATCAATGCATCCGATGAACTGTTTTGCTTGCTGAAAGCAACACCAATACTGGCGCTGACTTGCACCGTCATGCCATCGATCTGCATCGGTTTTTGCATGATCGCGAGCAATTTTTGCGCGACAATCTCGCCGCTTTCGGGTAATGGGTTTTCAATCAATATTGCAAATTCGTCGCCACCCAGACGTGCTACGACATCTTCCGTGCGAACACACGATTGCAGACGGTCGGCGAATGCTTTCAAAACGGCATCGCCAACCGGATGGCCATAGTTGTCATTGATCTGTTTGAAATTGTCGATGTCCAGGCACAGCAGGCTGATGGCTTCGTGCTGGCGTTGGCTACGGTGCAAGGCTGCAGCCAGTCGTTCCTCGAAATGGCGACGATTGGCAACACCGGTCATGCTGTCGACCAGCGACAGCCTTTCCAGTTCTTCTTCCGCAAGTTTCAGGTCGGTGATGTCGAAGGTGAGTGCAAAAAAGCCCTGCACGTTGCCGTTTGCATCGCGGTCCGGCATGTAATTGGTCTGGTAATAGTAGAGTTTTTCGCCGACTTCGCTTTTACCTTCGAAACTGACGGATTCGCCTCTTAATGCGCTCTGGATATAAGCCTGGAGATCCTTGTAGAGTGAATCTCCGCGAACTTCGCGTACCGTCTTGCCGATCATGGTTTCGGTATCTATGCCGAACACGGCGCCTGAAAATGCATTCGAGAAAAGATAGCGTTCGTCTTTATCGAGATGCGAAATCAATGCCGGAATATTGTTTGCAATCGAACGCATGCGTGCTTCGCTCTGGCGCAACTGCAAGTTGGCATCCTGAAGGCGTGCGGTGAAACGACGTTGGGACAAATAGAATCCGCTCGCCACCAGCAGCAGCAGGATGCTCAGGCCGGCCACAATCAGGGTAAAGCGCTGCCTGATGGCAAGATTGTTTTCCCGTTGTATCGCCAGCGCAGATGCAGCCTTCAGTTGCTGTACGTCAAAGTCCTGCTGGACATATTTAAGCCGTGCATTGAAGTCGTCCGTCGCCTGCGTGCGGTCGTAGTTTTCAAGCGAAGTTTCCAGTTCAATCAGCCGTATCGTCAACGGCTCCACTTCCGCCTGTGCCTGGCTGCGTCCCATCATCGATTGCAGCAACGCGCGCAACACGCGACGCTCGTCACGATCGAGTTTCAACTCGCGGAAAGTTTTATTGGCCGAAGCCAATTCGCGAATCGCACTTTCCTTGTCGCCCTTATTCAATGCCGCAAGCCCCAGCACTTCATGCCCAAGACCGGCGAGTTGCGAATTTTTTAATTGCACGGAAAGCGCCAGGATTTTGTTTCCGTTTTCCACCTGAGTCGGCACATCGTTATTGAGGCGGGCAATGCGTGCATCCTCGATGTAAAGTTCGGCGCTCAATTTCGGATCCTGAATTTGCTCGGTCAGCACCAATGCGTTTTTCAGTAATGTACGCGCCTGGTCGATGTCCCCCAATTGCGCCATTGCGCGCGACTGGTTACGCAGCAGGCGCGTACGAATCAACAGCGCCGGATTGTCGCCCAGTGCCGTCAATCCGCGGGCAGCATAGTCGGCAGCCAATGCATGTTTGCCCAGCGTATAGCTGAGCGAGGAGTAGGCCAGGTTCACATCGGCGGACAATTCGACATTGGGATGCAATTTCAGCAAGCGGACGGCTTCGCCAAGCAAGCGCTCGCTTCGGGTGAAATCCTGCAGCGGCATACGGCCACGACTTTCCGCAATCAGGGCGCGCACCTGAAGCTCGGGTAATCGGGCAGCGATAGCGGCAGATTGCGCGCTTTCGGCAGACTTGCTCTGACATTCCCAGTTCGCAATCACGCGGCAGGCGTTCGATTGTGCCAGGTACAGCATCGCCAATTCTTTATTGTCTTTGGAACTGCCCGCTGCCTGAATCAGCGGCGGAAGTTCTTTCAAGACCCCTTCCGGGTCTACCAAAGCGCGGGTTTCCAAAGGATGGCGTGAGATGCTGGATTCGGCCGACGAAGAGGAAGCACTTTGTGCAGGGCTGGGTACAAAGATGCCAAGAAACAGCGCCGCACAGGCGCTGGCACTGATCAATAGTCCAGCTAGCAATGGCTTGTTCATGTACCCCTCGTGCAGCGCCGGACCCCAACTTGCGCGAGTATAGCTAAAAATGCCGTCGAGACAGGCGAATACCGGTATCGAGCCCGGACGGACATTACGTCGGCTGTCGGCCCGAAGTCCTTTGTTTGTTCAGGGTTTGCGATATACGTGAACGAAACGGTCGGTTTTACCCTTAATGGCGGCATTGAACACATTCAATGAGTGGTCATCGGCGCTGTTCTTTAAATCCGGGATTGAACCGACAAATTCCAGGCCATGAGCCTTGAAATCCCGGATGGCAAACTTTTCCTCGATGCGATGCAGTTTCTGGGTATCACTATTGCCGCTTCCTTCGCGGGCTGCATGGTCGACAATCAGCAAGACCGAACCCGGTTTTAAAGCGGCCACAATCTGATCGATGAATTGACCGGCATCGATGGCGGGCCAGTTGTCATTGGGGTCGGCAACATACAAATCGTGATAGGACATCACGATCAATGCGCCGTCCAACGAGTTCTCGCCAAGCTGCATGGCTTCCGGTGGTGAAATTTCATAATGCACATTCGGCAAGCGATTGTTGGCCAGGCGAGTCTCAAGCCCTTTTTTCGCATATTGGTCATAGGCAACATTGTTGATCAGGCGAATCTGGCCTTTCGGGCCGACCACCTGCGCGAGAATTTCGCTGTAGTAACCACCGCCGCCAAAAATATCGGCAATGGTCATGCCTTCATGAAAACCTGCGAGCGTGAGCACTTGCTGTGGTTTGTCGCGGGCATCGCGTTCGCGATCGGCCTCCGATCGGGCAGGGTTTGCAATGGCATCGGCAACGGCTTGTCGGGAGTTGTGCGGGTTGCTGGCACAGCCGCCAAGCGTTAAAGCGAGCATGAGTGTAAATAGCAATTTTTGCATAGCGACTCTCCCTTGGGTGTCGCTTACCGTAGGGCAAGGAAATCCAAAGAACGAGGCCCAAAAGTCATGGCAATGAAGCTTGTCCGGATAGATTGAAATAAATGTAAGAATCGTCCTGCTGGTTCGTCATTAGGGTTACACCACCGAGGAGAACAGCGTGTGTCATTACCCATCACCCATATCGAGAATAATGTCTTGACCGACCCATTGTCGCAGCAGGAAATTGCCCAGCTGGCACGCGCATACGGGGCGCAGATATACCGGGCAGCGTATCGTCTTCTGGGCGACAGAACGCAGGCCGAAGATGTGCAGCAGGATGTTTTTCTTCGGTTGATTGAAACCCGGCCCCGAAATGTCGTGTCGTGGCCGGCTTATTTGACGACTTCCGCCGTGCGAATTGCGATTGACCGGATGCGAAAGCAAAGACGATGGCGTCAGATGTTGCCGTTCTGGCACGGTGCCGAAGCAGAAACAGCAGTTTCACCCGAACAGAATTTCGCGGTGCATCAGCGCAATAAAAGTTTGCGGCTTGCATTGACTCGATTGAAACCGCGTGAGGCCGAGTGTTTTGTCATGCGACATTTATTGGGGTTTGAAATTGGCGCCATCGCCAATGCCCAAGGCATCAGCGAGAACTATGTCAGCGTAAGTTTGAATCGCGCTGTCCAGGCATTGGAAGTGCGATTGAACGACCATTCCGATCCGAAACCGGAGAACAGATCATGAATCAAGGCGATAAAAAACAATTTACGACCGTGTTGTCGGCACATGTTGATTCCATCAATAAAATCGATATCGATGAAACCGATGTGCAAGCTGCGCAACAAAAATTGAACAGCGCCATCGAACAATTGCCGCCGCGCCGGAAAAGGCTTGCAAGGCGCTGGTTATTTGCTGCAACCACAGCATGCGCCATCGCGGTTATCAGCCTGTTGCCGATATTTGGCGGCAACAATGGCGTTGCATTTGCGCAGGTGCAAAAGCATTTTGTCGATTTCCAAACCATGGTATTTACCGTCGAGCAGCGTGTTTCGGGACAGCTGGTACAATCGACACTGGTGCAGATGAATCGGGCTGGTGATGTACGCACCGATGTGGATTCAGGTGTCAGTGTTGTCGTGAGTCCGGCACACGGCCAGGTGTTGACCCTGATGCATGAAACCCGCGAAGCCATGCAGTTTCCGATTGGTACTGCTTCCGCCGAAAAAAATGAAGCAACGGATTTTCTGCGTGATGTGCAGGAATACAAGAAAAAAGCCAAACCATTGCACAACTCGAGAATCATCGACGGCAAAAAGGCAATTGGCTGGGAATTGGAGATCGTCGGCATGCATACCGAAATATGGGCAGACAGCGATGGTGTTCCCATGCTGATGACGATGAAAACCGGGCTGGATGGAAAATCGCTGGATCTTGCTTTCCATTTCAAGTTCAACCAGCCGATAGCCGAAAGTACATTCAGCACAAGTATTCCCGCCAGTTACACGCTGGTGAAACCTGATCAATAAATCGTGCAGATTACGCGCTGGATGGATCGAGACTTGCGATGATGAAGTGCGGTGCAGATATTAATTATTCACGACCAGATTTGCGGGATTGAATAATGAAAACGCTTCATCATGTTCAAGTGTTTTCGTCCAGCGCGGCATCTTTGCAAGCCAGATGGTGATTCTTATCGGGATATCATCATCGCCATCATCCAGGGCATGCTGGATGGCTGCCAATTCCAGATCGGCGTCGTGCAGTAATCTCTGGTCATTTTTCAATCTTGGTAAATCATAGCGTTCATTGATCATGCCCAGTGCGCTGCGGGCACTGGCCAGCATCAGTCGCGCAGTCGCCGGGTCATTCGCATCGATGGCATATTGCGTTGCCTGCATGGCATCGCGTGCATCCCGCAAATAAACGGCGAGTTGTATTTTTTGTTCTGCCGGAAGTTTGCAAGCGGCAGGCGACAACATGCGGACATAATTTGCCAATCCGTTGATCGTCATCTCGCCAGGTTCCGGGCCGTCAAATTCTTCGGTAATCAAGCCATGGATAAATTTTTCCAGGGCCTGGTTTTTGATATCACGCGATATTTTTAATGTATGCGCAGGTCCGGCGAGGTCGGGAATCGGTGTCGGATTAACCACGCCATCGCCGCGATGCGAGCTCATCAAGGAGGAGGTGACATCGGCCGTGCCCGGCGCGCCGGAAAGACCTGCAAACATGAAGTCGGGGTTGCCGCGCCCGTTGCGATGGCAACTGCTGCAAGACAAGCCAGCGCGGGCTGCCTGTCCGCCCAAAAGTAGCGGGGTACGAAAGGCGGAGCGGCCAATGGCGACCGATTGTCGTGTCTTTTTATCGCCGGATGGCAACAGGCATTCGCTTGGCTGAAAAACCAGAGCATGTGCTTGCCGCTCGGCAGGCAACCAGCGTGCTGCACGCAATGGCATATTCGCCGCCAGCGCGACGAACGCGCTGGCGGTGGCAAGCAGCAGGCCTGCCGTCAGGATGTTTTTGGTTTGGCGGCGATAATCCATCGACGCAATTCATCCGCTTGCGCGCAGCCGAAGCCGCAGGAGTTTTCCAGTTTTGTCAGCATGCGTTGCGCGCCGAGCAAATCACCTCGTTGCACCATCAGTTCGCCGTAATATTCCGTCGCTCCCAGATGTCCGGGAGAAGCGGCGAGTGCCTGGCGATAATAATATTCGGCAATATCAAGTCGCCCCAGTTTTCTATTGGCAAAACCAAGATAGGTAAGAATGTCGGGATGCGGGCCGAAGGTTTGCGAAGAAATATTCAGTTGGACAATGGCTTCCTCGTAACGCTTTTCGTTAATCAACTGGACGGCATCGAAATACGCACGGTCGCCCTTGTCGCTACTTGCCGCCAATAAATCACTGCTCACGATAATTTGCGTAGTGGGAGTTGCGGCGGGCGCCGGAGCCAGCGCCTCTTCGATGGCGGGTATCGCAGCCTTCAGGTCGGCTGCCTGCTGGCAGGTATCGGCGCAGGTGACGGCGCGTTGTTTCAAATCGTCGAGAATCGCTTTGGCTTTGTCGGTATCGCCAAGTTTCGCATCTGCGATAGCGAGTTCCTGATGCGCCGAGATCATGTTGTCATCAAGCTTGATGGCTTTTTCGTAATACTTGCGTGCACCTTTGAAGTTGTTTTGCGCAGAACGCGCAAGGCCTGCCAGGAAATTCGTTTTCGGATGTTTGGGGTTCACTGAAAGCACGTGATCGAAAGCGCGTTCGGCGTCCTTGAAATTTTCCTGTTTCATGGCTTCAACGCCTTTCCTGAATTCTTCGGCGGCGTCGTATTTTGGTGCCGTAACGCTGGGCATGGAGCTGCTGGAACTGCCACCACCACTGGCCAGAACCAGCGGACTTGACAGCGATAATAGTGAACAAGCGAAAAGGGCGCGAAGTCTGGTCATTGCTGCTCTCCAAAATATGCCTGGGCAAAGCCTACACCCTGGGTTGCCTTTAACAAAGTGCCGTAGCCCGGGTGATGGCTCTATCTCACCCGGGTCAATCTGCAACACTCTTATGCAAGATGGTGTGATGAATTAATTTGGTTTTGATGATGACCGGATAAATCTGGACGCTTGCCTGGCGTTTGATAACCCGGGTGAGATGGAGCCATCACCCGGGCTACGGTTTGGATCAGGAGTGATTGTCTGGCTCGAAGAACAGCCATTTGATTTCCGGGAATTTCTGCCGCATCTCGGCTTCGATTTTATTGATTTGCCTGATCAAATCGCCGGTACGAAGTTCCGGGTCCATGCCTACTTTTACCGACACCATGATTTCCGGACCAAGCTGAAGGGTAATGACATTGTGGATTTCCATCGTGTCGGGATGGGAATGCAAATAATCTTCGATTTCCTTGCGTCTGGTGGGTGCAGCACTTTGACCAATCAACAATGCCTTGATTTCGATGGCAACGAAAACCGCGATGACAATCAACAAGACACCGATGCCGATGGTGCCGATGGCATCGTAAATCGGGTTGCCGGTAATCATGCTCAGGCCAATGGCGGCAAGCGCAAAAGCCAGGCCGAGTAGTGCGGCCAGTTGTTCGCCGAACAAGACAATCATTTCGCTATTGCGGCTTTCCTTAAACCAGTGCCATAAAGAGTTTTTTTCGCGCGCCAGATTGATTTCCTGCAGGCAGGCCCGCAGTGACAACCACTCGAGCACGATGCTGAAAACCAGAACGCCGACCGCCAGCCAGGGCTTTTCAAGTGGTTCGGGTTGTCCGAGTTTGTGCAAGCCTTCATAAACCGAAAACGCGCCGCCAACGGAAAACAACATCAAGGCAACCAGGAACGACCAGAAATAGGTTTCTTTGCCATAACCCAAGGGGAAGTCGGGTGTTGCCGGCAATTTGGCGCGCTTCATTCCGAGCAAGAGCAAGCCTTGGTTGCCGCAATCGGCCAGCGAGTGAACTGCTTCGGCCAACATCGCGCCGGACCCGGTGAATAAAGCGGCGGCTAATTTGGCGGCAAAAATACCAAGGTTGGCACCAAGGGCATAAAAAATGGCGCGAGTTGAATTACCGGGTGCGGACATGATTATTTCTTTTCGACGGTATCAAAAAAATAGGCAATCACTTCGCCGCTTACCTTGACCGTGATGGCGTTACCGCGACGGTCCAGCGTTTTACCGAACGGCAGGCGCACCCAGCCTTCACTGATGCAATATTCTTCTACGTTGTTTCTTTCTTCGCCTTTGAAGCGAATGCCGACGCCGCGCTCAAGAATGGCGGCATCATAAAAAGGACTTTTCGGATTGACCGCAAGGCGGTCGGGAGGGGTGTCGCTCATGGATGGGTCCTGGATAGACGAAAATTATCAGGCCCATTATAAAAGAAAAGTGACCGCCATCGATGCACGTTGGCGGCCACTTTCCAGTCTCAGTCAGCAGTGTTACTTGGTGGTTTTGATATTACGAGCCATTTTCTCGGCAGATTGCAGTACTTGTTTTGCTGCAATTTCCAAAACACCGACACGCAACTCCTTGTCCACCATTCTGGCGCTGTAGGCCAGGTTGAGGCCTGCCATCAGTTCGCCGAACAAAGGATCCCAGGGTCCTACAGGGCCTCCTCCAGTCGGGCCACCACCGTCTACCATCACGCCATGCGATACCCAGACACTTTCGCGATAACGATCATGCGGCACCTTGATGCCACCGCTTGGGGGTTGTTTTTGATAGAAAGCAAAGGCGACGCCGCCGCTATTTGCCGGGGCCGACAGATTGCGTGCAGATTTGCTCAGTCCGCCCATCACGATATCCCAGACGATGAATGGCCCAACGCTGATCGAAGCAAAAGCTTCCACTGTTTGCGCCGATGTGGTCGGCACGAAACCGTCCCAGTTCGCGGCGGTTGTCAGGCTCGGGTCGCTGGTCACATTGACGAAATCATCCAGCACGAATTCGCCGGCGTTTACATCGAAGGCATCGATATCGATACCGCTCCCGGTTCCAGGTCCCGTACCAACAGGGATATACCAGGCCACTGCCGTCAAATTGTCGCCGGCAACATTGATCGATAATTGTGGATCTGTCGCCACGATTCCCTGAAGGCTCGCCGATGTTCCGGTCACCGACCAAAATGCAAAATTGGCTGATTGAATTTGTCCGTTGCCGTCAAACCAGGAAATGGTCGGAAAGGCGACGGTTTGATAAATGCCTGGATTGGTGACAGTCGTCGTAGTCGCCGGTGCTATTTCAACTGCGGTAGCACCCGCTCTGCGGCGATGCCGTGTAGCCCAGGTTCGATAATGTGTTGTAACTAGACTCATGGAGGTTCTCCGTTGTTTGGTAATGAAAAAACAGATAACGCTCATTACCCTTCGCCAACGCGCGCTGAAGGCTTGCAATCAAATGATTGCGGTTCGAGTGATGTCGTCGGTATCAAACAACGCGGATAGAGTTTTTTTCAGGACAAAAAATAATTCGTAAGGTTTTCGAAAAATATTTTTAGCAAAAAAATAATTTTTCGATTCGTTCGTTATGTTTTTTTTTGGCTGGCCGGATTTGTTTGCATGACACGTTGAAGCAGTTCAGCGCGTGAAATATGAAATATTTTTTTAATCAATGCAGGCTAATCAATTTATGAAGAGCAGCACTTCCTGCGAGCGGAATTTAATCAGGTCAAGACAGTATTTTTGTTTTCTCGAAAACGCTGACGCGGTTGCGTCCTTCGCGTTTGGATTGGTATAGCGCCTGATCGGCATGAGATAAGAGAGAATCAAAGGCGTAGTCGGAACGTAGTGTGGTTGTGACGCCGAAACTGGCAGTGACGATGAACTTATGGCCGGTGTTGCCGGTATCGATGGACGAAATTTGTTCGCGAAATCTCTCGGCCATTTGAACGGCATTTTCGAGGTCGCTGCCATGCAACACAATGGCGAATTCTTCACCGCCGATTCGGCCAATGCAATCGTCTTTCCGGCAGACGGGTTTGCAAGCTTCAGTGACCTGCTTCAACACCCAGTCGCCGGTGGAATGACCGTAACGGTCATTGATTGATTTGAAGTTATCCAGATCGAACATGATCAGGCCAAGCTGTTCGTTTTTCCTGGCTGCCTCGGAGATAGCCTGTTCGGCGTGCTTGGTGAAGTGGTCACGATTGCTGATGCCGGTAAGGGCGTCGGTTTCGGCAAGCCGCCTGAAAGCCATTTGCATGCGCTTGGTACGGTAGGCCCACAAGATGATGATTGCCAACAGTGCGGCAAGTAAAATCAGTAACAAGGCACCGTAGTGCGCTTTTTGCTTTGCCACCGTTTGCTCGAGCTGCAGCACCTGATTTTTTTTGCTGAGTAACGCGATGGTCTGTGTTTTTTGTTGCGTTTCCTGCTTGACGAGCTGATAGGCCAGTTCTCTTGCTTTTACATCATTGAGATAAGCCTTGTCTGCCTCGGCATATTTTTTGTAGTGATCGAGTGCGCCGGCATTATCCTTTCGTTGCAGGGCAATTTCGTAAAGCGTCTTTTCGGAAATGGCTCTGGGCAAAGAAAACGGCAGGGATTCACTTTGCTTGACCGCCAGCATGGCGTGATATTCGGCGCGGGCAATATTGCCGTCTTCCAGCTGGTATTCGGCAAGTAGCGAATGAATTTCGGCAATCAATCGTGAAAACTTCGAGCTTTCAGTTTCATCGATGTGTTGTTCAAGCAACTTGATCGCCTTTTTGGTTCCGCCCTGGTCGGCCCACTTGCGGGCAAGATAGCTACGCGAAAAATTAGCGAGTGCCAGCTCATGCTGATCGGAGCAGGAGCCAATCATGGCTTCAATCTCTTCATCATTGGCCGGAAGGGATTTCAGGTTATACATCGATTCGAGTCGAAGGCTGTCTGCCAGACAGTGCAGCCTTGGTGTGGGCTTGTCCGCCAGTATTTGTTCGGCGTAATTCTTGCCAAGCTGGTATTGCCCGACCTGGTTGTACAGGAGTGCGGCAATAAACAGGCCGTCATGACGATGTTCCGGATCTTTGATCTTGTCCTGCAATTGCAGGGTTTTATCGAGAATGCCGAAACCGGCAACATAATCGCGGGTGGCGGCATAGCTATTGGTCATCAACAGACCGGCACGATATTTCGTGGTGACGTTTTTGGATTGTGCAAAGATCGCCGATGCTTTTTGTATGGCCAGGTTGTATTGCCCGGAATAGGCCATTCTGTATGCTTGCAGGTAACGCAATTGTTCAAGCTGGTCCGATGTCGCAGTTGAGGCAACGGCTTCAAGTTGCAGCAGGAGTGTTTCAAATTGCTTCGGATCGGAACTGCGTAAGGCATCTGCCTGTTCAAGTTTGGTTTCAAATTCGGTAGAACAAAGGGCAATAGACGAGAGCGCACACAGGCTTATCAAAATAAGCCCGCCCAATATCCTGCGTGTGCGCAGCAACATGCTATTGCCCTCTCGACGTCAGTTTACGGATGACTGGTCCTTGGTATCCTGGTCATCGTCGTTTTGATCGTCGTCTTTTTTCTCGCCTTCGCCCTGATTATCGTCTTCGGCAGGCAAAAGCAGCATCATCATTTTCTTGTATGTGCCAATGGAATCATTGAGGGCATTTTGATCGCGATTGAGCAGCGCATGCTTTGCCACATCATCCACAGACAATGCTTTTACGGTAGCTGCATATTCTTCCGCAGACAGATTGCTGAGTGCAGCATCTTTGCCCATCGATTCGAGAAACTGAATAACATTCGACATTTTCGACTCCCTTTATTGTGGTTTATGTGTTGCGGTTGAATCGGAATTTAACACACGATCGAGCTCTTTGATGCGGGCCAGCAAGGCTTCATTGCGTGGCATAGCTTGGCATGGCGGCAATACCATCGTCGACTGTAAATGCAGTTCGGCATTTACCAGTTCGCCCAAGGCCAGTTTTTGCATGCGCGCTGTGCCAATTGGCAAGGTGGCCGCCTCGTAAATAATCACCTCGTGATCCATGGGGTAATCTTCCGCCAGCAGCTCTACCAGTAGTTCCCGGTATGCAGGCGGGGTGGCATAGCGACGGAAAGAGCGATCACCGGCAATGCCGACCTGCCAAAGAACCAGATAAGCCGAAGGGTCGATCCGGCGGCGGTAGAACATGAATTGACTGGCTTCAAAATGCTGGCAGCCGTAGCGGCCCGGATCAATGCCCAGATCGGCATACAGGCAGTCTTCCGCCGAGATGCCTGGTTCCATATGCGCCCGGAACCCTTCCGCCAGCGCCTGTTCGATAACGGCATGCGGAGCACGCGCGAATACGCCGGGGTGGCCATAAAAGGCTCCGCATACCCGTTTGCCCGAACGTACTTCAACCATCATGGCTTCAACCATCTCGCGATAGGTTTCGTGGCGGGATTTTCCTTCGCTGTAGTAGGGCTGCAGACTGCGGACATCTTTGTGCATTTCCTGCAGCCACAGTTCGACAAGCGGATCCGAGACCGCAGCAAATACCACATCGGCTTGTTCAATATGGCTGCGCGAGCGCGGGCTGATGTGTGCGCCCAACATCATCCCGGTTCCAACGCAAACAATACTTCCAAAAGTTTCCATGCGGTACTGCTGTCCCCATCAGCCTGCTTTCCGTGACTAGCTACCTTATCGGATGCAGAAGGCAATTGTAATCGTCCGGATGTTATCTGGCCTGCAGTTTTTGCCATTCAGTCCGATGTAGTTGCCATTTGAAGCTGGCACCGGACGCGAGCTGCTCGACTTCATATTGAAAACCCAGCTTTTCCATCAAACCGTAGGCCGCGCCATTTTGCGATATGTGCCGGGTAGACAATGTCGACAAGGAAGTGTTTGCGAGTGCAACATCGACTAGCGCGCTGATAGCCTCTGCTGCGAAACCCTGGTTTTGAAAATGGAGGCAAACGATGGATCCGATTTCGGCATTTATCGGTTCTGGCTGAACCTGATCGCAAACCAGGGCCAGGAGACCGATATTCGACCGTGTGGTTTTTTCCTGCATCGCCCATGTGTAACGACGAATTGGAGTCTTGCCGGTAATTCTCAATGCTGCTTTAAAACTTTGCGAAGCTGCTTCATGACTGAGTGGCTCGCCGATGTGCTGCATTAATAGCGGGTCGGTATAGCAGGAACAATAAAACTCCCGATCTTCGATACTTAGCGGCCTGATTAGCAAACGGGCAGTTTCAAAAGTTTGCATTATTCTTCCCGTGCTTTGGCCATGCGTATCACGCCATCACCATCAGCACGGCGGTCGAAAATACAATAATGGCCACTCATCAACGGCAAGCCAAGAATGCTTTGGTTCGGCCATTTTGGCGTTTGCCGCATCAACAGAAAAAAACATTCCCCTGCATGAAACGCATTGTGTTGCCAATAGTTTCCGGGCGAGCAACTGATGGTGACTTCATCGCCAGATGGTGATTCAAGATGGAAATGCAGCGTTGGCCATTTATGGGATTGGATGCTTTTGTCAGGCAAGCCGTGTTCTTTTGCGAAATTTTTCTGGAAGCGTTTAATCAGATCGGGAAAGCTTGCATCGTAATGGGCGAAATCGGCCATCACGGCATCATAGATTGCTGCCTGCAAAACCAGAAAGCTGCTACCAGTGTCGAAAATGGCGTTGCTGGCATAATTTGCCACATCTTTTTCCTGCAACGCAGGAGCTGGAATGCGCGGCCGGCTACCGACCTGCACGGCGATCAAATTCGCATTGTAATAAAGGTCATGCACTATTTTTACAGTTTCAAAACCACCTTGGTAAAGCGACTGGCATTCTTCGCCGCCACCAAGCACAAGCACGCCTTCATTCAACGGGTCGGAAGCCAGTTGCCCGGGTGTCGCTTCATCGTCAAGAACATGTACCAGTGAACGACGAACCAGCATCGCGAATTTGTCAGAGATAATGCCTTCTTCTTCCAATGCACTGAAGCACGGCGTCAGTGCGACAAGCGGCTGCTCAAACAGTTTTGTCTTGAATTCCGAGAGCCCGGTGGCATCGCTGGTATCAAACGGCCAGGGCCAGCTCTGTGAAGGTGCGATATTTTTTTCAACGAGCAAATTGCTTACATCATGCGCCTTGTCGAGTTTGCGATAGGCAAGCCCGAGCAGGCCGTCGGCATCGCGAAAATTTTGTGCCGATGTCTCTATCAAGGCAATTTCGGCATCAGGCAAACGCCGCGAGTGTTTATTGGCGCCGAAAGTAATTTCGGTTTTCAGTACCGGCCCGGCCCAGGTTCCGATGCCGTATGCAATCGATTGCGCCAGAGTAGTGGCAGTGAGGCTGCTGTCATGAGAAGGGTCGTAAGCCTGGGGTAAAACCACCAATGTGCTGCTGCCGCTATCAAGCAGGACATTCGCCGGCCGCTGCTGGCTGCCAATCTTTATCTCGACGCTGTAAGCGCCTTTTGCATAAGCCAAAGTAGTGCGTAGCTGAAGGTAGTTTTGCGACATCGATGGCATCTGCCGGGAAAAAAGATGCCTATTCTTATTGGATTGGAAGGCGAAAGTAAACGCAGTCAAAATCCCTGGAAGCGTTGCCGGTTCTTTCTTTCCAGCAGTCTTTGTCTGGCAACGGCAATGATATTTTCGCGTTCTTCGCCGCCTGCCTGATGCCAGACAAGAATTTCCTCGATGTGTCGGCCGCACCCCATGCAGACATCATTTTCGTCCAGACAGCAATTGCGTACGCAGGGCGATTGCACGGAAACGCCGGGCTGATCATGAAGGTCCCGCATTATTTTCATCTCGAATTGTCGCGCGGCGGATCGACATAGCCATCGGGCAATGCAATGGCAGCGCTGGAACACTGCGTGGTATTTTCATTGCAAACAATATAGCTGGCGAGCTTGTTGTTCGACGGCTTTTCCGAGTAGTTGCCATTGTTGGCAATATTGGCGCGAAGAGCGCCATCACGATAGACATCTACCCTGGCGGTACCGTTCTGCCAAACAAGATTGAGAAGTTTCGCACCATTACGGCTTGTGCGTTTCAGGCGTGCTTCAAGATTGGCGGGAATGATTAAGGGTGGCTCGGCATTACGAACACAATCATAGGTTTCTATGATGCGGCTGCCGGTATCGATAACGGAAAAGTCCTGTATGCGGACAGGAGCACTTGGAACACTTTGATCAAACACGCGTGAGCTGATATTCAGCGCGCTCCATTTATGTGTCGTGTACAGGTCATCTTCCGCCGTCAATGCAATATTGCCGCCATCTGCCAGGACAATCCCGTAGCGCTGCATGGTACGTAAAATAACCTGGGCGGCCGGGTTGTATAAATTGACCGGAAAATCCGCGCGTAATCGCAGGCGCGAGCCATAAGGGACGGTAGTCGGTGGGCCGCTAGGCCCGCCTGCATGGCTGGCGGGACGCACATACAAAGGAATACGACCTTCATTGGGCGGCGGATCATTCGATGCCATGCGCGGGTTGGGCAAAATGAAACGGATGGCATGGCCCAGATCACCATCGGCTACTTGCGTTGCGGCAAATACTTCATCTGCATTGAATAAAAGAGGCGCAATGGGGAAGCCCGCAGCATCCGCGCTGGTGCAGTGCTCGCCACGATTGCTGGGTTGATAAACACGATCAAGTTTCCATATGGCAAGACATTGTGCCTGCAGGCCGGCGCTGCCGGACGAGTTCGCACGATACGCTTCATACAAGACATTATCCTGCACGACCAGAAGATGGCAGTCTTCGTTATTGTTGTCACAAACCAGATTGGTGGAGCCTTCAATCGCTGCATTTGCAGGTACCGGCATCGAAGTGCCAACAGGTTCGCAATCGGGTGCGTAATATTCGTTGGTAGACGGAAATCCGATGATGCTGCGCGTGGGCGCCCCGGGAGCCGCCCTGACGATTCGCATGGCGAAATCAATCTGCATCCGGCCAAAACCAAAGCCGCCCAGATTTACCAGACTGGTAATCATCGATGAAGATTGCGGATGCAAAGTCGCCTGGCTGATATTTTGGTTCCATACCGCTTCGGCCGGAAAGCGCGGTGGCGGGTCTGCACTGGCCTTGAGGCAAAAAGCGGTGCACAGAAAAAACACGGAGGTTTTGGTGACGCGGTGCATTTGAATTCCCCATGCATTATCCGAGCGAAAAGAATATACGCTTCAGGGCGTTTTGGGATATCTGCCGGATCGGAAATTCGGGATTCTGTTACATTGGGTTCATAAAACGAAGGCGCCCGGATAATGCGAAGCAATAGCTTTAATCATCATAAATTCCCATTGCTTGGCTTGCTGCTGTGTCTGGTTTCCATGCCGTGTTTTGCCCTGACCGGAAGGACCATTTTTTTCACGCTGGAAATCGACGGCAACAAGGTGGGCTATCAAAAGCTGGAATGGTCATTGAACAACGGGGAGCCCGGCTTTACTGAAACCTTCAATATGGATGTTGTGCAAGGCAAGTCACGGGCACTTATTAAAAACGAATTCTCGATATGGAAGCAATCACCCGGAGGGCAATATTATCTATCCAGGGAATTGGATGCCGGTACCGTAAGGACGCTGCATGCCGGCAGGGTTTCCCATGGCAAATTGCAATTGAAGAATAAAAAAGCAGCGTATGTCGACACTTCTACGGTATTGCCTGCAGGTATTCTATATCCGATCGACCAGCTGCAATGGTTTACGGGCAAAGGCTTCGATATGTCGACCCGGTTTGATTATTTTGATCCGCAGTCACTGGGGCCGGTCAGCGTGAAAATCCAAAAATGCGATGCTGGATCACTGACGGTGCCGAATGAAAATTGCTGGCGTCGCAGTGTTGAAAGCAGGAAAAATATAAATGCCGAGTATTGGTATTTTGATGATCAAAAAAAACTTTTACGGATAGAAACGTTTTTTGCCGGTGCCAGGATGATCAAGCGGCCTTGCGAAAATAACTGCATGGCTCCGGTCGATAATCCCTGGGATTTTATCGGCAGATGGATTGTGAAATCGCCCTATAAAATTCCCGAGAAAGCGGCGAAGGGAAAAATAAATTATCTGATATCCAGCAAGTCTGGCCGCCCCCTGAATTTACTGGATTCCGCCGAGCAAAGTGTGCGTGTTCTGGACGGGAAGCTGGTCGTTAGCGTGTGTGCAAATTGCGAGCAGACTTCCACGGTAGATGCGGCGCCGGGCCCGGCTTATTCCAGCCCAAATCCATGGGTGGAAAGCGATAATTATCAGATCCGCAGGCTGGCCGGCCTGGCAGCGCCGAGGAAGGCCTCGATAAGAGTAAAGATGAATGCATTGGTCAAGCTCACGCAGCGAAAAATGACCGGCGCCACCAATTATCTTGGCTATTCGAGTGCGCTGGAAGCTTTAAGAAGCGGAAGCGGCGACTGCGGCGAGTTTGCCTTGTTGCTGGCCGCTTTTTCGCGCTCCCAGGGTATTCCAACGCGCGTTGTATTTGGCATGGCGTATTCCGGCCGGTTTACCGGCAGAACCGATGTTTTCAGTCCTCACGCATGGGTGCAGGTGTGGGATTCGGGTCATTGGGTCAGTTACGACGCGGCATTGAATTTGTTCGATGCTACGCATATTGCGCTTGCCGAAGGAACCGGTAACCCGCATGAAATACTGGAAGGGTTTAATCAACTTGGCGACATTCAAATCGAGAAAGCCGCCGCCATTGTCGCGGAATAATGAAGCCCGAAAAGCTTATTTGTCCGGGGTTTTCAGCCATTCCATTTCGGTTGCTTCGGGTAACAGCGCGACAGCACTGACATCAACTTCCGATTCATCAACCCAGCGCACGGAGTTGGCATCCAAAATGGTACCGCCCACTACTTCGATTGGATAAATTTCCCGGGAAGTATCGGCTTCTGCAGATTTCCATTCCTGCACGGACTGAACCAATTTTGACTCAATCTGCTTTGTGCTGTTAGTTGCATCTTGTGCACTCACGCCTGCGCTTGCCAATCCGGCAGCCAAACCAAGCCCGAGCGCAAAGTTTGAAATGGGGCGGCGGACGGTATAAGACACGCAAACTTCGCCGCTGCAGCTATTCATGAAGTCATTGCGTTGATCGGCCGACATCAGGTCCAGATTGTGAACGCTGCGCTGGCATTGTCCGCAAAAATCCTGGCCCGGAGTCGGCATGCTGCTCCACCGAAATGGACAGGGAGAACTAATGACGGGAACTCGGCTCATGGCATATCTCCTTGGCTATGATCAGGAATCTACACGACCCCTGTGTGCCTGTCACTTTTTCAAAGAAAAGCCACCCGAAGGTGGCTTTCATCACGTTAACGTGCCCAGATATCCACGCGCGCCTGATCACGGCTACGTTCGGTATCACCAATAATGCCGATTTCGGCAATGCAGCGCTTACCGCCACGCAAGTCTATCCACCGTGTGGAGCCACCTTTTGCAATGCGGTCGCGAACACTCAGCGTATCGCGTTCGCCATTGGCATAACGTACCCAGAGCCGTTCAATTTCGACCTGGCCACGGCTTGTGCGAAGTTGTATCGCATGGACATCGCTTCGGCAGCTGCGGAAACGCAAAACATCCACATCGTTTTCGGCATGGCTTAAGCGGGTGCTGCCCAGATGCCTGGCATGGTTATAGCGGGCGGCATCTGCAGTTGCCGCGAAGCCAAGGCAGACAGCCAGTGTTGCAATCAATAATTTACGCATATCGTATTCCTCGGGTTGTTTTTCTTGTGACACGATAGATAAAACGACTTGTCGGAAATAAAGTTTACCCATCCATTTATTTCGTTCAGCTTCTGGCTGGATAGGTGTATGGCCGTTCAGAAAAAACGCCGCAAGCTGCGGCGTTTTTAAGTGCGAAATTCATTGAATGTATTACTGCATTTTAACCAGCTCGACACGGCGGTTTTTCGCACGGCCAGCTTCATCCTTGTTGTCGGCTATTGGTTTGTCGGGCCCAAAGCCTTTCGAGCTCAGGCGCGCAGGATCGACGCCCAGGCCCACCAATGCACCCAGAACGCTGCGGGCGCGGGCAGTGGACAGCTCGCGATTATGCTCGGGGCTGCCCGTGCTGTCGGTATGGCCTTCGATGGAAAGTTTCAATGCCGTATTGGCCGTGAGCAATTTATTGATTTCATCCATCACCGATTGACTGTCGGGTCGCAGCGTTGCCTTATCGACATCGAAGTTGATATACAGGGCCACATGGCCGTCGGTATCCAGTGCTTTTTTCATGGCGCTTGCATCAAGAAAACCGACCGATTGTTTCATCGCTTCTTTTTCCAGCACGGTGACATATCCATGCGGAGGGAAGGCTCCGGTGGCGATATGAATCCAGTATTCCTTGTCTGGCGTGCGAATCAAGTAGCTGTAATGTTCGTATCCGGAGGTCGGTGCAACGCTGCGCCAGGATTTTTCTACAACAGCCAAGCCACCCGCCTCGTCCACAATTTCACGCGTAAATTGCGTCGTGCTGATTTTTTTTCCACCAAGTGCGGTAATTGCATTTTCATAATTACGATGAAATTCCAATTCGGAATATTTACGACCGGTGTCTGGGTTGGTCAGGCTCATCACGTTGCTGTAAAGCTTTCCTTCCACCGGGACCAGTTTTTTGCCGGCAAGGAAGAAGTGACGATCAAAGCCAATCAGGCTGTCTTTTTCATCCTGCGCATAGACAAGACCTTCGGGAGTCTTGAAGAAAGGAAAGGGCGGCAGTGCCACGGTCGTTATTGGAACGCTATCAACACTGAAATCGGTGTTGGCCGGCGCAACGGGTTCAGCAGGAGAGCTTGCTGGTTCTGTCGCAACGACAGGCTTTGCATTGGCTTCCGGCGTCGCCACTGCAGGGGCCGGGGAAGTGGCGGGGGCAGCCTCTTCTTTTTTGCAGGACACGAGCAAGAGCATCAGTAATGCACTGCTGACGAACAATCGATTGAATCGCATACGGGTTCTCCTTCGGGGCACAGGGCCGATTTTAAGCATAGCAAGCTGCCTTATTAAACGTGAAATCGGTATAAATTGGCCAGCCAGCCATCTTCGGCATGACAATCACGGTAAAATTACCGCATGACCAATGGCAACGCCGCATTTACCGCTTTATGGCAACCGTTTCTGACCGGTGCGCTTACCTGGAGTGAATCCTGCCTGTTTTTACGTGCCCGTTTCGGACCGATCCCTGCCGGAATTATTACCGAGCAGATGGACTGCCAGCAAAGCTTCAAACCTTATGCGGATGAAATAGAACGGGCAGGCTGGCATTTGCTCGGCAATATCGGGAAAACTTATCCAATCGTGCTGGTCTTGCCGCCACCACAGCGCGATGAAACGCGGGCATTATTTGTGCGGTCACTTCAACATGTGAGCGACAACGGATTTGTCGTTGTCAGCATGGAAAATAGCGAAGGTGCAAAATCCGGCGAAAAGGATCTCCGGGAACTGGCGCCGAATGTGCAGTCGGTGAGCAAAAATAAATGCCGTATTTTCTGGGCTGGCAAAAAAGACCTGAACGAAACTCTGTTGCAATCGTGGGCGAAACTCGATGCGCCACGCATGCTTGAAACGATCGGTTTCATTTCACGCCCCGGGCTGTTTGCCTGGAACCGGATTGACGATGCCTCCCGATTGTTGACTGCACATTTACCGCAGGACCTGTCGGGTCGAGGTGCCGATTTGGGCGCTGGTTTCGGCTTTCTGACGCACACGGTTTTGATGAAGTGTGAAAACATCGAGGCGATGGATGTGTTCGAAGCCGAAGCACGTGCACTGGAATGTGCCAGATTGAATCTTGCCCGATTCGAAAAAACCACCCGGCTCGAATATCACTGGCATGATGTGGCCAAAGGGATTCAAGGCCCCTACGATTTCGTGATCAGCAACCCGCCGTTTCATCAGGGGCACGACGAGATACAAACACTCGGGCAGGCGTTTATCGAGTCGGCCGCCAGGTCCCTGAAGCCTGGCGGGCGTTTTTACATGGTGGCCAACCGGCATCTTCCCTATGAAGCAAGCCTGAAAAATAATTTTTCGAAATTCAATGTGCTCGCCATGGAAAACGGCTTTAAAGTGTTCGAAGCAAGCAAGTAACAATATGGAAAATCAATGAAATTGGTGAAACACATTTCCAATCTGGGATACGGCAGTCGCAAGGAAGTCACGCTGATGTTCCGCGAAGGGCGCATAACGGATGCTGCCGGTGAAGTACTCTATGCCGACGACGTCACCTCGCATGACAATATTCGCGTTGACGAGCAAGCGCTGGATCCGGCGAGCGGCATGCTGTTGATGTTGCACAAACCTGCCGGCTATACCTGCTCGACCAAAGACAAGGGGCGTCTGGTTTATGACCTGTTGCCGGATCGTTTTCGCATTCGCAAACCGGTGCTCGCCCCGATTGGCCGCCTCGACAAGGAAACCACCGGTCTGCTGCTGATGACCGACGATGGCGATTTGCTGCACCGGATTATTTCACCGAAAAATAAATTGCCGAAAGTATATGAAGCGCAACTCGCCAGTCCTTTGCGCGGCGACGAGGTCGAATTATTTGCCAGTGGCGGCATGATGCTTGAAACCGAGAGTACGCCGTTGGCTCCGGCAGTTCTGAAGCCAATATCGGAGCTGAGCGTCCAGCTGACCATTATCGAAGGCCGCTATCATCAAATTCGCCGCATGTTTGCCGCCGTTGGCAACCATGTCGTGAACTTGCACCGCAGCGAAATTGGCGGTCTGCATTTGGGACAATTGCAGGCCGGTGAATACCGTATGTTGAATGGGCAGGAACAAAACAAGTTGTTCCTGAAGGAGCAAGGGTGAAATTTCTTTCATCGATATTGGCAGTCATCGCGATAGCATTGGTGATGCTTAGTACCGTGTTACACACTTCATTTTTGTTCGTGATGGCTTTGCTGAAATGGCTGTTGCCAATTGCCGGAGCCAGAAAATACCTGTCGTCGCTGTTGATAAAAATTGCCGAAAGCTGGGTGGCATTCAATAGTTGGTTAATCGATCTGGTAACGCCGACAAAATTCATCGTTAGCGGTCTTGAATCATTGAAATACGAAGGTTGGTATCTGGTGATCAGCAATCATCAGAGCTGGGTGGATATTCCGGTACTGCAAAAAATCTTCAATCGCCGAATCCCGTTTCTGAAATTCTTTCTGAAAGATCAACTTATCTGGGTGCCTTTTCTTGGGCTTGCCTGGTGGGCCCTGGACTTTCCCTTCATGAAGCGCTACTCGAAAGCATTTCTCGAGAAAAACCCGCAGTTGAAAGGGAAAGATGTCGAAGCAACCCGCAAGGCCTGCGGACGTTTCAAATTCCAGCCGGTATCGGTAATGAATTTTGTCGAGGGCACCCGCTTTACCGATGCCAAGCATCAACAGCAGCTGTCGCCATTCAAGGATCTGTTGAAAGTGAAAGCCGGCGGCATCGCCTTCGTACTCGACACCATGGGCGAGAGCATGAAGTCCATCGTGGATGTGACGATTGCCTATTCCGATCGCCGCCCGGGTTTGATGGATTTGTTTGCCGGGCGTATTCGTTATGTGCAGGTGGATATCGTCGAGCGTGAAATAAAACCCGATATCATCGGTGATTATGAGAACGACGCCGTCTTTCGCGGTCATTTCCAGCAATGGCTGAACAAGCTGTGGCTGGAAAAGCAGGAAACCATCGAACGACTGAAACGCAGTGTCGATTAGCCCCTGTCTTTTGGCCCATGACAGTTCGAGTGCAAAGCTGTTGTCATCCATGGTATTGAAAGGGGAGAAGTAATGAAAAACTGTTTGCGTTCGGCCGCTATGGCTCTTGTTTTACTGTTTTGTCTAAACGGCCTTGTGCTGGCCGCGGACAATGCGCCTGCAACATCCGGCATCGAACGCGAGCTGCCACCGGGATTGATTGTGCCCGACGCTGCCAGACCGGGTCCTGATTTCGATGTCGATAAAGCTACCGACGCCTATCTGAATGTTCTGAGCGATGCACAGAAAGACAAGTCGGATGCCTATTTTGAAAATGGCTATTACCTCGATGTGCTGGATACCTTGATCACGATCATCATTGCGGCGTTTCTGCTTTTTAGTGGCGCTTCCAGATGGATGCGGGATAAGGCGAAAGGTATCAGTAACATGCCTTGGCTCTATACGGCTATTTACGCGGGGATGTTCGTGCTGGCCATGTTTTTACTGACATTGCCCTGGAATATCTACATGGGCTTTTTCCGCGAACATGCCTATGGCCTGGCGACACAAAATTTTACTGCCTGGTTTGGCGAGACTTTAATGGGGCTTGGCTTGAGTTTGGTCTTCGCCGCGATTGTGCTTGCGATCATCTACGCGGCGGTGAGAAAAGTCGGCAAAAGCTGGTGGGCGTGGACAGGCGGAATTTCGTTCCTGGTTATTATCTTTGTCTCCATGATTTCTCCGGTTTTCATTTCGCCGATGTTCAATGACTATAAACCGCTGCCGCCGGGCGAGCTGCGTGAAAGTCTGTTGTCGATGGCCAGAGCCAGCCAGATTCCTGCCGATGATATTTATGTGTTTGATGCCTCCAAACAAACCACGCGCATCAGCGCCAATGTATCGGGCATGATGGGAACCACGCGTATTTCCCTGAACGATAATTTGCTCAAGCGCACATCACCGGAAGAAATCCGCGCCGTGATGGGGCATGAGATGGGGCACTATGTTTTAAACCATTCGTTGCGCCTGGTGATCTACTTTAGTTTGCTGCTGACGTTTGGTTTTTTGTTTGTGCATGTCACATTCGATGCCCTGGTCAAGCGTTATGGCGAGCGTTGGGGCGTGAGTGACCGTGGCGACCCTGCCGGGTTGCCGCTCGCGATGGCATTGCTTGTATTTTTCATGACACTGATGACGCCGGTCAGCAATAGTATCGGTCGTCAGGCCGAAGCCGAAGCTGATGCTTATGGGCTGGCAGTGGCAGGTGAACCGAATGGGTTTGCCACTGCGGCGATGCGTTTGTCGACTTATCGCAAAATCCACCCGGGCGACATCGAAGAAATCATCTTCTATGATCATCCAAGCGGTTATGCGCGCGTGCATCGTTCGATGACATGGCTGAAGGAAAACCAGCAGGATTCGCGCGTCATCAAGGCGATGCAAAATAACAAGTAGGGTGGGCACTGCCCACTGCTACGAACATTCTATCTTGTGATGAGGTGGGCGTTGCCCACCCTGTATTAACGAATGGTCAATCCCGGAAATTTTCGAATTGCAGCGGCAATTCGATATCGGATTTTTTCAGGAGTGCCATTACATCCTGCAGGTCATCGCGTTTTTTGGCCGATACGCGAAGTTTCTCGCCATTAATCTGGGCTTCCACTTTGAGCTTGGCGTCCTTGATGATGCCGACGATTTTTTTCGCCAGTTTTTGCTCGATACCCTGCTTGATGGTGACTTTTTGCCGGGCTTCGGCCAGATTGATTTCAGGCTCGCCAACTTCCATGCAGCGAATGTCGATGCCGCGGGCAATCAGGCGCGCACGCAATATGTCCAGCATCTGCTTCAGCTGAAAGTCGCTCGGCGCCTTTTGCGTGATGACAAAACCATCGACCTCGAACACCGCATTGCTGCCCTTGAAATCGAATCGCGTGCCAAGCTCGCGATTGGCGGTATCGAGTGCGTTGGTCAATTCATGTTTGTTGATTTCGGAAACGACATCGAAAGAGGGCATAAGTTACTCCGGTACTTTCGCGTATTTTAAGCGATGAAACCGCCGCCGTCAGCTAAACAGGCCCTGCTGTGTGCGAATCTGGCCGTTGTCGATGAAGTTTGCCAGCCCGATGCCGACGAGGCGAAAGCGTGTGCTGCCGGAAAGATTTACCCGTTCCCGCAATTGCATGGCGATAGCCTGGAAATCAGCGAGGCTTTCCGTCGGTGAATCAGACGTGTAACTGCGGGTGATGGTCTGAAAATTGGAGGTCTTCAATTTCAGGACAATAGTTCTTGCACTTCGTTGTTCTTCGCGCAGATAAGCCGCCCAGGTTTTTTCCGCCAGACGCAGAAGATGCGGAGTGATTTCCCCAAGCAGCAAATCTTCCTGAAAGGTATCTTCACTTGATATTTGCTGGGTTGGCCGCTCCGATACGACGGCATGATTATCGATGCCCATCGACAACTCGTGCAGGCGCAAACCCCAGCGGCCGAATTGATACTCCAGGCTCTGGGCCGTGTGCTGGCGTATCTGGCCAACCGTCGTGATATCGAGTTTCGCCAGCCTGGCTTCCATGACTTTGCCGACACCGGGTAATCGGCCTACCGGAAGTGGCGTAAGGAAATCGATGACCGCGGCAGGCTTGATTACATATTGGCCATTAGGTTTATTCCAGTCGGAGGCAATCTTCGCCAGGAATTTGTTTGGCGCAATACCGGCAGAGGCCGTTAGTCGGGTTTCTTCGAAAATGGCCTGGCGAATTTGCAGGGCAACTTCGGTCGCCGATGCCAGGGCGAGTTTGTTTTCGGTGACATCCAGATAGGCTTCATCAAGAGAAAGCGGCTCGATCAACTCGGTATGCCTGGCGAATATTTCACGCACCTGTCTTGAAACTGCCTTGTAGCGAACGAAATCCGGCGGCACGAAAATCGCATCGGGGCACAGGCGTTCGGCACGAATAGCCGGCATGGCGGAGCGCACGCCAAACTTACGCGCCTCGTAGGATGCTGCACAAACTACCGAGCGTGCACCACGCCAGGCAACGACAACCGGTTTGCCGCGAAGGCCGGGGTCATCACGTTGTTCGACGGAGCAATAAAATGCATCCATATCGACATGGACAATTTTTCGTTGCGACATTGGTTTTACTTCTGCTTACCCGTGCGAGGCATGACTTTTCCCGATACATCATGCGGCCCATTCTGCCATTTTTTCCAGCAGGGAAAGTGATGCTTTCCGTTGCGAGGGATGCTGTTTCGCAAACTGGCTTTCGCTGCTGCTTTTTCAGGAGATTTTCTTATGGAAATTCAGAAATGCTGCCAATACGGCCCCTGGTGCCTCTATTTGGGGATAGTGGCCTATTCCCTCAAGCTCGACGACGTCGGCATTGGGGATGAGTTCGCGATAACGCTCGAGCGCATGACGTCCCGACACGGGATCATCAAGCCCGTTGATCAGGCGCATTGGCAACCGGGTGGTCTGCATGGCATGCAACCAACGGTCGCGATGCTTGCGGCGTTCCGGGATGTATTGCAATAAACGATGCGCCAGTTTCTGGCCTTTGTTGAGCGATATCAAATCCCAGAAGTCGCTTAATTCTTCCGGTGAAGGCTGGGTATGGGTACCAAAGACGGCGGAAAAACTGTTATTGAATTTCTCTTCGTTCAAACCATGCACCAGTATGGAGCCGAGCGGGCCGCGCAATAAAGTTTGTATCAGACGCGGACGATGTGCTTCGGGAAACAGGCCGCCGTTCAAAAAACAAACCGATCCAACATCGAAGGATTGTTTCCCGTTACCGGCTTCATGCCTTGCCAGACATTCCTGTGCAACGCTGTCGCCCAGGTCGTGCGCCAGAATATGGGCTTTATCGATATCAAGCGATGCCAGCAAAGCATTGATGATGTCGGCTTGTTCCAGAATGGAATAGTTGTGCCGGCGTGGTTTGCTCGAAAAACCGAAGCCCAGTAAATCCAGGCTGATGACACGAAAATGTTTTGTCAGCGAGGGCCACATCCGCTGCCAGTCGAACGATGCAGTCGGGAAACCGTGAATGCACAAAAGCACATTTCCCTTGCCCCGGTCGCGATAAAAAATGGAATGCTCGGCCCATTGAAAAAAATGGCCGCCGTTTTTCCATTGTTCTAATGCGCTTATCTTCATCGGGGGGGATTTTTGTTAAATAAAAATAACATTTGAAGAAATTGAAATCACAGTTTGTCAAAAATGCTTTACGCAAGGCTGGTTTTTGTAGGCGTAAACGGCAATTTATGGGAAAAATTTAATGGAAGTGTGAACTGTGTCCGCTTTCAATGCGCCAATGCGTACTCCTACATGCCCGCCACAGCTTTGGGTCTTTTGCCTGAAATCTGTGCGATGCCCTCTGTTTTCCCATTAGGAGCTTTGTTGTGAAGAAAAGTATCGTCGTCTTATCACTTCTTGCATTCAGCATTACCGCCGCCATTGCCGCGAACAACCAACCTGGCCTGATGAAACAAATCACTCCGGCCCAGAAAAAACTTCAAGCCGCCATTCGTAATGAAATGCGCGAGTATTTGCGCACCGATGGCATGATTGAAAAAACATCACCAGCAACCACTACAAAAGCCGCTTTAACCGATGAGCAAGTAGGCGATGCCAACTCTTTCGGACGCGCTGTCAATTTCATCGGCACCGTGCAAAGCGGTGTGCTGACCATTGCACCGGATTGCACCCCTGATCCTGCTTTCCCGCCGGGCCCGAATGACCATTGCGTCGTGCCGAGCCCGACCGGTACCACTGCCTTTACATTCCCTGATATGGGCAAAGTATTGATTCCGGGCAAATCTGCCAAAACGCTAATCTGCCATTGGCAAACTCCTTTCAGCACCGTCGTTTATGCCAACGGCACCGGCGTTTACCAGGGTACTGCACGCGCAGTGTTGACCGCTACTTACAAAATTGAAAATGAAGTGCTCAACACCCCTGGCTTGATTGATCCAAATACCGGTGTCGCTTTCGGTGGTTCTTTCGAGACGGCATTGGCGTCCTTCCGTGATGGCCGCAGTCTGCAACCGGGTGAAACGCAGGTTTATCGTGATAATTACACCCGCGTTTGCCTGGGTGGCTTGATCTCGAAGCGTTCCCTGATGGAAACCTACGGGCTGACCGAAGATCAGGCGACGAAATTCTTCAAGAAAGACACCACGATTACTCTCGGCCTGACCGGCAGTACCCGTTTCGTCACCGATGCCAGCATGATTGTCGGCACACGATTTGTCGGCGATTGATTTTCGACTCTCTCCAGGGAAGGAACAAAACGGCAGCCGCAAGGCTGCCGTTTTTAATTGTGTTTCATGCAACAATCGATACATAGGCGTGGAGTCATCTTGATGGGTAATAAAAATTCTTCCATGCGAGGCATCAGCGCCATGCTGATGGCCGTCGGCCTGTTTTCATTGATGGACGCCGGCTTGAAATGGTTGTCGCCACATTATCCGGCCATGCAAATTACCGCGATGAGAGCGCTCGCATCTTTACCTTTCGTGATCATTTACATCTTCTGGCGTGGCACTGCTGCCAGCTTGCTGAAAATTCGCTGGCCGCTGCATTTGTTGCGGGGTGTGCTCGGCATCGGCATGTTGGCGCTGTTCACCTATGGCCTGAAAACGCTGCCTCTATCGGAAGCGTATTCCCTTTTTTTTATCGCCCCTTTGCTGATTACCGTGTTATCGGTGCCGTTGCTGGGAGAGAAAGTCGGCGCTGCACGCTGGATAGCAATTTCTGTCGGTTTATTGGGCGTGCTGATCGTTTTGCGGCCGGGTACCGAAAACCTGGTATCGCTGGGTAGCTTCGCCATTTTAGCCGCAGCGATGTGCTATTCGATTTCAGCCATTGCCGTGCGTGTCATCAGCCGAACCGATTCTTCCGACAGCATGGTGTTTTGGGCGATGAGCATGATTGCCATTGGCGCAAGCTGTATTGCAGCACCCGATTGGAAACCGATTGCCACGCAACACTTCCTGGTTCTGGCCAGCATCGGTATTACCGGCTTTTTTGGCCAGGTCGCCATTACTGCCGCGTTTCAGAAAGGCGAAGCATCGGTAATTGCACCGTTTGAATACAGTGCGCTTGCCTGGGGCATGTGCCTGGATTGGTTACTTTGGCGCACGGTGCCCGATGGCATCGCCTTGCTTGGCGCGCTGGTGATTATTGCGAGCGGCCTGTATCTGATTCGCAGGGAAAAAGTCCATGCCGAGGCGGAGCATCCTTAGCCATTTGCGACTTGCCTGGCGTTCTTCCGCCAGATATTGATGTCAACCTCTGCGGATGTACCGCGTTTTAGTGGGTACTCCCAGACGAAATATCGAGAAACCCATGAAAAAAGTAATCCCCGTCGCGGCAATCGGCTTGTTGACAGTGAGTTTGTTTGCTGGCGCACAAAGCCAGAACAGTGATCGCCATGCGCAAATGCAGGCCAAGGCACAGGAACGTTTTAATGCCATTGATACCAACCACGATGGCAAGCTCAGCTATGCCGAGATCCAGAACAATCCCAAGCACCGCGAACGTTTTGACAAGGCCGATTTGAACCATGATGGTGGTTTATCGCAGGACGAACTAAAACAGGCGCACGAGCAACACAAGCAGAAACGTCAGGAACGCCGCGGGCAAATGCGTGAAAAAATGCAGGCGGTAAAGGAAAAAATGCAGCGTCTTGATACCGATAAAGACCAGGCTTTGACGCGTGCAGAAATCGGCAATGAAATGCCGAAACTTCTGGAAAACTTCAGCATCATCGACGGTAACAACGACGGCAAAATAACGCGCGAAGAAATGCGGATTGCACGGATGGCGATGCGGGCCGACCGCCAGTCGCAACAAAAATAGTTTGCAAAATGCACTGAATAAAAAGGCCGCTTGCGGCCTTTTTTATAATGGATGAGTCAGAACTCGCCGGCGATTGTGTACACCATCCGGTCCTGGTCGTTTCTGCCTTCGTCGTCTGCAATGGTGCCGAGAAAGATGGGCGTTATGTTCTTTTCCAGCAAGGTGTTTTTGAAGTATTGATCGTTTTCGCGTTTGCAAATGAAGATGCGTTTTCCGGGCTTTTGCCCAAGGGCATGGCTCAATGTCATATCGTATTTGCTATCGGAAATGCTTTTCGGTTGCGGCTTGAAGCTGACCTTGTTGATTTGCGAATCCAGATACAGATGCAGGCCATAGCGCGCCATGTCTTCGACGAAAATAATTTCATGAGGATTTTCCCTGGTCAGCACCACCAGTTTTTGTGCGAACACTTCGGGGTCTTTGTAGAAATGATGGGTGCTCAAAGCAAAGCGAAGACCAAGCAGGGCGCCGATCCAAAGCAGGATCAGACCGGCAAATAGCCTGGGGTTGCAGCTGATCCTGCTTATCGGTCTTGATAATAGAAGAACGAAAGGCGTGAAGAGCGGCAGCAAATACAAGGGCATGCGGGAACGCGACAGACAGAAAACAATCAATGGCAATACCAGCCATAGCCAGAGAAATTTTGTTTCCAGTGTTTGAATGGAAGCACTTGATGTATCTGAATCGGGAGCTCTTTTTACCTTCGCGATAATTTTCGCGACGACCACAATAACAATCCATGGAAGCGCGCCCAGCAAAAGGGTAGGCAGATAGACTTTGAATGGGCCGTACCATTCGGGGCTGCGTTGCATGCTTTCATCGGCAACGCGCGCAATGACTTCATGGCCGATGAAATAATCAAACAAACCCGGATGGCGCTGGATCACAATGCCGAACCAGGCCAGGCCAATTACTGCGAAGGCAAGCAGTCCCAATGGACGAAAAAGGGATTTCAAATCTTTCTGTTGCCAAAGCACGACGACAATTGCCATCAATGGCAATAGCCCTGGCGGGCCTTTGGCTAGAAAAGCCAGACCGAAGCCCGCCCACATCGCATCGATCCAGAATCTTGATTTCTTCAGGAAAAGGTATTGCGTGAAGCACAGGACTGCCAGTGTTTCGCAAGCTGCCAGAATGAAATCGGTACTGATGTAATTGCTGGCAAAAAAAGCCAGCGGGCTGGTAGCGAAAATCAGTGCCGGTAACCACGGCTTTTCCCTGCTGAAAATTTTACCAAGTTGAAAGACCATCAACACACTGAATATATAAGCCAGTGCAATCGGCAGACGCGCTGCCCAGGTGTTGAAACCGAATGCCTTGACGCTGGCGGCAATTGTCCAGTAGGTCAGTGGTGGCTTGGTAAAATGCAGTGAGGCAGGGTGCCGATAAAGCGAAATCCATTCATTGCTGTCAACGATGCTCAATGCAACATTGGTGTAGCGGCCCTCATCGGGTTCGAACAGGCTGCGGCTGCCCATGAACGAAAGGCCCAGTACAAGCGCCAACAGAAATATGGCGAGATACGGTCTTTGGCGGAGAAAAGTCATTCGAAAGCCCTGTGCGCGATGCGTAAGGATAAGCCAAAGCACCGCTAATTGAAAAAAGCATTTACATGCAGGGCCGTGGGTTGCTGCCAATCCGTGACTAAAGTCATTGCTTCCAAAGGCACATGTGAATCATGGCCCGGAAATTTAAGCTGGCACTGTCAAATCGCGAACGGAGTAAATTGCATGAACCGCCTGGCTGTTGTTGCCGTAATCAGTCTTGGAGTTTCGTTTTCTGCGCAGGCAGAAAATCTGCAATGCAATTTCGAAAGTGACTATACATTTTCGCAGCAGGGCAGAACCCTGATTTTCTCGCGCGATTCCGGGCCGGGAAAACGCATCATGATTCAGGACGGCCGCATGGTCATCGACGGAAAAGAGATCAGTCTTGGCGTAGAGGACAAAAGGCGTGTCACCGAATTTGAAAATGAAACCCGGCTTCTTATCCCGCAGGTACAGCAGGTAAGCCATGAAGCGGTGGATATTGCCTTCAATACAATGATTGAAGTTTCCCGTGCCTTGAATGGCGATGCCGATAACCAGACCGTAAAGAAACTCGAGGGCGCACGGATTGCCTTGCATCAATCGCTAGGCAAGGACCCGATGTTTGTTATGAACGGCGATTTCGACGGAAAAATCATTGAACCCATCGTGACCGACTTTGTTCCCGATGTTGTCAGTGCCGCACTCAAGCAGGCATTGTCGTTGGCCTTTAGCGGCGACGATAAAAAGGCAAAGGAATTCGAAGCACGCATGGACAATCTGGACAAAAACATCAAGGCAACAGTCGAGGTTCGCGCCAAAAGACTGGAGCCATTGGCCAATGCCATGTGCTCCCGACTGCAGGGTATGGACAAAATCGAAGACAGCATCAGCGTGCGTTTGAGCAACAAGGAAAAAATAAATTTGTTCAATACCAAAGCACCTTAAGCAATTCCCCTATCGCTCGACATCTGTCCCCGGGTGTCGGCGTTACACCCTCTTGCTTAGGCAGGAGGGTGTTTTTTTGCCTTGAGATTGCTTATTGGCTCCCTTAACGGGCCACTTCAGGACTAAAGCTTGGCGGCAATGGCCAAGGCAGGCGACAATAGCCGCTGCGCCAAGAGGGCGGGAGAGGATTGCATGTCAGCATTAACAGAAGCCAAGGTGCCGGATATCGGCGGTAGTAAAGATGTTCCGGTGATCGAGGTTTTGATCAAAGTCGGCGATACAGTAAAAAAAGATCAGGGTTTGATTACCCTGGAATCCGACAAGGCCACCATGGAAGTGCCCGCACCTTTCGCCGGTACCGTGCGTGAGCTGAAGGTCAAGCTTGGCGATGAATTATCCGAAGGCGATGTGGTGGCATTGATTGAAGCGGCAGACGAAGTTGCTGTTTCATCGGTAAAACCTGCCAGCAGCGAAATTCCGGCACCAAAAAAACCGGAGCCTGCCGCACCCGTTGTGGCAGCCGCGGTTGCAGATACAGCTCCGGCAGTGGTAGCTCCAGCAGCAGTTCCCGCTGTTGCTGCAAGCAGCCCGATTCGCACGCCTCCGGTTAGCTTTGATGCCGAAGCCTTGATGCCGGCCAACGTGCCTTACGCGAGTCCGTCGGTACGCGTCTTTGCACGCGAACTGGGCGTGGATTTGTCGAAAGTCAAAGGCAGCGAGCGCGGCGGCCGTATTTCGAAAGTGGATGTACAGCAGTTTGTCAAAAGCGCTTTGGTTTCCGGCGTCGCTTCATCGGGCGGTGGCTCGGGTCTGAATTTGATTCCATGGCCACAAGTGGATTTTGCAAAGTTTGGAGCAATCGAATCGCAGCCGCTTTCACGCATCAAGAAAATCTCCGGCGCGAATCTGGCACGCAATTGGGCGATGATTCCGCATGTTACGCAAAACGACGAAGCCGATATCACCGAGATGGACTTGTTCCGCAAGAAGCTGGCGGAAGAACACAAGGAAGTGAAAGTCACGCCGCTGGTTTTCATGATGAAAGCCGTCGTTGCCGCATTGAAAAAATACCCGAACTTCAATGCCTCGCTGGAAGGCGATAATTTGATCCTTAAAAAATATTTTCATATCGGCATTGCCGTTGATACGCCCGATGGCCTGGTGGTTCCTGTCATTCGCGATGTCGATAAAAAAGGTTTGCTGGAATTGGCCGCTGAATTGGCCGTCATCAGTGCAAAAGCACGCGACAAGAAACTGGGCCCGAATGACATGCAGGGCGGCTGCTTCTCCATTTCATCACTTGGCGGCATCGGCGGAACCGGCTTCACCCCGATTATCAATGCGCCGGAAGTCGCGATTCTTGGAGTTTCAAAATCGCAGATCAAGCCGATCTGGAATGGCACCGAATTTACACCACGCCTGATGCTGCCCTTGTCCTTGTCCTACGATCATCGCGTAATCGATGGTGCTGCGGCCGCAAGGTTTGCGAGTTTCCTGACACAATCGCTGGCCGATTTACGCCAGTTATTGTTGTGATTCCTGAAGGCGGAAAAGCATGAGTAGCATAGAAATCAAAGTACCCGATATTGGCGGCAGCAAAGATGTGCCGGTGATCGAAATACTGGTCAAGCCGGGCGACAGCATCAAAAAAGATCAAGGTTTGGTAACGCTTGAGTCCGACAAGGCCACGATGGAAGTGCCATCGAGTGCCGCCGGTATCTTGAAGGAATTGAAAGTAAAGATTGGCGATGAGGTAAACGAAGGCAGCGTAATTGCAATACTGGAAACGGCTGAAGCAGCGGTTGAAAAATCCGTTTCAACTCCAGCTCCTGATAACAGTAAAAGCGCGGCTCCTGTTGTCACTGCTATGCCTGCTGCACCGCTTGCATCAGCTGCGATCGGCATTGAAAAAGATCATTCGGATATGACTTGCCAGATCGTCGTGCTCGGCGCAGGCCCGGGCGGTTATACCGCCGCCTTCCGCGCTGCCGATTTGGGCATGGATGTTGTTTTGGTGGAACGTTATGCGCAACTGGGCGGTGTTTGCCTGAATGTCGGCTGCATCCCTTCAAAAGCGCTGCTGCATGCCGCCGAAGTGATTGAAGAAGCAAGGCATGCCGCCGATTACGGCGTGAGTTTCGGCGAAGCGAAAATCGATTTGGCAAAACTCCGCACACACAAGGAAAAAGTGGTTGGAACCCTTGTCAGTGGTTTGACCAGTATGGCCAAGCAACGCAAAGTGCGCACGGTAACCGGCGTCGGGAAATTCATTTCCCCGAATCAACTTGAAATCGAAACAGCGACCGGAAAACAAGTCCTCGGGTTCCAGCAATGCATCATTGCCGCTGGTTCACAGCCGGTGAAATTGCCCGGGTTTCCCTGGGAAGACCCGCGCGTTATGGATTCCACCGACGCATTGATGCTGCATGACATTCCGGAAAATTTATTGGTGATAGGTGGCGGCATCATTGGCCTGGAAATGGCAACGGTGTACCGCTCTTTGGGAAGCGCCGTGACTGTGGTTGAACTGGCAGAACAATTGATGCCGGGCGCCGACAAGGATCTGGTCAAGCCCCTGGCAGATCGTCTGAAGAAAGCCGGTGTGTCGATTCATCTGAAAACAAAGGCGACGAAAGTGGAAGCGAAAAAAGATGGCATCCATGTCGGTTTTGAAGGTGCTGCGCCGGAAAAAAGGATCTTCGATCGCGTATTGGTAGCAGTGGGTCGTGCTCCCAATGGTGGCAAGCTGAATGCGGCCTTGGCCGGGGTCAATGTGAGTGATCGCGGTTTTATTCCAGTCGATAGACAAATGCGCACCAACATCGCGCATATTTTCGCGATTGGCGATTTGGTAGGAAATCCGATGCTCGCACACAAGTCCACGCACGAAGGCAAGCTGGCAGCCGAAGTTGCCGCCGGCGAGAAACGTGAATGGGTAGCCCGTGTGATCCCATCGGTGGCTTATACCGATCCGGAAATTGCCTGGGTTGGCGTGACCGAAACCGAAGCGAAAGAAAAAAACCTGCAGGTGGGCGTCGGTAAATTTCCATGGGCTGCCAGTGGACGCGCCATTGGTATTGGACGCACCGAAGGTTTCACGAAATTGATCTTTGATGAGGCTACGCATCGCATCATCGGCGGAGGTATTGTCGGAGTGAATGCCGGTGACCTGATATCCGAAATTGTTCTTGCCATTGAAATGGGTTGTGAAGCAGGCGATATTGGCCACAGTATTCATCCGCATCCGACATTGGGTGAATCGATCGGGATGGCTGCGGAAGTCTATGAAGGTACGATTACCGATTTGTATATTCCCAAGAAGAAGTAAGTTAGTAGTAAAACCGACAAGTCTATAAAAGGGGCAGCACCATGCTGATGAGTACCGGACTATTTTTCTGCGGATTGTTGGTGTTGCTTCTAGGCGGCGATTCCGCCGTCAAAGGGCTGGCGGGTTTTTCACAGCGCATGGGCATGTCCGGTTTTAAAACCGGCGTGTTGATGATGTTGTTTGCAACCTCCGTCCCCGAATTGATCATTAATGCCTACGCCATTTTCAATGGCCATTCCGATATTGCACTTGGCAATGCCGTGGGCAGCAATATCGTCAATATCGGTTTAACGCTTGCTTTCGCCGCCATTTCGGCGCCTATGCTTCTGGGTATGCGTTCATTGGCGCTGCAAATAGTATTTTTATTGGTTGCCACCGGTGTTGTGTTGCTGATGGGGCTTGACGGAAGTTTGCAACGTTGGGAAGGCGTATTGCTGGTACTTGCATTTGTTGTTTCGGTATTTGTGATTTTACGAAGAGCCGACAAGGAAAATGCCGTTGTTCAACATGAAATCAGTGATGCGTTCGAGACGAACACTTCACCGGCGATGAATACGATTCGAGTAATAGTGGGTGCCGGTTTGTTGTTTTTCGGGGCCAAATTGGTGATAGATGCAGCACCGGCAATCGGTTTGGCGCTTGGCTTTGGCCCCTTATTGACAGGCTTGACCGTGGTGGCAATTGGTACGGCTTTGCCTGAAGTCGCCATGGCTGTTTTTGCAGCCCGCAATGGCAAGGCAAACCTGGTGGCGGGTTTGGTGCTTGGTGCGTGCCTGTTTAATCTGCTTTTCATTCTCGGAGCAATGGCGATAGTCAAGCCGGTCTTGTTGCCTGCTTCTTTCATCGGATTCGAGTTGCCGGCGGCAATGGCTTTTGCGCTTGTTTTGTACCCGATTCTTGGTGGCGACTTGCGTATTAAAAGAAGTGAAGGTTTTATCCTGTTCGGTTTGTTTCTGGTCTGGCTTGCTTTCGAGCTTTACAAAGTCTGGTCCTGATTCTCCGGTTAGTTGAATGATGTTGTCTGCCTGATCCCACTACGAGATTGCCATCAATAAATGCCAGTTGATATGCAGACCAAAAAGCCCTTGTCGATTCGCGCCTACAACCGGTTAATTGATTTTTTTCGCCTGGAAGCTGCCGGCGGAATCATGCTGGTGTTTGCATCCATCATCGCATTGATAGTCGCAAACTCGCCACTGGATGTGATGTACGAGAATTTTTTGCATTATCCGATCCGCATTGGCTTTGCCGATTTCGCCATCGAGAAATCATTGCTGCACTGGATTAACGATGGATTGATGGCGATTTTCTTTTTGCTTGTCGGTCTTGAGTTGAAACGCGAGTTTGTCGAGGGCCAGTTTGCCGACAGAAAGCAAATCATGATGCCGGCATTGTGTGCTCTTGGCGGCATGGCAATACCGATGGCATTCTATGCCGCCTTGAACTGGAATGATCCGGTCGCAATGAATGGCACTGCAATTCCTGCCGCAACCGACATTGCTTTTGCACTTGGTGTGCTTTCCCTGCTTGGTTCGCGTGTGCCAGTGGCATTAAAGTTGTTACTGACTGCCATCGCAGTGGCTGATGATCTGGGAGCGATAATCATCATTGCCGTTTTTTATACCTCGAATCTTTCGCTGCTTTCCCTAGCGTTGGCAGTACTTGCGATATTTGCCCTGTGGCTGCTGAATCGTTTTTCCGTCATGCGCTTGAGTGCTTATATGCTTATTGGCATTGTGATGTGGGTCGCGGTCCTGAAGTCGGGAATACATGCCACGCTTGCGGGCGTTATCCTGGGTTTATGTATTCCACTGGGAAGCTCCGATGAAGGCGGCAAGCGACCTTCCGAAAAGCTGGAGCATTTTCTGCATCCGTGGGTGGCTTATCTGATCTTGCCAGTGTTTGCCTTCGCCAATGCGGGCGTTTCATTGCAGGGAATTCAATGGTCGAATCTGGGCGACGGCATTCCGCTGGGTATCGTGATGGGTCTGGTAGTCGGGAAACAGGTCGGCATCTTCGGTACAGCCTTTTTATTGCTGAAATCCAAATGGGTACGCATACCGGAAGGGGTGACTCTGCCGATGCTGTGGGGCCTATCGATGCTGTGCGGCATCGGTTTCACCATGAGCTTGTTTATCGGGTCGCTTGCGTTCGAAGGGCAGGGCGAGTCTTTACAGGTCAGCTATCGCATAGGGATTTTACTGGCTTCTTTTATCGCCGCCGTTACTGCGTTCGTATTTCTAAAGTGGCAGCTTAGAAAGTAAGCCATGATGCAAATTCTGATATTCGGTTTGTCCGGGCAAGTAGGCGATGCATTACTGCCTTTGTTGCGTGAATCAGGACATCAGGTGACGGCGGTTTCGCGCCAGCAAAAAAGCGATGAGAAAAATATAGCCTGGTGGCGGGCGGGTTTCTCCGATTTTGTATCTCCGATGAAAAACTACGATGCCATCATAAGTCTGGGGCCATTGGATGCATTTGCGGCATGGCTTGCCAGGGCGGGTATCACAAGCAATAAAATCGTTGCGTTGAGCTCGACAAGTATCGTTACCAAGAAAAATTCACCAGATTGTAATGAGCGAAAACTCGCCGGATCACTGTTTGAAAGCGAGAAAATTCTGGTTTGCCATGCCGGGAAAACTGCAAGTTCTTTGATTATTTTGCGACCCACCTTGATCTACGGTGCTGGCCGCGATCAAAGTCTGTCTCGCTGGATAAACATGGCCCGGCGCTTCAAATTCTTGCTGCTGCCGAAAAAAGCATCGGGTTTGCGGCAGCCCGTGCATGTTGCCGATGTGGCGGCTGCCGTGTTCAAGAGTCTGTCGGTCGTGCATTTTGAAATGCTCACGCTGGATTTGCCCGGTGGCGAGACACTGCCGTTTGACCAGATGTTGCTGCGCAGCTTGCAGGTGCATTCCCCGGCTACCAAAGTGATGCGAATACCGAATTTTTTATTCCGGTTCGTAGTGCAATTTGCATCGATGATTGGCTTGATTCACGGCTTGGGTTCCGGGTTTTTTGCGCGTTTGCATGAGGACTGGCTCTTTGATGCCACACAGGCCGGTATTGAACTTGACTATCGGCCAAGGCCGTTTAGCCCGTAAATTAGAGGGAAAGCTCAATTTTGTGCAACGCAACATGAAAATATTTTGTTAAACCGTACGCCTGAGCATTGCCATTTTCTAACGGACTCTTAATATGTAAGAACTGGAAACCGAGTCTCCGGGGGGAGCGTCCGCACAAATCAGTGCAGAATTGCGAAAATTTAACGATTTTCTCAGGTCTGCCTCGCGGGGCTTGTAATTCAAAAATTTTTTGCTGCTGATCAGGAATAAACATGAAAAAATTAAATCGTTCCACCGGGCTCCGAGCTCGCGCACCTTTAGCAATGGCTGTTGCTTTTGCATTGCTGTCAGCACCTGCAGTACAAGCGTTTGAATTTGAGAAAGGCGAATTGACAGGCAGCATCGATACCACCGTTTCACTGGGTTATTCCTGGCGTACTGAAGATATCGATCCGAGCCTGATCGGCAAAGCGAATTTCAACCCCCTGATTGGTGGTGCCAATCAAGGTATGGCTGCACCATTCAATGCTTTGGGAACTTTCCCTGGCTCGCTGGCTCAGCAAAATGCCCTTGGTCGTTTCTCCATCAATCGCGACGACGGCGATCTGTTATATCAAAAAGGTGATGCAATCTCGCAAGCCTTCAAAATCACTTCCGAGCTGGATTTGAAATACAAAAACTATGGTGCATTTGTACGCGCCAGCTATTTCTATGATGCAGCCAATGCTAACCGCGCCGAACTTTCGGAAGCAGCCAAGGAAAAAGTCGGTAAAGACTTCCGCCTGCTCGATGCTTTCATTTACGGCAACTGGGATCTGGGTGATCACAAATTGTCGACGCGCGTGGGCCGCCAGGTCATCAGCTGGGGCGAAAGTACCTTCATTCAAGGTGGTATCAACGTCATCAATCCGATCGACGTTTCTAAACTGCGTGTTGCTGGTGCCGAGCTGAAAGAAGCCTTCCTGCCTGTTGATGCCATCTGGTCGTCCTTCGGCATTACCGACAACCTGTCGGTTGAAGCTTTTGCATTGCACGAATTTGAACAAACCGAAGCGGATCCTGCAGGCACCTATTTCAGCCAAAACGATTTCGCTACCAATGGCGGCACCTACGTCATGTTGGGTTTCGGTATTGCACCGCAGCCGGTCAATAATCCAGAACGCTTTGCCGCCACCTGCTTGCCGGGCGGTAGTGTTGCCAACAGTGACCGCTATGCAGGTTTGGTAGCCACCTACGGCGCGCCAACTGCTGGTGCCATTCTCACAACTGCTTGCCGCAATGCAGTACCACGCGGTCCAGATCGCAAGACAAGTGATAGCGGTCAGGGCGGCGTCGCTTTCCGTTACTTCTCCGAAGCGCTCAATCAAACCGATTTCGCACTGTATTTCATGAACTATCACAGTCGCGTGCCTTTGCTATCGGGCTACGCAGTTAATGTGCCTGGCTTCATCGCTGGTGGTGGCGTATCGCCAGCCAATAACGCTTCCTACTTCGTTGAATATCCGGAAAATATTCACCTGATTGGCATGAGCTTCAACACCACCTTGCCGGGTGGCGTGGCATGGCAGGGCGAATTAAGCTATCGCCCAAACCAGCCGTTGCAAGTGGATGACGTTGAGCTGCTCTTCGCAGCACTTACTCCGCTCAACCCTGTCTTGCAAGCTGGTGGTATGCCGATTGCCGGACGTTTCTTCAGCCAGTTGGGTAGCTTCAGTTCCGGCCAGGAAGTAAAAGGCTGGCGCGAGAAAGAAGTTAGCCAATTGCAAATGACCTTCACCAAGGCGTTCCCGCAAGCTTTGGGCTTCGATCAAATCGCCCTCGTTGGTGAAATCGGCGCCACCCAAGTCTGGAATATGGAAGACCCTTCCGTGCTCCGTTATGAAGGTGAGGGTACAGATACCGGCGGTGGTGTTTCATTGGATCAAAACCTGTTGGCTTTGATTGCTGCATACAATGCTTCGCCAATCGTCGGTAGCCCGCAATTCTTCGCGTTGGCAGCTGCTTTGAATGACCCGGCAAATGCCGGTGCGTTGCGTAACCCGGTAACAACCAATAACGGTTTCCCGACTCCATTCTCATGGGGTTACCGTCTGGCGGCTCGTGCCGATTACAACAGTTTCATGGGTACTCCATTTACACTTTCGCCTCGTATTGCTTTCGCGCATGACGTCAATGGTATTAGCCCGGGTCCAGGCGGCAATTTCCTGGAAGGCCGTAAGTCTCTCACCATTGGTGCAGAAGCAAACTACCTGAACAAAATGGTCTTTGATTTAAGCTGGACGCGTTTCTATGGCGCTGAAGGTCTGAACCAAATCGGTGATCGCGATTTCGCATCATTCAGTGTCAAGTATTCGTTCTAAGCCATATAGGGAGGGCATCGAATGAAATTATTCAATAAAACCGCACTTGTTCTTATCGCCAGTGCAGCAGTGTTTTCAATTGGTACTGCACAGGCTTCGGTCAGTGCAGACAAAGCGGCACAACTGGGTGGCAAGCTCACACCGGTGGGTGCGGAAAAGGCAGGCAACGCAGATGGCACCATCCCGGCCTGGGATGGTGGTATCACAAAGCCGTTGGCAAGCTACAAGGCAGGCATGTTTCATCCAGACCCATACGCGGCTGACAAGCCTCGTTTTACGGTCACTCCTGCCAACTACACGCAATATGCTGACCAATTGACCGAAGGTCAAAAGGCCATGTTTAAAAAGTACCCGACCTTTAAAATGATCGTGTACCCGACCCGCCGTAGTGCTTCGTTTCCACAGCGTATTTATGACTTCACCAAAAAGAATGCGACAGCCTGTAAATTAATCGCGAACGGTGAAGGCATCCAGAACTGCGCGGAAGGCTTTCCGTTCCCGATTCCTAACAATGCTTATGAAGTTATCTGGAATCACAAGCTGAAATACAAAGGTATTTCCGGCGTGCGTTTTGCCAATCAGGCAGCGCCTTCGGCTTCGGGTGCTTACCAAATGGTTCGCCTGAAAGAAGAATTACTTGGCCTTTACTACAAGCCAGGTAATACCTCGGAAAACATCAATAACATTCTCATTTACTTCAAACAGGAAGTATTGAGCCCGCCGCGTCTGGCAGGACAGGTGTTGCTGGTGCATGAATCATTGAACGCTGCCGCACAGCCACGCAAAGCCTGGATTTATAACCCTGGCCAACGCCGTGTTCGTTTGGCCCCCAATGTGGCTTACGATAATCCGGGTACTGCTACCGATGGTCTGCGTACCAATGACATGACAGACATGTTCAATGGTGCGATGGATCGTTTCACCTGGACCCTGGAAGGCAAAAAAGAAATGCTGGTGCCTTACAACTCCTACAAGGCACATAGCGGCAACACGAAGGTCAAAGATCTGATTCGTCCCAACCATTTGAATCCGGATTATTTGCGCTATGAGCTGCATCGCGTATGGGTAGTCGAAGCAAAGTTGAAACCAGGCAAACGCCATATCAATAGCCGTCGTACTTTCTATCTTGATGAAGACAGCTACCAAATCCTGGTTGTGGATCATTACGACGGTCAAGGTAATTTGTGGCGTTATTCCGAAGCACCTTCGATTAACTACTACGAAGTTCCTACTTTCTGGAGCACCGTTGAAACCCATCATGATTTGAAATCGGGCCGTTATATTGCCGGCTTGCTGGATAATCAGGAAAAACCATTTGATTTCAGTTACCAAACAACTCCGGCGAACTTCTCGCCACAAGAACTGCGCAGTAGCGGCGTACGCTAAGCGAATGTTCTGATGAAGCCGCGCCCGCAAGGGCGCGGCTGCTTTGGGAGCTTCAAAAAAAACGCTAAGGGATCATCATGTCGAATTCGCATTCTTCGAGTAAGCGTTATCTCATTACTTTGCTGTTCGCAATGACCTTGCCACTGTTTGCACAAACAGCCGGCCAAGCGTCTGTGGATCCTGCAGAAATGCCTGCTGAAATTAAACCGCTGGCTTCTAAAACACTTTTACTCGATATCACACAAACCAATTCCGGATATTTTGCCGTTGGCGAGCGCGGGCATGTGCTGTCATCGATGGATGGCAAATCCTGGACTCAAATCAACAATATTCCAACGCGTTCGACGCTAACGAGCATCGCAGCCATTGATCAGCAGCTTTGGGTTGGCGGGCATGACGGAATCATTATTGCTTCTTCCGATGGTGGTAAAACCTGGGTACGTCAGAGAATCGATATTTTCGTCCCGGGTTCGGACAATCCTGCGCAAGGCGCACCCATTCTCGATATTCTCTTCGTCGATGCCAAACACGGCTTTGCGATTGGCGCTTACAGCCTGATGCTGGAAACAATGGATGGTGGAACAACCTGGACACCACGCAAAATCAATACCGCGGTCGTTGCAACCAAGGCTGCTCCGGTGGCCAGCGAGGCGGGCACTTTCAGTGACGCCGATCTGGCACTTGGCGATGAGGCAGATCCGCATTTCAATGCAATCACGCGTCTAAGCGATGGCACGCTTGTCATTGTCGGGGAACGCGGCACGGTTTACCGATCCGTTGATAATGGCGCCAACTGGAACAAGCTGGCCTTCCCGTACAAAGGTTCGATGTTCGGGGTCATGTCCTGGAACGATAATAATATTCTGGCGTATGGTTTGCGCGGCAATATTTTTGAATCGACTGACCGTGGCGATAGCTGGAACAAAATTCAGTCAACTAACAACACGACTCTCATGGGTGGTGTTGATTTGCTCAATGGCGGTGCTGTTTTAGTGGGCGCAAACGGAATCGTGATGCGCAGAAAAGATGCAGCTTCTGCATTTACATCAAGTGTAGTGTCGACAAAGTCGGGTGAAGTCCCGGTTTTTGCCGCTGCCGCCAATTCAAGTGATGGTCAGCTGGTTCTGGTCGGTGACAAAGGTGCAGAACTGTTTACAGCAAATACGGAGACACCATGAGCCTTCCCAGCAATAGCAAGCCGTCGGCATTCTGTAATTTTGCTGAAAAAATCGTTTTCAGTTCGCGCCCTTTGGTGCTGATTTTATTTACCGCCGTTACGGTGGCAATGCTTTACTTTGCCTCGCAGCTCGCGGTAGATGCCGGTTTCAAGAAGCAAATCCCACGCGAACACGAGTACATGAAAACCTTCGAGCAATACGAAGAAGGCTTTGGTGGCGCCAATCGCGTACTGGTCGCAGTGTTTGCGAAAGATGGAAATATCTTTAGCGACGAATACATGGGTACCCTGGAAAAGGTTACCAATGATGTCATGAGTCTGGATTCGACCGATGATGCGCGCGTGCGCTCGCTGTTCACGCCAAACGTACGATTTGTCGAAGTCGTCGAAGACGGCTTTGCCGGTGGCAATGTCATTCCGAATAGTTATACGCCCGCATCAGGCACCGGAAATGCAGAGCAGTTCAGCACGATCCGCAACAATATCGTGAAGGCAAATATTGTCGGCCGTCTGGTGGCGAAAGATTACTCGGCAACCATGATCTGGGCCGACCTGATTCCGGAAAACAAAGGCACGAAAACCGACTATCCCAAAATAGCCGCCGACTTTGAAAATCTCCGCAAGCGATATGAAAAAGGCAACATCAAGATTCGTATTATCGGTTTTGCAAAAGTGGTCGGCGATATCACCAATGGTGCGAAGTCGGTGGGTTGGTTCTTTCTTATCACCATCGCATTCACCTGGCTGCTGCTGTTTATATACTCAAGTTCGATAAAGCTTGCCTCGCTGACGGTATTCGTGGCAATGGTTTCCGTGGTGTGGATGCTGGGCGCCTTGCGTTTGCTGGGCTACGGCATCGATCCGATGAATATGCTTACGCCGTTCCTGATTTTTGCCATCGCGGTAAGTCATGGCGAGCAGATGATCAACCGGTTCCGTGGCGAAATTTTCTTCGGTGGTCTTGAAGAAGGTACGGTTGCCGAGTTGAGAGAACGTGCAAAGAACGCACACCCGCCTTTGGAAGCCGCGCGTAATTCATTCCGCGCTTTGTTGATTCCAGGCACTGTCGCTTTGGTTGCCGGCTGCATTGGCTTTGCCGCCATCATGGTGATCAATATCCAGATGATTCGCGAACTGGCAGTCACGGCAACCATCGGTGTTGCTTTCACGATTCTGACGGATCTGATTTTGTTGCCGGTTTTGCTGAGCTACACGAAGCTTCGCAATATGGATAACAAGCGGGCATATCGTCTGCGGCAGCTGACCCAGTTCGATAAAATATGGGCTTTCCTCAGCAACTTCAGTAAGCCGAAACCTGCCGCCATCATCATTGTCATGGGGGCCGTCATATGGTTCTTCGCCTGGATGCAGGGTAACAAGGTATTGATTGGTGACGCCGAGCAAGGCGTGGCTGAATTGCGGCCGCCGGTGCAAAGTGGATTCATGAAAACCTTCCACATCCCGGCGTCGCGCTACAACGAGGATGCCGTGGCAATCAGCAAGCAATTTGGTCTGGGTGTCGACATACTCAATGTGATTGTCGAAGCAGGACCGTCTGCCTGTACCAGCAGTTACAAGGCAATGGAAACCATCGATCGTCTTGCATGGCATCTCAATAACGTTGAAGGTGTTGAGCAAGTCATGACTTTGCCAATGGCTGCGAAAATTGCGAATGCCGGATGGAATGAAGGCTCCATCAAATGGCGTTCACTACCTCGCGACAGTGATACATTGCGTCAAGCCACGCAAAGTTTCGATACTGACAGTGGCTTGCTGGATGCCGATTGCCGCACGATGCCTGTGATGATTTTCGCCGCAGATCATAAAGCGACGACAATCGACCGCATCGTTGCGGAGACCAAAAGATTCCGCACCGACAACAAGCTGTATGTCGAAGGCTTTGCCAAGAAACGCGACGACGCAGAGAAAGCCGCTACTGACAAAGGTGAAACCTATAGCACCGATGCCGTTAACATTCGTCTCGGTACCGGCAGCCTTGGTGTAGCGGCAGCGATTAACGACACCGTACGCGAATCGGAACATACCATTTTGTGGCTGCTGTACGGCGCCGTGTTTGTGATGTGCCTGATCAGCTTCCGTAGTGCAAAAGCTGCGCTGTGCATCGTGTTGCCGTTGATATTGGTAACCGAGCTTGGCCACACGTTGATGACAATCCTGGGCATCGGCATGAAAGTGAACACGCTGACCGTGGTGGCGCTGGGTGTGGGCATTGGTGTGGATTACGGCATTTACATCTTTGCCCGCATGCGCGAAGCGATGATGCAGGACCATACCTTGAGCGAGTCCTACTTCATTGCACTCAAGACTACAGGCATTGCGATTTCCTATACGGCGTTGACACTCGCCGTCGGCGTTGCGATGTGGATATTCTCCGACCTCAAGTTCCAGGCCGACATGGGTATCATGCTGACCTTCATGTTCATCGTGAACATGATTGCGGCGATTATCTTCCTGCCTGCACTGTGCCGCTGGATATTGCGTCCGAGTGAAAAGGATGACTGGAAGCCGGTGCTTTAATTACAAATCAGCTTCAAAAATAAAACGGGCTTCGGCCCGTTTTTTTTGACATGGATTAGTCGGCGTGGGAGCGCCCGTCAGGCGCGAATGTCCGGAGAAATACAAAATTGGTGCACTCCACGAAGCAGAAAAATATCGTCATGCCAATTACTTTGCCGGAGTCGGAAACGCAGTGACTACAGAGAACCCGGCAAGTCAGGGCTATTCGCGCCTGACGGACGCTCCCACGGAGACGCAATGTTTTGATTCGATAAAATTTCTGTCATGTCTTGTCCGTGCAAAATCACACGCTTCTTTTGTTTTTGACAATATTCCGATACGCAATGATCAACACGCCGCCAATTACCATTGCGCCGCCGATAAACAATTTCGGCCCCGGCCGGTCACCCCAGACCATGATGCCGAATATCACCGCCAATACCGGTGCACATAAAAGATAGGGTGTAATCTGTGCCACCGGATGCCGCTTCACCAGAGCGAAATAAAGTCCGTGCCCAAGCAATGATGAAACCAGCGCCGAATAGCTGACGCAGGCCCATGTGGTCAGGCTGGCATTTTGAACCGAAGCAACAACATCCGATTCCAGCAGAAAACTTACCAGCACCATCGGCAGCACGCTGATCAATGCCGACCAGCCCTGCTGCTGCACTACGTCAACACCCTGCAAACCGCGCATCCAGATTGTACCAAGCGCGAGAAAAAATGCGGCAGCCAGCATTGCCCACAAGGCCGAAGGTTTGTCGAGCACGATGGGATCGAAACCAAGAACCAATACGCCGCTGAAACAAATGGCAATGGCGATGCCGGTACGCCACGCAAATTTTTCGCCGAGCAACCACCATGCAAGCAAGGCCGACATCGGCACATAACTTTGCAATGCGATCGCCGGGGATGCCAAATCGCCTGCAAGCTTCAGGGCAATTGCACACAGACTCAAATGCACGGCACCATTATTGAGTGCGACCAAAACAAGCCTAGACCATTGCTCGCGTGCAGGAATTCTCAGGAACGGCAACAAAACAAGCGCCAGTATTCCCATGCGAACGGCGGAAAACAATATCGGTGGTAGCTCGCGAACACCCAGCGCAGTGGTGATGAAATTCCCGGCCCACGCCAAACATATCACCGCGATGAGCAGGCCATCGCGGGTGCCGATTTTGTGGTGCGTCATCTAGACTTTAATGCCGAGGCGATAATAAAGTTTGCGCAAGGTCCACATTGGGCCGACCAGCAAATACACCATGTCGGTCAAAAAGCTCGGGCGCTTGCCTTCGATTTTGTGTCCGATGAATTGCACGATCCAGGCAATGACAAATACGCCAACGGCGAGGCCGAACAAAACATAGATGCCGTAGGTATATAAAATCCAGCGATTCAGAAATCCGGCTGCCGTGAAACTCAACAACAGTCCAATCGCCAATGTTTTCGACATTTGCCAGTAGTAGGTCCAGGCCAGAAACATGGCCAGCGCTCCCCAGAGACCCGGATTCAGGTAGTTGTATGGCGCCGGCAGATAGGGAACCGGAATACACCAAAGTAGTGCAGCGACCGACCAGACAATCGCCGGCACGCAAAACACGTGAATCATCTGGTTCGTCGGGTTTTGATGATCCATCGAATAATTATCTAGTAGCTCATCGACTTTACGCATGTCTGGCTCCGCTCTGTCTAATCCAATGTGATATCGGCGAGGCGGTGCAATGCCTCGGCATATTTTGCACGTGTCACTTCAATGATATCCGCCGGAACCGAAGGCCCTGGTGCGGTTTTATTCCAATCGAGTGTTTCAAGATAATCACGCACGAATTGTTTGTCGTAACTCGGCGGGCTGATACCAACCCGATAGGAATCCGCTGGCCAGAAGCGCGAGGAATCCGGTGTCAGCATTTCATCCATTACATGCAACACGCCGCTTTCATCCAGACCAAATTCCAGCTTGGTATCGGCAATGATAATGCCGCGTTGAATTGCATAACGTGACGCAAATTCATAAATCTCGAGTGTGGCAGCGCGGACTTGCTCGGCCAGATCGCCACCGATTTGGCCAACAATGACATCGAAGCTGACATTCTCGTCGTGGTCACCCACCGCCGCTTTGGTCGACGGCGTAAAAATCGGGCTCGGCAATTGTTCGGCCTGCTGTAAACCGGCGGGCAATTCGATGCCGCAAATGGCACCGGTTTTTTGATAATCCTTCCAGCCGCTGCCAATGATGTAGCCGCGGGCTATGGCTTCAACCGGTACGGGCTTCAGCTTTTTGGTAATCACCGAGCGCCTGGCATACAGATTCAGATCCACACCCTCGGGTAAAACCGCGCCAAGGGATTCATGCGTTAAATGATTCGGAATCAGATGCGCCGTCTTGTCGAACCAGAAATTCGAAATCTGGCAAAGCATCTCGCCCTTGCCCGGAATCGGGTCGGGCAGCACTACGTCAAATGCCGATAGGCGGTCGCTGGCGACCATCAATAAGCGCTTGTCATCAAGGCCGTAAACATCGCGGACTTTGCCACGGTGCAGCAAGGGAAGGCCTGGCAGATTGGAAGTATGAAGAGTCGTTGCCACAGTAAATATCCGAATTTCCGAAACTGGCGCTATTGTAAAGCCGATGGGCGCTTTGGCGCTGTTACAATAGCTGCATGAAAGCGATTATTTCGATATTTTTTATCATTCTTGCATTCTCGAGCCCCGCTCATGCCGATAAACCGGCCAAGCTGGGCTTGTGTGCCGCCTGTCATGGCGAAGCCGGTATCAGCCGCACACCCGGCGTCCCGCATCTGGCGGGGCAGGACGAAACCTATCTGCGTAAAGCATTGAATGATTATCGCAGCGGCGTTCGCAATATTTCCCCCATGAACAGTATCGCCAATCAATTGCAGCCCAAAGATATCGCCGCCATCGCGAAATGGTATGCCGCGCAACCTGGCAAGAATCAGGGTCTTCGTAAATGAGAATTCATCAATGAAATACCAGTGGACATTCGTCGGCCTGTTACTAGGCTTCGCTATCGGTCGCGGCAGGCCACCATTATTAATCGTCGGTGCATTGATCGGCTTTGCGATCGATTCGGGCTGGTTTAACAGTGCTTCGTCATCAACACCGGAAAATCCGTCGCAGAATAATCCATCCAAGCCCGACCCCTATAAAATTCTCGAAGTGGACCTGCAGGCCAGTGACGATGAAATCGAAACGGCATACCGTCGCCAGATAGCGCAGTACCATCCAGATAAAGTGGCAGGCGCCGCAAAAGAAATTCGCGATCTTGCCGAAAAGCGTGCTTCCGATATCAATTCGGCATACGACCAAATTCAGAAAATTCGCGGGAAGAAATAATCATGTCCAAAGCCATCATCGCCCCCTCCATTCTTTCCGCCAATTTCGCCAAGCTCGGTGAGGAAGTCGATGCCGTACTGAAAGCCGGTGCCGATTGGGTTCACTTCGATGTAATGGATAATCACTATGTGCCGAACCTGACCATCGGCCCGATGATTTGCGAAGCCTTGCGAAAGCATGGGGTTACTGCGCCGATTGATGTGCATTTGATGGTGAAGCCGGTCGATCGCATTGTTCCGGATTTTGCCAAGGCAGGCGCAAGCTTGATCAGCTTCCATCCCGAAGCCAGTGAACATGTGCATCGCACAATTCAATTGATCAAATCGACTGGTTGCCAGGCCGGTTTGGTTCTGAATCCGGCCACACCTATCGATGTGCTCGATTATGTTCTGGAAGAATTGGACCTGGTGTTGCTGATGTCGGTGAACCCCGGTTTCGGCGGCCAAAGCTTTATTCCATCGGCCTTGACCAAGCTGAAGCAGGTGCGGCAAATGATTGATCGCACAGGAAAAAACATTCGTCTTGAAATCGACGGCGGCGTAAAAGTCGACAATATCGCCGAGATTGCCGCAGCCGGTGCCGATACTTTTGTCGCAGGCTCGGCGATCTTCAATGCACCGGACTACGAACAAGTTATTGGACAAATGCGCGCGGAAATCGCTAAAGTACGGCCATGATTCTCTCGGCCCACAATTCATCTCCCTGCTGGCAATGGCCATGGCAACCGCACACCTGTGCCCGTCAAACCATGTCCATGAATAATGTCTGCAAGGAAACATCGCGTGATCACTCAAGAACAATTCCAGCAATTCGCTGCTGAAGGCTACAACCGCATCCCTGTTGTCCGCGAGGTTCTGTCGGACCTCGATACACCGCTTTCCGTATATCTGAAACTGGCCGATGGCCCGCATACCTATCTGTTCGAGTCGGTAGAAGGCGGTGAAACCTGGGGTCGCTATTCGATTATTGGCCTGCCCGCAAAACGCGTATTCAGTTTGTATGGCAACGACATGCAAATCCACGAATACGGCGAACACGTCAACACGGTACATCTGGAAAATCCGCTCGAGGAAATCGATGCATTGCGTGAAAGTTTTCGCGTGCCGAAAATTCCCGCATTGCCCGCGTTCACCGGTGGTCTGGTGGGCTATTTCGGTTTTGAAAGCATTGCCTATATCGAGCCGCGGCTTGCTGCCGGCAATAACAAGAAAGACGAACTCGGGACACCCGATGTTTTGTTGATGCTGAGCGAAGAGCTCGCCGTATTCGATAATCTGAAAGGCCGTTTGTATTTGATCGTGCACGCCGACCCAAATGAATCACAGGCGTATGCAAAAGCACAGAGGCGTCTCGATGCGCTGACGCATCGCTTGCGCCATAGCGGTGCGACTTATCCTGACGTGCTTGATCCTTCACTATTGAACGAAAGCGACTTTATTTCCGGCTTCACCAAACAGGGGTTTATTGAAGCTGTCGAAAAATCAAAAGAATATATTCGCGCCGGTGATATTTTCCAGGTTGTGCTGTCGCAGCGCCTGAGTGTTCCGTTCCGTGCGCGCCCGGTTGATGTGTATCGCGCATTGCGCGCATTGAATCCATCGCCGTACATGTATTTTCTTGATTTGGGCGGTACGCAAATCGTCGGCTCATCGCCGGAAATTCTGGTACGCCTGCAAGCGGGTGAAGTCACCGTACGACCAATCGCCGGTACCCGCCCGCGTGGCGCAACGCACGAAGAAGATATCGCGCTGGAAAAGGAATTGCTGGCCGACCCGAAAGAGCTTGCCGAACATTTGATGCTGATCGATCTTGGTCGCAATGACGTAGGCCGCGTGGCGGAACCTGGCAGCGTTAACGTGCCGGACCGTTTCCTGATCGAGCGTTATTCGCACGTGATGCACATCGTTTCGGAAGTGCAGGGCAAGCTTCGCGACGAACTGAAATTCTCGGATGTTTTCAAGGCAACGTTTCCTGCCGGAACGGTTTCCGGCGCACCGAAAATCCGCGCGCTCGAAGTGATCCAGGAACTCGAACCGATCAAACGCAATATCTATTCCGGCGCCGTCGGTTATCTCGGCTGGTGGGGTGATGCCGATACCGCGATAGCGATTCGCACGGCGGTTATCCAGGACGGCAGGCTTTATGTGCAGGCCGGTGCCGGCATTGTTTACGACTCCGATCCCGAGAAAGAATGGGACGAAACCATGAATAAAGGCCGTGCATTATTTCGTGCAGTAGCGCAGGCGGCGGGTGGACTATGAAAACGAGGCAATTGATACACATGCTAGTTTTGGCAATGCTGCCGATGGCTTCTTTGCAGGCGGCAAACTGTTCAATTGAATGGACTTCCCCAGCGAGTTTGTTGGCGCCTGATGTCGTTTCCACTGCAGCAAGTGAAATACGGGCCGCAATAAGCCCGGATGGAAATATCTTGCTCTGGGGTAGTCCCGATCGCAAAGGCGGTCCTGGCGGCTGGGATATCTGGATGGCGATCCGTCTTCGTGGGGACTGGACAAATCCGGAGCCGGTGAGTTTCAACACGCCGGGAAAGGAATTCGATCCCGCGTTTTCACCCGATGGCAAATCGGTATATTTTTTCTCGGATCGTGCTGGCGGCTTTGGTGGCGATGATATCTATCGAGTGGATTTCAATGCATTGACGGCAAATTTCGGAGTTCCGGAAAACCTGGGTGCCGAAGTGAATTCAAGGGCGAATGAATGGGCTCCGGCGATTTCGTCCGATGGCAAGCAATTGCTGTTCGCCAGCAATGGTCACGGCGGAGAGGGTGGCTACGATTTATTTGTTGCAAATCGCAGTGGTAAAAGCTGGAAGAACATAGAACCGCTGGCCGGTGAAGTGAATACCGCGGCCGACGAATTCGACGCGACCTGGATAGAGTCGGGCAAGGCATTGGTTTTTTCCAGGTCGAATGACATCGATGCCGAAAAGCCGATCAACCTGATGCTCGCCTGCCAGTCTGCAAAAAGCTATGTCGGACCCCAGGTACTCGATACCGTGGTCAATGTTGTCGATGGTTGGAATTTCGGCCCGAGCGAGGATTTATCGGAGTCGCACACGCTGCTGTTTACCAGCCATCATCCGGATGCCGCACGCGGCAAGCTGGATCTTTATCGTATTACCTATCGGCTGCGTAGCCAGAAGTGATGACATGCTTTTAATGATCGACAATTATGATTCCTTCACCTACAACCTGGTTCAGTACTTCGGTGAACTTGGCCAGGCGGTGAAAGTGATTCGCAACGATGACCTGAGCGTCAACGATATTGCAGCTCTGAAACCGGAACGCATCGTGATTTCGCCGGGTCCTTGCACGCCGAATGAAGCCGGTGTGTCGCTGGAAGTGCTGGAAAAACTTTCCGGTAGTGTGCCAATTCTTGGTGTGTGTCTCGGGCATCAAAGTCTGGGGCAGGCATTTGGCGGCAAAGTCATCCGTGCGAAAACCATCATGCATGGCAAGACTTCCTTGATGCACCACAAAAGCCAGGGAGTGTTTTCCGGTTTGCCGAGTCCGTTTGAAGCTACGCGTTACCATTCGCTGGTAGTGGAAAAAGACTCGTTACCCGATTGTCTGGAAATTACCGCCTGGACTGAAAATGAAGACGGCAGCTTTGATGAAATCATGGGATTGCGTCATAAAACCTTGCCGGTGCAGGGCGTGCAGTTCCATCCGGAATCGATCCTGACGCAGCATGGTCATGCGATGTTGAAGAATTTTCTGGAGCAAAATTGATTTTGGAAAAATTGAATCGTCGTCCTGACGAAAGTCGGGATCCAGGAGCACCTTGCGAAGTGACGGGATAGTGTTACGACAGATTTGAAGCGTTTAAGAATTGCGAGTATTTGAATTACGGATTCACTGTTGTTTCTGGATCCCGACTTTCGTCGGGATGACGAACTAAAATTATTTTAAATATTAAATATGAACTTCACTCCCCAACAGGCCCTGCAACGCGTAATCGAGCATCGCGAAATATTCTTCGATGAAATGGTCGAGGTGATGCGTTGCATTATGCGTGGCGATGTTTCGCCGGCATTGACGGCTGCCTTGCTTACGGGCTTGCGGGTCAAGAAAGAAACCATTGGCGAAATTGCGGCTGCCGCCACTGTGATGCGTGAATTTTCGGCAAAAGTGGAAGTCGCCGATAATAGCCATTTCGTCGATATCGTCGGCACTGGCGGCGATGGTGCGCATACTTTCAATATCTCGACCGCAGCGATGTTCGTAGCGGCAGCGGCGGGTGCGAAGGTGGCCAAGCATGGTAATCGCAGTGTGTCTTCCAAATCGGGCAGTGCCGATGTCCTGGAAGCCCTTGGTGCTGCGATAGAATTGCAGCCGGCTCAGGTCGCGCAATGTTTGAGCGAAACCGGTTTCGGTTTCATGTTCGCGCCGATTCATCACCCTGCGATGAAAAATGTGGCGCCGGTAAGAAAGGAATTGGGCGTGCGGACCATCTTCAATATTCTGGGCCCGCTAACCAATCCGGCGGCGGCACCGAATATTTTGATGGGTGTTTTTCATCCGGACTTGTGCGGCATCCAGGCGCGCGTGATGCACAAGCTGGGCGCACAACATGCCTTGGTGGTGCATGGTTATGATGGTCTGGATGAAATCACGATTGCCGATAAAACCCTGGTGGCCGAATTGCATCTGGGACAGATCCGCGAATATGAAATTTCTCCGGAAAAATTCGGTTTCAAGCGTAGAAATCTGGATGGATTGCGGGTGGACTCGCCGCAGGAATCGCAAATGATGCTGCTATCTGTTTTGGAAAATACTCCCGGCCCGGCAAGAGATATTGTTTTGCTGAATGCCGGTGCCGCTTTATATGCAGCCAATACGGCAGGTGATATTGAATCGGGTATTGCCCTGGCGCGCCGCGTTCTCGAGAATGGCTCCGCGCGTGCAAAAGTCGATGAATATGTAAAAGCAACACGCGCAATTGCAGGTGCATGACATGAGCTTCGATAACTTTGCCAAAACGCCTAAACCGCCTTATTACGCGGTGATTTTTTCTTCGCAACGCCATGCACAAGATGCCGGCTATGGCGAAACGGCCGACCGCATGGTCGAGCTGGCGGCTGGGCAAAACGGTTATCTCGGCATTGAAAGCGTGCGCGGCCATGATGGCTTTGGCATCACGGTCAGCTATTGGCAAAGCGAAGACGATATCAGGGCCTGGAAGCGTAATGCCGAGCATAGCCTGGCGCGCGAACGAGGCCGCAGCGAATGGTATGAACATTTTGAATTACGCGTAGCACTGGTTGAACGTGCTTACGGTGGCCCCGGCAGCAAGGAATAATATGAGCGATATCCTGAACAGGATTCTGGCCCGCAAGGCCGAAGAAATAGCCGCGCGTTCGCAACAGGTTTCACTGGCGGCATTGAAAGCACAATGCGAGAGCATGCCGGCGGCGCGCGGATTTGCCAATGCATTGCATCGCAAAATCGATGCCGGCAAAGCTGCCGTCATCGCCGAAATTAAAAAAGCCAGCCCAAGCAAGGGCGTGATTCGCGCCGATTTCAATCCAGCCGACATTGCGAAAAGTTACGAGCAGGGCGGCGCTGCCTGTTTATCGGTGTTGACCGATATCGATTTTTTCCAGGGTGCCGATGCGTATCTGCAACAAGCGCGTGCTGCGTGTTCCTTGCCGGTATTGCGAAAAGATTTCATGATCGATGCGTATCAGGTTTACGAAGCGCGGGCACTGGGAGCCGATTGCATCCTGCTGATTGTCGCGGCTCTGGGCGATACGCAAATGTCCGAACTCAACAATCTTGCCATGGATCTGGGGATGGATGTTCTGGTGGAAGTGCACGATGTCGAGGAACTTGAACGCGCACTACAAATCGATGCGCAGCTTGTCGGCATCAACAACCGCAACCTGCGGACATTCGAAGTGAGCCTTCAAGCCACGATTGATATGAAAGACATGGTGCCGAAAGACCGCTTGCTGGTGACCGAAAGCGGAATTCTGGTGCGCGATGACGTGCAGTTGATGCGGCAGCACGATGTCAATGCATTTTTAGTGGGCGAAACATTCATGCGTGCCGAAAATCCGGGCGAAGAGTTGGCAAGATTATTCTTTGCATGATGCGGCTGGCAGGCCCGGCAAAAATCAATGTTCTTCTATTTTCGCCCGCGGCAACACCAGGTGTATTGCAATGCCGTCAAGTAATCGCGACTGTTCGACCGAAAGTGTGCCGAGCATGGATGTGATGGCGGTCTCCGCCCATGCCAATCCCATGCCACTGGCGGTATCGGCAGTCCAGTTGTCTGCAAGATATTGCTGGAATTCGAGGTTGTTCATGCGTGGACGATTGTCGTCGAAACAAAAATGCAGCCGGGCGCTGCCTTGCAGGGATTCAGTGCGGCAGGTCACGCGGAGCGTCATCGGCATCATCGTATTTTTTTCAGAGGCAGCAACAAAATGTGCCATGACTACATTGATGACTTGCTGCAGCAGGTTTTGCGATGCCGCCACAGGTGCCGCGCGATAAACCGCACGGTCGATATCCAGTTGCAGCATCTTTCGTTCATCGGCATTTAGCTTTTTCGATGCAGCATCAAGCAAGCTGGCAACGGAAACGACTCCGGTGTCGGCAGCCTGGGAAACAAATTTCGAATAATCGGAAACCACTTCCTGAAGTTTTTCCACGTCAATGCGCAGACGGCGCATTTCGCTTCGGGCTTCGGCAAGCAGCAGCGCCTGTTCATTATTCAAATCCAGCAATTGCTGCGCAATTTCGATAAATCGGTGGCTGCCGATTTTGGCGTCTGCCAGTTCATGGATCAGGCTGGCGCTGGTGCTGGTATGGGCTTTATCGAGCAGGCTTAGCGGCAGTTCGATATTTTCGCGCAGCGGTTGAATGCTTTTGCTGAAATCCCGAATGACACCGCGCGCCATTTCGCTGGCGCCACTTTGGTAGCTTTGCTCGAACAGGCGCTTTCGCGTGTCGCTTAGGCGTTGCAGCATTTGGTCGAATTCATTTGCGAGGTCGCCAATTTCATCATCGCGATCAAGTTTGATCCGTGCAGAGATATCTTCCTGGTTACCGATATGTGCCAGATGCCGGGTAATGCGGCTGATGGGCGCGGTCACCGAACGGTTCAGCAGATAGGTTAGTAGCAGGCTGAGTATCAAGCCTGCAATGAAAATTGCCGTCGTGATCGCATTGAGCGTTTTCAGGCCACGCTTGCTGATATCCGATGGCATGGAAACCAGCATGTCGATGATGGGTTTGTCGTCGATGCTAAACAGGGTTGTTTTCACCTGTGTAAGTCTATCGGTGCGCGAAATGACCAGCGGCGTGTGTTGCAGACGGGCAAATTCTTTTTTCCCCGATTCAGGACGCAGTTCGCTACCGCCCGAAACATGTGGCGACAGTTTCAACTCCAGCCCGGCCTGGGTCGCGATTCGCCGGATTTTTTCGGGATTGAATAAACGGCCGAACATGAAAGTACCCTGGCTGATACCGGTTCGGTCCGAGTGCAATATCGGCGTGGATGCCAGGAAAATCGGACCGTAGGAAGAATTCATGATGCCTGCCCGTGTTGTCGGGCTATCTTCGTGCGAGAGCATGGGGTGGCTTAATGGAAGTTTTTCCAATTCATACTCGTCCAGCGAAATTATTTTTTGCGAGTCAAGCAACATCGCGCGCGCCCAGACCTTGTTGCCTTGACGATCGTAAATCGCAATCAGGTTCGCTTGCAGGCTGATTTGGGAACCTGCTTCCAGATTGGAAACAATATATTGCGTGTTTCTGTTTTTGACGAATTCGAAAGTATCATCCCAATAGCCCCAATCCGGGGGCCGGTCTGCCATGAAATTTACTTCGCTGTTTAGAAGCTCGAGCCCGATGTTCGCATTGCGGATGGCTTGCTCGTCTTCGAGCTGAACGAATTTGGGATAGAGATAATAACGACCAACCAGACTCAGGCTTAGGGCTGATAATGCGACCAGTAAAAACACCAGCAATATTGTTCTGGTGCGCAATCGCATTAGCTTTTACCTTCCCATTGGTTATTCATGCATCACCGAGTCGCTTGACGAAACGCAGCGAGGCATTCTCATAACCGCAGGCACGGTAGAACTGATGGGCTTGTTCGCGTTGCAATGCCGTCGTAAGTTCGACGCGTGTGGCGCCGGCTTGCCGGGCTTTCATTTCCGCTTCGCGTAATAGTCTTCGGCCGATGCCGCGGCCCTGGAATGCTTCCAGCACTACCAATGCCGTTATACGGCAGGTGCGTGCACCCAGTGGCAGGTAATAACGAATATCGATGGCGATCATGGCAATGGCTTCGCCATGTTCCTGTGCTATCCATAATTGCTGTTCAGGCTCGTCGCGTAAATGCATCAGCCGAACTTGCGCTTCTTCCGGGCTGCAAGGGTAGCCGAGCGTTTCCAGCAAGGTCGCAATTTCCGGTGCGTCCTCCAAAACGGCAGGGCGAATATAAACCTGCGTTTTGGGAGCCCCGGGTTGTGTGTCCATTAGCGCGTTCCGAACACCACAATGGTTTTGCCGCGAGCGGTCAGTTGGCCTTGTTCCTGCAATTGTTTCAACACACGCCCGGCCATCTCGCGCGAGCACCCGACAATGCGGGCAATTTCCTGGCGGGAAACACGAATTTGCGTGCCTAGCGGATGAGTCATGGCATCGGGTTCCTGGCATAAATCGCCGAGTGTGCGAACAATACGGCCAGTTACATCGAGGAACGCCAGACGACTGGCCTTGCGGGAGGTATCGAGCAGACGTTTGGAAAGCTGGGAGCCGATGGCATACAAAATACGCGGGCATTCGACTTGAAGGGCGCCTTCGAACAATTGGTGCAGACGCTCGTAACTCAGCTCGGCCAATTCGCAGGGAACCCGCGTACGCAGCAAAACTTCGCGTTGATCGGCTGCAACGAACAAGCCCATTTCGCCGATAAATTCGCCGGCATTGATATACCCAAGGACCAATTCGCGGCCATCGGACTCTTCACTGATGACACTCAGGGAGCCGCTGATGACGTAATAAAGCGTATTGGCAGAATCGCCCGGACGGAAGATATCGCTGCGCGTCGGATGCTTGCGGCGGTGGCAATGATCCAGAAAGCGACTCAGTGAGCCAGGGTCGAGTTCCAACGGGCTGTGAACAGGCGCAAAAGCCTTAACGACGCTGAGGGTGGTGCGGTGCGGTGTCATAAGCGCTCACGATTGAAATATATGGCTAAGCTTAGGCTGTGACGCAGTTCTCAGCAACGGTTTATATGTTAATAATTGAAAAGGTTTCCCCGCTGGGGCTTTTGCCCGATAATGCGCCCCTTAGTCAACTCGCCCCTGGAGGGCACCGCCGTGGTCAAGCCGCTTCCGCGCTTACGATTGCAAGGCTTCAATAACCTTACAAAATCATTGAGTTTCAATATCTACGACATCTGCTATGCGGTGTCCGAAGAGCAGCGTCAACGCTACATCGAATATATCGATGAAATGTTCAATGCTGAACGCCTGACTCAAATTCTGACCGAAGTGGCGCATATCATCGGCGCGAATATCCTGAATGTTGCACGTCAGGATTATGACCCGCAGGGTGCCTCGGTAACGATTCTGATTTCCGAAGAGCCGGTCATCGATAAAAAAGCGGCCGGCAAGGATTTGATTTCGGATGCCGTTGTCGCGCATCTGGACAAGAGCCACATCACGGTGCATACCTATCCCGAGACCCATCCGCATAATGGTATCGCGACCTTTCGCGCCGATATCGATGTTGCCACCTGCGGCGTGATTTCGCCGCTGAAGGCCTTGAACTATCTGATCGACAGTTTCGATTCCGATATCGTGGTGATGGATTATCGTGTGCGCGGTTTTACCCGTGACGTGAAAGGCAAGAAGCACTATATCGATCACAAGATCAATTCGATCCAGGATTACCTGCTGAAATCATCGCGCGAGAAATACGAGATGATCGACGTGAACGTGTATCAGGAAAATTTATTCCATACCAAAATGCATTTGAAAGATTTTGATCTGGATACCTACCTGTTCGAAGAGAAAGCCAAGAATTTGAGTTTCAAGGATCGCCAGCGCATCGAAATGCAATTGCGTCGTGAAATTGCCGAATTGTTCCATGGCCGTAATTTGCTGGATTGATTTTCTTTTGCTCGGTACGAAATAAAAAACCGCCGAGAGGCGGTTTTTTTGTAGGGGCGCGTGCTTGCTGCGCCCTGTCTCACATCGTCGAGAACTTTGGGCGCGGCAAGCAAAAAAAGCGGGCGCAGCAAGCAGGCGCCCCTACAGGCGGTATGCCACCGCTTTCATGATCGAAGACGTCAGCGCCATGATGCGTGGAATCGGCTGCGGCAGCTTGCGTGCGCCGGCTTGTTCCGCATGTTCGGCATGACGAGCTTCGTCTTCCTTCATTTTTTTCAGAATCACCCGGCTTCGCGCGTCGGATGGTGGCAAGGTTTCCAGGTGTTCTTCAAGATGTGCTTCGACCTGGCGTTCGGTTTCTACCACAAAGCCCAGGTTCCAGCCGTCACCACGCAATCCTGCCGCCAGACCGATGGTGTAACTGCCGGCATACCAGATCGGATTGAACATGCTTGGTTTGGCATCGAGCTCGCGCAAACGGTCGGCACACCAGGCAAGATGATCCTGTTCTTCCTGGGCTGCTTCGAGCAATTGCTTTCGCGTTGTTTCGTCGCGTGCGACGGCGGCCTGTCCGACATAAAGCGCCTGTGCGCAAACTTCACCGGTGTGATTGATGCGCATCAGGCCGGCAGCGTGACGCTGCTCGTCATCATTCAAAATGCCGTGCAATGTATTTTCGGCAGGATACTCACGTTCGGCATAGGCATTTCCCAGGCTGGTGCTTAAAGCACGCTGTGCCTGGATAATGGCTTTGTCGAAAAAACTGTAATGACGTTCGCTCATGCTAGATGCTCTGCCAGAAAATCAATCGGATGCCGCACCGGTATTTTAATCCCATTGGAGATGTGCAAACGACAGCCGATATTGGAAGACAATAATTCAGTAGCCTGGCTGGCATGAATTTCTTCAATCAGCGGTAGGCGCAATTGATCAGCGCGCACGGGTTCGGCCAGCATGTGCAAGCCCGCAGCACCACAACAGCCTTTATCTGGAAGCTCGTAAATCTCGAGATCCGGAATCATTGCCAATAATTTGCGTGTGGAATAATCGCTTTTCACCATGGTGGATTGGCTGCAGGGAATATGCAGGCTAATTTTTCTTTTCGCAGACTTGAATTCAAGCTTGCCCGCATGCTGGAAAATGAAATCGAGCGCATCGATGACTTTGTTATGGGACTGCAGGCTCAGTGAAAGTTGTTGATGGCAGCCAGTGGCAAGGCAAAGAACGGGGATATTGCTGTTGAAGGCGGCAAGATTGGTTTCAGCCATTTTCTTGGCGGTACGGGTGTCGCCCATGTGATGCGCGGCGGTACCACAGCAGGTTTGCCCGGTTACCGGTTCGACATGAAAACCGAGCGCATTCAGAAGCTTCTGCAGATTGTGGCGGGTCGCAGCCTCGTAACCATTGGCAATACAGCCGTTAAAGATAGCGACCTTTTTTTCGGCGCCTGACATTGGTTGATCGGGCGGAGAGACTTTTTCGGGCAGGCCCGGGAGATGACCCATTGCCCGCCCCAGGATGCCTGCAAGATTCAGGAGGCTTGGCCTTCCGAGTAAATCACTCATTATCTTTTGCCGATAAGCGGGGCGCTCGCGCAGGAATTGCTGCTCGCGCGCAAATCCCAATAATTCGCCATATTCCACATTTGCCGGGCAAACGGACTCGCATCGGAGACAGCCCAGGCAATGGTCCAGATGCAAGTCTCCGGCTTGGGTGGCATTTATCTGCCCCAAGGCCAGTGCTTTCATATAAGCTATGCGGCCCCGCGGAGATTCGGGCTCGGAGCGATCCAGCTGATAAGTGGGGCAGTGCGGTAAACACAGACCACACTGGACGCAACGATCAGCCAGCAAAGCCATCTCGGAAGCGGTATTAGGGGGTGCAAGGGGCTTTGCCATGGACAAAATCCTAGCACGGCTGGTTTTAATAGCTCCGGTGGGCTTGCGCTGAACGCGCTGGCTGGTTACAATTCCGCTTCTTATTCACCCAATTTTTCCTTTGGAGCCGTCATGAAGAACATGACCGTTAGCGCCAAGGCTGAGACTGTTAAGCAAGACTGGTATGTTGTTGATGCCAGCGGTAAAACCCTCGGTCGCTTGTGCACAGAACTTGCTCGTCGCTTACGCGGCAAGCATAAACCCGTTTACACCCCGCACGTTGATACCGGCGATTATCTGGTGGTGATCAATGCCGACAAAATCACCGTGACCGGCAAAAAGCTTCAAGACAAGATGTATTACCGTTTTACCGGTTACATCGGCAACATGAAGTCCGAAACCCTGGGTCAAGCCATGAATGCGCACCCTGAGCGTGTCATCGAAACCGGCGTCAAAGGCATGCTGCCTAAGAACCCGCTGGGTCGTGCCATGTACAGCAAGCTCAAGGTTTATGCAGGTCCAAACCATCCGCATACCGCTCAGCAGCCACAAGTGCTGGACTTTTAAGGCTTAGGATTACACATGGCAACTTCGCAAAATTACGGCACCGGCCGTCGCAAATCCTCCACCGCACGCGTTTTCCTGCGTTCGGGCAAGGGTGCAATCGTTATCAACGGTCGCTCGATTGAAGAATTCTTTGGTCGCGAAACCTCCCGCATGATCGTGCGTCAACCACTCGAACTGACCAAAATGACGGACAAGTTCGACGTTAGCGTTACGGTTGAAGGCGGCGGTATCACCGGCCAAGCCGGCGCTATCCGTCTGGGTATCGCCCGCGCATTGGTTGAATACAATGACACCCTCAAGCCAGAGCTGCGCAAAGCCGGTTTCATGACCCGCGATGCCCGTGAAGTGGAACGTAAAAAAGTCGGCTTGCACAAAGCTCGCCGCGCGACCCAGTTCTCGAAGCGTTAATCTGCTTTGCCGATGCCTTCGGGCTTCGCTCTGGATCCATCGAAAACCCCGCCCAACGGCGGGGTTTTTGTTTGTCCGGAGTTTGCAAATTTTTGCAGAACGAGACTTGCCCCTAAAAATAGAATGCGAAATACTGAAAACCCTCGGCTTTTAACGCCAGTCGGGCTAGACTGAACAAATTGCAGGGAGATTCATATGCCGGTGTCCGCTTCAGATCTTGCCAAACTATTTCCTCTGGAATCACTGCGGACCGAGACTCGCGAGCAGCTTGGCCGGGATGCGGTAGTCACGCAATACGCCCGCCATGATTATATTTTTGAAGCCGGTAGCGTAGATGACGATACGATTTATCTGCTTGAAGGCGAACTGCAGTGCGAATACCCCGATGGCCGCAAGGTTGCGCACGTTGCCAGTGCCCAGCATGGCCGTTACCCGCTGAATGATGCGATTCCCCGTCGCTTTGCAGCGAAGGTAATTTCCAGCACTGCAAAAATCCTGCGTCTCGACCGGCGTTATCTGGAAAAAATCATTACCTGGGATCAAGTCAGTCGCAGTGAAAGTTACAAGCATTTTGATTCTGCGCCCGGTGCCAATTCCTGGGTATTCCGTTTATTGAATAGCCATGCGTTTCTGAAATTGCCCACCGGCAATATTGAAAAAATGTTTCAGCGCTTTGAAGAAGTCAAAGCCCTGCCTGGCGAAATCATCATGCGTGAAGGTGATGCCGCGGATTTCTTTTACGTAATTCGCGAAGGCACGGCTTCGGTTTCAAAATATCTGGATGGTGCGCCACAAGTGGTTGCCTATCTGCGCGAAGGCGATATTTTTGGCGAAGATGCCTTGCTTGCCAATGTGCCGCGCAATGCAACGGTTCGCACCATGCAGGGTGGCCGCCTGATGCGCTTGAAGAAAGAAGATTTCGAAGCCGTGCTCAAGCCTCCGATGGTGCATTGGGTATTGCCGGCCGACGCAGCGCGCCTGGTGAAGGATGGCGCCATTATTCTTGATGTGCGAATGCCTGAAGAATATGTATTGCGCGGTATTGACGGCGCCGTCAACGTCCCTCTATATCGTTTGCGTGAGGATGCGGCTATGGCGCTGCCGACCGGTAGCCAGTTAGTAGTGTATTGCAATACCGGGGAGCGCTCGGCAGCAGCAGCTTTTATCCTGAATGGCCTGGGCTACACCGTGCATGCATTGCATGGCGGGCTGGGTGCGATGGTAAGAATGTTGGCCGCCAGCCAAGCGGCAGCGGAGCAGGCGGCATTACAGCAGCAGACCTAGTCAATCGGGTCTGGTACCCGATTTGAATTATTTACGTTGCACGCCATCGACAATGACGATATCGGCCGCGCGCTTGGCAAATAGACCGACACAGACTACACCGGTAATTTGATTGAGCTCGGCTTCCAGGCCCACCGGATCTGTAATCTGCCAGTTGTAAACATCGAGAATGACATTCCCGTTGTCCGTGATCTTGCCCTCGCGCCACACCGGCTGTCCGCCGCGGGCAACGATTTCACGCGCAACATAGCTGCGCGCCATCGGGATAACTTCGATGGGGAGAGGGAATTTCCCAAGCAATTTCACTTCCTTGCTGGCGTCGATAATGCAGACGAAATTTTTGCTCGCCGCGGCAATGATTTTTTCGCGGGTTAACGCGCCGCCACCGCCTTTGATCAGGCGATTGTGTGTGTCGCATTCATCGGCACCATCGACGTAAAGAGACAAAGTGCCGGCAGAATTTAAATCCAGTACCTGAATGCCGTGTTGTTTAAGCAATGCAGTACTCTGTTCGGAGCTGGAAACGGCACCTTCAATCTGGTGCTTCATGCGAGCGAGTGCTTCAATGAAAAAAGCCACGGTCGAGCCCGTTCCAACACCGACGACGCAGCCTTCTTCTATGAATTTTGCGGCGGCTTCGCCAGACAGGCGCTTACCTTCGTTCTGCGACATGGGTTACTCCAAAGATAAAATGAATTTCCATTGCGGGGCCGTGACCGGTAATACCGACAGACGATTGCCGCGATTGAGTAAAATAAAGTTTTCCAGATGCTCTGCCTGCAATTTTAATTCATCCAGTGAAATTACGCGCTTCAATTTGCGTTTAAAGCTGACATCCACCAGCCACCATCGCGGGTTTTCCAGGGTGCTGGCGGGATCGTAGTAGTCGGATTTTTTATTGAACTGGGTCGGGTCCGGGTAACTGTCGCAAGCCACCTCCGCCAAGCCCGATATGCCGGGAATGGCAGTGTTGGAATGATAGAAAAAAATGCCATCCCCCACTTTCATGTCTTTCATCATGTAGTTGCGAGCCTGGTAGTTGCGCACGCCACTCCATGGTTCGCGCTTGACGCGCTTGAGATCGTCGATGGAGAATTCTTCGGGTTCTGATTTCATCAGCCAGTAACGCATTCGCAGCACCTCGTCATTTTATTAAAACCGTAAAACCTCATGCTCGTTGATTAGCATGTCGAGTTTTACGTCCCGGTCTTCGGAGGGCAGTTTTTCCGCTTCCTGGTCTGAATAGGCAATACCAACCAGAAGTGGTCTATCCATGCCATCGCGAAAAGAAAAACTGCGATCATAGTAACCGCCGCCCATGCCCAGGCGTGTACCGGTTCGTGTGTAGGCGAGCAAGGGCATCAGCGCGATGCTTAAATCTTTTGCATCCAGTAATGATGTGGGGGAAATATCCGGTTCAGGAATGCCGTATTGATTGCTTACCAAGGCATCGCCGGAACGCCATGGCGCAAACTTCAATGTCTTGTCTTCCTGTACCAGAGGCAGGCACCAGACTCTGGGGGGCTGTACGCGCATTTGTACGATATGCAGCGGTACTTCACCCTGGCTTGCCCAGTAGCCGGCAATATAGCTGGTTGATGCCCATTCGGGAAGATTAACCAGTTGTCGTGCGATTGCTTCGGCAGTTTGCATGCGTTGCGAAGCGGGGATAGCCAGTCGTTTTGCTTTGTAATCGTGTCGCAGACGTTTTTTTTCTGCACTCATTTGGCTATCTGGATTTGTCGGGGAAACTGAAGTCAAAATTGCATCCTCCACCATGCCGATGCGTACGAAACGACCTTGATCCAGGAGGATCAAGTGGGCATCTGGACGAAAACTTCAGGCTTCCCGCAACAGGGCGGACATGCACACCGTCGTCGTCAACAAATTCCCGGGCCGTAGTTATGGGTCAAGGCGAAATGTTTGCGTACGCTGTCGAACACAGCAGAGGACACGAACACAGTATAGAACTTTATTCGAAAAAAAATGTGAAATGTCCCGTGAATTTATCGCGGCAGCGAGTCGAACAAACCATCGAGTTTTCGATTCATGTCGCCTAAGGTTTGATGCAGGGCGCCATCGCGTTCATCGGCGGCTTTTTTGATTAGCAGAAATTCATGCGCCAGATTAAGCGCCGCCAATATGGCCACCTGTTCAATCGCGACCATTTTATTGTTGCCGCGAATTTCACGCATCCTTGCATCCAGAAACTGTGCCGAAGCGAGCAGACTTTCCTGTTCGCCAGGTTCAACGCCTACGGTAAATTCGCGATCGAGAATTTTAACGTTGAAAGGCGAACTCACGCGTTTTGCTCCAGCGATTTCAGGCGGTTGATCATCGCTTCAACGCGTGAACGTGCAAGTTCGTTTTTACTCATCAATTGCGAGCGTTCATTGGTCAGTTGCTCTTGCGATTGCCGCAAACTGCGATTCTCGTCTTGCAGGCGTCGCGACACTTCAATCAAACGATCAACGCGTTCAGCCAGGTCTTTAATTTGTTGATGGGTGTCGGGCAGGGTCATAGTCTTCACGATAGTGTCAGTTCAGCGGGTGGTCAAGCGGAATGGGGCGCGAATCAATACGGTGCTGGAATGGCGGCGACCGTGCTGGGCTGCCAGCTACGGATAAAGGCGAGACAGCGATGGCCATCGATGGGTGGCGACAGCCAGTAGCCCTGGATTTCATCGCAGCCTTGCTCGCGCAGATAGCGCAGTTGCTGCTCGGTTTCCACACCTTCCGCGATCACGTTCAAGCCCAATGAATGGCTCATCGTGATGATGGTGGCGGTGATGGCTTCATCGTCCGGGTCATGGTCGAGGTCGCCGATGAAGGCCTTGTCGATTTTCAGCGTATCAATCGGCAGGCGTTTCAGGTAAACCAGCGACGAGTAACCGGTGCCGAAGTCATCGATTGCCAGCGTCAAGCCAAGCGCACGCAATTCATTCAGGACGACGGTTGCCTGCTCTGCGTTCTCCATCACCATGCTTTCGGTGAGTTCCAATTCCAGCCGATTGGCGGGAATTTCGGTTTCTTCCAGAATGCGTTTAAGCGTCTGCGGTAAATTGCCGCGCAGCAATTGCATGACCGAAACGTTTACCGCCATCGAAAGTTCGGTTAAATCATGTTTGCGCCAGCGTTTGAGCGCCATGCAGGCTTCCTGCAAAACCCATTCGCCGATGGCAAGAATCAGGCCGCTTTCTTCCGCGAGGGGAATAAAAGTCACAGGACTGATGTCGCCCAGTTCGGCACTGTGCCAGCGCAACAAGGCCTCTACACCGGTGATGCGGCCGTCAGCCAGGGACATGCGTGGCTGGTAGACCAGACGGAATTCACCTTTGTCCAATGCCTTGCGTAAACAGGTAAGCACTTGTGCGCGACGACGCGCTTCGGCATCCATCGTTTCATTGTAAATCTGGAAAGTGTTGCGGCCTTCGGCTTTGGCTTGATACATCGCGGTGTCGGCAAACTTCAACAAATCGGTCGGCACCAATGCGTGATCGGGATATAGGCTGATGCCGAGCGATGGCGTGATACTGACATCATGGCGCTCGTCTACTTCAAGCGGCATCGAAAATGCAGTGAGAATTTCCCGTGCCATGCGCTCCACCGCGGCAAGGCTTTCGACATCTTCCAGAATAACGGTGAACTCGTCGCCGCCAAGTCTTGCAACAGTATCGGATGCGCCTACTGTTGCCTGAATGCGCGATGCTGCCGCCTTCAGCAAACGATCACCGGCAGCGTGGCCGAGTGAATCATTAATATCCTTGAAGCGATCCAGATCAAGAAACAAGACCGCAACACGGGTTTCCTGGCGACGGGCTCGCACGATCGCGCGCCCCAATCTTTCCGAAAGCAGTGCACGGTTCGGCAAGCCGGTCAGGGTGTCGTAATTTGCCAGATAACGCAGTTCCTGCTCGGCCCGTTTTTTATCGGTAATGTCGTTCACCACGGCAACGAAATGGCTGCGGGTGCCGTGGGCGTCGCGTACTTCGGACATTTCAATCCAGCCCAGAAATTCATCGCTGTCTTTGCGCTTTTGCCACATCTCGCCAGCCCAGTGGCCGGTACGTTCCAGAATATCGCGGACGCGACGGTAAAAATCGGCACCGTGTTGCGTGGAATCGAGAATGCGGCTGTTTTGTCCGATGACTTCCTCGTCGTTATAGCCGGTGATGCGTGAGAAAGCCGGGTTGACGGAAATGAAACGAAATTCCAGATCAATTACGGCAACCGCTTCACTCATGCTGCGCAATACTTCCAGTGCTACCCGACGTTCGCGTTCCGCCCGGCGGCTTAATGTGATGTCACGTGCCGTTCCGGCCATGCGCAATGGTTTTCCTTCCGCATCACGTTCGACCAATTTGCCGCGTGAACGTACCCATATCCATTCACCGCTGCTATTGCGAATCCTGTGTTCGGATTCAAACACTTCGCTTTGGCCAATCAAATGTTCCTGCAATAGTTTTTGTACGCGCGGCAAGTCATCGGGATGCAGGGAATGCGTGCGCCAATCATCGGTGCTCATGGACTCCGAAGCGCCCTGGCCGAGTAATTGATTTGCGCCTAAACGGTAAAGGCTGTTTTCCGGAATATTCCAGTCCCAGAACTCGTCGCCCGAACCCCAGAGCGCCAGATTCAAGCGTGATTCGCGTTCCTGTATTTCTTCCAGCAATGAAGCTTCCTGCGCAACGCGCCGACGCCAGATACGCCAGAGCAGCAATCCCAGAAATGTTGCCGTTACCAACAAGGCAATCTGTGGTGCCAAATTGGCCGCAGTGTAATTATTGACCGAGCTGGCAAAGGCGGGAGCGGGGATGAAAAAAACACCAGCAAAGCCCATGAAATAGACATGGAAGGGCTGACAAATAACCGGCGTATCGCGCAATGGCACTGATCAAGCCCCTTTTTGGAATATTTCCCCGCCCACCAGTGTAGTTGGCTGGGGCACAATGTCACAAGACGTTTGGCGTGCTTGCTAGAATATAGGCCTGCCTTTAAGGGATTTCCGCATGAATCAGCCAGTACTTCCCGACTATGACGCCTTGGCGCGTTCGCCAATGATGCATTCGCTGGGGGTCGAGGCACCCGAGCTGCATGGCAGTTTGTGCGGTTATCTATGCGGTGGCGGGCAGGCAAATGCAGAAAACTGGTTGAGCCTCGTGTTAAGCGATGATGCGATCCATGAAGTAGAACCAGGTACCGATCTTGCGCAGTTATACGATGCTACCTGCGCCGGCCTGGCTTCGGAAGAATTTGAATTCGACTTGTTATTGCCCGATGGCGATGCGCCGGTGGCCGATCGTGGCGATGCCTTGTTGGCCTGGTGTCGCGGATTTTTGGGGGGCGTGGGTTTGTCAGGTGCCGATCTAAAAAAAATGTCGGAAGAAACCCAGGATGCATTGACCGACCTTGGCCGAATCGCCGCGAGTGAATTAAGTTACGAAGATGCCGATAGCGATGAAGACGCTTTCGAAGAAGTGTCCGAATTTGTTCGTGTTGCCGCCATGCTGGTGCATAGTGATTGCGTACTGGGACCGCGTCATCGCCGAAAATTGAATTGAATTATTGAACCTTATGATCACCCAAAAAGAATTTGCCAAACGTCGCAGGCAATTGATGCGCATGGCCTCGGATGACGCCATTATTATTTTGCCGTCGGCACCGGAACGCATTCGCAGCAACGACACGCATTATCCCTATCGGCAAGATTCGGATTTCTGGTATTTAAGCGGCTTTGCCGAGCCCGAAGCCGTGCTGGTGATGGTGCCGGGCCGAAAGCATGGCGAAAATTTATTGTTTTGCCGTGAACGCAATCCCGAGCGCGAAGCCTGGGATGGGCCACGAGTCGGGCCCGAGGGAGCCGTAGAAACTTTGGGCATGGACGATGCCTATTCAATCGACGATCTGGACGATATTTTGCCGGGCTTGCTGGAAGGCCGGCGCAGGGTTTATTACCACTTCGGTCGCGACAAGGAATTCGATCTTAAGTTGATTGGATGGTTGAACCGCACGCGTGCGCATATGCGCATGGGGGCGGAACCGCCGCATGAATTTCTCGAGCTGGGCCATTTGTTGCATGAATGTCGTCTGTTCAAAAGCAAAGACGAAATAAAACTTATGCAACGGTCAGCCGACATTGCTGCCCAGGCGCAAATAGCCGCGATGCAGGCAACGCGTCCGGGTTTGTTCGAATACGAAATCGAGGCGGCGTTGCAATATTGCTACAAGAAAAACAATGCGACCCCATCCTACGAGCCGATTGTCGGCAGTGGTGCGAATGGCTGCGTGCTGCATTACCGGGCCAATAGCGCACGCCTGAATGATGGCGATTTATTGTTGTGCGATGCCGGGGCGGAATACGCCTATTACGCTTCCGATATCACCAGGACATGGCCGATCAATGGCCGGTATTCGAAAGAACAACGCGCCTTGTATCAAATTGTACTGGATGCGCAGGCAGCCGCTTTATCCAGGGCGAAAGTAGGCCAGGCATGGATTGCCGGGCACGAGGCTGCCGTCGAAACCATCACCGACGGACTGTTGTCGCTGGGTTTGTTGAAAGGTAGCTTGAAACAAAATCTTGCATCGGGCGAATACAAGAAGTTTTATATGCACAAAACCGGTCACTGGCTCGGACTGGATGTGCATGATGTTGGCGAATATAAAATTGCCGGTGATTTTCGCGAGCTTGAAGCCGGCATGGTATTTACCATCGAGCCCGGAATTTATATTGCGCCGGGAACCAAAGGCGTTCCGGAAAAATATCAGGGTATCGGCATCCGCATTGAAGACGATGTGCTGATTACCGGCAAGGGGCCGCAAGTGTTGAGCGACAAAGTGCCTAAAAACATCGATGCGATAGAAACGATACTCGCAGAACGTTAACTTTCCGGTAATTGAACTTTACGCAAGTCGAATTCTCTTATGACACGTTGGCTTTTAGCCAATGGTTCAGGTTCGTTTTGTTACGTTGCCTGTCCGGTTACTTTTCATTAATACGATAAAGATCTGATGGCTCCATGCGCGAGCCATTGGATTTAATGAGCCGATCACGAGCCCCGACCATGCAGAGCAAAAAGATGACGGATATTCGTATCATTACTCAGGACAATGGCGTTGGCCTGGTGAAAGATGCAGAGTTGCTCGCTGCTGCATTAATGCCGGGTAATTTCAGGGTCGAGCAGAACCGCTTCAAAACCAATAAATTCAGAAAATGGCTGCAACGCCTTGCCATTCACCGAAGTGAGCGCATGCCTTCGATCAATATTTTTCTCGAACGATTGCACCCCAGTCTTTTCGGCAGTGCAAAACTCAATGTGTTGGTGCCGAACCCGGAATGGACATTGCCAAAGTGGATCCGGTATTTGCCGGCACTGGATTTTGTGCTGGTAAAAACCCGGCATGCGGAAAAGATTTTTTCCAAACTCGGCTGCAAAACGCATTTCACCGGCTTTAGCAGCGAAGACCGCTGGTTGCCCGAAATCAACAAGCAGGCGGATTTTTTCCATCTTGCCGGCAAGAGCTCGAATAAGGGAACCGAATGCCTGATCTCGCTTTGGCAAAAACATCCGCACTGGCCAATGCTGACTATCGTGCAGCATCCGCAAAAAGCCGAGGCCGATGCAAGCTCGCATAATATTCGCCACGTGCTGCAGTTTCTGGACGATGGAGAATTGAAACAAATGCAGAACCAGCATTTATTCCATGTTTGCATTTCCGATACCGAGGGCTTTGGCCATTACCTGATGGAAGCGATGAGCATGAAGGCAGTCGCCATTACCACCGACGCACCGCCAATGAATGAACTGGTCAGCAATGAGCGCGGCATTCTGGTGGGTTACGATCGAACCAGCAAACAGAATCTGGCCACTTGCTATCACGTTGGTGAAAGCCAGTTGCAATATGCTATCGAGCAAGCTTTGTTGATGACGCCCGACCATGCCGATGCATTGGGCGAAGCGGCAAGGGATTTCTTTCTGAGCAATGATGCCGAATTCAAAACCCGCATCTACGGGTTGATGCAAGACATGGCGGATGTGGCGAGAAAACAAAAGTCCAATTAACGTGCCCTGCAGCAAGCTCTGCTACATATCGAATTTTTTTAATTCAAATCCTAGTGTTTGATAATGTTTCCAGCGGGCACGCAGTGGTTCGCGCGCCGAGGCGTCGGCAGGTACCACTTCAAGTACACGTTCTACGTTTCCGGTGACGGGTTCATTGCGAAGGTTCAACACCAATGCGCGCATCGGCACGTCGGTGCCCGGCGCCACGATGAGCACGGGTGTTATATCGTCATCTTCATCCTGGCCTGCAATTTGATGGGGAATGTAGGCGTCGGGATCGAATTCCCACATCAAATCGTCCAGTACTTCCGCTTGCGTATTCGAGTTGACCAGTACAAGAAGTGACTGGCCACTGTCATGCGCCTTGCGCGCCAGTTCGCAGACAAGCAGCAACGGCTTCTCGATGAAGCGAGGTTTGGCGATGAGATAAAAGTCTGCGCGGGGCATGATATTTGACGGGAGACGGGAGACGGGAGACGGGAGAAAAGCTGTTTCTCCCGTCTTACTCATCACGTCTTACGTCCTGCGTTTCAAGCAACCTGATCGAGCAGCCACTGCGTCAACAAGCCAACCGGACGACCATTTGCCATGCCTTTGCGGCCTTCATCCCATGATGTGCCGGCGATATCCAGATGCGCCCAGCGTTGGCCTTCGGTAAAACGGGCAAGGAAACAACCGGCCGTAATCGCACCGGCGCCTTTGCCGCCAATGTTGTAGATATCGGCGAAAGCCGAATCAATCATGGTCTGGTATTCATCCCACAGGGGCAAACGCCAGGCGCGATCGAATACGTTTTCGCCAGCTTGATAAAGTTCATCGGCCAGATCGTCGTGTTTGCTCATCAAACCGGTGGCATATTTGCCCAGCGCAATCACGCATGCGCCAGTCAATGTCGCCACGTCGACCGTGGCTTGTGGTTCGAAGCGTTGCACATAGGTAAGCGCATCGCACAGCACCAAACGACCTTCGGCATCGGTATTGCCGACTTCGATGGTTTTACCGCTCATGGACGTCAGCACATCGCTTGGGCGATAGGCATCGGCGTCGGGCATGTTTTCAACCGCAGCCACGACCATCACCAGATTCAAGGGAAGCTTCATCAATACAGTGCTTAGGAAAGTACCGATGACGGTACCCGCGCCCAGCATGTCGTACTTCATTTCCTCGATGCCGCCCTGGGTTTTCAGATTGATGCCGCCGGTATCGAAAGTGATGCCTTTGCCGACGAGTGCGTAAGGTTTGGCTTCACCGGCACCATTCCATCTCAATACGATTAATTTCGGTGCGTTATGCGAACCGCGCGCGACGGCAAGCAGCGAACCCATGCCGAGTTTTTCCATGTCGGCACGTTCCAGCACTTCGCAAGTAACGCCATCGTGTTCGGCGGCAATTTTGCGTGCCTGTTGCGCGAGATATTCCGGATTGCAGATATTCGGTGGCAAGTTGCCAAGTTCACGCGTCAGCTGCACGCCGGTGGCGATGGCAACACCGTTGCTTAATGCCTTGGCCTGCGCAACGTTGGCTTGCAGGCTGACATTCTGCAGTGTGACTTCGGCTTTTTTGCTACGCGTCGCGGTGTACTCATAGGCGGCATGATCAGCGGCAATGACGGCCTGGCGCATGGCCCAATCGGCATCCCGTGATTTCACGCCCAGTTCGGTGAGCGTAATCAGGGCATTTTTTACCGGGCCAGTGCGCAGTGAACGCACGGCATCGGCAACTGCCTTGATGTACTGAGGTACGGCGAATTTGGCGGCTTCACCCAGGCCAATCACTAAAACACGGGGGGCTTTGACGCCCGCAATATCGTGCAGGAAGCTGCTGCGACCTGTTTTGCCGGAGACATCGCCACGTTCCAGCAATGCAGTCAAACGCCCGCCGCTGGCAGCATCGAGCGCTTTGGCGCTTGGGCTCAGGCTTTTATCTGCGAACACACCGATCACCAGACAATCGGTTTCGGTTTGCAGGGGGTTCTGGGCATTTATCTGAAATTCGAGGGCCATGGGAGTTTTTCCGTACAATAGAGGGTAATTAGTGAGATGGGCCCAGCGGACCCGGCTTGCAAGCCCTCAAGTTTAAACTAAAGTGTCTCTTGAATGCCCTTAATTGAACGATATCTCAGGCGTGAATTTGTATCGACCTTTGCTGCAGTGGTCATCATTTTATTGCTTGTCAGCATGGGCGCGTTATTCGCCGACCTGGTGCAGGAAATCGCCCGGGGCCGGGTGCCCGCCTCATTGTTGCTATCGCAGCTAGGTTTAAGGACGTTGCGCTGGTTGCCCTTGGTGCTCCCCCTGGCGCTTTTTCTGAGCCTGCTGCTTTCGATCGGCCGTTTGTATGCCGATAGTGAAATGGCCGTACTCTTTTCCGTCGGGCTTGGGCCGAAGTCCTTGTGGCGACCCATGTCGCATCTGCTGTGGCCGGTAGTTTTCGTGATTGCCTGTTGTTCGCTCTGGTGGGGACCGTGGGCTTCCTACAAGGCCAAGGACATGATTGATACGGCGAACCGGTCTTTTTTGATAGCCGGGCTGGAAGCGGGGCGTTTTGTGGAATTGCCCGGACGCGCAGGCATTTTATATGTCGGCGAATTGGCAACCGACGGTACGAAATTTGGAAAGATGTTCGGCTTGACCGAGCGCGACGGGCGCTTCGATGTCATCACTGCCAAATCCGGCGATCTGGTGCTTGAAGGCGATACCCAGCGAATACTTCGTCTGCAAGACGGTTATCGTGTCGAAGGCAGTTACGACAAGAAAGATTACCGGATGATGCATTTCGAGAAAAATGAAATCAGGGTGCCCGATCGCGAACAGGAAATAGATAACTCGGTGAAAATCCGCAGCACCTTGTCATTGTTGCCGGACAAAAGCCCTTTGGCACGATCGGAACTGCATTGGCGAATTGCAATGCCGATATTTACCTTGATGCTGACAATACTAGCGCTTCCACTGGCCCGCAGCGAGCCGCGGCAAGCACGCTACGGCCGGCTTATTTTTGCCTTTATTACCTATGTGCTCGGTATGAACCTATTACTGATTGGCGCCGACAGAATCGGAAACGGTTCGATACCTAGTTGGCTGGGTTTGTGGTGGCTGCACATTCCCATGCTGGCTATGGCTTATTGGCTATTTTCCCGAGACGGGAAACTGTCGGCGCCCACAAAAAGATCGCCGACATGAACGCATTCGGCTTGATGGACCGCTACCTGGCGCGCAATATTTTGGTCTCCACACTTGCTGTATGGGCTGTTTTACTCGGCTTTGATGTTATCGGTGCATTTGCCACTGAAATGAATTCGGTGGGCAAGGGCAATTACACCATCAGTCACGCTGCACTCTATGTTTTTTTCACGATTCCGCGTCGTTTGTATGTGCTGTTCCCTTATGTGGCCGTGATCGGAAGCCTGCTCGGTCTCGGGCGTCTGGCCGGGGGGTCCGAATTAACCGTCATGCGTGCTGTCGGCATTTCAAAGCTGCGTATTGGCTTGGGCGCATTGATAGCGCTGGGCTCACTTACCGTGCTGATGATGATCAACATGGAAAGCATCGCACCGGCCAGCGAGCAACATAGCGAAAGTATTCTCAACGAAGCCAAATCCAACAAAGTCATCATGGCGCGTTATTCCGGAATGTGGGCGCGAGAAGGAAAAATATTCCTGAACGCCCATAGCGGCGGCGAAAAAATGGTCGGCAATGCGCTGACCATCGAGCTGCAAGGGGTACGTTTATTTGAAATCAACGATGATGGAAAACTGGTCAGTTTGACCACGGCAAACACCGCCTTGCGCGTTGAAAAAGGCTGGCAGTTGACCTCGGTTGAACGCACCGATTTCAAGCAAAGCGAAGCGCTTATCACGAAACAGGCGCAGTTGTTCTGGCCTAGCGGCCTGGATAAAAAAGCGCTTGAATCGGCACTGTTTCGCGGCGGCTTTGTCAGCAGCAAGGAATTGCTCAACAACATTACCTATTTGGAGCGCAACCATCTGGATGCGGCAAGATACGTCAGTGTGTATTGGGAACGCTGGTTTTATCCAATCAACGTGCTGGCATTGTGCCTGGCGACATTGCCGTTTGCGTTCTCTTCGCTGCGTTCGGGCGGGTTCGGGAAACGCCTGTTTTTCGGTATCGTTATCGGCATCGGCTTTCTGATTGTGCAGCGCCTGTTTGTCGATTTGTCGGACGTCTATCGGTTTGATGTCCGTCTTGCATTGTTGTTGCCGCCACTCATGCTGATGGGCTTGAGTTTTTTCCTGTTCCGGCGACTACGTTAGCCTGCTTGCGTACCAACAAGGTGCCTGCGGCAATATCATGCAGGCCGCGCTTTTGCGAATCAAATAGACACCATAACAAAGCCAGGCCGCCGCTGAGTGAAACAATTGCGTAGCGTATGCACAAAGATTTCAAGGCAGCACTTTTACCCTCCTGGTTGACCACCATTAAACGCCATGGCCGCATGCCCATGGTTTGGCCGCCACGTCGCCATGACGCAACGGCGTAGGCGCCTACCACCAGCCAATTGAGCGTCCACAAGAAGATGAATTGAAGATAGTCGAGCAATGAATCCGGTTCGATGGGCTTGCCGCCGCGCAAAAGCAAAAAAATGGCGCTGCAGATCAGCAGCAGGGGAATCATCGGAATTGCATCGTATGTCATCGCCAGTATCCGCCAACCAAGATTTGCCGGATAAGCCGATGCACGCTGCGCTGAAGTGGTTGTTGTATTCATCTGCATAGCATAACGAGCTTTCTTGTTGTCGTCAGTTCAAAATGATTATGATGAGGCGTGAAAAACAGAGCCTCTTCCATTGCCGACCGCCGAATGCTGGCGCAATCCAAACCGGCCATTGCCGAAAACGAGTCGGTATTAATCGAACAATTTCTGGAGCGCTCGTGGGCAGAAAACGGATTGGCACGACCAACGCAGGATAGTTACCGGCATGACCTGGAAGGCTTGTCGCGATGGTTGCAAAGCCGTTCCGGCCATTTGCTCGGCGTGAAGCGCCAGGATTTATTTGATTATCTTTCCGAACGCAGCGGACAAAATTATGCAGCTCGCAGCAATGCCAGATTGCTATCGGCGCTCCGGTCTTTCTATGCGCAGCAATTACGTTTCGGAAGTATTAAAGAAGACCCCACGGCATTGCTCGAGCTGCCGAAATTAAGCAAGGGGTTACCCAAGGCTTTATCGGAAAGCGAAATCGAAGCGCTCTTGAATGGCCCCGATACCGGCACCGAGCAAGGCTTGCGCGATCGCGCGATGATTGAACTGATGTATGCCACCGGTTTGCGCGTGAGTGAGCTGGTGAATTTGCCCAGTACCGCGATCAATCTTCGTCAAGGCGTATTGCGGGTAATGGGCAAAGGCAGCAAAGAGCGTCTGGTGCCCATGGGCGAAGAATCCCAGCATTGGCTCGAGCAATACCTGCAAAAATCCAGGCCGGTATTGGCGCAGAAAAAAAATCTCCAGCCGCTTTTCCTCAATTCCAAAGCCGAAGCGATGACACGGCAGCAATTCTGGGCTCTGGTCAAAAAAACGGCAGTCCATGCCGGTATTGATAGTAGCAAGGTCAGCCCGCATGGGTTACGCCATAGCTTTGCCACCCATTTGCTCAACCACGGTGCCGATTTGCGAGCCTTGCAAATGTTGCTTGGCCATAGCTCCTTATCGACCACGCAAATCTATACGCTGGTAGCCAAGGAAGGCTTGAAACGCCTGCATCAGGCGCACCATCCGCGCGGTTAAAACCGCCTCGGGTAACGTTCACGTGCGCCAAACACTTGAGAGCCGGTTTCATGGCAAAATGATGAAACTACCTGTGTTCGCACCGGTCAATCCTGAAGCTTCCTAAAGGTCTCACACTAATGCGTTTATTCAGTCTCTCGATGGCTCTGCTTTTTGTCGGTACCGCCGGTCTGGCAATGGCACAAACCAAACCCGCTGCACCGTCTTCCAGCGACGCCGCCATCCGTGCGTCTTTGGCAAAAGCCATGCCTGATGCCGATATCGACAGCATCAAGGCATCGCCGATTGCGGGTTATCGCGAAGTTGCCGTTGGTGGCCGCGTTATTTATGTTTCAGCCGACGGTCGTTATCTGATTCAAGGCAGCCTGTTTGATTTGAACACGCGCACCAGTCTGACCGAGAGCAGCCAGACGGTAATTCGCAAAGGTATCTTGGCAAAAGTGGGTGCCGATCGCCGTATCATTTTCGCCGCCGCCAAACCAAAACATCGCATTACGGTATTCACCGATATTGATTGCGGTTATTGCCGCAAACTGCACTCGCAAATTGCCGAATACAATAAACTCGGTATCACGGTGGAATATTTGTTTTATCCGCGTGCCGGCATGGGTTCCGAAGCCGCCGACAAGGCAATCAGTGTCTGGTGTTCTGCCGATCGCCGCAAAGCACTTACCGATGCCAAGAGCGATAAACCCATCGTGAAAAAAACCTGCGTCAATCCAATTGCAGCAGATTACGCGTTGGGCCAAAAAATCGGTTTCGATGGCACGCCTGCCATCTTTGCCGCCGATGGCTCGCAGATTGGTGGCTATTTAGCCCCTGCACAAATGCTGGCGACGCTGGATAAATTGTCCAAAACCGGCAGCAACTAAGCCTTTACGCCGACGAACCCGTTGATTCAGCACGAATTGGCGGGTTCTTTTTTGGAAACAGCTCTGGGCCAATAATCACCGGCCTGTTAGAATAGACACCCCGAATATACGGATTTTCTGGACATGATCGTCCTTGAGGGCCTAGCCGCTCTGTCGCCATTTCGTCGCGACCGTCTCGAAACACGTTTACGCCAATTAGCCCCCAGCATTCGCATACTAGGCGCCTGGCATATTTATTTTCTTGAGCCCGAATCCGAACAAGTGCTCGATAGCGCCGCCATCGGCCGCATTCTCGAAGGCTGCCCGGCCAGCGAACCGCTGCAAAACAGCGCCCAAAGCGTATTCGTGACGCCACGTTTGGGCACACTTTCACCTTGGGCCAGCAAGGCTACCGAAATTTTGCGTGGTGCGGGCCATAAGGTTAAAAGAGTCGAACGTGGTTTGCGCCTCGATATCGGCGGCATGCCCTCCGAGGGCGATGAAAGTTTCGGTAAGGTCCAACGCGCATTGTTTGATCCGATGACGCAGTCATTACTGAATTCCCGCGAGCAGGCAGCGCAATTATTCACGCACCTGCCTGCCGGAAAATTGCAGCACATTGCCATGCCGCATTTATCCGAAGCCAATTTGCGCCTGGGCCTGGCCTTGTCGCTGGATGAAATCCAATATTTGCAAACCTGTTACGACGATATGGGGCGTGATGCGACCGATGCCGAATTGATGATGTTCGCGCAGGCGAACTCCGAGCATTGCCGTCATAAAATTTTCAATGCCAATTACATCATTGATGGCGAAACGCAGCCGCAATCATTGTTTCAGATGATTAAAAATACCCATGCACAATCGCCGCAACTGACCTTGAGTGCCTACAAGGATAATGCTGCGGTGGTGCAGGGTTTCCCGGCGACGCGCTTTCGTCCGGATTCCCATAACGGTGAATATCAACGCAGTGCTTCATACGACAGCGCGTTTTGCATCAAGGTCGAAACCCATAATCATCCAACTGCCATTTCTCCTTTTCCAGGCGCCAGTACCGGCGCCGGTGGCGAAATTCGCGATGAGGGCGCAACCGGACGTGGCGGTAAACCAAAAGCCGGCCTGACCGGTTTTTCCGTATCGCATTTGCGAATTCCAGGCTTGCCGCAACCCTGGGAAAAACCACGCTCATTGAATCCACGCATGGCTTCTGCCTTTGAAATCATGATGGATGGTCCCCTGGGGGGTGCCGCGTTCAACAACGAATTTGGCCGCCCGAATTTGACCGGGTATTTCCGCAGCTTTGAATTGCCGACCTCGACCGAGGGTTTGGTTCGTGCCTACGACAAACCCATCATGTTGGCTGGTGGCCTGGGTGCAGTCGAGCCGGGCCTGGTCAAGAAATTATTATTGAAACCAGACGATCATGTTGTCGTACTCGGTGGCCCCGCCATGCTGATCGGCCTGGGTGGCGGCGCGGCATCATCGGTCGCTTCCGGACAATCGTCCGAAGCTTTGGATTTTGCATCGGTACAGCGCGACAACCCGGAAATGGAGCGTCGTTGCCAGGAAGTGATTGATCGCTGCGTTGCCCTTGGCGAACACAATCCGATTCTTTGCGTGCACGATGTCGGCGCCGGCGGTTTGTCGAACGCCATTCCCGAATTGCTGCATGACTCGAATGTCGGCGGCATTATCGAACTGGAAAAATTGCCAAGCGACGATCCTTCGCTTTCACCGATGCAGCTTTGGAGTAACGAATCACAGGAGCGTTACGTGATTGGCGTTGCCGCAAAAGATTTGGCCGGGTTCGAAGCTATCTGCCAGCGCGAACGTTGCCCCTATTCGATAGTCGGCATTGCGACCGAAAGGGAACATCTGACACTGCAATCGGCCAATGGTGAAAAACCGGTTGATATGCCGATGTCGGTATTGTTCGGCAATGCGCCAAAAATGTTGCGTGATACGCATCAGCCAGCGCCAATTCGCTGGCTAAAAATCGAAACAGCGAATATTTCACTGCATGAAGCCGGCTTGCGGGTGTTGTCGCATCCTACCGTGGCGGCAAAAAACTTTTTGATTACCATTGGCGATCGTAGCGTCGGCGGCATGAGTTCGCGTGATCAGATGGTCGGCCCCTGGCAAATGCCCGTTGCCGATTGTGCAATTACCCTGAGCGATTTTTTTGATTATGCCGGTGAAGCGATGTCGATCGGCGAGCGTACACCGTTGGCATTGATCAACTCTGCCGCTGCCGCACGCATGGCGGTCGGTGAAGCGATTACCAATTTGGCTGCCGCACCGGTCGCGAGTTTGTCGGAAGTGAAACTCTCTGCAAACTGGATGGCCGCCGCTTCATTCCCGGGTGAAGATGCGCTTTTGTTTGAAGCGGTGAAAACCGTTGGTCTGGAGCTGTGTCCGGATCTTGATATCAGTATTCCGGTCGGCAAGGATTCGCTGTCGATGCAGGCGCAATGGCAAGCCGATGGCATCGAACAAAGATCGGTATCGCCTGTTTCATTGATTATCACGGCGTTTGCCCGCGTGGGCGATGTTCGTACCCAGCTGACTCCCGAGCTCAGGAAAAATATCGATTCCGATTTATGGCTGATTGGTTTGGGCGCCGGCAAATCGCGTCTGGGCGGCAGCGTTTTGTCGCAATGTTATGAAAGCTTTGGCGGCTCTTGCCCGGATCTTGATGAAGCCGAATTGCTGAAATCATTTTTTGACCTGATTCAAAGCGCGCGCGCCGATCAATTATTGCTCGCTTACCATGACCGTTCCGATGGTGGTGCTTTTGCCGCGCTTTGCGAAATGGCTTTCGCAAGTCATTCGGGTCTTGATTTGCATCTCGATGCCTGGGGCGAGGATGCCTTCAAGGTTTTATTCAATGAGGAACTTGGCGCTGTCGTGCAAGTGGCCAGTGAAGATCGCGCTGCATTTGCCGATTTGGTAAACCGCTTCGATCTGACCCATTGCGCACAAATTATCGGCAAGCCGATTTCGCAGGCCGTTATTCGCGTCAGTGAAGAACGTGAAGCGGTTGTTGAGTGGTCATGGCAGGAAGCTTTCGACGCCTGGTGGCAGGTGACGCATGCAATGCAGCGTTTACGCGACAATCCGGAAAGTGCCGACAGTGAAAAAAATATCGCCCGCGATTTTGAAGCGCCGGGTTTGCAACCACAACTTTATTTTGATGCCAACGAAGATATCGCTGCGCCCTACATCAACCGTGGCGTGCGTCCGCGTGTAGCAATCCTGCGCGAGCAAGGCGTGAACTCGCAAATGGAAATGGCGGCGGCTTTCGATAAAGCAGGTTTCACTGCTGTCGATGTGCATATGTCGGATTTGATTTCCGGCCGCATCCATCTAAAGGAATTCAAGGGCTTTGCTGCCTGTGGCGGATTCAGTTACGGCGATGTTCTCGGTGCAGGCCGCGGCTGGGCTACTTCGATTCTGGAACGGCCTGCAATTCGCCAGCAATTTGCGGAATTTTTTGCACGCAACGACAGCTTCAGTCTGGGTGTCTGCAATGGCTGCCAAATGCTGGCGCAACTGAAATCGATGATTCCCGGCGCCGAACATTGGCCGCGCTTCCTGCGCAATCGTTCCGAACAATTCGAAGCACGTTTGTCACTGGTTGAAGTGCAGGCATCGCCATCCTTGTTTTTCAGCGGCATGCAAGGGTCGCGGATTCCGATTGTCGTTTCGCATGGTGAAGGCCGCGCGGTTTTCGATGCGCCGGAACATATCGTCCAGGCGCAGGTCGCCCTGCGTTTTATCGACGGAAACGGGCAGGTGGCAACGCAATACCCCGTGAACCCCAACGGTTCACCCGAGGGTATTTCCGGCTTGACCAGCACGGATGGCCGCAGCACTTTACTGATGCCGCATCCCGAGCGGGTTCACCGTACGGCCCAAATGAGCTGGCACCCTGAAGATTGGCAGGAAGCATCGCCTTGGCTGAGGATGTTCCGAAATGCCCGCGTTTGGGTAGAATAAACCTGCTCGGAACTAGTCTTCTGTTGCCTCATCAAAAGTGTCGAGCTGGTTAATATGCGTCTTTGGCCTTATGAACCTGAACAAAAATGGCTCAAGGCGGTGTCCGGTTTTCTGCCGAATTACCGTTTATTTAACTTGTGAGGACAAAAGCCTCATCGCCCTTTAGGTGTTAAACAATTTTTGGAGATTTACATGAAAGTACAACTTTTTGCTCTGATGCTTGCCGTTGCGGCTCCTTTGTCTGCACAGGCTGCCGGTAATAACAGAAGTTACATTGAATTTGGCTATGCCCAAAACGGCACCCCGCTGACCGATCTATACAGTTCCGTTATCCACGACTACGAAGGCGCATCGATCAAAGGCAACTGGGCATTCAATGATAATTGGAGCGCCAGCCTCGGTTATGCAGAAGGTAGTTCAGGTAACAATGCATTGGAACTGGACAACCAATGGACTTTGGGCCTGGCTTATAACCACTCCTTTTCCGACAATGCCGACTGGGTATTGGGCTTGAATTACAAAAATACCGGTGAGCATTTCACCAGCACCAATATTGATAGCGATGTGTGGGGTGCCGAGTTTGGTGTTGTAGGCCACGGCGCCAAAGTGAACGGCGGTGCTTACCTGGGTTATGAAAACTGGGATTCCAACAATCCTTACCCGCCATTGAACCAGGATCAGGCTTATCTGCGTCTGGACGGTGGTATTAACTTCAACGACAACTGGAGCCTGCAAGCCGAATACAAACTCGGTTTCGATAACGCAGACAACGCTTTCCTAGGCGTGCGTTACAGCTTCTGATATTTCAGTTTCCCGTTTGACAAAAAGCCCGGCAATGCCGGGCTTTTTTTATGCGCCTAGTTGTTCGCGCATGGCATTCAAGTGCTCGGCATAAACCTGCCAGCGACCAACACCTTCGGAATTTATCTTCGAACGCACCTGCGAACTGCTGGCCGTTGAAACCGGACGCCGGTCGTTTTCAATCGCAAGATACTCCGGCTTGAAATCCAGCTTGCAAAAGTCGAATAATTTTTCGGCGCCAAGCTGCGGGTCATTGATCATTTGCGAATGCCGGCAATCGTGAATGCGTCCCGGCATATCGTCGGAAAGTTTTTTCATGAAAGCCTGATAGCCCAAATAATGATTGGCCATATCCTCCGGGTTGTAACTATGTTCATAGCCGTGGTCGAAACATTCTTTCAACTGCGAATAGCAGGTATCCATCGGGTCGCGTACGCTGTGGATGATAACGGCCTGCGGAATTGCCCTGGCGATAAATGCCGCCAATAAATAATTCGGAGGCAATTTATCAATCACGTATTTTTTTCCATTTGCACGCCAGTTGATATGCTCGAGATAGCGCAGTCCAAGATTGGATAAATCCTGTGATGCGACACGCTCTGCCGCCTCGATGGCAACAAAGCCCTGGGGTGAGATGTCGGCGCACCAATGCAATTGATGGATGAAATCGAACAGCTCACCGGTGGCCTCGACATCATCATGTTGTGCGAGCAGCCTTTCAAGCAAGGTACTGCCACTGCGAGGCTGGCCCAAAATAAAAATCGGTATCGGATAGCTTTCATCGCTTGTTGCGTTGGCAGCTTTCAGTTTTGTCGTCAGTGCGGCCAAGCGCTCGAATAATGCCTGCTCCCTGGCGGCGTTATAGTTTCTTTCACTTCGCTTTGCACGCCATGCGCGTTCAAGCACAGGCCATGCCGCCTTGTAATCACCAAGGTCATCTAGTTCCTTGAACAAGGCGTAAGCGATCTGTGCTTCAGCCCGACTATTGGGTTTGCAGCGCGACAGCAAGCGACGCAGGTTATCAATGTGTTGATGTTCGGGAGTCGCACGCTGAACCAGGGCCCGCCCCAAATACGACTGCGTGTTTTGCGGGTCCAGCTTGATGGCTTGCTCATAAGCTTCATCGGCTTCGGCACGTCGATTATGAAAGCGAAGCATCTGCCCGTGAAACGAATGGACGCTGGAATGCCTGGCATCATTTTTGACCTGGGAAGCTGCCTGCGTAATCCAGTCCAGTGACTCTTCCAGTTTGGCAATTCTGTGTAGAACACCGGCGACGCGCGCCTTGGCAAGAATCGGCATTTCCATTTCCGGCTGCATTCGCTGTATGACGCGAAACGCAGCCTCCGACTCACCAACCAGGCTGAGTTGTTCAGCGAGTTCAACAAACATGGCGATGTCACGCTCACCGGCCGCGACAGCACTGATGGCATGTGAACGCGCCATTCGTGGCGACCCTAAAATGGCCGCACAGGCCGAAAGCTTTATCAGTGGCTCGATGCTGCCGGGGCTTTGTTTGGCAGCCAGCTGAAAGAAATGTTGCGAGGATCGGTAGTCGGCCTGAAGAAAAGCCTTGCGGGCAATCTGCAGGGGGTCTCCGGGGTGCTGCTTCATTCTGGCGTCCTTGCTTTGATGCTGAATATTCTCGACAAGTATCTCTTATCGTCGAATTATCCGACAGGCAAACCGGCTTGCTTAGGCCCCAAAAGCTAAAGCTGCGGCATTTCTGCTAAAGTTTGGCCTCAAGATTTGGAGAGATTTGTGAACGCGGCCTTGAATGACACCCCGGAAACAACTGCAGATGAGCGTATTGCCCTGGCTTTACTGGCAAAAGGCCGTTTGAAAGAAACCGACCATAGCCGGGCTTTGCGTTTACAAACAGAATCCGGAGGCGCCCTGTCTGGCCTGCTGGTGCGTCTGGGCATGGTATCCGAGCGTGACATGGCCGAGGCCAGCAGCGAAGTTTTGGGTCTGCCTTTATTGTTCTCGAAAGACTGCCCCGAATCCGCACCGGAAAATCTCTCCCTGACCGTGCGTTTCATGAAGCAGCATGCGGTGTGCCCCATCGCCGAAAAAGGCGACGTGCTCGAATTATTGGTCGCCGATGCGCAGGACGATTACGCCGCTCAAGCGGTGGCTTTGGCAACCGGCAAAAGCGTACAAGTGCGTGTCGGTTTGCGTTCGGAAATTTCCGATTTGATCGAGCGCTATTTCGGCCAGGGCCGCAGTGCGATGGGCGCCATTGTCGAAAATATTGGCGACGATTCCAGTAGCGGCGATGAAGACGACGTCGAACATCTTCGCGATCTTGCATCGGAAGCTCCCGTTATTCGTCTGGTCAATCTGATTATTCAACGCGCCGTTGAAATGCGGGCTTCCGATATTCATATCGAGCCCTACGAAAACCGCCTGAAAGTGCGTAATCGCGTGGATGGCGTGTTGATCGATGCCGAGTCGCCGCCCGCCAATTTAACGGCCGCCATTATTTCGCGTATCAAAATCATGGCGAAATTGAATATCGCCGAACGCCGCCTGCCGCAGGATGGCCGCATCATGGTGCGTGTACAGGGCAAGGAACTGGATTTGCGTGTCAGCAGTGTGCCGACTGCACACGGCGAATCGGTCGTTATGCGTTTGCTGGATCGCGAATCGGTCGTGCTGGATTTCAAGGCACTGGGTTTCACCGACGAGTTTCTGGGCGATTTCGTCAAAGTACTGGAACAACCGCACGGTATTTTATTGGTCACCGGGCCAACCGGTTCGGGCAAAACCACCACCTTGTACGCCGCCTTGAATCAACTCAATACACCCGATGTAAAAATCATCACGGTGGAAGATCCGGTCGAATATCAGATTGAAGGCATCAACCAGATTCAGGCCAAGCCGCAAATCGGTCTGGATTTTTCGCATGCATTGAGAAGCATCGTGCGGCAAGATCCCGACATCATCATGATCGGTGAAATGCGCGATCTGGAAACCAGCAAAATCGCCATCCAATCGGCATTGACCGGTCACCTGGTGCTATCGACTTTGCATACCAACAATGCAGCCGGCGGCATTACCCGTTTGCTGGATATGGGTGTCGAGGATTATTTACTGACCTCCACCGTCAATGGAATTTTGGCGCAGCGTCTGGTTCGCAGACTCGAACCGGTGAATGCCGAAAAATACGAGGCCAGCATCGAAGAAATCGAAAAATTCGGCCTGCGCCGTTTCCAGCCCGATGGCACGATTTACTTATACCGGGCAAAGCCTTCCAACCTGTCCTTAACCGGCTATCTGGGCCGCACCACCATCATGGAATTTCTGGTGATGAACGATGCGCTGCGTAAATTGGTCATGCAACATGCCGGCATGGGCGATATCGAGCTGGCAGCACGCAAGAGCGGCATGCGCACCATGTACGAAGATGGCTTGTTGAAGGCCATGCAAGGCGTGACGACGATCGAAGAAGTCCTGCGTGTAACGGAAGAGGCCTGAGATGCCTCTGTTTCGTTACAAGGCCTTGTCGACGACAGGCGAAAACCTAATCGGACAAATGGAAGCATCATCGTCCGAGGAAGTCATCGCGCGCCTGCAGGAACAAGGCCATCTGCCGTTTGAAGCACAGCGTTCCGATAATCTGTCGGAGCAGGGCAGTTTGTTTTCGCTGTTCAAGAAAAGCGAAATGACCGATGCGCAGGTATTGCAATTCACGCAACAGCTGGCGACCTTGTTGAATGCCAGCCAACCTTTGGACAAAGCCCTGGGTGTGCTGCTTGAATTGCCGGAATCGGCAAGTGCGAAAAAAATTCTGGAACGCATTCGCGAATCGGTGCGTGGCGGCGGCACATTGTCCAGCGCCCTGGAGCAGCAACATGGATTGTTCTCGCGCCTGATGGTGAATATGGTGCGTGCCGGTGAAGCCGGTGGCGGCTTGCAGATCAGCCTGACGCGCGTTGCCGAATATCTTGAACGCAGCCGCGAATTCAAAATGAAGCTGGTCAACGCATTGATCTACCCGTGCATTTTAATGGTGATGGTCATCGTCGCCTTTTTCCTGTTATTCACCCTTGTATTGCCGCAATTCGAAGCGCTTTTCGATGGCGTGAGTTCGGAGATTCCGTGGTACACCACCGCACTGATGTGGGTCAGCCATGTTGTGCGTGCCGGATGGTGGGTGCCTATTCCTATAATGCTGCTTCTGGGTTTCTGGCTGCATCGGCAATGGCAAAATCCGGCCTGGCGTTTGGCGCTGGACCAACGGCTGCTGAATTCAAAAATGCTGGGAACCCTGATCGCCCGAATCGATACCGCCAGATTTACCCGTACCCTTGGAACGCTAGTCCAAAGCGGTGTGCCGCTGCTGACGGCTTTGAACTTATCGCGTCCGGTTTTGTTTAACCAGGTATTGGGGCAATCGGTGGATGTGGCCAGCAATGAAGTCAAAACCGGTTCAGGTTTGGCCTATTCGCTGGCAAAGCAGAAAAGTTTTCCTAGGTTGGCCGTGCAGATGATCCAGGTGGGCGAGGAATCGGGTGAATTGGATACCATGTTGCTCAAAGTAGCCGATACCTTCGATACCGAAGCGAACCATTCCATCAGTCGTTTAATGGCAGCACTTTTACCCGTGCTGACTTTATTGATGACGCTGATGGTGTTCTGCATCATTCTTGCGGTGTTGTTACCGATCTTTAATTTAATGGGAGCTGTTATCTAATGAAACGTCAGTATCGGACTTTGGCATCGTCGCAGGGCGGTTTTACGCTGATTGAATTAGCGGTGGTCATTCTATTGATCGGCGGCATCGTGGCGCTTGCCGCCAACAGCATCTTCGGTGCGAAAAACAGGTCCAATGCCAAATTGGCCGAAACCCAGTTGGGATTGCTGGTGCAGAAAGTCGGCGAATACCAGAATGATGTCGGATCCTTGCCCGAAAGCCTGGATGCGCTCGTCAAAGCGCCAGGCAATGTCGAGGGATGGCTTGGTCCGTATGCCAAAGAACAAGCGTTGAAAGATCCATGGAATACACCGATTGAATATCGCACTCCCGGCACCGATGCAGAATTCGAATTGGTCAGTCTTGGTGCCGATAAAAAATCCGGCGGTGAAGGCGTCGATGCAGATTTAGTCGTCAAACCTTGATGTATGAAATACGCCCGGGGTTTCAGCCTGCTGGAAATCATCGTGGTGATCGGTTTGATCGCTGTCGTGATGAGTCTTGGCGCCTATGCCTTGAACAAGCAATTACCCGGACAGCAATTACGTTCATCGGCGAAGGAACTGGCGGCTGAACTGCGCTTCACGAAAAGCCAGGCCATGGTGACTGGCGAGCCGCAAAGTTTTCAAATCAATGCCAAAACGGGCGAATGGAAAGGGCCGAAAAACCATCACGGCGTGTTGTCAAAATCCATGGAGATCATTGCCACAACGGCAAGAATTGAACAGCCACAAGACGATGTTGCCGCCATCAAGTTTTTCCCCGATGGTGCCGCCACCGGCGGGCGAATTGTATTGCAGCACGACAGCGCGAAATGGCAGGTCGATGTGAAATGGCTGACAGGTGAAGTCCGCGTCGCCAAGCCGGAGCCTTCATTATGAAAACGCAGAAAGGCTTCACTTTGCTGGAAGTATTGATGGCGGTTGGCTTGCTGGCGGTTACCAGCGCATTGGTTATTTCCACAATGTCGGGTGGCTTGCGGCAAGTGCGTTGGTCTACGCAAGCAAGTGAAGCCAGCATGTACGCACAATCCTTGCTCGACACGATTGGCACCATGGAATTTCTTGAGCCCGACAGCAAGCAGGGTGAATGGGACGATGGCAAATATCGTTACCAACTTGACATAAAAAAGGTGCCCGACCCAAGCATCGCGGCAGACGCGCAAACCAGCGGTATTGAAGCGGTAAATCCACCCACCTTGTACCAAGTGAATTTACTGGTCACATGGGGCGACAAGCCGCAGGACCAGCTTCGCTTCGTCAGTTACAAAGCGCGACAAACACAAGCTGGCGATGCCGGGCCGGAGCTATGAAAAAGCCGGCCGGATTTACCTTGCTTGAAATGCTGGTTGTCACTGGCCTGATGGCTTTGCTGGTGATGCTGGGTCTTAACCTGATGCGCAGTACGGCGGCAGCTTCGACAAAGTCCGAAGCGGCAGCACAGCGCAACGAACAATTGCGCAGCGTGCAAAGTTTTATTCGCCGGCAAATTACCGGTGCGTTGCCGATTGCATACGAATTCGATGCTTCCAATGGTGAAGCGACTTTCTTCGCCGGTGATCGCAACAAGCTGCAATTCGTTGCCAACATGCCCGGTTATCTATCCTACGGCGGCGCCTACCTGCAAACCTTCGAGTTGAAACGTGGCAGCGAAAACTACCAGCTCGAATTCCAGTTTCAGCAAATCACGCCGGAAGGTTTATTGAAACCAGAACGCAAACCCGAAATTTTGCTGGAAGGCATCAAGTCGGGTGAGTTTTCTTTCAGAACGCTCAACGAGCAATCCAGCCCCGGCAGCTGGAAAAACAGCTGGGATGTTCCTGCCCAGATTCCATTGCAAACCAGTTTGAAAATCGAATTTGCCGATAAAAAAATGCACTGGCCGCAATTGGTTACTGCATCAAAATTGTCGGCAGCAACTGCCACCGGAGGCAATCCCGGTTTGCAGCCAGTACAGTTCCCCGAAGGCATCGATTGATGGGAATAAGCATGCTAACGCAAGGCAAAAGAAACGAGCACGGCATTGCGCTGCTGCTCGTGCTTTGGATGCTGATTATCTTGATCGGCATCATTGGCGTATTTGCCCTGATCGCGACTACCGAGCGACAACAGGGAAAACTTCTGGCTCGCACGGTACAAGCCCGTTACGCGGCGGAAGGTGGAGTCGATGTTGCCACCATGCGTCTAAGCAATACCGATCCCTTGCTGCAATGGGTGCCGGACAATCGCGTTTACAAATACACGGTTGATAAAACGCAGATTGAAATTCGTGCCGTGGATGAATCGGGCAAGGTCGATATCAATGTTGCAGATGCCGATGTCATCAATGCACTTCTGATCTCGGTTGGTGTCGATGCGCTGGAAGCACAAAACATTACTTCGGCGATTATGGATTGGCGTGATCCCGATAATTTATTGACACTGCCCGGCGGCGCGGAAGATCCGCAATACATTTCTGCCAAGCGTCCATATGGTGCGAAAGACGGTGCATTCCAGACGATTTCAGAACTGCAACAAGTGCTCGGCATGACACCGGAATTGTTTGCGAAATTGAAACCGCTGATCACCATTTATAGTGGCTTGAATCGACCCAACCCCAGTTTTGCCCCGCCGGAAGTATTGGCCGCATTGGGTCTGCAAGCGCCGCAAATCGCGCAGTTATTGGCCCAGCGCGAGGCCTGGCAGCCCGGAATGCCTGTTTTTACGCTGCCTGACGGCAACCCACTCGCGACCGGCGGCACGGGAACGTATAGTATTTCCAGCCTTGCCATTGAGCCTGATGGCAGCCGTGCTGAAATTACCGCTACTTTGCGCGTAGGTGCTAACGGTAATTTCGGTCAGCTTTACACGCCCCTCGCATGGCGAGTGGGGAATAACGACTAAACATGACGACAAATACGTTTTCCAATTTGCTGGAACCCATACGCTTGGCCTATCAAGGCAGTGCACTGCCTGGTTGGTGGGCGCAAGCGCGCCAGCAGTGCCTGGGTTTGTTGCCGACTTCCTGGCAGGAACTTTTGGGCGCAGCGGATCGCCGTGTCTGCATTCGCGTTCTGGAAGATCAGCATTTATATTTCTACTCCGCCATGAATGGCCGCTTGTCCATTCTCGGCAGCCTGCCTTCGGATGACGAAGAACTTCTCGCAAACTGCCTTAAAAGATTGCAACAACAAACCAATGCGCCGCGTTATTTGCTGCTGGATAACAAACAGGTATTACGCCGCGTTTTAAGTCTGCCCCTGGCGGCAGAAAGCAAATTGCGCGAAGTGGTCAGTTTTGAAATTGACCGGCAGACACCATTCACCCTGGATCAGGTCACTTTTGAGGTGAGGGTGCTTAGCCGTAATACGCAAAGCAAAACATGCCAGGTCGAATTGATTGTATTGCCGAAACAGACCCTCGAGAAAGCCTTGAAGCCGCTGGGTGTTTTGGCCGGCGATCTGAGCGGTGTGGATGTTGTCGATGAGCAGCAACAAACGCTCAATGTCAATTTTCTGCCGAGCACAATGCGGGCTGCCAGCTCGAATCAAAATACCTGGCTCAATCTTGGTCTGGCCATGGCAGGTTTATTGCTGTTGCTGGTAGCGATGAATCTGGTCCTGGGCAATCGTGAAAAGGTGTTGGCAGATTGGGAGCAAAAAGTATCCGCCGCAAGCTTGCAAGCAAAGCAGGCCAATGTTTTTCGCGATCAACTGAAACAAACGGCAAAGGCAGAAGCGTTTCTGCAAAAATTCAGGACTTCGCAACCCACGATGCTGGCCTTGCTCAATGATTTGACCAAGCGTATTCCCGATGACACCGCTCTGGATAAATTATCGGTTAACGAAGGCAGACTGGTTCTTGTTGGCCAGAGCAAGCAAGCCGCCGCCCTGGTGGGACAATTGCAGAGCTCGCCTTTCATCAGCTCGCCTGCGCTTGTAGGTGCAGTCCAGCCCGATGCGCGAACCAATCGTGATCGATTTACCCTGGCTGCCACCGTGAATGGCTCAAAGGAGGCTAAAAATGGCAAGCCTCGATAAGAACGCCGTGCCTGCCACTACCGAACGCTGGAAAATTTTTACCGCTATTGGTTTGATTGTCGTGCTGGCCTATTTACTGCTGGTGCATTGGTGGTTTACCGCGCCGATGATGGGCATGGGTGAACAAATCAACCAGCTGCGCGACCAGGAATTGCAATACCGCATGGAAGCCAGTCAGCGTCCGGCGCTGGAAAAGAAACTCGGTGAAGTCAGGCAGCAACAGGCACTTACTCCGCATTTTCTGCCTGAAGCCAACAAGGAACTTGCCAGCGCCGCGCTTGTTCAGCGTCTTGAACAAGTCGTCAGTGCCGCCAGCCCGAATCCGAACGCCTGCCAGATCATCGCCCGCACACCGACCGAAAACACCGAGAAAGAAGACTTCCAGCGTGTAACAGTGCAAGTGCGTTTGCGTTGCGGCATGGCTGAAATGGCCAATATCCTGCATTCACTTGAAGGCGGCAGCCCGCAATTATTTGTCGACAATCTGGAGTTGTTGTCGCGTGCCAGCTACAACAACGCGGGCCCGACGGGCGGTGCGGTTGAAGTCGTGTTTGATTTGTTCGGCTACATACAAGCGGCGCCGGAAAAGCAGGGGAAACCCAATGGCTAAGTTCAATAACGCCGGAACATTATTGTTGGCGAGCTTTGTACTGTGGGCAGGGCTTGTATTGCTGGTGACATTTTTTGGCCTTGGTGCTCGGTTCGAACCATTGGCAGTCGATGCCAGTTTGGCCAAGCCAATCCCGGTGGTGAAAATTGCGCAGAATCAAACGCCGCTTGGCCCGATGACCGATTATCTGGAAGTCGGTACCAGGCCATTGCTAATGCTTGATCGCCGTCCCGGTGTCGTGCAAGCAGCGCCAGGCGACAATTCGGCTACCGAACTCGACGTCTCTTTAGGCAGCGTATTAATCACGCCAAATTTAAAGATGGCATTGTTTCGCGAGAATCAGGGTGGTGCGAGCCGCCGTGTCCGTCTGGGTGATTTGATTGAAGGTACCGCCTGGCGTCTGGTGCAGTTGGAACCACGCCGTGCCGTACTGGAAGGCCCGACAGGTCAACGTTCGATGGACTTGCTGGTTTTCAACGGCAAGGGTGGCGAATCGCCTACGGCCATCGTGACACCGGTGGCACAGGTGGGCCAGGATGCCAGTGCCATGCAAAATGCCGTGCCAGTCGCGCCACCGCCAATACCAGCCGCGACAAACAATGCACCACCGGTAGCAAGTACAACCGCACCGATTAACCAGAACATGACACAAGAACAACAAATTGAAGCGATACGCCAACGCATCGCGGCGCGACGTGCACAAATGCAAGCTGACGCTGCGAAAGCCGCGGCAGATGCAAAAAAATAACGAGAGTAGAAAAATGCTTAAATTACGCCAGCTTAAATTTCGTCCATTGTTGATTCTTCTTGTCGCCGCCATCACGGCCACTTCGGCCTGGTCGGCCGAAACGGAAATCGTGATGAAACGTGCACCGGTATTAATCGATAGCCAAAAACCGGCGGAGCAAAGCAATGATGAAAAGAAGGCTGACGGTACTACCGACCCCGCCAAAAAAACCTCGACGGCTACCATTCGTCAAGGCACTGGCCAGATGATTAATCAGCGTGCCGCCGCATTGCCGGCGCCGAATTTAAGTTCGGCCGGCGATGCGACTTTCAATTTTGAAGGTGAATCGGTACAGGCGGTCGTGAAAGTCATTCTTGGCGATTTGCTACAACAAAATTACGTTATTGCACCTACCGTTACCGGCACAGTCACGCTGGCCACGCCGCGCCCCGTCAGTCCGGCACAAGCCATCTCATTACTGGAAATGGTGTTGGGCTGGAACAATGCGCGCTTGATCTGGAGTGATGGCCGCTACAACGTGGTGCCAAGCGACCAGGCAATCCCGGGTAATCTGGCGCCGCGTACCGGTTCGCCGGCCAATGCGCGTGGTTATGAAGTACGCGCCATTCCGCTGAAATATATTTCGGCGACCGAAATGGAAAAACTGTTGAAACCCTACGCCCGCGATAAAGCCGTGGTGCAGGCAGACAACACGCGCAATCTCATTGTATTGGGTGGTACCCGCGCCGAACTGCAAAATTATCTTCGTACCATTGAAATTTTCGATGTCGATTGGCTGGCCGGCATGTCGGTTGGTGTATTTCCATTGCAATCGGCGGAAGCCAGCAAAGTAGTCACCGAGCTGGAAAAAGTATTTGGCGAAAACGGAAAAACGCCACTGGCGGGCATGTTCCGTTTCATGCCGCTGGAAGGCCAGAATTCCGTCATGGTCATTACTTCGCAACCAAAATACTTGCGCGATGTGGAAACCTGGATCGAACGCATGGATGCCGGCGGCGAAGGCGTGCGTTTGTATGTCTATGAAGTAAAAAACGTAAAAGCCGTTGATCTGTCCGATCAACTCAGCAGTGTATTTGGCAATAGCTCCAGTGGTTCCAAAACCAATGATTCGCCATCCATCCAGCCAGGCCTGGAGCCGGTTGAAGTAAGAACCGTCAACAATCCGCCGCCAACCAATACCGTAAAACCCGGCTCGATTGCCAGTGCGAGAAATGCCGAACTTTCGATTGGCAGTGGTGACGTAAGCATCAGTGCCGTTGAAGAAAGCAATTCATTGCTGGTGCGTGCAAGTCCGGGACAATGGGAATCGATTCGTCGTGCGATTGATCGCTTGGACACCATGCCGTTGCAGGTGCATATCGAAGCACAGGTTGTGAAAGTGACTTTGGGTGGCAAGCTGGAATATGGCGTCAGTTGGTACTTCAACAATGCAATTACGCCAGCGGCAGATTACAATGCTTCGCAATTACAAAATGACTGGAGCACTTCTGGTTCTTCGATAACATCAGGTGGCGGAAATTGGACGCTTATTGGCCCAAGTGCTAAGGCCGTTATCAGCACTCTTGATGAGTTATCGAATGTTAAAGTGCTTTCAGCGCCATCTGTTCTGGTAAGAAATAATGTTGAAGCCACTTTTGATTCGGGCGAACAAATTCCCGTTGTCAGTACAATTTTAAATTCAGGCGGTAACAACAACGCCGATAATACCTACAGCCAGGTTCAATTTCGGCAAACAGGTATAAGCCTTAAGGTAAAGCCGCGAGTTTCTACGGACGGCATGGTATTTCTGGATATTACCCAGGATGTGAGTAAAGCCTCCATACAGCCGGATTCAACAGGCAATGTACGAGTAGATACCAATAAATTGAAAACCGAAGTAGCGATTCAGGATGGCGAGACGGTCATTCTTGCCGGGTTAATCGCCACAGAACAAACCAAGGGTTCAAATGGCTTGCCATTTTTAAGCAGGCTGCCTTTCATCGGCGCCTTGTTCGGAAAACAAGTGAAAAACAATAGCAGAAGCGAAATATTGGTTTTGATTACGCCAACAGTTGTTCGTAATCCTTCCGATGCCCGTAAACTTACCGATGAATACGGATCTCGTTTCAAGGCATTGGATCCATTGAGAAAAGAAAAAGCGCAACAAATTAGAAACGAAATTAAAAAATAGGGGTTTATTGATGCGTTTTTTTAAACTTATGTTATTGCTGGTTATCTCAACGCTGGTTTCTTTTGAAGCTAACGCACAAATAGTTAACGGCGATTTTACTACTGGCACTTCTTCATGGCAGTGGTCCAAGTCGGGTGGCACACTTTCATGTGGCCCTTTATTGACTTTCACGCCATCGACTAACAATGAGACGCCGTTCTTAAATAATATTTACTCCGGTTTTAGCAGTAGATTCGGACGTATAGCAAATCTTAGCGGTGAAAACCCATTCTTTGCTGATAGCGGAACTTCATGTAAGGAATTAGCGCAAGAAGTTTATGTGCCAATAGGACAAGAGCTTCAGTTCGAGATGTGGACAAATGCTGGAAAAACATCAAGTGCATGCTTGGGTTGTAGATATGCTGACGCATCAATAAAGGTTTATGTGCGTGATACCGGTTCAAGCTTGATGGGTGTCTATGATCTTGAATTAATTTCAGGGCCAACGTGCGACACCAATACATGCCGTGATTTTAGTAAATATGGAATTAAATCACTCAGCGCATTTTGGGGTAAGACAGTAAAAATCTCGATCGCAACTGGAACCAGCTTTCGCCGAGGTACAGCAGGTGGAGGTCACTTATATCCTGCCAATATTTTTATAGACAACATCAAGCTGGAAAGTAAGGCTATATTGGATTTTAAGCCCAAAACAGGGGCTTGGTACAATATCGACAGAAGCGGCCATGGCTTTCACATATCAAAAACACCAGATGGGCGCTATCAACTGATTTGGTATACTTATCTAAGTAATGGAACACCTATCTGGTACATCAGTGATGTTGCATCAATGACCAATGGTGTGTTGACGACAAAGATTTATAAAACGACCTGGAATTATTCAACACAGTCTAATTCATCAGTTGTGGCTGGAGATATCAGGTTAGAAATGCACGATACGAGTCAGTTAACATTATTATGGGATCTGCATTCTATTAACGGCGATGGTGCTGGCTACGATGGCGGCGAACAGTTGTATTATTTGCTGGGACAAGGATCCTATACCGGCTTATGGTATGAACCCGCATTGTCCGGATATGGCTACAGTATTGACCATAGAAACAGTGACAATTACACGGCTACCACTGTTTTTTATTACATCAATGGCGAGCCTGTATGGGCTCGGGGCGAGAAAACAGGCGCTCCTTCGGGTAATAACATTACGTCATTGATCAGCATCAAAGGCTTGGGTTTGTGTCCCGAATGTAATGGGCAACCAATCGTCAAGACAACTTTGCCGGTAGGTGAAGTTGGCCTAAGTTTGGATGTGAATAAAAGCTGGGTCTATATACAGGATGCTAATGGCGTTGCTGTATGGCAAAGAGGTCTGCCTGCTCAACCAGTTGATACCTACAGACTTACAGGTCCGTAAGTCTTCATAAAAAGCCTTGCTTGAGCGAGGCTTTTTCTTTGCGTGAATCAATGCGATTCAAGATCAAAATTTATTTAATAATTATTCGAAGTTTAAATATATGACTTGCATCCTAATTTGCATGAAGTACAAGCCACAATGAAACCCGCCTATCGTTCGGTTTTTCGTGAACTGCTGCGTCGTGAACTGGGCGAACGATATCGCGGTAGTTTGTTGGGCGTGTTGTGGCATTTGTTGTTGCCGCTCTCGCAATTGCTGGTCTTGTCCTGGGTATTTTCGCATTTGCTGCAGGCCAGGACGCAGTTCGAAAATTTAAGTTATGGCGCATTTCTGGCATTGGGCCTTTGGCCCTGGAATTTGTTTGCCAATGCAGTCAGCAACAGCATCTCGGCACTGACGGGTAACGCTGCGCTCATCGGAAAAATTGCCTTGCCGCATCATTTGCTGGTGGATGCGAAAGTGAGTGCCAGTGTCTTGCTTGATCTGGCAGGGTACGCCGTCGTATTGCTCGCGCTATTGTTGCTGGGCACGCCATTGAAACTTTCCGGGTTGCCCGTCGTATTGCTGTGCTTGTGCATCATCTACATTTTCGCCGTCGGGTTTGCCAATGTCGTTGCCGTGCTGAATGTATTTTTGCGCGATGTGGGTCCCGCGATTTCGCAAATTATAAGTTTGCTGTTTTTTCTTACGCCGGTCATTTACGATGCCGGGCAATTGCCGGCGACATTGCAGAAGCTTTTGAATCTCAACCCCATGGCGGCACCGATCGTGGGAATACGCAACGCTTTCCTGGGTTTGCCGACGCACTGGCTTAGGCTGGGTGCCTCGGCAGCCATCGCGGTGGCTCTTGCCTATCTTGGCTACGCATTGCTTCGACGCGCGCGTCCGCATCTGGAAGATTACCTGTGAGTGACTCGACATTGCCCCTGGTGGAAGTGAACCACATCAGCAAGCGTTATCCGGTGCTGGCAAATAGTGGCGATCGCTTGAGTGCCTTGTGGGATATGTTGCGTGGACGGGCGCCGACAAGACATACCACGGTATTGAGCGATATCAATTTCAAGGTAATGCCGGGTTGTTCCATCGGCATCATTGGCGAGAATGGTGCGGGTAAATCCACCTTGCTGAAATTAATCACGCGTGTACTCACCCCAAGCGATGGCGAAGTAGTCACGCGCGGTTCCATTGGCGCTTTGCTTGAACTGGGAGCAGGGTTTCATCCTGAATATTCCGGTCGCGAAAATGTACGCTTGTCTGCCGCGTTGTACGGTATCAGCGATGCCGAACTGAAACTGAAGATGCAGGAAATCGAAGAGTTCGCCGATATTGGCCACTACATCGACGAGCCTACCAAGCATTATTCATCGGGCATGGTGGTGCGTCTTGGTTTTGCCATCATTGCCGCCGTGCGGCCGCCATTGCTGATTACCGATGAAGTGCTTGGTGTGGGTGACGAGAGTTTCCAGAAAAAATGCTCGCGCTGGATTGACGAATACGTCAACTCCGGAGGTACCTTGCTGCTCGTTTCACACAGCATGTATCACGTTCAAAAATTATGCCGTGAGGCAATCTGGCTGCATCATGGCAAGATTGAAATGCAGGGCGATGTTTTCAGCGTGACCCAACAATATCTGGCCTGGCATGAAAGCAAACATACGCCGGAAGAAGTGATCGGAACGGCGGACAATATCGAATACGAATATGCAATCGAGTCGGTCATTTGCAACGGCTCCGGTTCAAGTGATGAATTGGTATGCCAATTCGGTCAAGACTTCCGGATTGACGCCGTGCTGACTGCTCCCGAAGGAGCCTTGCCTGTTCTGATGTGTGGATGGGTGCGCCGAGACGGTACTCCGGTTTACGGCATCAGTTCGGAAATGGATGCCGTGCCGACGAAAGAAATCGGCAAGGGTCGCTACGCATTCAGCCTGGTGTTTTCGAATCTGAATTTATTGCCCGGAACTTACAATTTGCGTATCCATTCGATGGATGGCAGTGGTTTGAGATTGTTCCAGACCAAACATCGCGATATAAAAATTACAGGCGAGTCGCGCGCCTATGGCCTGGTTTCAATGCCGCATCATTGGGAATGATGGCTGATGTCTTCTTCGCCGCAAAGCGTTATTGTCGTTCCCGTTTTCAACGCATTCGAAGCATTGGATATCTGTCTTGGCTCATTGCTCCGGACACTGCCGAAAGCAGCCAAAGTACTATTGGCCGATGACGCTTCGACCGACCCAAGAATTCCGGAACTGCTTGCGCAATTCAAACAAGGTGCAAAGTTTTCCGTCGAGATTGCCCGGCGCGAAAAAAATCTTGGTTTCCCTGCCAACTGCAATGCCGCTTTTGTCGAGACAGGGGATAGCGATGTTTTGCTGTTGAATTCCGACACTGTTTTCACGGCCGGTTGTCTCGAAAAAATAATTCAATGCGCAAGCAGCGACGATAAAATTGCCACCGTCACACCGTGGTCGAATAATGCCGAAATCTGTTCGTATCCCAAATTTTGCGAAAACAATCCCGTCCCGGACAATCTGGATCTGCTGGCCGAAGCCGCCGCATTGCTGCCGAACGATAAACTGCCCGAGCTGCCAACCGCGATGGGTTTTTGCATGTGGATCCGGCGGGCTGCAATAAAACAATGCGGTGATTTCGATGTCCGGACTTTTGGTCGCGGCTATGGTGAAGAAAACGATTTTTGCCGTCGCGTGGCGGCAATGGGTTGGCGGAATGTCATGTGCGTGAATGCCTATGTGGCCCACGGCGGATCGGCATCATTCGGTCCCCTCGGTCTTGGGCCGGGGGGTGACAATCTTCAGCGCCTGCTGATTCGCTGGCCGGATTATCACGAACAAGTTGCTCGATTTATCCTGGAAGACCCCTTGCGCGAACTTCGCGAGCAGTTTTCTGCCAATATACTCGGCATTCAAAATAAAGGCCCGCAGGGCGATTTGTTTGGTGCGATGAGTTTATGAATTTATGAGTCAACCCGTACTGGCTTTTACCGGCGAACGTTTCACGCCCGAATGTGTGCGCGAAATAGCCTATGAGCATTGGCATCGTTATGCCTTTGCCATGTCGCTTGTCGGCGGTAAGCAGGTATTGGATGCCGCCTGTGGCGAAGGCTTTGGCGCCGATTTGCTGGCGGACAAGGCAGCCAGGGTGCAGGCCATCGATATCGATAGCCAAAGTATCCAACATGCGAAATTGCGTTATGCATCGAAAAACAATCTGGCTTTCCTGCAGGCCGACGTCACCCAACTCGATGCATTGGCCGACAACAGCTTTGACGTGATTGTCAGCTTTGAAACACTTGAGCATGTGATGGCGCATGACAGGATGCTGGCGGGTTTCCATCGTCTCTTGAAAGCCGATGGTGTATTGATTATTTCCACGCCCGATAAAAAAAATTATACCGATGCCACCGGCGTGGTGAATCCGCATCATGTGCGCGAACTTTATTTTGACGAGTTCTCGTCTTTGCTTGATCGCCATTTCCGGGCTAAAAAAATTTATACCCAGAAATTATTGTTCCAGTCGAGCTTGTGGGCGATTGACCAACACGGTGGCGCCGAGGCATTGGTGCATTCGGAACACGGAATAAAAGCGGGCCTGGATTATCCGCCGATGTATTACGTTGCCGTTTGTGCAAAGTCTTCCAAATCACTCGATGCCTTGCCGGCCTTGTCTTTATATGGCGATGCCGGTGAATCGGTGTATACCCATTATTACCAGGAAATCCGTTATGGCATTTGGGCCCGGCAACGCATTGCCGAACTCGAAGCACAAATAGCCGGCAGCAAGAGTGCAGATGAATAGCGCTGCCGTCAGCAATATTGCCGTGGTAGTGGTGACCCACGAGAGTGCAGCAACAATCACCATGTGCCTGAAGAAATTGCGCCGCGCCACGGGTTTGCGCCGCATAGTGGTTGTCGATAACGCTTCAACGGATACGACTTGTGCGATTGTCGAAAAATTTTTGCCGGAAGATCCCCGCATCAGCCTGGTGCGCAATAAGGAAAACCTTGGTTTCGCCGCCGCCTGCAATCAAGGCGCCAGCGCCTTGTCGCAACCCTGGCTGGTATTTTTGAACCCGGACGCTTATGTCGAACCCGATAGCCTTTCAAGATTGCGTGATAGTGCCATCGAGCATGCGGGGGCCGGACTTATCGGTGTCGATCTGGTGGATGAAAAAGGCGCCGTCGATCGCGCTGCCAGGCGATTCGATCTTTCGCTGATTTCATTGTTGAAAAATAATGCCGATCTGGATTTGATTTACATGGGCCGCGATCCGGATAAAAAAGTGCAGGCGGTAGAAGCCTGTTCGGGAGCGCTGATGATGATGCCCGCCACGGTGTTCCATCATATTGGTGGCTTTGATCATGGTTATAGATTGCATGTGGAAGATCTGGATTTGTGCCGTCGGGTAAGACAGGCCGGCTATGAGGTGCTGGTGGATAACAGCGTGCGGGTTGTCCATGTGCGTGGCGCTTCGGGCCTGACAAAACCGGTTTGGGTCGAGTGGCAAAAACATCGAAGTCTTTGGCGTTATTTTCAAAAATATGAAGCGGCGCAAACCACCGATTGGATGGAGCCATTCATTTGGCTTGGCTTGTGGCTGCATTTTGTCTGGGCCCTGCTTCGGATCAAGCTCAAGCCAGCGGCAAGCGATGGTAGTTTCTGATTGATAAGTGAACGTCATCACATTGCTTAAGCAATCGGATCATTCAAAACGTGAACCATTTCACAATACAAACTGAATTGCAGTCTTGTGTGACAAGACAATTGCATCTTGCACGATTACTATGCTTGTAACATCTGGTAACAACTGGGGCGCTTATGTCACACACCCACGCTGGGCGATTAAGCCTGCTGTTCAAGGCATTTGGCGCGCTACTACTACTATGTTTACTGCAGGCCTGCAGTTCCCGGAATGAGTCGGAGTCGCAAAAGTCCCAAGTACAGGACTCGGCATCCATACAGGCACAAATGATCGAAAAATCGGCGGCCGACCCGACGCCGGAAGAAGCCTCGCGCTTTTTGATGCAAGCCACATTCGGGCCCAAGGAATCGGAAATTACTGCGCTCGATAACAGCAATTTCGATACCTGGCTCAATACCCAGTTCGCAAAACCGCGTGTGTCCCATTACGACTACATCTGGAATTTGAGAACACAGGGCGTTGATGTTGATAACTTCAGTAATAACTACGCAATTGAATCTTTCTGGAAACAAGCCATCACCGGCGATGATCAATTACGCCAACGGGTGACCTGGGGTTTGAGCCAGATATTTGTGGTGGGTGAACAAGACAACGCCCGCAATTCCACCTATTACGACTTGCTGGCTGAAAATGCTTTCGGAAATTATCGTACCTTGCTGGAAAAAGTGACCTTGAGTCCCGCCATGGGGCAATGGTTGTCGCATATCGGCAATCAAAAAGAAGATGTTGCCACAGGCCGCTTGCCGGACGAAAACTATGCGCGCGAAGTCATGCAGCTGTTTAGCATTGGACTTTGGCAGTTGAACGCGGACGGCACCAGGAAACTCGATGCCAACAATCAGCCGATTCCAACCTATACGCAAGATGATATCCGCGGCATGGCGAAGGTATTGACCGGCTGGAGTTATGCAAACTGCAATCCGGCCCAGGAGCCCTGGTATTGCATAGATAGCGCCCGCAACGGTTGGTATCGTATTTACGATAATGTGGATACTCCAGCGCCGCTTCCCTTGGTGAAAACCGAAGTGTATCGGGACGTCACCAAACAAATGACGGCAATGGCGGCATACCATTCCACCAGCGAGAAAAAAATAGTGGGTGGTATTACGCTGCCCGCAGGCAGAACGGCCGAGCTGGATTTGAAAGATGGTCTGGATGCACTGTTCAATCATCCCAATGTCGGGCCATTCTTTGGTCGCCAGCTGATTCAGCGATTGGTAAAAAGTAATCCAACGCCAGCCTATGTCGGACGGGTTTCCGCCGTTTTCGCCAATAATGGCCAGGGCGTTCGTGGTGATTTGAAAGCGGTAATCCGCGCAATTTTGCTAGACCCGGAGGCACGGGATGTTACCCAGGCAACGACAACCACCTCGGGCAAGTTACGCGAGCCGATATTGAGACTTGCCCACTATCTGCGTGCATTTACCGTGCCCGATGGCGCAACACCACGATACGACATGAATCCATGGTGGATGGATGAGGTTTTTGCACAACGGCCATTGAGCTCGAAGAGCGTGTTCAATTTCTATTCGCCGGGATATGCGCCACCAGGTGAAATGGCCACCAATAATCTGGTCGGTCCGGAATTCCAGATTTATAACGAATCGACTTTGGTCGATAGCCATAATTTCATCGAGTACTGGGTCACCAATGATCCATCCACCGACACTGACCCTGGCCATGTCCCATCCTTCAAACACAATTACGCGGCTTACACCGCGCTTGCCAGCAACCCGACCGCGCTGGTCGATAAATTGAATCTTATTCTGACTTCCAACACCATGTCCCCGGAAGCACGCACCAGCATCATTACCGCGGTGACCAATGTTCCCGCCGGTACCAATCAGGCGCGTGACCGATTCACGATGGCACTGATGCTTTTTGAAATTTCACCCGACTATTTGATTCAAAAATGAGGCCCCTATGAAATCCGAATTTGAACAAATGGTCATGGAAGAAGCTTCGCTGAAAACGCGGCGTCGCTTTTTACTCGGAGCTGCCGGTGGTGCGGGCGCCGCGATGGGTGGTTTCGGTTTTAGCCTCAGCGGCATTGCCGCTGCCGCCGAGATGAATGTAAAAGCCAGCACGCCGATTCCAAATGATTATCGTGCGATGGTCTGTTTCTTCCTGTTCGGCGGCAATGACGCCGCCAATACGATCATTCCCTATGATCAGGCAACCTACAACCAATATGTTGTTGCCCGCGAAGGATCTTTATCGCGGCCATTGGGTATCACGCGTTTGCGGACGGATTTATTACCGGTGTCGGCAGCTTCTATGACCGATGGTCGTCAAATTGCTTTTCCGAAAGATATGGCATCGTTAAAGCGGCTTTACGATAAAGGCAAAGTCGCGGTCATGAGCAATGTTGGCGTGCTTGCGTATCCGACCACCAAAACCCAATACGATAACGAAACGGTGGAATTGCCGCCGCAATTATTCTCGCATTCTGACCATCAGCGATTTTGGCAATTGGGTGTGCCAAATTATACGACACGCACTGGCTGGGCCGGACGCATGGGCGACCTGCTGGCCGCCGCCAATAACAGCAATGTTTCCATGTGCATTTCCGTTGCAGGTAACAACACCTGGCAAGTCGGTAGTAGCGTATTGCCTTATCCGATTAATTCGGAATATGGCGCGCCGCAATTCTGGAGTAGCTGGAATAATAATCGCATGACGGCGATGAACGCGATGAACCAGCAAACCAGAACCAATCTGCTGGAGAAACAAGCTGCCAGGGTTTATAACCGCTCCATCAATGCCATGGCAGACATGGAAGGTGCATTGAATTATTCCCTGACCCTGGAAGACTTTTTCCCCGATGCGCCGGCTGGTTATAACCCGGCAATGGCAGGGGAATACAACGACGTGATGCAGCAATTCAGAATGGTGGCGCGTTTGGTAGCGGCACGACAAGTTCTCGGTCAAAAACGCCAGATATTTTTTGTCAGTCTCGGCGGTTTTGATAATCACGATTCACTGGCCGACCATGGTGATCGCCTGAAAATCGTGGCCGATGGCATGGCGGCTTTTTATCAGGCAACGGCAGCGCTGGGCGTTGACCAGAACGTGACGACTTTTACCGCTTCGGATTTTGGCCGTCCGTTGAAGAGTAATGGTACCGGCGCCGATCATGGTTGGGGATCACATCATTTCGTTGTTGGCGGATCGGTAAAAGGCGGCAATGTGTACGGAAAATTTCCGCAAATTCTTATCAATGGACCGGACGCACTGGATAACCAGGGTCATTTATTGCCGAGTACTTCGATCGATGAATATGCCGCCACTCTGGCAAGCTGGTTTGGTGTTTCGGCAGGCGATATTCCCACGGTAATTCCCAATATCGCGCGCTTCGCTCAATCGAACATGGGCTTCATGGGCGGCATCAAACAAAATCCCCCTGTCGACAATCCTTGCTCCAGCAGAAAAGGTTGCAAGCCGATCGGGACAACCTGACAGCATGGAGTGCCTCGGGCAAATATCCGCGGCACGATTTGATCTAGGGTTTCAGCTTCACATAGGTGTAGTTGTAGGTGTGCGGATATTTCCTGCCGTCCGAAGCAATATAGGTAACGATTTCTTTCGAAACCAAACCCTCGCTGTTGAAGGTGTATTGCGTGCCAGCAGGTGTGTCGCCACTCAAGTGACCTTCATCGCCTAAATCTGGACTGTTAAGGTCGGTAAAAAAATAGGCTCCGGTATACGCGGCCACGGCTGGTTTGCCCTGATAGGAATAGGCGCCATAAACATATCCCGCTTCCGGTTGCAGTGATTTGTTTTCATGCACCCTGTCATGGCGCAGTAAATTGCCATTGCCATCGAGTGGGTAGGTAATTTCATCGACAAGCTTGCCGCCAAAGCTCGGGCGTATCGAGTTTTCAATTATTTTATTGCCTTCGTATCGGAAGGTTCTTGTCAGCGTGATTTTGTCCTTGGCAACGAAATTGACCTCATGGTAGATCTCCTGGCGGCTGGTCAAGCGGCCTTTGTCGTCGTAGGTAAAGGTGTAGGTGTAAAGTTTGCTGCCCTTAATATAGAGATTGAAACTGCTTATTCTGTTGCCGTCGTTGTAGACAAAATCCTTCTCGGTACTTTTCAGGGTTTTTCCGCTTAGGTTTCGTACTTCTGTGATGCGGCCGTTGCCGTCATATTGGTATTCATAAATATCGAGAGCATCGCCTGGTATCAGCCAGGTTTTTTTGACCAGCCGCCACTGGCTCGTCGATGCCTGTGCATTGATGGGCATCGAAGTTATTGCGGACAAGAAAATCAGGGAAAAAAGAATCATGTTTTTCATGCTTGGCTATCCCGTCTCAATATCATTACGTTCAATCTTTATCGGATTTAGGAAAGAAATGCGGACATCATTCCCAAAAAATCAGCGCCGCCGCAATTACGATAAGAACAAAACCTGCGACATGATTCCATTTGATTTGTTCGCCCAGATACCAGATCGAAAATGCCGCAAATACCACCAGGGTAATAATTTCCTGCATACCCTTGAGCTGCGGCGCGGAATAGACCGCGCTACCCATGCGGTTGGCGGGAACTTGCAGACAATATTCGAAAAATGCGATTCCCCAGCTCACTCCGATCGCAATCCAGATTGGGCTGGTTTTATATTTCAGGTGGCCGTACCAGGCAAAGGTCATGAAAACATTGGAGCCGATTAGCAGCAGTATCGGCAGCAAGTAGCTGTTCCAGAAGGCGGGCATAGGCTTATCTCTTGTCTAAAGCCGCTATCGTAAGCGATAAATTCGTTCAGCTTCGCCTTCACGCCTCATAAACTGGCCTTCACGTTTAATGCACGCATAAGAAAACTTTGGAGAAACTCTTATGCGCCGCGATGATCCCTCGGGTCTGATTTTGTTGGTGGAAGACAACCGTAATTTGTCGGAAATGGTCGGTGAATATCTCGAATCCAAAGGCTTTGGTGTCGACTATGCCAGCGATGGTCTTGATGGCTACCGCCTGGCGGTGGACAACAGCTATGACGTGATCGTGCTCGATCTGATGTTGCCAAGATTGGATGGCACGGATTTGTGCCGCCGTTTGCGCAGTGAAGCAAAAAAATCGACACCGGTGTTGATGCTGACTGCCCGCGACACCTTGAATGACAAAGTGACCGGGCTTGAAGCGGGTGCCGATGATTATCTGGTCAAGCCCTTTGCCATCCAGGAACTGGAAGCCCGCGTGCGTGCCCTGATTCGACGTGACCGCCGTCAGGTTAGTGCCGAAGTTCTGAAAATTGCCGATCTTGTTCTTGATACTGCCAGCTTGCGGGTGACGCGCGGTGGCACCGAGATTTTTCTTTCGCCCATCGGGCTGCGCCTGCTTACGATATTGATGCGCGAGTCCCCACGCGTGGTGACGCGCCGCGACATAGAACGCGAAATCTGGGGCGATGGCTTGCCCGATTCCGATACGCTGCGCAGCCATCTTTATAATCTGCGCAAATCGGTTGATCGTCCGTTTGATAAGCAGTTATTGCATACTGTGCAGACAGCGGGTTACCGGATTGCGGATTTAGAGACTGCAGCCACCGCGTAAAATCAGACTCGGGAATTCAGTGCCAACACCATGACCAAATCTGGCCTGCGCCGAAAAATCTGGACTGCTTTCATCCTGCAAGCCGCCGTGATCAGTTTCGCGGCGGTGCTTGGCGTTTACGGTGCCTCCATCATTCTCAAGCATGTGCTGATTCGACAGGCGCTTGAGCAGGAAGCAGGACACTATTGGGATATTCTAAAAGCCAACAAAAATGCCACTGCACCAGATACCTACAACATGAAAGGCTATCTTTTGTTCAAAGGGGATTCCGAAGCCGTATTGCCGGAATCGATGCGTGGCTTGTCACTTGGTTTTCATAGCCTGCCTCAAGCCAAAGGCGGGGCGCTGATTCTGGTAGAACAAAAAGGCGATCGGCATCTGTTTCTGCAATTCAAACAGGAACAAGTCGATGCCCTGGCATTCTGGTTTGGCATGGTGCCGCTGGCACTGGTGCTGGCAGTGGTTTACCTGATTGCGTTCAGCACCTATCGCGCTTCCAAGCGTGCAGTTTCGCCGGTGATATGGCTGGCGAACCAGGTGCGTTTATGGGATCCGAAAAACCCCGATACCAATTCCATCAAACCCGAAAACCTTCCCAGCGATGTGGAGGGTGAAACTTTTACGCTGGCATCGTCATTGCACGATTACGCATCGCGCATCAATAATTTTGTCGAGCGCGAACGTAATTTCACACGGGATGCATCGCATGAATTGCGTACGCCGCTGACGGTGATTCGCGTTGCAGGCGACATGATGTGCGGCGATGAAGGGATGTCGGCATTGTCAAAAAAATCCCTTGTCCGCATCAAGCAAGCCGGGCGTGACATGGAAGCCTTGATCGAAAGTTTTTTGATTCTTGCCCGCGAAGGCGATACCGGTTTGCCGGATGAGGAATTTTCGGTGGCAGAAGTGATTGCCGATGAAATCGACAAGGCGCAATTATTGCTGCGCGACAAACCGGTCGAATTGAAGGTCGAAGTCATCCAGGATTTCGAGCTGTTTGCACCGCCCAGGGTGTTGAGCGTGATGTTCAGCAATTTTTTGCGCAATGCCTGTAATTACACCGATCAAGGTTCCATTCGTGTGCGAATAGAACTTGGAAAAATCAGTGTTATCGACACCGGGGTCGGCATGGCAAAAGAGGATCTGGATCGGGTCTATGACACCTTCTTTCGTGGCAGCAATCACGGCAAGGAAGGCCAGGGTGTTGGCCTCTCGATTGTCCGGCGTTTATCGGATCGCTATCGCTGGCCGGTAAAACTGGAATCGCGTCTGGGGGCAGGTACCAAGGCCAGCATTGAATTTCCCAAGGCCATCGTGAATCACTCTGTATCATGATGCTCCAGGGCTAGCGGCCAACTTGGACTGGGTGGCTTGAAACGTTATGCTTGGAGCCTGAACGGAGCCTGCCATGCACCGAATATTATTTGTCCTAATCCTCATTACGAGTTTTGCCATGACTTCTGTTTCAAGTGCTGCCGATCATTCGCCGCAAAACGCGATGTTGAAAAATAAAAAATTCGCGTTGGTCATTCATGGCGGCGCAGGTGTTTCAAGTCGCGATTCGATTTCCGATGCCGATGCGAAAGCAATGCAGGCCGATCTGGATAAAGCGCTGGACGCCGGTTATGCGGTGCTGAGTAAAGGTGGCAATGCTCTGGATGCAGTCACCGCTTCGATTATGGTTTTGGAGGACTCGCCCTGGTTCAACGCCGGCAAGGGTTCGGTATTTAATGCCGAGGGCGGGCACGAGCTGGATGCTTCGGTAATGGAAGGCCATACACGGCGTGCCGGTGCAGTGGCTGGCGTTACAACGATAAAAAATCCGATCCTTTTGGCACGCAACGTCATGGAGCACTCGCCACATGTGATGTTGGCCGGAGAAGGCGCGGAGAGATTCGCCGATACACGGAAAGATATCGAACGCGTTGATCCGAAATATTTCGATACCGAAAAGCGCTGGCAGCAATTGCAGGATGCCAAGGCGAAAGAGGCTGCAGAATTAACCCATACTCTGCAGGGCACTTATTTCGGTACCGTTGGCGCCGTTGCCCTTGACCAGCAAGGCCATATTGCAGCCGGAACTTCTACAGGCGGCATGACCAATAAAAAATGGAGCCGTGTTGGCGATTCACCGATTATAGGCGCCGGCACTTTTGCAACCGAACACTGTGGTGTTTCAGGAACCGGCTGGGGCGAGTTTTACATCCGTGCCGTTGTGGCGCATGACATTTGTGCGCGGGTGGAATATCGCGGCGATTCGCTTGCTCTGGCTGCCGAAGATGTCATCAATAAAATCGTGCCGGAAATGGGCGGCGACGGTGGCGCAATAGCCCTGGATAAAGACGGCAATATCGCGATGCCATTCAATACCGCCGGCATGTCGCGCGGCTGGATCAATCCAGACGGCAGTCGCGGAACCGCCATATTCAAGGACGAGAACTAAAGCGCGCTACCCATCGTTTTCGACTGAATAGAGCGCTGTTCAAGACACGCATTCGTACGATTTCTAGCCGAATCCTTATCCATACCAATGGGCACCGTGGGTGGCTAAGCCCGTCTTGGGAAATCCTGAAAAGGCTTTAGATAGCCTTTCTAGGGGAATACATGGCCAAGCCACCGGCCTTCTCCCCATTTACACAGCTCCCATACAGGCTCCGGGCTGATGTTAAAGGCGGTCTGTGGCAGAATACGCGACTGATTATGTCTCGTGTACAGCTTTCATCTGGCTCGGGGCAACGGCTTTTAGCCGCCCTGATGGCTTGCAATCGCTAACGACGAAACGGGTGAATAACACAAATGGGAAAACAAGATGGCCGATAGTACCGAAAGCCAAAGTGCACCACGTAACGTTTTTCAAATCATCAAAGCATTCAAATGGTCCATGAAAGGCCTCAAGGCCGCCTGGGATTTCGAGTCTTCGTTTCGTCTGGAAGTTTATCTATTCATCGTATTGGCACCGCTTGGTTTCATGATGGGAAATTCCGGCCTGGAAAAAGCGGTGCTGGTTTCCTGTCTGATCCTGGTGCTGATTGTTGAAGTGCTTAACTCGGCGATTGAAGCGGTAGTGGATCGCTTCGGTGGCGAACACCATGAACTTTCAGGTCGTGCAAAAGATCTGGGTTCGGCATCGGTATTTTTAACTGACGTCATCGTTGTGGTTTGTTGGGCCTGCATTCTCGGCCCGCGTTTTATGGCGTGGATAAATAGCTGAAATGGATTTTTTATTTAGTACCGAAATGTGGGTGGCCCTGTTCACCCTCGCCATGCTGGAAATTGTGCTGGGTGTCGACAATCTGGTCTTCATTTCCATAGCAGTCAGCAAACTGCCGCCGGAACAACGACCCAAAGCGCGAAAAGTCGGACTTGCGCTTGCCTGCATGACGCGCATTTGCCTGTTGCTGTCGCTGGCTTTTCTGGCCGACATGAAAACCGATCTTTTCAGCCTGTTTGGCGAGAATTTTTCGGTTCGCGATTTGGTCCTGATTGCCGGCGGCCTGTTTTTACTGGTGAAAGGCACGATGGAAATCCACGATGCCGTCGAAGGCCGCGGTGAAGATGAAGATATCGATACCAAACCTTCCGCCGTATTCGGATACGTCATCGCACAGATTGCCATTATCGATATCGTGTTCTCGCTGGATTCGGTGATTACTGCCGTCGGCATGGTCAATAACCGCTGGATCATGGTAGGCGCCATCCTGATTGCCGTTGCCGTGATGATTTTTGCGGCCAATCCCATCGGTGATTTCATTGATCGTCATCAAACCGTCAAGATGCTGGCGCTGGCCTTTATCATTCTGGTCGGCGTGGCCTTGATTGCCGAAGGCATCGAGATTCATATCGACAGAAAACTGCTTTATTTCGCGATGGCATTTTCCGCCGGCGTGGAAGCCTTGAATATCTGGTCAAGAAAAAAATCCAGAAGAAATCTGTAGGCGCTGAGTGGGCAAAATCGCGACGCCGGCAAGCCGGCCAACCCCGGTTTTTTGCCGGATACTTGACGCTTGTCAGAAAAAATCAGCGTTCACGGCGGCAAGCAAATTCTGTGACGCCGTAATGAGTTTCAAGCGCTGAATATCATGCTAAATTGAAGCCATGCAAACAGGGCCTGTTATGACGACTGAGACCTCTGCTCATCCTGAAGGCGATGCCTTCCTTTCCGGTGAAACCTGGTTGCGTTTGCGTGACGCATTGCTGGATATTTCGCGTCACCCTTTCGTCAACGACGAAACCAGCCTGCAGAGAATTCTGGCTGCCAGCTCACACGCATTATCCTGTCCGCGTATCGGCTTGTGGCTGTTTGAAGCCGATGATTCGGAATTGCGTTGTGCAGCATTGCTGCAAGACAACGCCATGCAACTTAATTTGCCGATGGTGATAAAACGGGAAGCCGCACCGCGTTATTTCAAAGCCTTGAATAATCTGTTGACTCTGGCTGCGCATGACGCCGCCAATGATCCGCGCACATCCGAATTCAAGGACAATTATCTGGCGGAAAACAATATTGCCGCCATGCTGGATGTGCCGGTGATCGTGTTCGGCAAAATGATTGGCGTTCTGTGTCATGAACATATCGGATCGGTCAGGCACTGGACGGATGAAGAACGGGTGTTTTGTTGTGCCATTGCCGCTTTGGCATCGCAATCGCTGGAGCACCGCCGTCTTCATCAGATGGAACACGAACGCAATCGCGCCCTGTTTTTCGACCATCTTACCGGGGCAGCGAACCGGGGCTTGATGCTTGATCGCTTAAACCAGTTGATGCGTGCCGGCGAAAGCGCTGCATTGTTGGTGATCGATATCGATCGATTCGCCAATGTGCTGCAAGCGATTGGCGAAGAGGATGCCGATGCTGCGCTGGTGACCATTGTCGACAGGTTGGCATCGATCGTCGGGATGGACCGTGTGGGTCGCATGGGGAATGACGAGTTTGCCGTCGTGGTGGTATCGGATACGCCGATGCTTGAGGCAATGAAAGTTACCTCGAAAATCCAGATGGCAATTACACAGCCCATTTTTCTGGGTCAGCGCGAGATTGTATTGACGGCAAGTGTCGGTATTGTTGCCGATACAAGACCATACAACGATGCATCGGAATGTTTGCGCGATGCCACCATTGCACTCAGTGCCGCCATTCAAACCGGGCGGGGCGGGCAGGAAGTATTTACCCCCGGCATGGACGAGTTGGCAAAGCAGCGCATGGCCATCGAGCAGGATATTCGCCGTGGCATGCAGGAAAACGAATTCCTGTTTTTTTATCAACCGATTCTCGATGCAGGCAATCAGGCCTTGTTGGGGGCGGAAGCTTTACTACGCTGGCAACATCCGGAAAAGGGATTGCTGGCACCTGCCGGATTTATCGACGTTGCGGAGGAATCCGGTGCTTTATTGGCCATTCAACCCAAGCTCATTCGAAAAGCATTCGAATCACTGGCGGCGTGGCGGAAATTGCCCGGACATGAAAAATTCCGGCTTAGCTTCAATTTTTCACCCGAACAATTGACCTATCCGGGGTTTGCCTACGATTTACAAATCATGCTCGATGAAGCCGGTCTGGGTTTTGATGCACTTCAAGGTGAAATTACCGAGAACACCTTGCTGCATGACAAGGATAATCTGTTACCCATTCTGCAGAAGTTTTCCGAAAGCGGCCTCGCGCTGGCATTGGACGATTTTGGTACAGGCTATGCCTCGGTGACACATCTGGCGCAATTGCCACTGCAAATGGTCAAACTCGATCGAAGCTATGTGTCGAGCGCCTGTGATGATGCGCGCATGGCCAATATCGTCCAGCATCTGATTGCGCTGGCGCAGTCGCTGAATCTGCGCGTGATAGCAGAAGGTGTCGAAACCCGCGCGCAATATGATTTGCTGCGTGAGCTGGGCTGCGATGAGGTGCAGGGCTTCCTTTTTAGCCGACCTTTATCATTGCTGGATTTTGAAGATCAATATCTCGGGTCTGCATCCTTAAGCCGGGTTTAGCGCTTGGGCTGGGCAGTCAAATCGGGCAGAATAGGGCCTGTCTTCATGAGTAAAGCCCGCAATGTATCTGCATAATATAGATTCGGTTGCCCTGCATCTGCCGTTTTGGCCGCATGGCATTCATTGGTACGGCATCATGTACTTGCTGGGCTTCGCCGCCGCCTATTTTCTGGGCATGCGCCGCATACGCGCCGGCCGGTTGCCAGGTGTAAGCGAGGAAGGTTTCAGCGATCTGCTGTTCTACGCCATGGTAGGTGTCGTGGTTGGCGGTCGTATCGGCTATATCGTGTTTTATAACCTGCCCGAATTCCTGGCGGACCCCTTGATGTTGTTTCGCATCAACGAGGGTGGCATGAGTTTTCATGGCGGCTTGATCGGTGTGATGGTAGCGGTCGGCTGGTGGTCCTGGAAACATAAGCTGCATGTATTCGACACCATCGATTTTGTCGCGCCGCTGGTGCCGCCGGGTCTGGCTTTTGGACGCATCGGCAACTTCATCAATGGCGAGTTGTGGGGGAAGCTTACCCAGTCGGATTGGGGCGTGATTTTTCCACAGAGTTTGCCCGAGACTTATGCACGCATGACACACGCGCAATTACAGGCGGTTTACGAAAGTGGTGCTCTAAACCAGTTCGCACGCCATCCAACACAGTTGTATCAGGCAGCGCTGGAAGGTTCGATATTCGTTATCTTCTGGATTACTGCAAAGCCGCGCGCACGCTATCTCGCTTCGGGCTGGTTTGCATTGCTGTACGGCATTTTCCGCTTCCTGATCGAGTTCGTTCGGGTGCCCGATGCACAGATGGGCTTGTCGGGATCGCAGGCGGGTTATTACGCAGGTGACTGGCTGACGATGGGGCAAATTCTTAGCGTCCCTTTGATTTTGTTGGGACTGGTTTTCCTGTACATGTCCAGAACATCGCCTGTTTTGCAGCCGCAGCCTGCGCCAGCGAATGAAGTAGAGGCAAAACAATAATGCAGGCTTATCTTGATGTGCTTGCACATGTCATGAAAAACGGTGCAGAAAAATCCGATCGCACCGGCACCGGAACACGCTCGGTATTCGGCGCCCAGATGCGTTTTGATTTGAATGCCGGCTTTCCTCTGGTAACAACAAAAAAACTGCATCTGCGTTCGATTATTCACGAGCTGCTCTGGTTTTTGAAAGGCGAGACCAATATCGCCTATCTGAAAGAAAATAAAGTCAGTATCTGGGACGAATGGGCCGATGCAAACGGCGATCTCGGGCCGGTTTACGGCAAGCAATGGCGCTCGTGGCAATGCCCCGATGGCAGCACGATTGATCAAATCCAGTGGCTGGTGGATGAAATAAAACGCAATCCCGATTCACGCCGGCTAATCGTCAATGCCTGGAATGTGGCCGATTTGCCAAAGATGGCATTGATGCCATGCCATGCCATTTTTCAGTTTTACGTGGCGGATGGAAAATTAAGCTGCCAGTTGTATCAGCGTTCGGCTGATTTGTTTCTGGGCGTGCCGTTCAATATCGCCAGTTATGCCTTGTTGACGCACATGATTGCGCAAGTCTGTGATTTGGGCGTCGGTGATTTTGTGCATACCCTGGGTGATGCACATATTTACTCGAATCATTTTGATCAGGTGAACGAACAGCTGTCGCGTACGCCGCGACCATTGCCGTCTCTGCATTTGAATCCATCCATCAAGGATTTATTTGCATTTGCCATCGATGATATTCGCATCGATCACTACGACCCGCTGCCTGCGATTAAAGCGCCGGTGGCAGTTTAACCATCATGCAAAAAATTTCGCTGGTCGCTGCATTGGATAATGAATTTGCGATTGGTCGAGGTAATGCCCTGCCCTGGCATCTGCCGGCCGATTTGCAGCGCTTCAAGGCACTGACTTTGAACAAGCCGATCCTGATGGGGCGAAAAACAGCCGAATCACTCGGGCGTGCGTTGCCCAAACGCCGGAATATTGTTTTGTCGCGTGCCGGCAGCGTGCCATTTGCGGGCATGGAAGCGGCCAGTTCGCTGGAAGATGTCATTGCCTTGTGCTGCGATGAAGCCGAGATTTGCGTTATTGGCGGGGGCGAGATTTATCGTTTGGCGCTGCCGATTGCAACGCATCTTTATCTTACGCATGTCGAAACCGTCGTTGATGATGCCGATGCGTTTTTTCCGCGTTTTGATTCGGCGCAATGGCAAATTATCCGGCGCGAAAAACATGTGACGGATGAAAAAAATGCATTCGCTTTCGAGTTTGTCGATTACAAAAAATAGCCCCAGCAGGAGCGACGGAAGTCCCGACCGTCTTCTCTGAAAATCAAACACGGTATTGTGTTCAAAGGATCGCTAACGCAATAGCCGCTGCTGCTCGCGGCTTCCGTCGCTGCTACGGTTTGATTTCGATCTTGCTAACGTCGCGGCCTTTAACCTGATGCAGCCGCAATTCCGGCCCCAATTCGAGCGCAGTCAAACTGCCGCCCCAGACTGCGCCAGTATCAATGCCGTAAACACCCAGGCCCATGAACAAGCCCAGGGTTGACCAGTGCCCGAAGATCAGCGGCAATTCGCGTGCAGCATGTCCCGGTACTTCAAACCATGGATAGCTGCCGGGTTTCTGGGTGCCCGGACGGCCTTTGTCTTCAAATACAATCCGGCCCGATGGCGTGCAGTAACGCAAACGCGTGAACACATTGATGATGGCGCGATCGCGATCAGGCCCGGCCAGTTTTGGCGACCAGACCGGCTTGTCGCCGTACATATTCTTGAAAATTTTACGGTAACCATCGCTGTGCAGACGTGATTCGACTTCATGTGCCCTGGCCTCGGCAATTTTCAGTGTCCACTTGGGCGCAATGCCTGCATGGACCATGGCAAAGCCCAAGGTGCGATCGACATGCAAAAGTTTTTGCATGCGTAGCCAGTCAATCAATACGTCTTTGTCATCGGCAAACAGCACGCGTTGCAAATCGGGATTTACTTTGCGTTGGTCCTCTTCGCGACGCTGTGCAATCGAAAGCAGCGATAAGTCGTGATTGCCCAGAACAATGGTGCTGTGGATTTTCAGCGAATGAATCAGCCGAAGCGTTTCAAGTGATTGACCACCGCGATTGACCAGATCTCCGCAAAACCAGAGCCGGTCTTTTACCGGATCGAATTTGATACGTTCAAGCAAACGCGCCAGCGCATCGTAACAACCCTGAACATCGCCAATGGCGTAGGTTGCCATTAATGCAACGTCCTTGGCACGCTCAGCGTAAAAGGCGCGATGGCGGCATCGAACTGCAGGCCATCGTCGCCTTGCATCTGATAGCTGCCCTGCATGGTGCCCAGTGCTGTCTCCAGCACGGCGCCGGAGGTGTATTCGAAAAATTCGCCAGGACGCAGATGGGGTTGTTCACCGACAACGCCTTCGCCATGCACTTCCTGCACTTTGCCGGCTTCATCGGTAATCACCCAGTGACGGCTGATTAACTGGGCGGGTACTTCGCCCTGGTTCTCGATTTTTATCGTGTAGGCAAAAACATAGCGGTCACGGTCGGGCTCCGATTGTTCATCGAGAAAGCGGGTTTTTACAGTGATTGCAATTTGGTGTTTGGCGGCCATGAACGTAGTTTACGTGGTCGGGGCTGCTTTTAAAGCCAAATAGTTGGCTAATTTAATAAAATCGCTTACCGGCAACTGTTCGGCACGCGCGTCGGGGCGCAGCCCGACGGCTTCAATATCTTCACTCGAGCATAGTGCCTGCATGGCATTGCGAATGGTTTTACGGCGCTGGCCGAAGGCATCGCGGACCAGATTTTCAAACAAGGCTGCATCCTTGATGAGAATTTTATCGGCAGCCAGCGGTACCAGGCGTACGACTGCCGAATCTACTTTCGGTGGTGGACGAAATGCATGTGGTGGCACCATGAACAGCGGGGTGACTTCGCAACGTGCTTGCAGCATGACGGTCAGCCGGCCGTAGACTTTACTGCCGGGCTCGGCAGCCATGCGGTCAATGACTTCTTTTTGCAGCATGAAGTGCATGTCGCGAACTGCCGGAGCATGTTCCAGTACGTGAAACAAAATCGGCGTGGATATGTTGTAAGGCAAGTTGCCGACCAATCGAATGGCGGGACGGTCGGCTGCCAGTTTGGTGAAATCCACTTTCAATACATCTTTGTGAATAATCGTGAGATCGCCGATACCTTCGGCCGATTCCATGAGTGGCGTTATGAGATCGCGGTCAAACTCTATGACCGTCAGGGAACCACGTTTTTTCAGCAATGGAAACGTAATGGCGCCCTGGCCAGGTCCGATCTCCACGACAAAGTCATCGGCTGCAGGTTTTACGGCGAGCACGATTTTATCGATGATGTCCTGATCGACAAGAAAATGTTGTCCGAGACTTTTTTTCGGCGGATCTTTAAACGCTTTCATGCCGCATTCCGTGTGCTTGCCAGTTGCGTGCATTGTGTCACGGCTGCCTGCAGGCTGGACGCATCGGCGATTCCTTTGCCGGCTATTTCAAGTGCGGTGCCATGATCGACTGCAACGCGCGGATAGGGCAGGCCGAGAGTGATATTGACGGCATGTTCGAAGCCGGCATGTTTCAGCACCGGCAAGCCCTGGTCGTGATACATCGCCAGCACCGCATCAAAGCCGGCAAGTTTTTGCGGAAGAAAAGCGGTGTCTGCAGACAATGGGCCCATCAAGTGCATGCCCTGTTCGCGAAGTTGTTGCAGGCAAGGCTCGATAACCTCGATTTCCTCGCGCCCTAAAATACCGGCTTCACCGGCATGTGGATTCAGGCCCAGGACGGCAATGCGCGGGTTTGTAATCGCAAACTGCGTTCGCAATCCATGGTGCAGGATGCCCAGGGTTTTTTTCAAAGTAGCGATCGTGATGGCATCGGGAACATCGCGCAAAGCCAGATGGGTTGTTGCCAGTGCAACCCGCATTTGCGGATTGGCCAACATCATGACGACATCGCAATGGGCATGTTCGGCCAATAATTCGGTGGTGCCGGTGTAGGCGATGCCTCCGGCGTTGATCGCGGCCTTGTTCACCGGGCCCGTGACCATGCCGTGGAATTCGCCATCCAGGCAGCCTTGTGCGGCTCTCAATAAACCGGCAATGACAAATTCTGCATTTTCGGGATTGGCATCGCCAAAAACCGTCGGTTTTTTCTGCCGCATTGGCAAAATGGCAAGTTCGCCGGCATCCGCCTTTTGGTCGGCTGATAATAATCTCAGCGGAAGCTTTAATGCTTCCGCTGCTTGATAAAGGGTATCGGGGTCGGCAATGGTAATCAGATTTGCCGTATGCCGCGTTTGTGCGAGACGAACGCAGCATTCAGGGCCAATTCCGGCCGGTTCGCCTGCAATAAGCGCCAGGCGTGTATTCATCACATCAACTACCGCCGAGGCGTGACTCGACGTAGGCATCATTGCGCAGTTGGCGTACGAAGCGCTCGTACTCATCTTCCGATTTGCGTTGTGCAATCATTTGGCGGGCTTGATTGCGACGGTTTTCATCGGTCATGTCCTGATTGCGCGTGCCCAGACGCTTGATGAAATGCCAGCCTGCATCGCTGAGGAATACTTCGGAAACTTCGCCGTCTTTCAAACCCTGCAATTTATCTGCGATGCCCTGGCCCCATTGGTTGACTTCAAACCAACCCATGTCGCCACCTTTGCTGGCATTCATTTCTTCGGCAGAGTTTTCACGCGCAAGTTTGGCGAAATCTTCACCGGCCACAACGCGGGCACGCAGGTCTTCGGCTTTTTGACGGGCCGCTTCGCTGTTGTCGCCGGGTTTCACGGCAATCATCATGCCGAGGGAATGGTATTGGGTCGAAACCTGTTTTTCCTGATTGCGTGTTTCAATCAGTTGAATAAGCTGGTAACCACTTGGTCCGCGAACCGGATTGGTAACGTCGCCGGGTTTCATTCCGCGAATCATGTTCACGAATGCCGGTGGAATGTTGTCCATGGTACGCCAGCCGATTTCGCCGCCATCCAGGGCGTTTTGCGAATCGGAATAACGAATGGCTGCCGATTTGAAATCCATCTCGCCTTTGTCCAGCAAAGCCTTGATGCGCATGATTTTTTCCTGCGCCTTGGCCAACTGCTCCGGCGTGGCGCCGTCGGGAAGGGCAACCAGAATATTGGCCAGGTGGATCTCGGGGCCGCCGATTTCGCGGACTGACAACAGCTGGTCAATTTCGGTTTCCGAAACCTGTACACGGCTTTGCACATAGCTTTGGCGCATGCGCTGGACAATGATTTCATCTTTCAGGTTTTTACGGAACTCCTCGTAGTTCATGCCTTCGTTGGCAATTTGCGAACGAAGCTGGTCAACCGTAATCTTGTTTTGGTTGGCAATGTTCTGCACGGCCTGATTGAGATCATTGTCCGAGATACGGATGCCGCTGCTGTTGGCGCGTTCGATTTGCAAACGCAGCAAGATCAGGCGCTCGAGAACTTGTTTGCGGAGCACGTCATCAGGTGGCAACTGGCCTGGCTGCTTTGCATACTGCACTTTGATGTTATTCAAGGCGCGGTCTACTTCGCTGTTTAAAATAACGTCTTCGTCCACGATGGCGGCGATGCCATCGACATTGGCAACGGCTTGTTCCTGGGCCAGGATGGCATTGCTCGTTAAGCCCAATGAGAGGGCCAATAACAAACCGGAAAAACTCTGTTTCATGTGTTTCAAACTCCGTCAGCGTTGTATCGGCAGGGTGCTCCGCTACAAACGGTTAATTCATGATTGATTTTATTGGGAATAACCTAGAATAGCATTATCCAGTAGGGCTTCCGTATCGCGACCGAAGCTACCCAAGCCGTTCAGTTCGAGTTCGACATAGAGGCCAAAGTTCGATTGATCGGCAAAACTGCGAACGTATTGGCGGCCAAGTACGCGCAAAGCGACGCAGCAACTCTTCCATTCCACGCCCAGCAGGCTTTCCAGGCTGCTGCCGTCCTTGATCGAGTAATTCCAGCGACCAATCAGATTCCAGTCTTTCCTGACCGGAATGCGGAAGCTGATATCGCTTTGTTCGAGCGAATTGCGGCGGTAGCGGTAGGCGGCATTGAAAAGACCGCCATTGGCCCAGCGCACCTGGGTGCGCGCACCGGTCAGCAGGTTTTGCCGGCTATCGGGATCCCATTGTTCACTGACACCGAGATTCCAGTTGTCGGATAAAGTCCAATCCAGTTGTGCAACCCAGGCCGAACCGCTGCTCGACAATGGCGGCGTACCCAGGTTGACCTGCGGTGTATCGAAATAAGTGATGCGTCCAAGGCTGGCACTCAAGCGTTCGCGGCCGGTATCTTGTTCATAAAAACGCGTAGTGAAGGCAATCGTGGCCTGATTGGCATCGCTTTGACGGTCGGCACCACCAAAGCTATTGGTGCGAAACAAGGCTGGCCAATCAAAGGTCAGATCGCGGGTATCGAAAATCGGGAAATTATCCTGATTCCGGTAGGGCACATACAAATAGTAAAAACGTGGCTCGAAGGTTTGCAGGTAGTTTTTCGAGCCCCAATCCATATCGCGCTCAAACACCATGCCGGCATCCAGGCTGACAATCGGCAGACTGCGTTGCGGGGAAGTATCGGTCGCCCCCAAGGGCAGAAGTGAGGTGTCGACGTCGCTATATTGCGTAAACCGCCAGGCCAGCTCCGGTGTCACATACCAGGAGGCGCCGGAAAACGGCATTCTCAGATATGGCTGCAAATCGACACGGGTACCGCCCACGTTATTGCCGAACAGGCTGTCTTTCTCGTAACGGACCAACTCTGAATTGATGCCGAATTCAAACGTTGAATTCGCCGGGCTGTTCCAGCTGGCCTGGATTCGCGGCAGCCTGTGGAATGGTGAATTACTGTCGTTAAAGATCGGGTTGGGGCTGGCAATTTGCCAATATTGCAGGCTTGCGCTGGCCGACCAATTGGAACCACGTCCGTAAACACCGAGATCACTTCCTAAAAACGAAATGGAGGTGGCGTTCAGGGACTGGCCGAAATCGGAGTAATAACTGCGATCACTGACATGGTTCAAATCCGCCAAGGCATACCAATGCGGGTTGATTGCGGTGAAGTGATCGAATTGAATAAGGCCGCGATCGCGATTGGTGATGTCGTCGTTTGGCAGCCAGGTCGCTTCGAGCGAGCCATGCGAGCGTTCCGTCAGATAACGGAATTCCGTGCCCAGCATCAAGCCGCGATCCGATAACCAGCGTGGCGTAATCGTAGCGTCGTAGTTGGGTGCGATATTCCAGTAAATAGGTAGCTGTAAATCAAAACCGTTGCGTTGGTCGTTGCCAATGGAGGGCGATAAAATGCCGCTGCGGCGACGGTCATCGGTCGGGAAACTGATATACGGCAGCCAGAGTATCGGCACGCCCCCGAGGCGCAGCGTTGCATTGGTAGCGCTACCGCGAGCCGCCTTTTGATCGACACTGATGTGATTGGCTGAAAATTCCCATTGGCGTTGGCCGGGCGGGCAGGTCGAATAGGTGGCGCTATCGAGCTCGCCAGTCTCGGCGTGCATGATGGCTTCCTGTGCCGTACCGTTGCCCAGGTTGTCGCTAAACTGATATTGCACACCCTGCAAACTCATGATGTCTTTTTTCTGGTCGCCGCTGGCTTGCGTGGCGGTCAGGCGGACGCTGCGATCTTGATAGCGGACAGGGCCTTCGGTAACAAATTGTTCGTTGTCATGCGTGTAGGTCAGCTTGTCGGTATTCATCCATTGATCCGAACGCTGCAGCACCACATTGCCTTCAAACACGGTCACTTTCTCTTTTTCGAGATTCATGGTGTCGGCTTGAATGTCTGTCGCGGTTTGTTCACGGTCTTCTGTGGAAACCGGGCTTGTGTTGAATACCGGCAGCGTTTGGGGGCTGACGCAGTAATTCCAGTTTTGTGCGGCTTCCTGGGCAACCACGGCCTGGGAAATGGCAAAACATAGCGGTAATAAGCGCAGAGCAGGACGGGACACAGGCAAATCCTGAAAACCAAGATGGGGTGTATTCTAGCCGTTATTCCCGAAACCCCATAGGAGCCAATGATGAGTCAAAAAATCGAGAAAACCGATGCCCAATGGAAGGCCGAACTGACACCTGAGCAATACGCCATTTGCCGCTGCTCCGAGACCGAGCGTGCCTTTACGGGTAAATACTGGGATCACCACGCAGATGGCACCTATGTCTGCGCCGCCTGCAAAGCCAAATTATTCAGTTCCGAGAACAAATACGACTCCGGAAGCGGTTGGCCAAGCTATTACAAGCCGGTCGATAAATCCGCGGTTTCCGAAGGGCTGGACGCCAGCCACGGCATGCAACGAATCGAAGTGAAATGCGCGCATTGCGATTCACATCTTGGCCATATCTTCCCCGATGGTCCCGCGCCAACCGGCATGCGTTATTGCATCAATTCGGCAGCACTGGATTTTGAGCCTGACAGCGAATGATTTTTTAGTAGGGGGCCGGATTTCCCTGAAGGGGTCGAAGAAATGATTTACACGGCATTTCTTGTTCTTTTTTATGCCTTGGCACGACTGTTTATTTTTTACATCTACGGTTTGTCGGAACAAAAAGGGAAAGCGAATTTTCTCGATTGGGTCGGGTTCTGGACTGCCATTTTTTCGGCAGTCCTGCCATTGCTGTTTTTAAAGTATGCGACTGTCCGGCCAGGCATTGCCTATGTGCTGGTTGCATGTATCGGTTTTTTCTATTTTTCGATGTTCATGAAACACAGGATATATACCCGATAAGACAACGACGGCTTTACGCCATCAGCCCGCGCAAATGTGCGACGCTGCATTCACGCAATGCCGTCAGGCTGTAGCCGCCTTCCAGCATCGAGATAATCCGGCCTTCGGAAAATTGTTTTGCAATGGCGGCCAATTGCTGGCCGAGCCAGAAATAATCATCTGCCTGCAGATTCAAATCGGCCAACGGGTCCAGCCGGTGTGCATCGAAACCGGCGGATATCAGAATTATTTCCGGCCGGTATTCAACTAATTCAGGCAGCAGTTTTTGCTGCCACACCGCACGAAAATCTTCGCTGCCACTGCCCGGCATCAGTAGCGCGTTGCTTAATTGGCCGACGCGGTTTTCATCCGGTGAGCCGGTGTTCGGGTAAATGCCGGCTTCGTGCGTGCTGAGATAAAAAACGCGTGCATCATCCTTGAAAATATCTTCCGTGCCATTGCCGTGATGGACGTCAAAATCAACGATCGCAATTTTTTTTAATGAATACTCGTCCATCAAGTGCAATGCACAAACGGCGATATTATTGAACAGGCAAAAGCCCATTGCCGTGTTGCGCGTGGCGTGATGCCCGGGCGGCCTGACGGCGCAGAATGCCTTTTTGATATCGCCTTTCATGACCGCATTCGCCGCTGCGATACCGGCCCCTGCCGCGTGTAAGGCCGCCGACTTTGAAGCAGGCGACATGACGGTGTCTGCATCAATATGAAAACTTTCGTGTATTTCGGTATCGAGGATCTTCTCGATCAACGCTTTGCTATGCGCCCGTTGCAGTTGAAATTTTTCAGCTTGCGATGCATGTTGCCATTCCAGCATGGGCAGCGCGGCATGAATGGCTTGAATGACCGAATGTAGACGGGCCGGACATTCCGGATGGCCGGTGCCGGGGTCGTGTTCGAGACAGGCGGGGTGCGTATAAATACGCACGGTCAGCCCTTGCGGCGCTGATGATTCCAGAGCACTTCGCCGTGGCCACTGGCGCGCGCAAGCACGCGCGCTATCACAAACAATAAATCCGACAAGCGATTGAGATAACGAATGGCCTCGGGGCGAACTGCATCGTGATGCGATAGCGTTACGGTTTCACGTTCGGCACGACGCGCAATGGTACGCGCAAGATGGCAATGTGCTGCAGCGATGCCGCCACCGGGAAGAATGAAATCTTTTAACGGAGGTAAATCGGCATTGAATTTGTCGAGCGTATTTTCCAGATGCGTAATGTCGTCATCGAAAATCGCCGAATGACCGGGAATGCAAAGCTCGCCACCCAGATCAAACATATGGTGTTGCACCGATACCAGAATTTCGCGGACATCATCGGGAATTTCGCAGGCCAATATCAGGCCAATCGCACTGTTGGCCTCGTCGACCGTGCCGTATGCGGTTACGCGGGCAGAATCTTTCGAGACACGGCTGCCATCGCCAAGACCGGTTGAGCCATCGTCACCGGTTTTCGTGTAGATCTTCGAAAGACGATTGCCCATCGGGTATTTAGACCGTTTGTGATTTCAGTGCTGGCAGGTTCGAGCGCAACAGGGCAAAGCCGCCGAATAAAACCACGCTGTAGGCGGCGACGCCAGCCAACTGCCAATGGAAGAAAGGAATGCCGGCGATGTAGCAAGCCAGTAAACCGTTTGCCGTCATCGGATACATGGTTCCGCCAAGCCAGACGGCAAAATTGGTAATCAGGAAAAACAGGGTTGCGCTGATCAGGCCGAGACTGGCCACCCGCAACACGGAAACTCTGCCGCGCAATGCAAAACCCAGGATCGAAATCAGGGCGATGGTCGCGTAGATAACCGGCATGCCGTCGTGGAAACCCAGAAAGAAATCTGCCAGCAACATCGCCAGTAAGGGGACTGCAATGCTCAGTGCACGGTTTGCATAGTAAGCGCCACCAAACAATGCCATCGCCTCAATCGGAGTGAAGTTGAATGGATGCGGCAATATGCGGCTGAGTGCCGCCAGTACGATCAGCACAGTCAGTGCGATGGGGCCGGGAGCAATGGAAGAGTTTTGATTCGTTGACATGGGGAAATCCGTAGCGGGGTGCCTTCAAGAAGAATAGGATACCCCAAGCGGCCGAGCTCTGGCTAAAGATTGATGTGACGACATGCATGATATTTTGATTTTAGGCGGCGGATTGGTAGGAAACAGCCTCGCCTGCGCCCTTGAAAACAGCGGCCTGAGTGTTGGGTTGGTGGAAGCCAGCATTCCCAGCGCAGGTGCGCCCGGATTCAACGAGCGCAAGTTGGCCTTGTCTGCTGCCAGCCTGACTGCGCTGGAACATCTTGGCGTGGTGCAAAAATTCGCCGCCGGTTTCAGCCCGATTCGCAGAATCCATATCAGCCGTGCCGGTGATTTTGGCAGTGTCGATATTCAGGCAAAACAATATCAGCGCGATTATTTCGGCGGCGTTGTGTTGGCCCGCGATTTGGGTGCCGCTTTGGAAGCCCGCGTAGCCGAATTGAAAAACCTGACGCTGTATCGGCCGGCAAAAGTATTGCAGGTGCTGCCCGATAGCGCATCGCCGACGGTATTGATTGAAATTGACGGCAAGCAACAAAACCTTGCGGCTCGTATCGTGATCGGTGCCGATGGCACCAATTCCGTGGTTCGCTCGGCCCTGAATATTGCCAGCGAGGATTTCGATTACCGGCAACATTTGTTTGTCTGCAGCCTGCAAACCGATCCTGGTTCGGATGGCACGGCGTACGAGCGGTTTTCATCCCAGGGGCCGGTCGCATTATTGCCAATGCCAGGCGGCCAATACGGTGCCTTGTGCGGAGTCGAAAATGATCAGGTAAAAAATATCGAAAGTTTGAGTGATGTCGATTTCATCGATTATTTCCAGCAGCGTTTTGGCTGGCGTGCCGGTCGCGTCCGGCGCGTGGGGTCGCGTACACATTATCCGCTCAAGAAAGTCATCGCCAAAGATATTGTCGGCCCCGGTTGCATATTGATGGGCAATGCTGCGCAGACACTGCACCCGATTGGCGCGCAGGGTTTCAATCTTGGTCTGCGTGACGCGCTCAGTTTTGCCGAATGTCTGCCGCAACATGATTTGCAAAGTGACGCTTTATTTGCGGGTTACCGGGAAAGCCGTCGTGAAGATCGCGAACAAACCATTGCCTTCAGCGACGGTTTGGCGCGATTTACTTCACAGGAAAATGCGTTGTCGAAAATATTGCGTTCGTTTGGTTTTATCGGGCTTGCCGTCAATCAGGATTTACGTGCGCCGATTGTCAATGGCGCCATGGGTTTTCGTGGACGGGTTCCGCGGTTGGCAAGGAAGTCGTCATGAAGTCATTTGATATTGCCGTGATTGGTGCGGGAATAGTGGGAGCTTGTGCTGCCTTGTCGCTCGCACGCGCCGGTTACCGCGTTGCCCTGGTGGAAGCGCACGAGCCGAGACCATGGACGGAAGAAACGCCGGATTTGCGTGTCGTTGCGCTGGCACCCGATAACCAGAAATTACTGGAAGCTTGCGGCGTCTGGAAAAAAATTGCCGGGCGCCGCATCCAGCCATACTCCGATATGCGGGTGTGGGATGCCGCGGCGGGGAATGAATTGCACTTGTCGGCAGCGCAGCAAGCGCAGGAACAACTGGGTGTGATAGTCGAAAACAATAATATTGCCGATGCTTTATGGCAGGCGATAAAACAGGAAAACCGGATTGCCTGCTTTTGTCCCGATAAACTGCAGAGCATCGAACAGGAAAACAACGTCGTCGTGCATTTGGAAAGTGGCCTCAGCATCAAGGCCGGCCTGGTTTTCGGGGCCGACGGCGCCAGCTCGAAAGTCGGCGAGTTGATTGGCTTGAAGTCGGATAAAAAAGATTATGGACAACGCGGCGTGGTGGCATATGTCAAAACCGAAAATTCGCACCAAAACACGGCATGGCAACGATTCCTTCCGACTGGCCCCCTGGCTTTTTTACCGTGCAAAGATGGCCGATGCTCGATAGTCTGGACTTTACCCTATGATGAAGCCGAACGCCTTTTGCACTGCGATGAGAATACTTTCTGCCGCGAGCTTACTCGAGCGTTCGATGCACGTCTTGGCAATGTAATGGAAGTATCTTCGCGTGCAGCTTTCCCGTTGAAAAGATCCTTGTCTAAGGAAATGCTGGTTGGCCGCGTTGCACTCATTGGCGATGCAGCGCACACGGTGCATCCCTTGGCCGGGCAGGGCGTGAATCTTGGTTTGCGGGATGTTGCATCACTGGTGAATTTGCTTGGCGAAGCGAAACCATCGCAGGAAAATTCAAGGCAGAAAACCGGGGCCCTGGTTTCGCAATACAAACTCGAGCGCTGGGCCAGGCAGCGTCTCAGCGAAAATGCCGTTGCCGCTTACTCGTTCGAGGCAATCAACCGCGTGTTCTCCAATGATAATGTGTTACCAACGCTGCTGCGCGGCCATGTGTTCGGGATTGCCAATTTCTTTCCACCGTTGCGCACCTTTTTGCTGAAACAAGCCTCTTCTTCCTGAGCAAGTTCCTCTATCGCAAGAGAATCCCGATGCGTGAAATACATGCCAGTCTCGTGATACTTGATATCAGCGGCTATACCCGTTTCATCACGCACCGTGAAATCAGTCTGGCGCACGCCGAGCAGATCATCACGCAATTGGTCGAGGCGGTGATTGATTGCACCGAGCATCCCTTGCAAGTGAACAAGCTCGAAGGTGATGCGGCCCTGCTGTATTCGGAAACACCCAGGGACAAACCTCGGGCATTTTCAGGCGTACTGGCACAACTTGGCAGTTTGTTCGACGCCTTTGATCGCGAGCGGGCAAGTATCGGGCAACAGCGAAGCCATTGTCCTTGCGATGCGTGCACGTCCATCATCAATCTTGATTTGAAGGCTTTCGTGCATGCGGGGGATATTTTGATCAAGCAAGTCCGGCAGTTCGAGGAGTTGGCGGGCGAGCCGGTTATCTTCGCCCACCGCCTGATGAAAAACAGCGTGGATAAAAAGCGTTATGTGCTGGTGTCCGAAACGTTCACCGGCTTGCTTGATACAGCAATAAGTGGCGGCATGAAGCACCTCGAAAGCATTGATGGTTTTGGTGATTGCCAGTTGACCGTGCTTGACCCGGCAACGCTTCCTCGCCTGCCCGAAAAAACCGGTGTTGTCCTGAAACCCGTAATGGAACCCGAACGCCGAGAACACTGGAATCATTTTCCTTATGGCAAAAAGCCGGGACTCCTCGCCTTTTCCCTGGGCGTTCTAAAGATGAAACTTGGTATGGGAAAGCCTGCCAAAAAATGATGGTCATTGAGGCTTCGCTGCACAGGATATTTTTTCTTGTCAATAAATTGAATGAAAATATTCAAGCCGGAATAGGCCCATTTGTCGTAATCTACTTGCAATGCAGACTGGGTGCTCGGTAATGACGGGAATAATCAGGCAAGTTTTGTCGCTCATGTCAGTCGCATTTCTTGCCGCTGCTGAAACGGCCAATTGCCAGCCTTATGCTTATATTCCCAGCCATTTTTCAAATAATGTGTCGGTGATAGACACAGCGAGCAATACGGTCGTCGCTACAATAGGCGTGGGTTCCCGTCCGACGGCAGCGGCTGTAACCAATGATGGCAGCAAGGTGTATATAGCCAATTTTGGCGGTGCCAGCGTGACAGTAATTGATGCATTTACCAACGTGGTAACGGCAACAATTCCTGTCGGTGCAAGTCCGGAAGTTCTGGCAGTGAATTGGGCTGGAACGCGGGTTTACGTCACCAACAGATTTTCCAACACCATTTCCGTGATTGATACGGCCACTGATATGGTGATATCAACAATACCTGTCGCCGATGAACCGGTGGCAATCGCCATTAATTCCGCCGGCACTTATGCCTACGTTTCTTTTGCGGGAGCATCATCACCTCCCATTGCAGTCATTGATATCAATACCAATAGTGTCGTGGCTACGGTGCCCGTTGGTGACGGGCCCTTCGGATTAGCCATCAATCCAAGCGGGACCAGGGTTTATGTTGCTAATTTAAGGGCCAATACAGTCAGTGTTATCGACACATCCAGCAACACGGTGATCGCCACAGTGCCGGTAGGAACTACGCCTTACAGCGCCGCAGTGAATCGTGACGGCAGCCGCATTTATGTCACCAACAGGAATAGCAATGACGTTTCTGTTATTGATGGCGCGACCAATACAGTCGTTGCCACGGTAAATGTCGTTACTACCCCTTGGGGTGTTGCTGTAAATCCTTTAAATAACTCGGTCTACGTCAGCAATACGGACGCCAATGCCGTGTCGGTGATTGATGGCGTTACCAATACTGTAATTACGACTATTCCAGTCGGGTTTTTGCCGATTGCTTTTGGCGTATTTATTCAGCAACAAGTGGCGAGTGCCAACCTTTCCATTCGTACCCGTGGCCCGCAGAGCGTAAATGTGAAGGCTGCGACTCGCATCTATATTGCGGTGGATAATTTCGGACCCGAAACTGCGCCGAATGCTGTAGTTGCAATCAACACCAATGGTCCGGCAGGCGCTTTCAAAATGACTGCAGCGGAAGGCTGGATTTGTGCGTTAAATCAAACCAATCCAACCGCTGGCTTCTTGTGCGCCGCTCAACATGGTCTGCCCGTCGGTAGTCATTTCGAATTCATACTGGCTTTCACTGCACCAACTACGATGGCTTCCCGCACGTTAAATGTAGCCGTTGGTATTTCCTCTTCCGGAATAGACAGTGACTCGGGCAACAATAGCTTTAATCATTCGGTTTTTGTCAATCAGGTTCGCGGGATACAGCCGCCAAAAAACCCTGAAAAAAAGCAGGCGCTTAATGGTGATCTTCGCAAGTAAAAAACGACCACTTCATTTTTACATGAATGACTTGGCTGTACTGCAGTAAACACCGTGCATTCTGCATGCAAGATCCCACTGCATTGCAAAACACCAATTCCAGCATCAACGATGCGAGCAGGCTGCATTGCAGTGGTGACAAGCTTTGACAATCGCAATGTCTTGCGCGTGTTAAAAGTTTCATCCATGCGTGCTTCATTTCAGGCGCATACACAATTTGTCATGAAGCGATTGCACCGTGGAATGGCCTTCTTTGCGCCTGTCAATCAAAGGGAATCTCCATGTCTCGTTTTTTCAATCATGCTGCGCTCGCTTCAATAATCCTGTTGTCCGCCATTGCGCACCCTGCGCAAGCCCGTCGTTCGTTTGCATACATCGGAAATTACAGTTCGGAAGATGTTTCCGTTATCGACACCACCAGTAATACGGTCGTGTCCGCCATATCGAGCCCGTCCGGGCCTCTGGCCGCAGTCGGCTTGCCGGCAGGCAATCGTGTCTACATCGCCAATTTCAATTCAAGCACCGTCTCGGTTGTCGATACTGCCGACAACACGGTCATCACCACGATAGCGGTCGGCGCAAATCCGGAATACATAGCCGTCAATGCAGCCGGCACAAAAGTTTATGTGACCAACCGCTACAGCGACAATGCTTCGGTTATCGATACCGCAACCAATGCCGTCGTCGCCACTATTGCTTTGAATTCCCAGCCGGTGGGCATCGTGCTCAATCCTGCCGGCACCTTTGCTTATGTCGCACATAACTCGGCTGGTCGCCTGGTATCGGTCGTCAATACTGCAACCAACACCGTCGTGGCCAATATTCCGATGGGTGGCGGTTCATTTTATCCCTTCGGTCTGGATATCAATCCGGCAGGCACACGCTTGTATGTGACCAACGATGCCTCGATCCGTGTGATTGATACCGCCACCAACGCGATCATCGCCACCGTTCCGGTTGGTATTGCACCGCGCGGTGTTGCCGTGAGTCCAGACGGAACCCGGGTTTACGTGACCAGTGGTACGGGCAATACGGTTGCCGTGATCAATGCATTGACCAATACCGTGGTGACCAATGTGCCAGTCGGTGCGAGCCCGTGGGGTATCGCAACGGATCCGGCGAGTGGCAATGTGTATGTCGCCAATTCCAACGGTAATACCATGTCGGTGATTGATGCCGGCAGCAATACCGTTACGGCCACAATCAATGTAGGGTCGTTCCCGATCGCCTTCGGCAAGTTCGTGGTGTCCGTGCCGGAGTCCAATCTGGCCATCCGCACCCGCGGCCCGACCAGCGTTGTAGTAAAAAATGTTGCACGGGTGAATATCGTGGTCGACAACTATGGCCCCGAATCAGCGTCGAATGCTGTCGTTGCGATCACCACGAATGGTCCGGCAAGTGCCTTTAAATTGACTGCCGCGGCGGGTTGGACATGCGCTCTGGATGCCGCAAATCCTGCTGCTGCAAAATTCCTGTGCGCAGCCGGCAGCGATCTGGCTGTTGGCGGCCGCCCTGAATTCGTGCTGGCTTTCACTGCACCGGCTTCAATGGCTTCCAGCACGTTGAGCATCGGCGTTGGAATTTCATCTGACGGGTTTGATGGCAAAGTGGACAACAACAGCGCCACTCAAAATATTGACGTCACTGCACTGCGCTCGGTTCAACCGCCGCAGGCACCTGCTCTAAGTAAATATTGATTCATCAGTCTTGAACACAAATGCGGCGGGCGAAAGCCCGTCGTATTTTTTTTGTGTCGAAAATCGCGGTTTTGTTGCCGGAAAGAATTTCGCTCGTATTGCCGCTTCCACAAAATAGCGGTAATTTTAGTCAATATTTGTGCCGTTGGTTTTTATGCGGCACCACCAAAACGCATGAATATGGAGGCGGAATGACTATCCCTGAATTATTGCGATGGCAGTGGTCCGGCTACAGCAAGAATCATTTGTCCCGCAGCAATCTGCTTATCCACATTTTTGTCGTGCCGCTTTTCTGGATCGGCAGTATCGGACTTGTCACTGCCGCTTTCGAGCGCTCACTCATCGTGTTGGCGTGCTCGCTGTTGGCGATGATTGTCTCGGTGGCCTTGCAGGGTGTTGGACACAAGAAAGAAACCGTCCCTCCTGAACCTTTCACGAGCCGTTTCAATGCCGTCTCAAGAATATTTCTGGAGCAATGGATTACTTTCCCACGATTCGTTGTGTCGGGTGGCTGGCTGCGTGCATGGCGTCAAGCCAGCTAGCATTTTCCCGGACAAATACTGCAGCGGAAGAATCAAATTACAGTAGCAAATACCGTGATTTCTTCGCGATCGTGATACAGCTGCTTGGCATGCATGTGCAGGGTTTTGCCTGAGTTCTGTTCAAACTCGTCCAGACATAGCCGGGTTTCTTCCCAGCGTTTTTTCATCGGCAATTTCAGATTGAAAATGGCATGTTTGCACCAGCCATTGGCAAACCATTCACTCATTCTGCCGGCAACGCGTCGTGGTGATTCCACCATGTCGCACACCATCCAGTCGAGTTTTCTTGGTGGCTGCCACTGAAAACCGTCGGCACGAATATGATTGATCAATCCGGTGGCCATTGCCGTTTCGGACATTGGGCCATTATCAATCGAGGATACATGCAAGCCATGCTTGGTCAGAATCCAGCTCCAGCCACCGGGCGCAGCGCCAAGGTCGGCTGCATGCATGCCAGGCTTTAGCAATTTTGCCCGTTCGGCATCGCTCATGAAAATCATCAGGGCTTCATCGAGCTTCAATGCCGAACGGCTCGGCGCATTCGCCTGTGCACGCAAACGCGGCACGCCCAGTGGAAACGGAGAGCTATCGGCGGGATCGGAGCTGGCGAGCAGGGCATGTGTGCCGGATAAAAAGAAAACATGCAGACGCTGCAGTCGTGAATCTTCCTTATCGCTCAATAAGCCGCGCTTTCGAAGTGCCGGACGAAGTGCGTTGGCAAAAGCGCGCGCCAAACCTGAAAGCGGCTTGCCTTCATCGGAATCGGGGTGTTCGACCAATACTTCACCGAAGCGGCCACGTCCGGCGATATGTTCCAGTATTGGCGTCACCCGATCGGTCGGATTCAGATCTTTGAGTTCGGCGAATAACTGCAGTTTCTGACGGGCAAAAACGATGTCGTGATAACGCAGGTTTTTTGTCAGCGTTGCAGCGTCGTCGCAGATATAAGTAACGAATCCGCTGTTGCGTTCGGTTTTTGCATAGCCGTGAAAGCCGGCATTGGCGGCACGTTCCGATAGTTCGGCGGCAAGGTCGGGTTCAAAGCCCTGGCGGCAGTAGCACAATAAGCCATTCATCAAGGTGCCACTTTCCAGAAGAGTTGATCGGAATCGTTATTGGTGCGGAAGGACTTAATAAACAAGCCCGGTCTCGCCATATTTTTTCAGCACTGCGCAGGCTTCATCGCGCATCAAATCGGTTTTGACTTCAATGCCGCGCTTTTCCAGTTCGCCTTTCCAGTCGCCTGGCAGCGGGCCTTCGTCAAAACCGGCCAGTGTCTGCACATCGTCGGCGCGTGCGGCAATCAGCAGCTCGTCAATGCCCGCCCAGATCAATGCGCCATAGCACATGGAGCAGGGTTGGGCAGAGGTTGCCAGCGTGATTCGCCCACCGCCATCATTTAAACGAAATTTCTGCAATCGCTGTTGCGTGGTTGTCAGTGCCATCACTTCGGCATGTGCCGCGGAACAATTATGCGGCACCACGCGATTGACACCGACGCCCAGCAACCTGCCGCTCTGGTTGAATACGGCGGCACCGAACGGCCCGCCGCTTTGATGGCTAACATTGAGTTGCGACAATTGGACGGCAAGTGCGATGCGGCTTTCCGCCGTTTCATAGTTGAAATCGGCGTCGACCTGATCGTGAATCCAGGGCGGCAAGGTCAAATGTAATTGTGCATACAGCATTATTGAATTTTTCCCTCGTTACTCGCGCCTTCAATGCCTTCGCATTTGTTATTGGTGCAAGTGCAGCTACTGATGCTCGGAAAGCCGCAAATTCCCGCCATGCCGGATTTTCCGCACTGGGCTTTCACTTCGGCAGCATAAGTTTTGCTGTCCTTGTTGACGCAGGTAGGGCGATAGCCGCAGCAACTGCCGACATCTTTTATTTTGCAATCACTGTCGGATTTGCAGCTGAAGTCCACTTCGCCGGGTTTGTTATCGGAAGGTTTCACTTCGGCGGCGGCCGTAGCTTGTGGTTCGGCAGCTTTTACATCACCGACGTTCTGCGAGGCGGCGCAACCGGCCAAGATAAGCAGGCACATCACGAGGAAAATTCTCATCTCACACTCCTTTGGCCCAGACATCGCGCAAGGTCACCGTACGATTAAATACCGGCTTGCCACTGGAATGATCAAGACGGTCGGTAACGAAATAACCCAGGCGTTCGAATTGGATATTGGTTTCCACAGGCAATGAAGCGGCGGCAGGTTCAACATAGGCTTTGACGATTTTTACCGAATCGGGATTCAGGTAATCGCGATAGGTTTTGCCATCGGCATCATCATCGGGGTTGGCAACGGTAAATAAACGATCGTACAAACGCACTTCAGTTTCGATGCCATGTTTTGCGCTGACCCAATGGATCGTGCCCTTTATCTTGCGTTCCGAGCCCGGCATACCCGGGCGCGAATCCAGGTCCAATTCGCCGCGCAGCTCGACAATGGCATCGCCGTTTTTAATCACGTCGACGCATTTCACGATGCCCACGCCACGCAGCCGTACTTCGCCACCCGGTACAAGGCGATGAAAGCCTTTCGGTGGCACTTCCATAAAGTCGTCGCGTTCAATCCAGACTTCGCGTGACAATGGTACTTCACGTTTGCCGGCGTTCTCGTCTTTGGGATGATTGGAAAAGTGCAAAGTGTCGGAGAAATCTTCCGGCAGATTTCCGATAACGAGTTTGATTGGATCGATGACCGCCAGGCGGCGTTGACCTTTGGCATCCAGATCTTCGCGCACGCAGCCTTCAAGCACCGAGAAATCAATCAGCGAATTTTGTTTGCTGATGCCGATTCTGTCTGCAAACAAACGCATCGATGCCGGAGTGTAACCACGGCGACGCAAGCCGCAAAGGGTTGGCATGCGCGGGTCATCCCAGCCGTCCACCAGTTTATCGGTGACCAATGCCATCAACTTGCGTTTGCTCATGACGGTGTAATTGATATTCAAACGAGAGAATTCAATTTGCCTTGGCTTGCTGACATCGGTCTTGAAGCCGCGATCCACCAGGTTTTTCCATAAGGAGGCATTCTTCGCCAGATCGATATTGTCGATGCACCAGTCATAAAGCGGGCGATGGTCTTCAAATTCCAGCGTACACAGGGAGTGCGTGATGCCTTCAAGTGCATCGGAAATGCAATGGGCATAGTCATACATCGGATAGATGCACCAGGCATCGCCGGTGTTTTGATGCGAAACATGGCGAATACGGTAAATTGCCGGGTCACGCAAATTGATATTGCCGCTGCCCATGTCGATTTTCGCGCGCAATGTGCGGGCGCCGTCTTCGAATTCGCCGGCACGCATACGACGGAACAGGTCGAGGTTTTCTTCGACACTGCGGTCACGGAACGGTGAATTCTTTCCCGGCTCGTTCAAGTTGCCGCGATATTCGCGGACTTGCTCGGCATTCAAATCGCAGACAAATGCCTTGCCATCCTCGATCAGTTTTTCGCCGCAAAGATAAAACGTTTCAAAATAATCCGATGCATGGCGCAGTTCGGCCCACTGGAATCCAAGCCATTTCACGTCTTCCTGGATGGACTCGACATATTCCATGTCTTCCTTGCTCGGGTTGGTGTCATCGAAACGCAGATTCACCAGACCGTCAAATTCGGCGCCAATGCCGAAATTCAGGCAGATACTTTTGGCATGGCCGATATGCAGATACCCGTTCGGCTCGGGCGGAAAGCGGGTGCGCACTTGCGAATGTTTACCCGTGGCCAGGTCATCGCGGATGATTTGGCGGATGAAATCGGTTTTTTCAGGGCTGCTGTCGGAAAGGTTTGTGGCGTCGTGATTCATGGGACTCGTATTTGGTGACATTCAATAATTCGCCTATTTTAGCCTTTGCGACAGGCCTGGCGGGTGTTTTATCTACAATTGGGCCGCTTTGATCAAATCGCTACGATTCTGCGGCGTTTTGCGGCACACTGGTGTCATTGACGGAGACCCCTCGTGCAAAAAACTCTGACATTAGTCCATACCCTGTTATTACTCACGCTGTTGATATGTGGCCAGGCCAGTGCCCGGGATGCGCAGCAAGTAAATGCGCTAGCCCAGACGCCGGAACAGGCCGGTCAAACGGACTTGGGACTTAGCCTGGGTGTAAGCGCAAGCGAAACCCGGCTTGAGGACATGCTGGCTGGAACCGAGTTAGTCAGTTTGAGTCCCATCGTAACCAATGAATTTTCCATTGTTGGCGATCCCCAACTGAAGAATTGGCTGCGGATGAAGGTGGCACTGCCGGCCAATGCCGGGCCGATGACATTGAGTTTCGAGCGTGCCGGTGTGCGCTCGATCACTTTGTATCAAGTGGATAAAAGCGGAAAAAAAATATCCGTCATTCCATTGCAGTCGAGCAAAGTACCGCATCTTGAAAACACCAACGGGAAATGGCCTACCCGAATTGTTTTTCTGCTTCCGCCTGCCGTGGGCGATGGCGCCGTTTTGTATGCGGAAATTTCATCGCTTGGCTATGTCCATCTGCATCCGATGTTGTCGAGCGTGGATGAAGAGACAAAACTGTCTGCCAGTGACGATTCGTTTTTCAGCATGCTGTATCTGGCGATATTGGCTTTTGTTTGCCTGGCCATTTTCCGCCAACTCAGGGTGGCAGAATCGCAGGCTATCCTTGTCAGTTTGAGCCTGCTGATCGGAGTGTTCGGTTTTTTTGCCTACAACACGCACTTGCCTTTACTGCTGAAAACCGAAGTTATCAATAAACCATCGCTTGCGTACGCACTGATGATTTTATCCGCCGCTCCGTTTTTGTCGGCCAGTAATTATTTTTCAGGCTTGCATGCACGATGGCCGGAAGGTGCTGCCTGGGTTACGCGTGCAGCCGTCGCATTGATGGGTTTCGCGGTTCTTCTCATGTTGACCGACATGTTCCGTGTCACGACTTTGCAGGTAATGACAGCCGTTATCTGGACCGCCTGCATCGCTGCGGCGATGGGTATTTACCTGTTTGATGTCCGTTCCAGCCGGTGGTCCGCATTAATCGTCGCGCTGGGATTGGTTGCGGCATTGTGGACACCGAGTCTGGTTTACACGCAAAGTTTGCCCGCGACACGCATGAACCAATATGGGTTCCAGTTACTTTTCCTGATATTGATGGCAGTGTATTTGCTGCTCCCCTGGTTGCGGGCTGTCTTGCAAAATCGCGGACGCAAGCGTCGGAACATGCCGGTGCCGGAATTAAGTTCCAACCAGAAAGTGGCCAATGCGCGCGCTCAATTGATGCAGGGTCTGCAATCGGCGCTGCAAAATGCCAATGAAGGAGATGTCGAATGGATTGCCTATCGCCGTCTTCTCGAGGGTTTGAAACCGGTATTGCCACAGCTGGCATCGGCGATCATTGCAAAAAATTATCACAATGAAGATTTACTGATAGTCGAGCCAAAATCGGCGACCGAACGGTATCAAGCGCTAATCAACCAGCGCAGCAACATGTTCAAGAGCCTGAGCCGCATGACCGCACCGCAACAAATTCGCCTCGATTTTGATGGTCCGGAAGGCCCATTGCAGGAAGTGAGTTTGGCCGTAATTCCGCTGCCCATAGCCAAGCCGGGTTGGGGTGCACTTATCATCGAACGAACATCGGACCGCAATTATTCCGAGCTGGAAATGGATCTCGGGGCAGAGTTTGCCGCACTTGCCACGACTGCCGGCGACGAAGCTGCCGAAGCGATGCAGGAGCGCCATATAAAAGAAAAAGATGCAGAGACCGGTTTATATAATCGCGAAAAATTCGACGATATTCTCAAGCGCATGATTGAAGCGGCCATCCTGCAACAAAAACAAGTGGCAATGCTGCGTCTTGGTGTCGATGGTTTTGCGGAAATTACTTCTGGTAAACCCGGATTGAAAACCGAAATTTTGCAATCTTTGGTAGCGGCTATCAGCGACGAGGCGGATTACGGTTTGACGATGGCGCGTTTTGATGATGAGGATATCGCGATTTTGATGCCTGATAGAAATATCGGACAGGCACGTGAACAGGCGCAACGCTTGTGCAACGTGGCCAATCGCATCAAGGCTGCTTCCGTGCCTGCCATGAAATTTACCCTGAGTGTCGGCGTCAGCCATCTGCAGCCGGGCGAGCGCACCAGTAAGATGATGCTCGAACGAACCGCGGCGGCATTGGCAAAATCACGTCAATACGGCGGCAACCAGATACAGGCAATTAGCAGCGGGACCCTATGAATCTGGAGTTGGTGATTGGCAACAAGAATTATTCCTCCTGGTCCTTGCGCCCCTGGTTATTGATGACCGAGTTTGGCCTGGCTTTCACTGAAACAAAATTGCCTTTGGATACCCCGGAGTTCCGCCAGCGCATAGTTAATTACTCGCCGACCTCAAGAGTGCCTGTATTACTCGATGGCGACGAGAAAATTTGGGATTCATTGGCCATTTGCGAAGTCCTCAACGAGCGTTATCTCGATGGCAGGGGCTGGCCGAAAGATTCAAGGGCGAGGGCGGCTGCACGTTGCGCCGTGGCGGAAATGCATTCGGGTTTTACTGCATTGCGAAGCCAGTTGCCGTTGAATTGCCATCGGCAACCCGATGGATATCGATGGAAAGAAGATGCCGATCGCGATATCGTACGTGTCCAGGCAATCTGGCGCGATTTGCGGGCAAGCTTTGGCGGAAATGGCGATTTCCTTTGCGGAGATTTCGGCATTGTCGATGCCATGTATGCGCCAGTGTGTTCGCGCTTCAGGGCTTATGGCGTTGACCTGGACGAAAATGCCGACCGCTATGTAAAGTCAATCCATCAATTGCCGGGCATGCAAGCCTGGCTCGCTGAAGCAAAACTGGAACCTCCAAAACCGGATAACGGCGAACCCTAGTGTCGTCAATGCAAATGCATCAATGCTTCACATCAATGGAGCAGACATAAACCAGCTCACATGCGCCATCGCCACTGTCTTCCCGGGTGAGAGAGCTCTGCCAGTGCCAGCCGTTGTCTTTGTCAATGCGAATCAGCCAGCCATTCAATTCGATGACATCATCGGAAGACACCCTGCCCAGTGCATCGGCGACCGCAGGGTTGGCAGGCACCATATGCATGTTGGCGCTATGGCTGATAATTTCTTCGAGTGGAATCGGCGGACCCTCGCCGCCCCAGCTATAACGGTACCAGCGTCCCGATTGGCTGATGTTCAACTTTTTCGCCATACCCGGTGATGCCATCGGGCCCCAGCCCAGGGTCAAATCGGTGGGTGAAAAATCGGACCCGGTATCGAAACTATAGTTTGTTCTCGACAGCACGCGTGCCTGCAAACTGAAACCGGCGAGCGGAGTGATCTTCGCATCCCCCATCTGCATGACCGAAATTCGGTTGTTCACATCACTTTGCAGTGGCGAGTCGGCTTGCCTGAATTTGTCCGGCATCGGACAAATATTGCTGCTGGCATTGGCGGTATCGACATAGGTCGGCTTCGGGGAATGAAGCCCCAGCCATCCAAGCAGCAGTAGTAACGAGCCTAATGTAATCCAGAGCCAGCGTGGCATAAGTTTTCTGTTCTTTATTGAAAATCAGACAATAACGCTGTCATCGGCAAATCGATACCCATTTCAGATCGCCGCCTGATTTTTTGTCATCAGTGAAGGGTCGTTCAATACCATTTCCGCCATGCTGTGGGCCAGCTCGCGTTCTGCCAGTACGGCGCCATCTGCACCGCGTTCAAACATGTGGCGTGCTTCGGCGTCACTGTGGGCGCGGACCAGAATGCTGAGCGTGGGGTTGATGGCTTTGAGGCGGCTGATTATTTTTCCGGCCGCAAAGGCGTTGGGTATTGCAATCAAGGCATGGGTTGCATTGCCGACGGATAATTCATCGAGCAAGCCGGCGGAATTGGCATTGCCGCGAATGGCCACGATGCCGTTCGCACGTGCCTTTTCGACCAAATCACCATCGCTGTCGACCACGATCAATTGCACGCCGCGATCTTGTAAAAGTTGCGACAGCTGGCTGCCGACACGGCCATAACCAATAACAATGGCATGATTTTTCAGCAAGGGAATTGCATGTTCCTGCGGTATCGAAGCTTTTTCAGGCGCGGCACGGGCGCGCTTTTCCCAGCGCTTTAGAGCGGTAAAGATGATCGGATTGATCACGATCGACAACAAGGCGCCGGCGAGTATGAAGTCGCGACCTTGCTCGGGTAACAACTTCAATCCAACACCCAGGCCGGCAAGAATAAAAGAAAACTCGCCGATCTGGCCAAGGCTTGCTGCAATGGTAAGGGCGGTGGATTTTGGATGGCCAAACAGACGGACAATAATGAAAGCGGCGGCCGATTTTCCGAGCGTGATAATTAAAAACGTGGCGATGACGGGCAGCGGTTTTTCGATCAGGATTTGCGGGTCGAACAACATGCCGACCGAGATGAAAAATAGCACCGCAAATGCATCGCGCATCGGCAGCGTATCGGCGGCTGCCTTGTGGCTGAGTTCGGATTCGTTGAGCAACATGCCGGCAAAGAAAGCACCCAGTGCAAACGAAACTCCGAACAATTTTGCCGAGCCGAAAGCTACGCCAAGTGCAATTGCCAGCACGGCAAGCGTGAATAATTCCTGTGAACCATTGCCGGCTACTTTTTCCAGGGTCCAGGGGATGGCGCGCTTGCCAACGACAAGCATCAGGGTAACGAACAATGCCAGTTTGCCCAGCGTTATCAGAAGCGATAGCCACAGCGGCGTGGTGTTCCTGCCTGCCATTTCAGGATGCAATGCCATGGCAACGGCAGGCAAAATCACCAGCGCAAGTATCATGACCAGGTCTTCCACCACCAACCAGCCAATCGCAATTTTTCCGCGTTGGGTTTCGATCAGCCGGTTGTCTTCCAGCGCCCGCAACAGCACCACAGTACTGGCTACCGAAAGTGCCAGGCCAAAGACAATGCCTTCCACATGCGACCAACCCAGCCACAAGGCCAATGCCCAGCCTAAAGCCGTGGCCACCAGGATTTGAACGATGGCGCCGGGAATGGCGATGGCTTTGACTTTCATCAGATCATCGAGGGAAAAATGCAGGCCGACCCCGAACATCAGAAGTATCACGCCGATTTCAGCCAATTCACCGGCCAGATTCGGGTCACCAATAAATCCCGGCGTGAACGGGCCTATCAATACACCGGCCAACAGATAGCCAACAATGGGCGAGAGTCGAAACCGCTGCGATATCCAGCCCAGTATGAAAGCCAGCACCATGCCGGTGGAAATCAGTGTAATCAGCGGCGTGGCATGGGGCATAGGCGTTCCTGGAAGTGTCGTACTGTCTTATATCTAAGGGCGAATTGTTCCGATACCAAGCATGTTGGGGAAAGCATGTCTAATTTGATCGCAGTGATTGCAACTCCTGTTCCACGACAGCCAGGCGTTCCTCCAGTTGCGTGATGCGCTCTTCAAGCGCGTTTGATGATGCAGCGGCAGGTGCTTTTGCAGCGGGTAATTGCGCATGATCCACCGGGCCACACAATAAATGTACGTAACGGTCTTCGCGCTGGCCGCTTGCGCGCGGGATGCGCTCCACCATTGCAGGTTCGCGTTGGCTTAAGCGTTCAAGCGTGTGTTTCAGGTCATCGATATCGCTGAAACTGGCCAGCCGCTCGGTTCTTGTCATCAATTCACTCAGGGTTTGCGGGCCACGCAACATCAACACGCAAATGACCGCCTGTTGCTGTTTGGTCAGACTGAATGCGGCGCTTACCCGATGCTCATAGCGTTCTGCACGCGCACCATGCTGGCTGCGCACGAGTTTGCGTTCATCCATTTGCCGCATGCTGTGGCCGACATCGCCAAGCGAGAATTCGGTGATGGGGTCACGATTTGTTTTCTGGTTGCAGGCCAGTTGTATCGCATTGAGCGTGAGTGGGTATTGTTCGGGCGTAGTGGCTTCTTTCTCGATCAGGCAACCCAAAATACGGGCCTCGATAGCACTCAGTAAGGCGTTTGAATCGGTCATGACGGGGTTTCCTGCGTTTTCCATTCACGACACTTTAGGCCAAATGGATGGAAACACCTATGTCCGCGATGAAAGTCAGGCCTCTATATAATCAATCACTTAAGCATCAATAGCGCGTTGTAAAAGCGTCTTGGCCTGTAAAAGCAGATACAAATTTACCGGCTTTGAAAATTTAGATGTTTTACTGTCTCCAGAAAGAATAAAATAAGCCCATGATTTCTTTCCGTAATTTCGCTCTGCGTCGGGGCGAACGCCTTCTTTTGTCCCAAATGGACCTCACCTTGCAAGCCGGTTGGCGTGTGGGCGTTGTCGGTCGCAATGGCTGTGGCAAATCGAGTTTGTTCGCGGCATTCACCAAAGAAGTGGAAGCCGACACCGGCGATCTGGATTTTTCCGGCAAAATTCGTCTCGCCAGCGTGGCGCAGGAAACACCTTCCTTGCCCGATGCCGCCATCGAGTTTGTCTTGAGCGGCGACGAAGAAGTGGCTTCGGTGATCAAGGCTGAAGCCGCCGCAATGCAGCGCGAAGATTGGGATGCCGTTGCCGCAGCCCATCAAAAGCTGGCCGAAATCAATGGCTACGATGCCAACGCGCGCGCCGGTCGTCTCTTGCATGGCCTGGGCTTTCCGCCTGAAGCACACGAGCAGGCAGTGTCGGATTTCTCCGGCGGCTGGCGAGTTCGTTTGAATGTGGCGCGTGCGCTGATGTGTCCGTCGGATTTATTGCTGCTCGACGAACCGACCAACCATCTGGATTTGGACGCCGTGTTGTGGATGGAACAGTGGTTGCTGAAATACCAGGGCACGATGCTGGTGATTTCGCATGACCGCGAATTCCTCGATGAAGTCTGCACGCATACTCTTCACTTGCATGATGGCCGCGCAAAACTTTACGTCGGCGGCTACACCGCGTTCGAACGCCAGCGTTCGGAGCATTTGCGCCTGCAACAAATTACCTTTGAAAAAGAACAGGTAGAGCGCGCGCATCTGCAAAGCTTTATCGACCGCTTCAAGGCGCAGGCCAGCAAAGCCAAGCAGGCACAATCACGCATGAAGCGCCTGGAAAAAATGACCGGCACCGAAGCGGTTCGCGCAGAACGCGGCTTCAAGATCAATTTCCCGGAACCGGTCAAACTGCCGCACTCTTTATTGCGCTTGAACCATGTCGATGCCGGTTACGGCAGCATTCGCATTCTTGAAAATGTCGGTTTCGGATTGGAAGCCGGCGATCGCGTGGCTTTGCTGGGTCCGAACGGTGCCGGTAAATCCACTCTGGTAAAAACGCTGGTCGGCGAATTGCCTTTGCTGGCCGGTGAACGTATCGCGCATCCGGATCTGAAGATTGGCTACTTCGCGCAACATACCGTTGAAAGTTTGCAGGAAGGCCAAAGTCCGCTCTGGCACCTGAAAGAAGTGGCACCGGATGCCGGTGACCAGATATTGCGAAATTACCTGGGCACCTGGAATTTTGCCGGTGATCGTGCGTTTGAATCAGTCGATGGTTTTTCCGGCGGCGAGCGCGCACGCCTTGCATTGGCCATCATCGCCTACAACAAACCGAACGTCATGTTGCTCGACGAACCAACGAACCATCTTGACCTGGAAATGCGTGAAGCTCTGGCAGAAGCATTGTCGGAATTCGAGGGCGCTATCGTGATGGTCTCGCATGACCGCCATTTGATCGGACTGGTTTGCGATACCTTCTGGCGTGTTGCCGACGGCAAGGTGGAATCCTTCGAGGGTGATCTGGATCAATACGCAGCCTGGTTGCGTGCGCGAGGCAATAAAGCCGGCGACACAAAAACAGCCAAGCCCGACAAGGCCGTAAAATCCAGCCCGCTGCGTACCGATAACGAAATGCGCGGGCTTCGTAAACGCTTTCAGACGGTAGAATCTGAGCTGGAAAAATACAAGGCTGAAAAGCACCAGATTGAAAACCAGTTTGCCGATGAAGAGTTTTGCAAAGTCCATATCAAGGAATTGGCCGCGCTTTCATCAAAGCAGGACAGTGTGATCAAAAATATTGAAACGCTGGAAGCGGAGTGGCTGGAAATTTACGAGCAGCTGGAAGCGGTTTGATTAGCAAAAAATGTAGCGTCATTGACCAGCTTCGCTGTTGTGGAGCGCTTCGGCGAAAGCCGGAATCCAGGAGCATGAATCGCGGCGAGTAGTAAACGCTTCGTAGATGTTTCTGAATCCCGATCCCGATTTTGTCGGGCAAGCCGTCATCGAACGACGAATTTGTTTGTTGTATCTAGGATATTGTCATGCCCATCTACGGTTTTGAATGTGAAAGTTGCGGTCATCAATTCGATCGCCTGCAAAAATTGTCGGATACCGATCCGACCGTATGTCCGGAATGCGGGAAGGAGACTTTGCGCAGGCAATTGACCGCGCCGCAATTCCGCCTCGCCGGCGGCGGCTGGTACGAGACCGATTTCAAGAAAGACGGGGACAAAAAACGCAATCTGGCCGATAGCGGCGATACAAAACCATCGTCCGGTGCGGAGTCAAAATCCGAAGCCAAACCGGCGGCAAAAACCGAACCCGCGCCAGTTGCAAAACCTGCTGCACCGTCTTCGGGCTCCGGCAATACATAAAAAAAGCCCCGGAAATCCGGGGCTTTTTTTTCAAACTCAAATCTGCTTATTGAGCCGTGAAACGGGCGCGACAACCGCCGTTTACCCAGATACCGCGATTATTTTCATAACCCCAATTTCGGCCGTTGACACAAGTGGTGGTGGAAAGCTGTTGCACCAAACGTGGACTACCGTAACGGGAATCCCAATTGCAGCGTGTCATTGCATCGCCCTGGCTTGAACAGGTAACCGAGTAATTGTTATCGCGATTCCAATTGCCGTTATTACCGTTGTTGCCGTTATTGCCATTGTTCCAGTTATTGTCATCGCCACGACCCGGGCGGCCTACCGAAGCAAAACGTGCACGGCAACCACGACTAACCCAAACCATGCCTTCACGTTGACCCCAGCTGCGACCAGCCGTGCAGGCGGTACTGTTACGAAGACGGCTGACCAAAGTAACCCGGCCACGGAAACCGGTGTTGCACTGCTGATAACGATTGCGGCTGCTTTGGCAGGTCACGTATTGGCGGCTATCCGGGTAATTCGGCGTGTTTCCGGATCCCGTCGTGATAATACCGAAGCGCGCGCGGCAGCCATGGTTAACCCAAATGGCACCGGGTTTTTCGCCCCAGCTCTGGCCTTTGACGCAAGAAGACGCGGAAATTTGCTGCGTAATGACAGCGGTACCGCGAAAGGGAGCGGAACACTCGCGATACTGGCTGTTTTCGCTGCTGCATACGACTTCACGCTGAACCCAGCCGTCGCGTGGACGCCAGTTGTTGTTGGTGTATTGGGTGCGGGAATTCGCCATGTCCTGGCTGATCTGGTCCATCGACCAGCCGGAATTACTTTGGTCGATGTAGTAGTCGAGTTGATTGTCCGGAATCATCCGCCCACCGTTTTGGCGGGAATATTCCTGTTCGATTTGCCCGATTTTGTCGCGGCTATTGTTTTGCGCAGCGGCCGGGTTAATGGCCAGCAAGCTGCTGATTGCGAATAATGCGGTGAATATAAGCTTGGACATGTGCTTCTCCTGAGTGTCACTAAGTGGCAGCAGGTTGGCCCATGTCAGGCAATCGGGTCTGTTCGCCAGCGCACCCAGAAATTCGGCTATTCATCCTTTGCACGGTGATGCAAGCGCATAAAAAAGCCCCGGATTTCCGGGGCTTTCTTGATCGAGCGTTATTGATTACCGTGGCCCGAAGCGGGCACGGCAACCGTCGCTTACCCACAGGCCGCGGTTGTCATAGCCCCAGGTTCTGCCTTGGGTGCAAGATTGTCTCGACAATTGCTGGATCAGGCGCGGCGTTCCATAACGGGCATCCCAGGCGCAGGTTCTGTAATTGCTGCTATCGCTGGAGCAGGTGACCGAGTAGTTACTATTACCCCAGCCATTGCCATTCCCGTTGCCATAGCTATCGTAAAACTCGGCGCGGCAACCATTTCGTACCCAAACATATCCCGAACGCGTGCCCCAGTCGCGATTCATGTCGCAACTATTATTGGAGAGCTTGCGAGCGAGTTGGGCAGGACCCCTGAAATTGGTGCGGCATTCGCGGTATTGGCTGTTCTTGCTTTCGCAGGTCACCCGGTTGTTGTTACCCCAGCCATTTCCGTTTCCGTTATCCCAGCCACCACCTCCGGCAACTTCCGCGAATCGGGCACGGCAACCGCCATTCACCCAGATCACGTCCTGCCGCTGGCCCCAGTTACGACCTTCATCACAACGCGTTTTCGACATTTGCTGGGTCAGCACGGCTCTGCCACGAAATGGTGTGCGGCATTCAACGTAGCGATTATTGTTGCTGGAACAAATAACGTTCCGTGGCGACCAATTTCCGCCCGGATTCCAACCGCCATTGTTTCCCCTCAATGAGGTCGCCATATCCTGCTTGATCCGGCTGAATGTCCAGCCCGAATCAATGGAGTCGAGATAAAACTCGAGCTGGTCGTCGGGAATGTCGCTGCCGCCTGACTGCTCGTAATATTCTTTTTCTATAACGCGTACGCGTTCCTGATAGGTAAGCTGGCGAAGGTTTTCAGGCGCATAGCTTTTTTGATTGGCTGCCTGGACCGGCGCCGGCATTGCAAATGCACCTGCCAAAAAACACAAAAGCAATAATATTCTCAACATATACAGCCCCTTTAAAAAGATGATTGCGTTCCAAGCATAAGCGGATAAATGCCAAAAACCATGAATTAATCGTGAAACATGCGCCAAATGTGAATTATATTTGCCCGAGGTGCTGAAAAAGCCTTAAAATACAAGGCTTTTCGGCGATACCGCCGGTCTGCCCGCCCTATCTGTTTTGGAGTTCTCATGCGTAGTCATTTTTGCGGTCTGGTCAGCGAAACCATGATCGGCCAGTCCGTCACTTTATGCGGTTGGGCAGACGTTGCCCGTAATCATGGCGGCGTTTGTTTTATCGATCTGCGCGACCATGAGGGCATCGTGCAAATCGTTGCCGAACCGGACAATCCTGCCTTCGCTACGGCGGCAGAAGTCGGTTACGAATACTGCCTGCGAGTGACCGGCACCGTGCGCGCCCGCCATTCGGTCAATGACAAAATCAAGACTGGCCAGGTGGAAGTGGTTGCCGGAAAAATCGAGATTTTGAACAAGTCCGATCCGCTGCCTTTCTACAACCACGAGAATCCCGGCGAAGATATTCGCCTGCGTTATCGCTACCTCGACCTGCGTCGTCCGGAAATGCAGAAAATGATGCGCAAACGGATTGCACTCGTGCAGTCGCTCCGCCGTTTCCTCGATGCACGCGGTTTTCAGGATATCGAAACACCGATTTTGACCAAGGCGACGCCGGAAGGCGCCCGCGATTATCTGGTGCCTTCGCGTGTGCATGCCGGTGAATTTTTTGCATTGCCGCAGTCGCCGCAATTATTCAAGCAATTACTGATGATGGCCGGTATGGATCGTTACTATCAAATTGCCCGTTGTTTCCGCGATGAAGATTTGCGCGCCGACCGTCAGCCGGAGTTTACCCAGCTCGACATGGAATTTGCATTCATCACCGAACGCGATATCCAGGATTTCGTCGAAGACATGATTCGCCAGGTTTTCAAGGAAGTGCAGGACGTCGAATTGGCGAGCCCGTTCCCGCGCATGACCTATGCCGAAACCATGCGTCGTTATGGTTCGGACAAACCGGATCTGCGAATCGATCTGGAATTGATCGACATTGCCGATTTGGTAAAGAACTGCGAATTCAAGGTATTCACCGACTGGGCCAATCATGAAGAAGGCCGCGTGGCTGCACTGCGTGTGCCTGCCGGCGGAGCTTTGTCGCGCAAACAAATCGATGATCTTGGCGTGTATTGTGCGAAATACGGTGCCAAGGGCCTGGCTTACATGAAAGTCGAGGATGTCGGCAAAGGTCGCGAAGGCGTGAATTCACCGATCACGAAATTTCTCGACGATGCGACACTGCAAAATATTCTTGCCAGCACACAGGCGCAATCGGGCGACATCATTTTCTTCGGTGCCGGTTCCTGGAAAGTGGTCTGCGATTTCATGGGCGCATTGCGTTTGAAAGTCGCCAAAGATCTGAAACAGGTCAAAGACATCTGGGCGCCACTTTGGGTGACCGATTTCCCGATGTTCGAATGGGATGAAGAGGAAAACCGTTACGCTGCCTTGCATCATCCGTTCACGGCGCCGAAAGTGGATGACGTAAACGACCTGGTCGCCAATGCGAAAACGGCCGTAAGCCGTGGTTACGACATGGTGTTGAATGGCAATGAAATCGGCGGCGGTTCCGTGCGTATCCATAACTCGGATATGCAAAGCACTGTATTTGATTTGCTCGGTATTTCGAAAGATGAAGCACAAATGAAATTCGGTTTTCTGCTTGAAGCCTTGAAATACGGCGCACCTCCGCATGGCGGCATCGCATTCGGTATTGATCGTATTTCCGCCTTGATGGCAGGTACCGAATCCATTCGCGATGTCATCGCATTTCCGAAAACCGCTTCGGCGCAGTGTTTGCTCACCAGCGCGCCATCGCAAATACCGGACAAACAATTAGCCGAGCTGCACATCAAGGTGCGCGAACCAAAATAAAAATACCCGTAGGGGCGATTCATGAATCGCCCCTACGGCTTTCAAGCAAGGGGAAAGGGACGCATGGCGGAATCGGTAGTGTTGCTACATGGCGTATGGATGCGCAGCCCGGCGTTGCTCATGCTGTCGAACCGCCTGCGCGCACGTGGCTTCAATCCGATTCGTTTCGATTATTCGAGTTTGTTTCGCATGCCTTCCAGATCGATGGAAAAGCTGGCGATGAAATTGTACGGCCTCGGCCCGGGCCCGGTGCATCTGGTGGGTCACAGCCTGGGTGGTTTGATGGCCATCGAAACCTTGAACCGATATCAAAAACTGCCAGCGGGGCGCGTTGTCTGTTTGGGCTCGCCATTGGCAGGCAGTGGTACCGCACGGGTTTTACATGAAAAGCATTTGAGTTTCATGACCGGTAAAAGTGGCCCTTTATTGCGCGGCGGTTTGATGCAAGTACCCGATGGGCGCGATGTCGGAATGATTGCCGGCGCCAAAGGCCGGGGCCTTGGGAAGATCATCAGAAAATTCGATGGCCTGCATGACGGCACCGTCGCTGTCTGGGAGACGCGCATTCCGGGCCTTCGCGAACATATCGTGGTGCCGGTTTCGCATACCGGGCTGGTGTTCTCGAAAGAGGTCGCCGAACACACCGCCGACTTTCTGTTGAATGGCAGTTTTGAGCGCTAGGCAATACCTCAGGCTATAATTGCCGCCTGTTATTACCAACTAAAAAATACGGATAATCAGTATGGGCAGAGGGCCATCCATCGCGGGTCGCAAAGGCGTGCAAGACGCCAAGCGCGGTCAAATTTTTACCAAGCTCATTCGGGAAATCGGCGTTGCAGCCCGTAATGGCGGCGGCGACCCGAAAACCAATTCGCGCCTTCGTCTGGCCATGGACAAATCGCTTGCCATGAACATGAGCAAAGACGTGATCGAGCGCGCCATCAAAAAAGCCACGGGCGAACTTGATGGTATCAACTACGAAGAAATCCGATATGAAGGTTATGCGCCTGGCGGCATTGCCGTGCTGGTCGACTGCCTGACCGAAAACAAACTGCGCACCGTTGCCGAAGTACGGCACGCCTTCAGCAAGTGCGGCGGCAATATGGGAACCGAAGGCTCGGTTGCTTTCATGTTCAAGAAATTGGGCGTGATTACTTTTGAACCCGGCAGTGATGAAGACAAAATTACCGAAATCGCCATTGATGCGGGCGCCGATGATGTCGTGGCCTATCCGGAAGATGGCTATATTGATGTCATCACAAGCCCGGACAGTTTCGAAGCCGTCAAGACAGCAATGGATTCAGCTTCACTGAAATATGTTGAAGCAGAAGTCACCATGCGCGCCGATAACGACATCGCAGTCGAAGGTGATACTGCCAAACAAGTCGTCAAGATGCTCAGCATGCTGGAAGATCTGGATGATGTGCAGAACGTTTATTCGAATGCCGAATTGGGTGAAGAGGCATATCTTTGAAGCATAGGCCGTTTCTGTCTGCGGATTTGATTTTCAAATGCAGGGTATCGCCGGCATGAGGATGGCCTTGTTCACCGGGAATTTGTTTTTACTGATGTTTGCCCTTGTGGGTTTCACTTCCTGCAAGCAGGCAAGGCAAGATCTTGCCAGAGTGCCGCCAGTCATGAATCCCTTATCTGCCAATAATAACGACTGCGAAAAAGGCGGCTGCAGATTCAATGCGATTAAGCTGCCTTCCCTTGAAAAAATACAGGCCGAAAAAAGATTGGTGCGCAGCATATATCTCGATTTTTGGTGCACTGGGCCGGCTAGTATTTCCGGACTGCCGTCTGGCTGGGATTTTAGTTACGAAAATAAAACCGGACTGAGAATAAAGTTTTATCGCGAACTGATGACCACAACCAATCTGGAGTTGTTGAAAGAATATCAACCCGATTTGGCTGCCATCAGAATTCAACCATTCAATGGTGGCGACGAGACCGATTGCGCGAGCTGGACATTGGATCTCGATACCATTGCTGAAGACGATCAGGATGGTATTGGCAAGGTCTATAAATACCAGGGTGGCCCGTTACCTTCCGGAACAGAAGAATGGCGCGAATTGCCGCTAGAATATACGAAGCCCGATGTCCAATAGCCAACTGCCAATAGCTTCAAAAACAACCCGCATCCTCGGCATCGACCCCGGCTCGCAGCGTACTGGTGTAGGCATTATCGATTCCGATCCGAGCGGACGCTGCGTACATGTCTTTCATGCTCCGATTGTTTTGCTTGGTGCCGATGATTTCCCCAAACGACTGAAAATATTGCTCGATGAACTCGGTGCGATTATCGAAAAATATAAGCCCGAAGAAGTCGCCATCGAAAAAGTCTTCATGGCGAAAAATCCCGATTCTGCCTTGAAGCTTGGCCAGGCCCGTGGTGCCGCGATGTGCGCAGCGGTGATGCGGGATTTGCCCATTCATGAATACGCAGCGAAAGAAATCAAACTGGCTGTCGTGGGCAAGGGCGGGGCGGACAAAGTTCAGGTCCAGCACATGGTGGGAATCATGTTGAACCTGCACGGCAAACTGCAGGCCGATGCCGCCGATGCGCTGGGAGTTGCACTGACGCACGCGCACTTGCGTGCGGCAGTAAATCGCGTCGGCGTTACCGCACAGCAATTATGGAGACGTAAATGATTGGTCGCCTGAAAGGAATCCTGATTCACAAACAACCGCCATGGCTGGTGATTGATGTGCAAGGCGTTGGCTATGAACTTGAAGCGCCGATGTCTACGTTTTACGACTTGCCCGAGCTCGGACGCGATGTGTCTTTATTTACGCATTACGCGGTCAAGGAAGATTCGGTAGCGCTTTATGGTTTCATGCGCGAACACGAACGCAGATTATTTCGTGAAGTACAAAAAGTTTCCGGCATTGGCGCAAAAATCGCGTTGGCCATTTTGTCCGGCTCCAGCGTCGATGAATTTGCAAGATTGGTGCAAGGCGGCGATGTGACAGCTTTGTGTCGAATCCCGGGCATCGGCAAGAAAACTGCCGAGCGCATCGTGGTGGAATTACGCGATCGTGCAGCCGATTTAATCAGTGGTTCGATGCTTTTTTCCGGAGGAAAAGACATTCCGGCCGATCCTGTCAGCGAGGCCAGCATTGCCCTGCAGCAATTGGGTTACAAACCCGCCGAAATCAGCAAAATGGTTAAAATTGCCGAATCGGGTGATTCGGCTGAAGATATCATCCGAAAAGCGTTAAAATCTGCGCTTCGCAGCTAAGTTGCCTGGATTAAAAAATAATGTCACAAGCTGAAGATGGGCACGGCTCAAAAAAACTGGTACCGCTTATCATGGGTGCGATTGGCGTAGTGTTCGGCGACATTGGTACCAGCCCGCTGTATACCCTGAAAGAAGCCTTTGGCCACGCCTACGGTTTGCACGCGGATGAAGCCAATGTGCTCGGTATCCTGAGTCTGGTTTTCTGGGCGATGCTGCTGATCGTCACCATCAAATACGTAACGGTAGTGATGCGTGCCGACAACCGTGGCGAAGGCGGCATTCTTGCGTTAATGACGGTGGTATATCGCAGCTTGCCGATAGCCTCGCCATTGACCTACACCGTCGGCATTTTGAGTGTGTTGGGTACCGCATTGTTTTTTGGCGATGCGGTGATCACACCCGCCATGTCGGTATTATCGGCAGTCGAGGGTCTGGAAGTGGCCACGCCTAAACTGAAACCTTTCGTCGTGCCTATTTCGATCGGTGTGTTGCTGATACTGTTTGCCGTCCAACGCACCGGCACCGAAAAAGTCGGCAAGATATTTGGCCCCGTCATGATTCTCTGGTTTTTGGTGTTGGCCGTGCTGGGCTTTTTCCAGATCATCAAAAACCCTTTTGTACTGCAGGCTTTGAGTCCGCATTACGCCGTGCACTTTTTTCTGGAGCACGGAAAAACTGCCTGGCTTGCATTGGGTGCCGTTGTTTTGGCCGTTACCGGCGGTGAAGCCCTGTATGCCGACATGGGGCATTTTGGCCGTATTCCAATTCGTTATGCGTGGATGGGCTTCGTCATGCCATGCCTGTTATTGAATTATTTTGGCCAGGGCGCATTGGTGTTGTCGACACCGTCGGCGGTTGAAAATCCGTTCTACCACATGGTGCCGCAAATGCTGCTGTATCCCGCCATCGTGCTGGCCATGCTGGCAACGGTGATCGCATCGCAAGCGGTTATTTCCGGCGCATTTTCCCTGGCACGGCAAGCTATCCAGCTGGGTTATTTGCCACGCCTGCAACTTATCCATACATCTGACGAAACCATTGGCCAAGTTTACGTGCCATGGGTCAATCGCATTTTGCTGGTCGTGGTGATGATTCTGGTCGTTAGCTTCGGCAGTTCGACAAATCTGGCATCAGCCTACGGAGTTTCCGTCACTGGAGCGATGTTGATCGATACCATTTTGTTGATGATTCTGGCGTCCTCGCGCTGGGGTTGGCCGGGTTGGGCAATCTTTATCGTAGGCGGTACCTATCTGGTGATTGATAGCGCCTTGTTCAGTTCAAACGCGGTCAAATTTTTTCACGGTGCCTGGGTGCCGTTTGCCATCACGATGATCGTGTTTACCGTGATGCGGACCTGGCGGCGCGGCCGTGATCTGGTGCGCGAACAAGTCAATCGCGACAGTTTGCGTATCGAACATTTTGTCCAAAGTGTCATGGTGGATCCACCGGTACGCGTCAGTGGTACTGCCATTTTCATGACGCCATCGAATGACTACATGCCGCCTGCGCTGCTGCATAACCTGAAGCACAATAAAGTTTTGCACGAGCGAAATGTTTTTCTGTCGGTAGAAACACTCAGTGTTCCGCGTGCCGATGACAGCGAACGGGTGGCACATACCGATCTGGGCCATGGCTTTGCGCGACTGACTTTGCGTTACGGCTACATGGAAGATCCTGATGTGCCAAAGGCATTAAAGCGCTGGTCGATTCCCGGCCCTGCCTTCGATCCGATGGACACGACATTTTTCGCCAGCCGCGAAGCGCTGACCGCCAATGCCGATCAAGGCATGGCGTTGTGGCGCGACAAGCTGTTCCTGGTGATGTCGCGCAATGCCACTTCTGCGACGGAGTTCTTCGGCATTCCGGGTAATCGACTGGTCGAGCTGGGAACGCAGGTGGTGATCTAGATGAATGATCGCGTGATATCCACCACTGCCACCCGCGAAGACGATATCGTCGAAGCCAGTATTCGTCCGAAAAAGCTGGACGAATATCTAGGCCAGGAAGCAGTTCGCGAGCAGATGAAAATTTTCATCGAAGCTTCCAAGCGACGCGGGGATTCACTCGATCATGTGCTGATTTTCGGGCCGCCTGGTCTGGGTAAAACAACCTTAAGCCATGTGATTGCCAATGAAATGGGCGTCAATATCCGTTCCACTTCAGGGCCGGTGATCGAACGGGCGGGCGACCTTGCGGCATTGCTGACCAATTTACAGCCGCATGATGTTTTATTCATCGATGAAATTCATCGCTTGTCACCGGTGGTCGAAGAAGTGCTTTATCCGGCGATGGAAGATTTCCAGATCGACATCATGATTGGCGAAGGTCCGGCCGCACGCTCGATAAAACTCGATTTGCCTCCCTTTACCCTGATTGGTGCAACAACGCGTGCCGGTTTGTTGACCGGACCATTGCGCGATCGTTTCGGCATTGTCCAGCGACTGGCTTTTTATACCAATGAAGAATTGACGCGCATCGTGCGGCGTTCGGCTTCGATTTTGAATATTGATTGCGATGCCGAAGGCGCTACCGAAATTGCGTGCCGTTCACGCGGCACGCCGCGTATCGCCAATCGATTATTGCGTCGCGTGCGTGATTACGCCCAGGTCAAAGGCAATGGCCATATTGATGCGACCATCGCACAGGCCGCCATGCTTATGCTCAAAGTGGATCCGGAAGGTTTCGATGAAATGGACCGTCGCATGCTGCGTCTAATGATCGACAATTTTGATGGCGGCCCGGTTGGTATCGAATCTTTGGCCGCTGCATTGTCGGAAGAGCGCGGTACTTTGGAAGATGTGATTGAACCGTTTTTAATCCAGCAGGGTTTTATCATTCGTACGGCACGCGGCCGCATGGCAACGCACAAGGCTTATCTGCATCTGGGTTTGAAAGCACCGCGTCGGCCGGCCTCGGAAGTATTTGCCGATGATCCCGAGGCGGAATAAATGGCGTTCAGCTGGCCTATAAGGGTGTACTGGGAAGATACCGATGCCGGTGGCGTGGTGTATCACGCACGCTACCTGCATTTTTTTGAGCGCGCACGCACGGAATGGCTGCGTAAAGCCGGTGTATCGCAATCCGATTTGCAACAAAAACAGGATGTGGTGTTGGTGGTCAAGGAAGCTTATCTGGATATTTTGAGGCCTGCGCGTATTGATGATGCTTTGTCGGCCACCGTTCGTATCGCTCAAATCGGGCGCGCGAGCTTTCAGGTGCATCAGGAACTGTGGCGAGGTTCTGACTGTCTGAGCAAGGCCGAGGTAAAAATTGCCTGTCTTCGGGCCAGTAGTTTCAAACCCTGTGGTCTGCCGCTGGACGTGAACAAAGTGCTGCAAGACGAATAAGAAAATCAGAAAATTGGAAAAGCAGGAGAGTTTATGAGTGTTTTAAATGGTATTCCCTTATTGGCAACTGCCGCACAAGCTTTGCCGAAGGAAGCCCTTGCTGCCACGCCCGGCTTGAATTATTGGGAATTGATTGCGCACGCCAGTCTGCCAGTGCAGATAATTATCGGCTTGTTGGCGGTGGCATCCGTTTTCAGTTGGGTCATTATTTTTTCGAAAATGCGCGTCTATGCGCGCGCCAATAAATCGGCGGATGATTTTGAAGGGCGCTTCTGGTCCGGTGCCGAATTAACCCAGTTGTATCGCGAGGCTACCGATCGCAATCATGATGTCTCAGGTCTCGAGGCCATTTTTGAATCGGGTTTTCGTGAATTTTCGCGTCTGCGGCAAAAGAAAAGTGTCGATGCCCGCGTGCAACTTGAAGGTGCGCAGCGCGCGATGCGTGCCACACTCGCACGCGAAGTCGATGCGCTCGAACATAATCTGGAAATGCTGGCAAACGTCGGCTCCACTGCGCCTTATGTGGGTTTGGTCGGTACGGTATTCGGCATCATGGTGACCTTCCACGGCATCGTGGTGAATAAACAAAACACGATTGATGCCGTTGCACCAGGGATTTCAGAAGCACTGCTTGCCACGGCCATTGGCTTATTCGTCGCCATTCCCGCTGTCTGGGCTTATAACCGCTATGCCACGCGTGTCGAGCGTTTGAGTGTGCGTTATGAAAGTTTTGCCGAAGAGTTTTCATCCATCCTGCAAAGACAAACGCATGTTGATTGATATTGTGGCAGCAACGGAAGTCGCGATAGTTCTGCCATTAACCCCGAAATGTATTTCGGGACGTTAGGGAATTCACCATGAGTACTGCATTTTCCACACGCCACCGTAAACGCCACAAGCTGAAGGCCGATATCAATGTCGTGCCTTACATCGATGTAATGCTGGTGTTGCTGATTATTTTCATGGCGACGGCCCCCTTGCTGAATTTGGGGGTGGATGTTGATTTGCCTGATTCCAACGCAAAAGCCATCAATACCGATAAAAAACCGATCATCGTGTCGGTCGATGTGAATGGCGAATATAAAATTAAAATTGGCGATAGTCCAAGTGAGCAGGTCAACGCTGCCACATTGACAGCACGCGTTGAGCAACTGACCCAGACCAATAAAGATTTGACCGTATTTGTCGCTGGCGACAATGACGCCAGTTATAGCGCCGTCTATGGCGCGATGGTGTTATTGCAGCAGGCGAAAGTTGCGCGCGTCGGCATGATGAGCAAGCCGGAGAAGTCCAAGTAATGCAACGCAATAATGACACTTTGATCGGTATCGTTGTCGCCTTGTGTCTGCATGGTCTTGTCGTTTTTCTTTTTGTCCTGAGTAGTTTGTTTTCGATGGCGGTAGTGGAACCCGAAGCCAAAGGCGAGCCCGTACAGGCAAGCGTGATGATCAGTGCGGCGGATATCAAGCTGGCACAAAAGTCTATTCGCGAATCCGTTGCCGCGCCACCACCAAAGCCAGCACAGGCTAGCCAGCCAACGCCGGAGCCCAATCCGCAAACGGCCGATACGCCACAGCAAACGCAGGCCCAGGCACCAGTGATTCAGCCCGATAGTGTTGACCAGAATGCCATCAGCAAATCGGCAATCGAGCAGACACAAGAACAAATCGCTGCCGAGCGCGAAGCCCGCCGGCAACAGGCGCAAATTGATTTGACCGACGATGTAAAAAAGCAGGAAATGGCGGAAAACAAGCAACGTCTGCGTGAAAAGGTTCAGGCAGAACTGGATGCACTTCAATTCGCAAAAAGTGCTGCAGCAAAGAGAACACGGCAGGAAGAACAGAAAGAACAGCAATTGGCAGATTTGCGGCAGGCCTTTCCCATGAGCGCCCCTTCGAAAACTTCGCAAGTACAGGCACCCGTCGGCAATCCGAATGCCAATAGCGACCTGGAAGCACGCTACATTGCAGCGATAAAGGCAACCATTCAAAGCAATTGGCGGCATGATGGCGCGCAACCACTGGAACGTTGCCAGGTTGAGTTTACACAGGCTCCAGGTGGACTAGTACTAGAGGTAATATTTATCAGCTGCCCGTTTTCACCCGAAGGTCGCGCCAGTGCCGAACGTGCTGTTACCCTTACGCCTCTGCCGTATTCTGGATTCGAGACGGTCTTCAAACGTCGTCAGAAATTCACACTTTGTTATCCCACCGAGCAATGCGAGAAATAAACCCTATGAAGAATTTCTTCCAACGCATGATATGCCTTTGCTTATTCATGGCCGCGCCCTTGTCTGCGCAAGTACTCGATCTGGGCCTGATTTCCGGTAACGAGGGATCTCTGCCAATCGCTATCGTGCCAATGTCTTATGAAGGCAAACTCACGGCACCCGAGCTTCAGGTTTCCGATATCATTCGTGCCGATTTGAATCGCTCCGGGCAATTTCGTTCGATGCCCGAATTGTCGTTGATCGCCAAACCGAATCGACTCAGTGATATCCGTTTCAACGATTGGCGTCTGGCCAAGCAGGATTTCCTGGTGGTCGGCCGCGTATTGGATGATGCGCAAGGCAGTTTTCGCATCGAATACGAACTTTATGATGTCGCAAAACAACAGCAAATGCTGGGCATTTCTTTAACCAGCCGCGCCAAAGGCTTGCGGGATGTCTCGCATAAAATTGCCGACCAGATTTACGAAAAAATTCTTGGTGTACGCGGTGCTTTCTGGACCCGCATCGCCTATGTCACCGCCAACGGTGTCGGCAAAAACATCAGCTACTCGTTGATGGTGGCCGATTCGGATGGCATGAACCCGCAAAACGTGGTGACGTATTCCGAACCTTTGCTATCACCGGCATGGAGCCCGGATGGCCGAAAATTGGCCTACGTCAGTTTTGAACGTGGAAATTCCACCATCTATATCCAGGAACTCAATACCGGCGCGCGCGAAATGATTGCAAGCTACAAGGGTATTAATGGCGCACCGTCGTTTTCACCTGATGGACGTCGCATGGCGATGACATTGTCGAAATCGGGCAATCCGGAAATCTACGTGATGGATCTGGGCACTCGCGCACTGACACAAGTGACCAATCATTACTCCATTGATACCGAAGCAGTCTGGACCGCCGATGGCCAATCCCTGATATTCACTTCCGACCGCGGCGGTCGTCCGCAGCTGTATCAGGTTTCTGCCAATGGTGGCGAACCGCGTCGCCTCAGTTTTGCCGGCGACTCGAATGCCAAGGCCAGCGTCTCTTATGACGGCAAACGTATTGCCTCAGCGCAGGGCAAGGGCAGTGTCTATCGTGTCAGCATTCTGGATGTTGCCTCTGGAAGTTGGCAGTCCCTGTCACCGGGGAATCTGGATGAGTCGCCAAGTTTTGCTCCCAATGCCAGCATGCTGCTCTACGCCAATAAAGAAGGCCGCAGGGGTGTACTGTATGCAGTCTCTGCCGATGGCAAAGTGCGTCAGCGCATCGTGCTGGCCGACGGCGATGTCCGCGAGCCTGCTTGGGGTCCATTCAGGCAAAAATGACATAAATCAGATTAAACTGAACACCAAAATAAACACCACTCCATAACGCCACCACCATACCTTTTACGATAAGGGGATTTAGCATGAAAACCACCACCCGCGTTTTATTTGCACTGGCTGTCTGTCTGGCTTTGGGTGCCTGCACCAAAAAAGTAAAACCCGACAATACCGATGCCAACGGCAATAACAATTCCGGCGATTCCGGAGCTGTTACCAATCCGATGACCGGCGACGGCAAATACGGCCCTGAAGATTTGGATACCGATTCCTGCCTGCGTCAGCGCGTGGTGTATTTTGATTTTGATCAGGATAGTTTGAATCCGCAATTCCAGGCTGCCATCGCCTGCCATGCAAAATATCTGCAAGACCGCCCAAGTGCCCATATGATTCTGGAAGGCCATGCCGACGAACGCGGCACACGTGAATACAATCTGGCCCTTGGTGAGCGTCGTGGCAATGCCGTATCGGCTGCGGTTCAAGGCAGTGGTGGTTCGGCTTCGCAAATTACCGTGACCAGCCTGGGTGAAGAACGCCCAACCTGCCTGGATTCAACCGAAGATTGCTGGGCCAAGAATCGCCGCGTTGAAATCAGCTATTCAAGCAAATAAGCATGAAATTGATTTCGACATCTCGTATTGGTTTGTTGCTGGTGGCCTTATCGGCCACCAGTAGCGCTTTCGCGCAAAAGCAAAGCCTGGCCGAACGCGTTGCTGCGCTCGAGCAGAAATCTTCCGCACAGAGTCAGGGGGCCGGGCAGGCGAATGTCGAGCTGCTAAATCGCCTGACGCAATTGCAGGCAGAAATGAAAGCCCTGCGTGATCAAGTCGAAACACTTCAAAACGAAAACAGCCAGCTTAAAGAACGCAATCGCGTGCAATATATCGACCTGGATTCCCGCATCGGTAAATTTGAAACCGCAGGTAGCGCTGCAATTACAACGCCAACGGTAAAACCGAATGTCTCCAAGCCCGTTGTCACCAAACCGGCAAGCAAGCCGGTTGTTTCACCCAACACAAACAATTCTGCGGCCGGCGATCCGGCCAATGAAGAAGCTGCTTACGGCGTTGCTTTCGAGGCCTTGAAACAGAAAGATTATGTTGAATCGGCGCGTTTGTTCCGGACTTTCATCGATAACTTTCCGCAGGCACAGCTCGCGCCGAACGCCTGGTATTGGCTGGGTGAAAGTTATTATGTAACGCAGAATTATGAAATCGCCCAGCAAAGTTTCGAAGGCCTGCTGTCGCAATTCCCGGACTCGGGCAAAGTGCCTGACGCCATGTTGAAGAAAGGTTATTGTCAGGCGCAATTGGGCCAGAAAGATCGCGCGCGCGACACTTTCAACGAAGTACTGCGCCTGTATCCAATGAGTGACGCCGCACGCTTCGCACAAAGCCAGCTGCGCGCCATGAATCTTGGACAATAGACATTGTGGAAGCGGGTACCCAGGAACGTCTTAAACTGACGGAGATATTTTTATCGGTTCAGGGCGAAGCTCGCAGCGTTGGCTGGCCGACGGTATTTGTAAGGCTCACCGGTTGCCCTTTGCGATGCCAGTACTGTGATACGGCTTATGCCTTTTATGGTGGCGATTGGTGGAATATCGACGACATCATGGCCGAAGTGGCGAAACATGGTGCACGCCATGTCTGCGTTACCGGCGGCGAACCGCTTTCGCAGAAGCGCTGCATCAGCTTGCTGAAAAAACTTTGCGATGCCGGTTATGAAGTCTCGCTGGAAACCTCCGGCGCCATTGATATCAGTGAAGTCGATCCGCGCGTCAGCCGTGTAGTCGATCTGAAAACGCCGGATTCCAAAGAGCAGCATCGCAATCGTCTGGAAAATATCGGGCTGCTGACACAGCACGATCAGGTCAAGTTCGTGATTTGCAGCCACCTCGATTACGAATGGGCAAAATCGATGCTGATCGAACATCGATTGAGCTCGCGCTGCGAAGTCTTGTTCTCACCGAGCTTCACTGAAATCAAACCGCGTGATCTTGCCGAGTGGCTATTGGCCGACAAGTTGCCGGTACGTTTTCAAATGCAATTGCACAAGCAATTGTGGGGCGAAGAAACCGGTCGATAAATCATTTTTTACGAAAACACGTCAATGAATATTAAAAAAGCAGTAATCCTGGTTTCCGGCGGCATGGATTCCGCCGTGACGATGGCGATCGCAAAAGAGCAGGGCTTTGTCTGCCACGCGCTCAGCGTCAGTTATGGCCAGCGCCATGGTGCGGAATTGAATGCTGCCAACGAGCTGGCGAAAATCCAGGGCGCCGCCGCACATAAAACCGTGATTGTCGATTTGCGCAGCATCGGCGGTTCGGCACTGACATCGGATATCGCGGTACCCGAGAGTGCCAGTGAAGGGATTCCCGTCACCTATGTGCCCGCCCGCAATACGATCATGTTGTCGATTGCACTGGGTTGGGCGGAAGTGCTCGGTGCAAATGATATTTTTTGCGGCATCAACGCGGTCGATTATTCCGGTTACCCCGATTGCCGTCCCGAATTTCTTGCCGCTTTCCAGAATTTGGCAAATCTTGCGACCAAAGCAGGTGTCGAAGGTGCCGGTTTACGATTGCATGCGCCATTGATTTCGATGAGCAAAGCCGATATCGCCCGAGAGGGAATTCGTCTTGGCGTGGATTTTTCACGCACGGTTTCGTGCTATCAGGCTGACGATCAAGGTCGCGCCTGCGGCCGTTGTGATGCCTGCCGCTTGCGCGCTGCAGGCTTCGACGACGCCGGAATTGCAGACCCGACACGCTATGCGTAGCCCTATCTAAAGGGGTGTAATGCTTTAGAGTAATTATTACTTGCTCTGAAGCCGGCTTTTGCCTAAAATTCGCGCTCTTGTTTGCACCGCCGCTATTTGGCGCACAGATGCAAATACGGAATAAAGTGCTCATGCACAGTTCGATTCAAGTGGGTCGTTAGCTCAGTCGGTAGAGCAGAAGACTTTTAATCTTTTGGTCGAAGGTTCGAATCCTTCACGACCCACCATCTAGTCGAGCATGAAATCCCCTCTCAAGGGGGTCCTCATAGAACCAGCCACTATTCAAAGACCTACTGCACTGCAGATGTCAGATGCACCTCGCTCTTTCAGCTAAGAGCCGACAATTCAAGCTTAAATCTTGCCAGTTTCTCTCCGACGCGATAGGCCGGCCAAATTCAAGCGCTATATCTGACTAAACAGCGTGCTGAGATATCAGGCCGTGTCAAAAATATAGCGTCGGACGCCTATATTTATCCCATCTACACTGTTAATTGCCTGATTGATAGCGCTTTTGTTTATTAATTCAACCTTATGGTTGACAAAATAAACCTTTGTAGTTCATAGTTCGGCCGTGAGGGAATTCCTCATGTGAAAGGATGGATTAATGGACTGGAAAGGGGAATGCAGATGCTTACTAACTTTGGAAAGGAACTAAGGAAATTACGAATTGAACACATGGTTACGCTTGGGGAGTTGGGAGATGCAATAAGTTTGAGTGCTGCATTTATTTCCGCTCTTGAAACTGGCAAGAAACCAGTGCCTGCAAATTTTATAGAAAAGGTTGCAAATGAATTAAAGCTTTCTCAAACAGAAATCCAGAATTTACGGTTGGCTGCTGCAAGACAAACAACTGAAGTGACGCTTCCTTTAACTGGGAAGTCAGATAGAGCAAAAGAGTTGGTAGTGGCTTTTGCAAGGCGTTTTGATTCAATGTCAGACGCTGAACTAAAGAAGGTTTTTGGGGAATAAAAATTATTTTGTGGGGGTGGGAATGACAAAGATTTGTTTTGAGGTACCAGGGAGAAGGCGCCGCGAGTTGATGGAAATCGCGGCGGGTCTTCGGACTTCGCTTAAATGCAGTAGTCCATGGTTTCCGATACTGCATGTTGCTGAATTCGACTTGCCGACCGTGAAACCCGAATTTGCGTTAACGATAGGGGACATCGAAGAAATGGGGGAAAATCACGGGTTGACGTTTCCCGAGTCTCATGAGATTAGATTGCGAAGCGATGTCTATCAGGGAGTACGGGATGGTAAGGGGAGAGATCGTTTTACTTTAGCGCATGAGCTTGGTCACTACTTACTGCATTCAGCCCCTGGTTTAGCTAGATCCATGTCCCCTGTTAGCGCAGTACCTACCTATAAAAACTCCGAATGGCAGGCAAATACATTCGCCGGTTCGTTGTTGATTTCGGTTGAAATGGCTAGGTTGGTGGCGGATGCAGAAGAGTTGGCATCGATTTGCGGGGTCACGGTAGATGCCGCGCGCGTTCAGTTAAGCCAATACAGATTGGAGGGGATGTTGCCCTAGAAATAAAAAAGCGAGCCACGGAAGGACTCGCTTAAATACGGGAGGGTAGGAGCAGCCCCCCATCTTGTACATTTATGCCACAGAGAACCGTTAGGCTAACTTACGGCGGCGTAGATGGCAAGTGCTTGCTCCAGAGGACAGTTCCATGAGTACTACCAACAAGCCGGCTCCGCCGGGATTTAGATGGGTGTTCTGCCGTTATCGACGGGTCAAGAATTCTACCGACAGGTATCTTGATGCTCACGAATACGGTCACGAATCATGGTGTTTTTTGGTTCGTTGCTGAAAAAAAGGGGCAGGCGACAACGCCTGCCCCTTTATGCTCCGCAACATGCATTCTCAATGCAAATCACGTATCTCTATAGGTATATTTGTTTGACTCGGGATGCATAACTCTCTCTATACCCGACTCTTTGAGTCCGCGCTGTAATGCTCGATATATTAACGTAAAGCTAGGTACTTCAAGGAGACGTTTTCCTCCTATGCGCTTTCGTCGATAGTTCTCCACGATCTCTTTTCGTTGAACGGAAAATGGAAAATTAGTTGTTCTATCAAAGCGGTGTGATAGAAGAAGCTTGGCTCTTTTTTGTATGCTTCGGTGAATAACTGAAACTAACCATCCATCTAATCGCCGCAGCTGCTTTTCGTCATTCAATAATGGGTAAAAACTCATTACGCCTTTAAAATAAATTGATCGGCGCCTGCCTTTTATGTACTCCACTAAATCTCTGTTCAATAATCCGCCATAAAGATAGCGGCGAATTTGCATCATGGATGTCAAAAGTGCTCTATCTATTCCATTTGCTGGAATGACCAGGCCACGAAGCGGTTTGTCCTTCAGCGGTTGGATGAGATTCTTATACAATAGATACGATATTTGTTTTTTTATTCTTTCTTCTGCTTTCTTACGTATAGATACGTGAGAAACACCAATTGAATATCCAAGAAAGTCAAATTCTTCTTTTGAAGCAATTTCAGTGGTCAACCCCTTTCTTGCTAGTAGGCTTATGCCATCGGACTTTGTTGGGTTTATCGAAACGCCAGCTTCTCTAGAAAAATTTTCAATGAGAGTGAATGCTTTGCAAATAGCTGCATATTCAGGACTCCAAACAACGGTATCGTCGGCGTAACGAGCAAATTTTAATCCATTTTTCTCTAAAGACTTATCCAGCTTCCAGCACACGAGGTTAGCTAGGAATAATGATATCGAAGTTCCTTGAGGAATTCCTCTGTCAAGTTTCGATAAGAATGCGCGAATTATTAGTTCATCCTCATCGCTTACAAGGAATCCATTGCTGTGTAACTGCGCGTACAGGTATTCGTGGCTAATCGACCCAAAAAAATCTGAAAAATCGAACTCAGCAATAAATGCTCTTGCGTCAAGAGACAAATCAACTGTTATGTCCTGAATGGCAAAATGAACATTCCTATCATTTCGGTACGCATAAGAAAAAGAGCTAAATCGATGTTTGTTCTTTGCGAGCAATCGGCTGTAAAAGTATTTTGATACAGCGGCATCTGGAATTTGATAAATAGTCAAATTACGGAAGGTGCCGTTAGCTTTAGGGATTGATTTTCTATAAGGGTCATTAGGGGCGTATGTTTTTGCTGCAATCTTTCTTGCGATTGATTTCGCAATTGCTGCTGCCTTGGACCTTACGTAAAAGGGATTGAACTTCAGATCAATCTTCCAGTAAGCAGGCGTTTTGATAATTTTTGGAGGTCCGCCTGTAATTCGGGAATTGGTTCGCTTCCACTCAGCATGCAAGTGATTGTGATACGCATGATGACGGGAGATTAATTTCTCACACTCTTGTGTAATTTTGTCTCTGAGCTGATCTTCAATGCTCATGCAAGTTTGCCCTCAAAACAAAAAGCCCTAGACATAGTCTAGGGCTTTCCACGGGACGAGCCTAGTAAAAGTAAGTTTCCACTTGGTTGGCATAAGTTTGACCCTATGCCCCCGGCGTCGCGGTTTGACCCGCAAAAAGAGGAGTCCCGTTCTTCCCCTAGGGAAGTTCATGGAGAATCGCCCATTCCCGATTTTCTGTCAACTTATTGGATTGTCGTATTGCGCATTACCTAGCAAAGCTACAATTCCCAAGTCGTCCAGCTCAGTAAAAAGCTTTGGCGCAGTTTAGGTTTTTCTCAGGCTGCGGATTTTTCGTAATTAATTGCGCGGCTTGTAAATCCCAGTCAATAGGAAATGTTTCTTTGAAGCTTTCCATGCGTAAATGCCTTGTCGATCTGCCTGAAACCAATTGTTGTACCAGCTTGGGCGACAGGCAGCTCAAGCGCAGCACATCGTATATATAACTTTCTGCACACTTTTCACGTCGTGCAATCTCGAGCAAGGATTTCGTGCCTGTAGTCAGTTCTGTTGTCCATTTGCGCCCAAGAGCAATTTTCTTTAGCAACAATTCCCGTGCAGGCGCTGTGGCATTTTCATGATTTACAGGTGTGTCCTCGAGAATTCGTGTTTCGCCGGCATACCGGAATAGTGAAGCCTCAATTGTCCTAACTATTCTATCTGTGAGTTCGCCACCTGTTGGTGAGGTGCTTGTCTTGAGCCCGAGGAGTCTGTTCTTCAAACCCGTGGCGGTAATCGTCACTATGACAGCCGATGTTGCTACTTCTACTTTCGTGCCGAAGCCAATTAAATACTCCCGTTTTCTATCTAAAGTAAGCCCCGGCCACTCTGCAATCAGTTTCTGAGCCGAGCGACGAATTTCTTTTCCAATCTCCGATGTATGAACGTCTAGCTGTGTATCCAAGTCCTTTAATCTCAGGACGTTGAACAATTCTGATTCGATAATTCGTTCAAGATCGTGGGCAGGGATGCATAGACGCTTTTGATCTTGTGAATCAGGAGTCGGTCGGACGATGTAATATCGATAACGCTTGGAAGCTTTAGCCGTGTGGGTTGGGGTAAGCGCTTTGCCCTGATCATTCCGCACCATGCCTGCCAGCAGGCTCGCATGCTTGGCACGACTTCCCAATCTTTTTATTTGGCGGTTGCTCTCTAACTTTGCTTGTACCTGATCCCATAATTCTTGCGAAATAATGGCTTCATGCTGGCCGGGGTGATAAACGCCCTTGTGATGAACGAGCCCTCTGTATAAAGAATTCTTTAGTATCGTGTAGAGCGCGCCCCTTGAAAATGCAGAACCTCCAGTATGTTTGCCTTTGCCACTTAATCGCTTCTTGCTTCGGATATTTGATTTCTCTAAATCGTCCTTTAGTAGTTGAACGCTGCCCATGTTCTCGTAGCGGATAAAAATCTGTCGCAATTGTTCTGCTTCCGTAGGGTTGATTATCAATTGCCGATCAATGACGTCGTAGCCTAGCGGCACCGCGCCCCCCATCCACATGCCTTTGACTTTGGACGCAGCTATCTTGTCGCGAATTCGTTCTCCAGTGACCTCACGTTCAAACTGTGCAAAAGACAGGAGAACATTGAGTGTCAGCCGGCCCATGGAAGTCGTGGTATTGAAATGTTGTGTTACTGAGACAAAGGATGTCGAACGCTGGTCGAAGATTTCAACCATCTTCGCAAAATCAGTGAGGCAGCGTGTCAAGCGGTCAATTTTGTAGACCACCACTAGATCGATCTGCCCTGAGGCGATATCACTCAGCAGACGCTGCAGGGCAGGGCGCTCCAGGCTGCCCCCAGAAAAGCCACCGTCATCGTAGCGAGTGGAGAGCGGCTTCCAGCCTTCATGGGTTTGACTGGCGATATAGGCCTCGCAAGCTTCTCGTTGAGCGTCAAGCGAATTGAAATTCTGGTCCAGCCCTTCTTCTGATGATTTTCGGGTGTAGATCGCACAGCGTAAAACACGACTGTCGCGACTCATGCTGCCACTCCTTTTGCTGGTGTTTTATTCAGACCGAAAAAAGCGGGGCCAGACCACTGGGTGCCAGTGATTTTTCGTGCGATAAGCGAAAGGCTGTTGTAGGTCTGGCCGTCATAAATAAAACCCGGGTCGGCGACGGTGACGCTATGGGTACGACCTTGCCACGTACGCAACAGCCGTGTGCCAGCTTTCAGGCGACGAGGTGGTGCTTGTTTTGTTTTGCCGGCTTTGGGCAATAGCGATGAGAGATAGCGTTCGCAGTCAGGCGACAAGCCCCCAAAGCGAAGCTCCTGGAGTCGGTAGGCCAATAGCGGGACTACGATCGGTTTATACAGGCTAGAGGGTATGGGCTTACCGAATGCCTCAACCCAGATTTGATTGAGCGCTTTTCGGTTGAGTTCTTTGAGCGTATTCCAGTCAAACATAAGCGACGCACTTACGGGCTTTACTTTATTGGGCATAAGAGCCTCCTTCACCATATGAACGCTCTGTCTCAGCACACAGTCAAGTTGTCAATACCCAAGCGATTTAAGCGAGAATCCGCACTTGGGCAATAGTTCGGCGGCGCGGGGCAATACCAATTTAATTTGCGTTCTGATCACTTTTAACCAGTGCTAAAGTGTTTTACCAAAGCAATCATTTTTTGGCAGATAGTTTCCTCAGAATCTGCATTAAGAGTGGATATTTACGTTAGCAGATACAGTGGTAAACAGTTTTAATGGGGTATGTATCAGGGTTCCAAACACAAGTATGTCGATGCAAATCCGAAAATAGGCCGAAATTTGCTCGAATTACGTTTATGAAGTGTATGCTTAATTTCAGCGACCTATTCCAGAGAGTCATTTGAGGTGCACTAATGAATACTCCAGTTCCACCTGAGCAATATTCGCCACCTCAGCCTGCGGAAGTTTCTAATGTTCCTCCCCCACCATGGCCAATACGAATTTGCTCCACAGCTACCGCAAGTAAATGGACTGATGTAGCAAGCGATGAGGACGCAAATTCTCTGGATGAAGTGTCAAAGATCCGCCAAGAGAATCGGCGACGGACGAAGCTTGATCTTAGTGCGGTATTAGGAAGCGAGCAACTTGTTGTCTTGATTGGTCTAGGCCCCTCAGCAGCAATTGGGGGGCCTAAAATGAGCGATCTTTGGAGACAAGTTCGAGATAAGGATCTAGCTCAATTTGTAGATATCCAAAAGAAGGTCGGTGACAACACGCCGCTAGCCGAAACGGGCGACATCGAATCATTGTTGTCCAAGTGCCAAGCGCTCACGAATATTCCCGTAGGTGCGGACCCGATTGTAAATACATTCATTGGCGAAGCGGAAAAGATCATCACCAAAGCATGTCAGGACTTTATTGGTGCTGCCGATCTATCTGATCACGAACATCTTGTGCGCATTCTTGCACGACGAACTCAGGGAAAGCCCAGAACGCGTGTCTTCACGACCAATTATGATCTCTGTGTTGAGCAGGCAGCAGCCGCTAGCGGAGTGATTATAGTTGATGGATTTGGTCGAGAATCCCCACCAATTTTTGATGGTGCTAACTTTGATATTGACTTCGTTCGTCGACGCATGGAATCGAAAGGTTCGGAATTTGTTGAGAGTGTTTTGCATCTTGCAAAGCTGCATGGATCTGTGGATTGGTCGCTCCATGATAACAAGGTAGTAAGAAAGGAGCGGCCAGAAGTACCTATAATCATCTATCCCCGCAGCGATAAATTTGAACTAACTTATCGTCAACCTTTTTTGGAAATGATGTCGCAGCTTCAGTCTGCATTGCGGCAACCAAATATTGGGCTTCTAATTATTGGTTTTGGTTTTGCAGATGTACACCTTTCCGAAATGATTCTTTCGGCAGTAAAGAGAAATCTCTCGATGCGAGTTGTTGTTGCGACGTTGGGGTGTGAGCAACATTGCGACCCAGCTAACGCATGGATGTATCGAAAAAAAATCCATCTTCTGGAGCAGCTTATTAGCCAGGGAGATTCTAGAATTACTTTAATTAGTTCAAATTTCCCTGACCTCGTTCGTCTGGTTCCTGATTCCGGAACTGAGACAGAAGAAGACAAACTTCGCTCGGTTTTAAGGAAACTCATCACGTGACCAAGATTGCCACGAAGGAAAATGTTCTCGATCCTAATCGCCACGTTGGTGTCATCTCGTCGGTTTTTCCAAGTCGAGCCTTCGTCAACTTGGGCGACAGTACTGCCAGATCTGGAACATCGCTTTACGGGCATCCACTCGGCACAGGACAAGTTGGCGAATTCGTACTTATTGACTGCGACGCCGTCGTTGTAGTGGGCCGTGTCTCTGCAGTAAAGCTCATTGAGAGGGATCGCCTTGCGATCAATCCCTCGCTAGGCAACGAGATGCTGGTCGATCCTGTGGGCGAAGTCGATATGTTGGCAACGCTTGATCGCCAGAGCGGGAGAGTTTTTCCAGGGATAGCTACAAGGCCAAGGCTTGGGGCTCATGTTTACTCTCCCGCACCGGACCTAATGTCAGCCTTGGTGGCAGATTCGGCGTCAGGTGTAGTAAACAATGAAATTGCAAAGCTCAGTCTAGGGGTAGTTACCTCGCTTCAGGACGCCTCTGTCTCAGTCATGCCTGAGCGTCTTTTTGGTCGTCATTGCGCCATCTTAGGTGCAACGGGCGGTGGAAAGAGTTACACCATTGCGAAGTTAATCGAAGAAAGTGCCAAGTACAACTGCAAAATAATTTTGGTTGACGCAACTGGTGAGTTTTACCCTCTCGCTGGCCTAGCAAATCATGTGTCACTTGGAAAACCCCTTCATGGGGAAACGGAAGTTCACTTACCCTATGCGGCGCTCGAAGAGCAGGACTTGTATGGATTATTCCAACCTTCTGGCAAAGTTCAAGGACCGAAGTTACGTGAAGCAATTTTTAGTTTACGCATCGCTCATATCCTCAATAACGACAGTTCTTCATCAGTCGTAGCATTGAAGGCAGCAATGACCGGCAATGGACTTTTGCAAGCCAGCGGTATCATCGTTAAAGCAGATCTTCCGCGACAGCCCTTTGACGATGCATTTAACGCACTGCGCGGAGTAATTGAAGCACCGGATGCATCATTCGATGTGAGGCTTCTGCCTTCGCAGATTGTAAGTGAATGCGTTTGGCCGACACATTTTAAGAAGCCAGGTTGCTATGGATTAGGCGATGGGAATGAGGCTTACTGTGCACCACTAATTGCACGTATTAATGCTGTACTTGCCGGCCCGGACTTGCGTGTAATCTTTGAGCCAACTGGTCTGAATCTCTTGATCGAGATCGAGAAATTCCTTTCTGGTAAGGATCGTGTACTAAGGATATCTTTGGCCTCTGTACCTTACGGTTTTAATGCGAGAGAGATTGTTGCGAATGCTATAGGCCGTCGCTTACTTATGTTCGCACGTAACCAACGATTCAAGAAAGCACCAGTCACTGTTTTTCTCGATGAGGCCCACAATTTCCTAAATCGAAAAATTGGTGAAGACGAGGCTTCAATTCGTTTGGACGCGTTCGACCAGATTGCCAAAGAAGGGCGAAAACATTGGCTAACTATGTGTCTTGCAACGCAACGCCCGCGGGATCTCCCAGAAGGCGTGCTGAGCCAAATGGGGACAATGATCGTGCATCGACTAATTAATGACCGTGATCGGGATGTTGTCGAGCGTGCTTGTGGTGAGATTGATCGGGCAGCAGTTGCGTTTCTCCCAACACTTGCACCTGGACAGGCCGCGTTTGTTGGCGTGGACTTTCCATTCCCGCTGACGGTTTCCATTGACATGCCTAGTGCACCTCCAGATTCAAGTGGTCCTAATTTTCAAGCGTCATGGAAATTGTAGTGGGGCGCTCAGGAGTTTTATTATAGGCAATCAATCATGGGAAATAATAACTTGGATGAAGTGAGTGACGTGCTATATCGAGTGCAGCGCGGGCTTGCTGGTTACGTTAGTTACCTTGCTGCCTGTGAGATGAATGCGGCTTTCAGCGAATATATTTTGTACGAGCCCGTGTTAAGAATTCTCACGGCTCGCAATCTGAAAGTACGATCGGAAGTTCCATGTCCTGGATATCTGCGGGTAAAACAAGGAGATGTAAAAAGGCTCGATTTTGTGGCCGAAGGAGTGAATGTCAATTTCGCTCTCGAAATAAAATGGGCGAAAAGTGGGCGTCCGAGAGTTTTGGGTGATCTTGAAAAACTATGCAAGTTTCGAAGTGCCCACCCAAAATTCTTGGGGTTTCTATGCGTTTTCGGCCGTAAGAGTACTCTCGAAAGTCTGATTTTACCGCAGTCGTTTCACGAAAAGGGTTCAGCTGTATACGCTGAGTTCGGAAGAACAAGATACGGATGCCGCATATATCAGCTCGGCGAGCATGCTGAGAGTTAAACCGGGAAAATGCTTTACAGTGTCTCTGTAATTAGTTGAAAAAATATGAGTGAATTCATTCTATGCCACGACGTCCAATGCCGCCGGATCCATCCGACTTTCCTCTTGCATTAGATGCGATCAAGACTGCGCTGAAAAATGGAAGGGAAATTCTGTCCGATGAATACGTTGAGTTCCTAGAGCGCCGTAGAAGTTATCGTGTGTCGCGAACTTACACTCTTGTTGGTAAATACCCCGATGGAAGATTCTATTATCGGATTCAGGGAAAAGCGGGTGCCGATCTCTTAGAGCATCCAGTGGCATTAAAAAATCGGGAGCAATTGCGGAAATACTATGTGTCTCTCTCAGCAGTATTTCGCCGACCTCCGTCGTCTAGGGTTGGGGTATTGGCCAAACAGGCTAAGGCCAGGCCATTAGTTTTAGCAATTTATGCTCTGGCAGATCAAAATGCCCATCGAGGCCGCTATAAGGCAGATTTCATTGCCAAAAGACTGAAAAAAAGTCCTAAATATGTGCGTGAGGTACTAAGAAAACGAACCGAACGGGAGGGAGGCGATTCATAAATTCCCTGATACGTGCGGGAATTAAGGCGCTGAAAAACTCAGTCGTCTACGTGCCCGCGTATGACGTTATCCAGCTTCTTGGAGAACGCCATGAAAACCTCAACCGCTTCAAAAAAGACAATCCGTAAAAATTCCTCTGCATCGATACTTTCTCGTAGTGGTCCAATCACTCCAGACTCATCCTCGTCTGCAACCCCAAGTGCACCACGATTAACCATTTCGCACCGTTCTGTTTCCAGCCTGCAGCCAGATCCGGAAAACGCACGCCTGCATTCCGAAAAGCAAATCGCAAAGATTGCCAAGAGCATTGCGGCCTTCGGCTACAACGTTCCGATCCTGATCGATAAGGAAAGCAGAGTACTCGCAGGTCATGGAAGATTAGCCGCCTGCAAGCTACTTGGTTGGAAGGAAGTCCCTACAATCACTTTGGATCATCTAACGCCTGAACAGGCGCGTGCTTTTATGATTGCCGACAACCGGCTTTCTGATACCTCTACCTGGGACGACACTTTGCTTGCCACGCAATTAAAGTTTTTGTCCGAAGCCGACATCAATTTTGATGTCGACGCCATTGGTTTTGAAATGGCCGAAATCGATCTACGGATTCAACGACTCAATACAGCGGCCGATGAAGAGGAAGAGCCGTTACCCGTAACCCAAGGGCCTGCAGTGTCTCGGCTCGGCGATTTGTGGCGTTTAGGGTCGCATCGCTTGCTGTGCGGCAATGCATTGGATGTGCAGAGTTATTCCCAGCTTCTAAACGGAATTTCGGTATCGACCGTATTTACGGATCCGCCATTTAACGTGGCGATTCAAGGTCATGTGTCCGGCAAGGGCTCTATTCGTCATAACGAATTCGCGATGGCCAGCGGTGAAATGAGTGTCGAGGAATTCACCTCGTTTCTCAAGACTGCTCTGTCTCGCATCAAAGAGAACACCAAGCCAGGCGCGATCCTTTTTTTGTGTATGGATTGGCGCCACATACGCGAACTGACCGATGCGGCCATCCACAATAATCTTGTCATGCAAAATCTGTGCGTGTGGGACAAAGGCGTCGGTGGCATGGGGTCCTTGTATCGCAGCCAGCATGAACTTGTTTTTGTTTATAAAGCTGGCAATGCGTCGCATACCAATAATGTGCAGCTCGGCAAATTCGGCCGCAACCGCACCAATGTATGGCCCTATGCGGGTGCCAATTCCTTTGCCCGTAAAACCGATGAGGGAAATCTGCTGGCCCTACACCCGACGGTCAAACCAGTGGCCTTAGTGGCCGACGCGCTATTGGATGCCTCCTTGCGTGGCGAAAGTGTCTTAGATCCTTTTATGGGAAGCGGCACCACGATTCTGGCGGCTGAACAGACGGGCCGAATCGCTTATGGGATCGAGCTCGATCCGCATTACGTCGATGTGGCGATACAGCGATGGCAACGCAAGACCGGTCAGAAGGCAATGCATGCTGTCAGCGGTGAATTGTTTGATGACCTTTTCGAACAAAGTTTAAGTGAAGTCACCAGCGGGGAGGGTGTATGAAAGACCCTACTGATTATGAGGTGGGCTTCGGCAAGCCACCGGTCCATTCGCAATTCAAGAAAGGCCAGTCCGGCAATGTTCGCGGTCGTCCCAAGGGCAAGCAGAATTTGGTCACGGTGATCAATCGTGCCCTCAATGAAAAGATTCAGATTGTCGAAAAAGGGCGGCGTAAATCCATTACCAAACTCGAAGCTGCCGTAAAGCAGCTGTGCAATAAAGCGGCGCAAGGCGATGCACGTTCCATCCAGCAAGTGATGTCGCTGGGCGATCTGATTGGCATGGAGACGCCTAAGGATATTGTGCAGCTAAACAATGACGAGACGGCGGTCATGGCCGCCTTGCTCAAGCGCTTGCCATCTTCGGCGCAAAGCTAATGGTTTGTTCGACCTCATCCAATTCTTAAAGGAATCCTCATGTCTGCCCAAATTTCACCTAGCGAATTCAACTTGATTCTTAGAAACGATTTTTCCAGTTTTATCCATCGATGTTTCCAGCATCTGTCCCCCTACACGGAGTTTTCGGCCAACTGGCATTTGGATTTACTTGCCGACCGATTGCGCAAAGTCCATGAAGGCAAGATCAAGCGTTTGATCATCAATGTGCCGCCTCGCAGTTTGAAGTCGATTTCAGCCTCAGTGGCGTTCCCCGCATGGGTCCTTGGTTTGGATCCTAGTAAGCGCATTATCTGCGCCAGTTATGGACAGGATCTATCCAATAAAATGGCGCGAGATTGCCAAAGCGTCATGACCTCGCGTTGGTATAAAGCAGCCTTTGGAACGGATATCTCGAAACGCCTGGCCACCGCCGATTTTGAAACGACGGCATTTGGTGGACGATTGGCAACATCCGTAGGGGGTGTGCTGACTGGTCGAGGAGGCGACATCATAATTATTGATGACCCGGTGAAGCCTGATGAAGCAATGTCAGATACTTCTAGGCAAAGTGCCAATGACTGGTACAACAATACGCTCTACACCCGCCTTAACAGCAAGCGGGATGGTGCGATCATCATCATTATGCAGCGTCTTCATTTAGACGATATGGTGGGTCATGTCCTAGAAAAAGAACATTGGGAAGTCGTAAGTTTGCCGGCGGTTGCCACAGATCATGAGGAATGGCGTTATTCGATCTTCGGACAGCCAGTAATAAAGACCAGACAGCCTGGGGATCTTCTCCATGAAAGTCGTGAAGGAAAATCAGAACTAGAAACAATAGAACAGAATGTGGGTTCCTATGTGTATGCCGCACAATATTTGCAGAGCCCGGTTCCCCTTGGTGGCGGACTAATAAAAGTCGAGTGGCTACATTATTACGAAGAAAGTGAGCTTCCAGAAAAGCCAGAAATGATTCTGCAAAGCTGGGACACCGCCAACAAAGAAAGTGAATTGGCAGATTACAGTGTCTGCACGACGTGGTGGCTATATAAGAAAAAGGCCTATCTAGTCAATGTTCTACGAAAAAAAATGGAATATCCAGAGTTAAAGAAAACCGTGATTTCTCATCGGGCGGCCTTCAACGCCACGAAGGTGTTAATCGAAGACAAAGCGTCAGGCACGCAACTTATTCAAGAGCTCAAGCAAGGCCTTATGCCACAGGCAGAGGCATTCAAACCTGAAGCTGGAGACAAATTAATGCGGATGCAGGCCCAAACACCCCAAATTGAAAATGGGATGGTGCGATTTCCGAAATACGCCCCGTGGCTGCAAAGCTATATCAGCGAACTTACCTCTTTCCCGAAGTCAAAATTCAAAGACCAAGTGGATTCGACCTCACAGGCGCTATTTTGGATTGCGAACAATGCCATCGTGCCTGCCATTATTGAATTCTACAGACGTGAAGTTGAGAAAATGAGAACTGGCCAGGATTGGTAGTATTTCGAAAGCTGTGCAGCTCAGTCAATTCTGAAAAACTGAGCCATCGCTTAACAAAGTAGGATTTGGATGGCCGCTTCCGACTGCGGATTCAATTGATGGATGCAACACACTAACCGCTGCGTAAGCCAATGGCGCTCACTGCCAGTTCCAAATTGATCATGTGGAATGATTACGCCAGCACCTGATCAAAAAACTGAGCAACGCATTTTTGTTGTTGGCTTCCAATGTTCTAGTCGTCTCCATCATCCTAGCTACGAACTTTGGAGATTCAGGATTTTATTTAAGTTGGTTTGACAGGATCAATGGTGGTTTTTCTTAGACGAAGCGCATTTGCCACAACAGACACCGAACTCAAGCTCATGGCCAGAGCAGCGATCATCGGCGAAAGTAACAGGCCGAAGACGGGATAAAGCACGCCGGCAGCTATCGGAACGCCAATCGCGTTATAAAAAAGCGCGAAAACCAGATTTTGCTTCATGTTTGCAACGGTGGCGTTTGAAATTTCTATGGCTCGCACGATGCCTTGCAGATCACCTTTGACTAACGTCACTTGGGCGCTCGACATGGCGACATCGGTACCGGTTCCCATAGCAATACCAACATCTGCTGCTGCGAGCGCAGGCGCATCGTTGATGCCGTCGCCTGCCATCGCGACGCTGCGCCCCTCTGATTTGAGTTTGTTTACCAGGATCAATTTATCCTGCGGGCGCACTTCACCATGCACTTCGTCAATCGACAAGGTCTTGGCTACGCTATTTGCTGTCGTGACGCCATCACCGGTCGCCATAATGACGCGCACGCCGATTTCTTGAAGTGCTCGTAGTGCTTGTGGCGTCGATGGTTTGATCGGATCTGCAACGCTGAGGATGCCGGCCAGTTTTCCATCAATCGCCAAAAACATGACACTGGCACCGGTGGCTCGACGTGTTTCGGCCTCGAGCTGTAAACGCGAAATATCGGCACCGATGTCCGCCATCAATTTTGTGTTGCCCAAGTCGATAGCTTTGCCTTCGACCCGTCCACGCACACCAATGCCGGTGCTGCTTTCAAAAGTTTCCGGTTTCGCTAACACAAGATTTCTTTTTCGCGCTTCGCTGACGATGGCCGATGCGAGTGGGTGCTCGCTGCCTTGATCCAGGCTGGCTGCAAGTCGCAAGATTTCATTCTCTTCATTGCCCGCAGCAGGGACGATCGAATCGAACATAGGTCTGCCAACGGTGAGCGTGCCGGTCTTATCGACGATCAAGGTATCGATCTTTCGCAGGTTTTCAATCGCCTCGGCATTGCGAAATAAAATACCGGCATTCGCGGCACGACCAGTGGCGACCATAATCGACATCGGCGTGGCCAAGCCCAGAGCGCAAGGACAGGCGATAATCAGCACTGCCACGGCATTCAATACGGCGTACACCCAGCTGGGTTCCGGTCCGAAAAATCCCCAGATAAAAAAAGTACTGATCGACGTTGCCAGCACGGCAAGTACGAACCAAAACGAAACGGTATCGGCCATGCGTTGCATGGGTGCCCGTGAGCGTTGCGCCTGCGCCACCATTTGCACGATCTGAGCAAGCATGCTGTCGGCACCTACGCGAGTGGCACGGATGATTAATGCACCGCTTACATTCATGGTGGCCCCGATTACTTTTTCCCCGATCGTTTTCGAGACGGGCATCGATTCGCCGGTCAGCATCGACTCGTCAATACTGCTCTGGCCTTCGAGTACTTCGCCATCGGTAGGTACTTTCTCACCGGGACGAACCCGAAGTCGATCTTCGACATGCACATTGCTTAATGGAATGTCTTCTTCGTTGCCATCGGCATTGATTCGTCTGGCTGTTTTCGGCGCAAGGTTCAATAAGGCTTTAATGGCGGCCGAGGTCTGCGAACGTGCTTTGAGTTCCAATAATTGTCCAAGCAAGGTCAATGACACAATCACTGCAGCGGCTTCAAAATACACGCCCACCCGGCCGTGTTCCTGAAACGAGACCGGGAATAGTTGCGGAAAGAGGGTCCCAACTACACTGTAAGCATAAGCGGCAAAGACGCCGATGCCGATCAAGGTCCACATATTGAGATTGCGGGTGTAAATGGATTGCACGCAACGCGCAAAAAATGGCCAACCGGCCCAGACGACGACCGGTGTTGAAAGTGCAAATTCCAGCCACGTTCGTGTATCGGTTGATAACCAGGTCAATCGATGGCCGACCATGGCCAGCACCAAAACTACGATGCTTAATGGCAGCGTCCACCAAAACCGTCGGGAAAAATCTTCGAGCTCGGGATTTTTTTCATCTTCTATCGACGGCATCGTGGGTTCCAATGCCATGCCGCAAATTGGGCAGGTGCCGGGCTTGTCCCTAATGATTTGCGGATGCATTGGGCAGGTATAAGTGGCTCCGCTTTGGATCATGGCGGCAGCAGGCTTGGCCGTGATGTCACTTTTTTGCGATAAATATATTGTGGGTGCAGCGGAAAACTTGTCTTTGCAATGCGTTGAACAAAAATAGAAAGTTTTTTTGTCGTGTTGCAGCGAAATTGTATCATTGGTTTTCATGCCGCATACCGGGTCTGTATAAGATTTCTCGGTATTCTGCGCGGCATCGGAATTGCCGGAGGCCTCGGCTGGTTTTTCAGCAGAATGATCGTGTGACATGGATTCACTCCTTCTATTTTTACAATGGATATGCGATAGGCACACCCAAAACGTTTACTGTGAGTCGTCAGCATTCTTGATGTGCGAAGACCAATGAATATGGGTGATCTTCGACACTTTGTCTGTTCGGTTAAACACCATCTTCTTTACAAGCTCCATTTGCCGAGACTTGGTCCGCAAGGGAATATGTTTATTCGAACTAGATAGCTTTGTGCTCCTGTGGCGCTTCCTCATCATGTGCTTTTGGTGCTACGGCATCAGTTTCAACCTTAGCCTTGGCTCCATGGTCATGTAGGCTGCCATCATTATGGCGGTGCATGCCTGATTCGCTGGTGGCTGCAGGGTGCTCATCATGGTCTGGTACATCTTCATCGTGATGGTCTGCCTTTTCGCCATCGCCATGATCCATGCTTTCCATTCCACCATGCTCGTGTGGCGAGTCTTCGCCGCCGCCATGTGAATGGCCGCCACTGGTCTCTACCATTTCGTGATATTGCTCTGGCGTCATGGTGGGGAATTGTTTCAAGAACGCGACGATGCCCCAGATGTATTCGTCTTTCATATTCGTACCCCAAGCCGCCATGCCGGACGCCTTGATGCCATGTTTGATGACCCAGAATGCGCGTGCAGGATCGGGTGCGCCCAGCTTGGAGAGATTAGGCGGTGCCGGATATAAAATCTTGCTCATTTCTGTTTTCTCGACGCCGGGTGCCAAATGGCAGCCAGTACACATGGCAGCATAATTACCAGCGCCTTGTTTGATCAGAGCTGGATCATTCAACGCAGGTACGGTGATGTCGTCAGCCCGCACGGCGATAGCGCGATCACGGGCGGTTTGAATCAGTGAATACACGAGGTCCGAATGCGGTTCGTCGGCACCTGGATTTATCAAGCCGAAATACATCGTACCCGCACCGATCAAGAGAACGGTTCCGCCCAATATCAAACTACTTTTAATAAAGCTCATAAATTTCTCCAAAGAATGTCGCATCGACTTTCATAAAATTAAATCAGGGGGCTGCGGACAAATTTTGCATGGCAACGCCGGTAGCCCGTTCGAGGTCCACGTAGGACAATCGCAGCATTTGTTGCGCCTGCCGTTGTTCTGTTTGCGAAGCGAGGCGTAGCCGTTTCGCCTGCACCACATTCATGTAGTCGCCACTGCCTTGTTGATAATTTCGCAAGGCCAGGGTTTCGAGTTGCCGCTGTTGCCTAACGTGATGATCAGCATGCTCAAGTGCTTTCGTGTTGGCGATCAAAGTAGCCAAAGCACGCTCGACTTCCAGCGGGATGAGGCGACGAGTCGCTTCGGCTTGATATTGTGCCTGTGCGATCTTCGCGTCAGCCAATGCGCCGCGTGCTCGACCGGTATCAAAAATCGGCAAACTGATTTGTGCACTTAAGCCATTCAAGGACATCCCACCGCTTTCGCGGATACCGCCGAGACCCAATGACGGATCGGTGGCACGTAATGTGCCGGTCTGCAGTTTTTTCTCGGCCCGTGCCTGATCAATATTCGCGTTTATCGCCATCAATTCTGGGCGATGTTTTATAGCGAGCGCCTGCAACTCCGGTTCATTGAATGAAGGGAGTGGTAGTGCTGGTAGATGATCTGGCAACACCAAGAGATGGATACTCGACAAACCAAGTAGCTGTGCCAATGCCGATAAGGCTTTGGTCTGCTCGGCTTCTGCGGTGCGAAGTGCATGCGCTTGCATCGAAACCGTTGCTTGTTGTGTCAACACCGGATTACTCGATAGCACGCCTTGCTGCGCCTGACGCTTCAGTAAGACCAACGTGTTTTCTTCCAGTGCCAATTGCTCGCGTTGCAAACGCAAGGCGTCTTTCGTTGCCATCGCTTCGAAATATGCCGCCTCGGTGTCCTGAGAAATTCGTACCAGTTGCATCATCACTTCCGATTGCATACGCGCCTGCGCCGCATTGGCGACATCGATACGTTTTGCGCGGGTGAATAGATCAAACAGGCTTTGCACAAGACTGTAATCGAGTTCAAAGCGTCCGCCACCTTCTGGGCGCAATACCATCAAGGAGCCCATCGGATTGCGCAGCAGCCCTGCCTGAATCAGTTCGGCTTGTGCCGCATCCAAACGCGAGAGTTCAGCCCTCACTTGCGGATTGTTGAGCAAGGCCGCTTGCACCGCACGATCGACGGTGAGCGGCTCTGCAAACCAGGCATCGTCTAAATAGGATTCATTGATCGCAGGTAATCTCGGAGCACCGGCGCCTGCGAGTCCAATGGAATTTTGTACCCGAGAGTCATCACGAACCGGCACAGCAAGGCATCCGGTTAACAACAGGCTTACCGCCATCGCACTGACCAAATAGTTAATCTTCATGGCAATTCTCCTGGTGCCGATTTCAAGCCACGGCTTAGCCATAATTTATAAATGGCGGGAATCACAATCAGTGATAACAAAGGCGCACTGAGCATGCCGCCGAGCATCGGGGCGGCGATGCGTTGCATGGTGGCCGCACCGGCTCCGGTCGCTAACAAGATCGGCAATAAGCCTGCCAGGATCGTGATCACCGTCATCGCTTTGGGTCGCACACGACGCAAGGCACCATCGGTCAGGGCGGCGTCCAATGTCTTGATATCGTTTAATTCGCCGGAGGCTTGTGCACGCTTCACTGCATTGTCTAAATAAATGAGCATCACCACGCCGAACTCGGCGGCGACACCGGCCAGTGCAATAAATCCGACGGCCACCGCGACCGAGAATGCGTACCCCAATAACCACAGCAACCACAAACCGCCGACGAGCGCGAATGGCACTGTCAACATGATGATGCTCGCTTCGGCGACACGACGAAACGCCGCATACAAAAGTGCAAACACGATCAGCAAGGTCAGCGGTACAGCGAGTCGCAGTCGTTCACTGGCCCGTTGCAGAAATTCATAACTGCCGGCCCAATGCCAGCTTACACCAGGCGTTAATTGGGCATCGGCACGAATCGCTTTTTCTGCACGCTGGATATAGCTGCCTAAATCTTCATCGCTTAAATCAACAAAAACATAAGTGGCCAACTGCGCATCTTCGCTGCGAATCATCGGCGGACCGTCCGACAGTTTAATTTCTGCCAATGATCCAAGCGGCACTTGTGCACCGGATGGCGTCACCACCGGTAAAGCCATTAACGCCTCGGGGGAGTCACGCCAACTTTGTTCTGTGCGAAGTGCAATCGGATAACGTTCGCGACCTTCCACTGCACGGCCAATCGATTCGCCACCAATCGCCGATGCCAGCCATTCTTGCGCGTCCTGCATCGATACTCCATAACGTGCCAGCATTTCACGATCAGGGATGACGTCAATCTGGCGCGCATCGGCGGCACGTTCGGCGAACGCGGAACGGGTACCCGGCACTTTGGATAACACGGCCGCAATACGATCGGCATTCTGGCTGATCGTCGGTAAATCTGGGCCGGTTACCCGTACACCAAGCGGTGTACGGATACCACTGACCTGCATATTGATGCGATTCAAAATCGGCGGCACCCAGGCGGCGGTTAATCCCGGTAGCGCCAGTTTTTGTTGCAACTCTTCGACGATTTTTTTCCGTGTCATGCCGGGACGCCATTGGTCTTCTGGTTTGAACTGGATAATGGTTTCGAGCATGGTCAAGGGTGCCGGATCGGTCGCGGTTTCGGCGCGTCCGGCTTTGCCAAACACACTGGCCACTTCCGGTACCGATTTAATCAAACGATCCGTGCGTTGCAAGACCGCTTGTGCTTCGGCCGGTGATAGCCCTGGTAACGTCGTTGGCATATACAGCACGTCGCCTTCTTCCAGTTCGGGCATAAACTCGCTACCCAATTGACTCAAGGGCAAGGCGGCACTTAATAAACCCAGCACAGCAAACAACACGATGGTTTTCGGTTTGCGTAAGGCGAATGCCAGCGCCGGACGATATGCCGCGGTCAGCCAGCGGGTAAAACGATGCTCGGATTCATCGGCAAAACGTCCGCGAATCCAGTAACCCATCAGCACCGGCACAACCGTAATCGACAAGCCTGCTGCCACCGCGAGGGCCCATGTTTTAGTCCAAGCCAAGGGCGCGAACATGCGGCCTTCTTGCGCCTGCAACACAAATACGGGCAAGAAAGACAAAGCGGTAATCAATAAAGAGAAAAATAAGGCCGGGCCGACTTCCACCGCGCTGGCCGCAATGACTTTCCATTGATCGGCACCATCGGCAGCGTTGCCATCATGTTCTTTCGCCCAATCTTCCAAATGTTTGTGGGCGTTTTCAATCATCACGATCGCGGCATCCACCATCGCGCCAATAGCAATCGCGATACCGCCAAGCGACATGATGTTGGCGTTCAAGCCTTGCCAACGCATGATCGCCAAGGCGATCAACACGCCTAGTGGCAAACTGATGACCACGACCAATGCCGAGCGCACGTGCCACAAGAACAAGGCACACACCAGCGACACCAATAGTAATTCTTCGAATAATTTGCCGCGTAAATTTTCCACTGCCCGCTGGATCAAACTGGAACGGTCATATACCGGCACAATTTCGACACCTTCGGGCAAGCTGGCACGCACGGCGTCCAGTCGAATTTTCACGGCATCAATCACCGCTTTGGCATTCTCGCCATCACGCATCACGACAATACCGCCGACCGCTTCGCCTTCACCATTGAGTTCGGTAATGCCGTTACGCGGTGCCGGACCAAAGCGCAATTCCGCCACATCACGAATCAGCACGGCCTTGCCATTTTTCATTACGCCGGTCGGCACAGCGCCGAGATCATCTAGTGATCGGATATAACCGACGCCACGCACAATGTATTCGCTCTCGGCCATTTCCAGCCGAGCACCACTGGTTTCCTTATTGGCCGCGCGAATCGCTGCAATCAATTGATTGAAACCAATGCCATAGGCCTGCAATCGGCGCGGATCGACGACCGCTTCGTATTGCCGGACAAAACCACCAACGCTAGCTACCTCGGCCACGCCGGGTACGCGTTGCAGTTCAAATCGCAGACGCCAATCTTGCAAGGAACGCAGTTCGGCCAAATCATGTTTTCCGGTTTTATCCACGAGGGCATACTGGTAAATCCAGCCGACGCCGGTAGCATCCGGCCCCAATTGCGGCTCAACACCGTCGGGTAATTCACTACGGACTTGCGAGAGATATTCCAATACCCGAGAACGCGCCCAATACAAATCGGTACCATCTTCAAACAGGATGTAAACAAACGAATCGCCGTACATCGAAAAGCCACGTACCGCTTTCGCTTTCGGCACTGCCAACATGCGGGTCGTGATCGGGTACGTGACCTGATCTTCGATAATTTGCGGCGCTTGTCCGGCGTATGGCGTCCGAATAATCACCTGCACATCGGATAAATCCGGAATGGCATCGAGTGGCAATTGCCGCACCGAAATAATACTGGCGATCGTCAACAGCACCGCCACCGTCAACACCAAAGCGCGATGGGCGATGGACCAATGAATCAGACGCTCGATCATGGCTGCGATCCTTGCATCGGTTTCATGGCGTCCGATGAATCGGGTTCCATGCGACTAAAGCCCGATTGCAGATTCGCCTCGGCATCTAGCAAAAACTGCCCGGAGGTGACCACGCGATCGGTCAACGCAAGGCCATCAGTAATTTCTATTTCATTGCCGAAACGCTGGCCGATTTTTATCGGCATCGCCATGAATTGATTTTTAGCGTGCTGCACCATCACGCGATCACCCTGTGCCGTACGAATTACCGCAGAGGCGGGAAGCAGCAAAACATTCGAGCGAGAAGCGCCTTCGATCACGCCGTCTAGCACGGTGCCGAGCGGCAGATCGTCTCTATTGTTGATGGAAAATCGGACCGCCACGGTTTGCGTGACTGGATCGACGACAGGAACAACGGTGCCTGTTTCGCTTATCCATTCACGACTCGGCAAACCCGGCAAGGTAAAGCGTGCACGCATCGTATTGCCCAGGCTGATTTTCTGTGCCGGAAATAATTGCGCTTCTATCCACACGGCACTGCGGGCAGACAAATCCACAATGATCGTGTCGGGTGTCACGCTGGAACCTTCACGTACGCCCAATTCCGTTACCACGCCACCGACCGTTGTACGCAATGGCAGTCGACGCGATGCTTTTCCCGAACGTCGCACGCTTTGAATATCTACATCGGCAATACCAAAACGACGCAGGCGTTCTGCTGCTGGACCTGCAGTCTCGGCGCCCAATAACATTTCTTCCTGTGCTTGAATCAATTCGGGTGAATAAATATCGGCGATTACCGTACCGGCTGAAATTTGTTGGCCGACTGCACGGACATACAAACGCTCGACCCATCCATTGACGCGAGCTTGCACTCGCGCCTGACCACGGGCATCGGCCACCACTCGCGCCGGGACGCGAATGGTTTGTTGCACATCACGCTGCACCGGATTAGCGGTGCGGATGCCGAGGCTTTGAACAATGGCAGCGCTGACCGCGATACCATTCTCATTGCCGCTTTCTGCCGCAACGTATTTGGGAACGAGCTGCATATCCATAAACGGCGAAGGACCGGGTTTGTCGAAATGTTCTTCCGGTCGCATCGGATCGTAGTAGTACAGAACCTTTTCTGCGGCTGCGCCATCAGGCTTCATCGCATCGTCTTTAATAGGCTTGTCAGATGATGGTTCTGCAGGCGGTGCAGCTACGGTTTTTTTGACCAAGTCCATGCCGCAGATCGGGCATTTGCCTGGTCCGTGCTCTTTGATATGCGCATGCATCGGACATACATACAGCTCATTGGTTACGGTCGCCTTGCTGTTAGCGACATCCTTGGTTGCAGTGGCATCAGTAGCCTGTGATGCCGGCTCTTGCATCGCTTTGTTGCGGTCGCAAGCCGTTAGCAAAAGCGTGGCCACGATAGATGCCGACAGCCATAACGCTATCCGCCGCCAAGCGGTCGAAGTAGTAAGTTTCATGGGTATTCCTGATAAAACGTAAACACACGCGGACGCAAAGCGCCGCGACTCAGGTGTTAAACGTCAGGAATAAATGGGAGGTCGTAAGCCTGGGCCGAGTTCGGCCAAAGAATGCTCAGCAGTTTTTAACTGGGGCAAGGTCGCGGTCACCAAGACACTGGGACGGATGGTAAAGGGAACGGACAAAATACCGTTGGCACTCATGCAACGAGCCATGCATTGATCATCACATTTGGTATTCGGTGATGGGCACGGCTTGTTGCCGTCTGCGCATGGCGAAGCGGACTTTTTATGGCCCATCATCTCGGCACAGCAATCTTTCTTGGCCATCGCCGAATGTGCCTGAGCCAAGCCAATCCCATTGCACAGAATCGCCATCATCACCAGCAGGGAAGCCAGTAATCGAAAGCGGCGCGTACGCAGAATGTGGAGGGTTTTTGGCATATCAGTCCTAATACTACACCCTAAGAGACTGCCTTCAAGTCAAAAGGTTCGCACAATACGAACAAGGCACACCACAATTGTCATGCTTAGGAGGCAACAAAAGCTGTTTGTCCTAAAGTACCAAGGATCGTGCACTGACCTCGCTGCCCACCACTACAATGATCAATTGTTCGTTCAAGCTCGCGTGCCATACGCTGTAAATCCTCCAGACGTACCAAGATATCGTCTAAATGCTTGCGAGCGATTTGATCGACTTCGCTGCACGATATGTCCGGATCCTGAGCGAGACGCAAGAGACTGCGAATCTCTTCCAGGCTGAAACCCAGATCGCGACCGCGAGTAATGAAGCGCAGCCTACCGACATCGGCTTCGCTATATTCGCGATAACCACTCGCGGTTCGTTCTGGCGACGGCATCAAGTTGATGCGCTCGTAATAACGGATGGTTTCCAAATGGCAGCCGCTGGCTGCTGCTGCGTTACTGATTTTCATTCTCATCTATTGACTCCGTAGCAGCTACAGACTTTATACTGCCATTTGATAAAACTCTACGACCCTCGGTCAGGCATTTACGATGACGAACTTCCTTATGCGCCGGCTCGCCGTCGTGCTTTTCATATGCTCGATGGCGGGTTTTGCGTGGGCAACAGATCCCATGAATGAAGCCAGACAAGCCTGGCAGCTACTGGACTACATCGCCGTGGACTATGCCGGTGCAGTGAATAATGGCCAAGTCGTCGAACCGGGTGAATATGCCGAGATGCAGGAGTTTGCGGAGACCATTAGCGCCAAGATTGCGGGATTACCTGCCAGCCCTGAACAGTCGAAGTTGAAAGCACAAGCGTTACAACTGAAAGCTGAAATTGCCGATCATGCCGATCCTCATGTCGTGGCCACCGCTGCCCATGCATTGGCGGATCAGCTACTCGTGGTCTATAAAATCAATGCGACACCTGCCACGCCCCCTAATGTTGCCAATGCTGCCGCTTTGTATGCCCAGCAATGCTCGGCTTGCCACGGACTGCAAGGCCATGGGGATGGCCCGGCTGCGGCTGGATTGACGCCCAAGCCAATCGCTTTTTCAGATGCAGACCGCGCCGCTCAACGAAGCCCGCTGGCCCTCTACCAAGTGATCTCGCAGGGCTTATCGGGCACGGGCATGACGAACTTTTCCCATCTGTCCGAGGCGGACCGCTGGGCGCTCGCTTTTTATGTTGGTGGAATGGCCTACGGGCCCGAGGCCCGGACACAAGGCGAAGCACTGTGGCGTGAGGCCCCCCAATTTCGCGAGACAGTTCCATCGCTGGAAGCACTCTCACGACTGAGCGAGGCCGATCTTGCCCAGGCCACTAACGCCGCACAAGCCAAGGCGATTATCGCCTACCTGCGTACCCGACCCGATGTGGTGGTAGAGGTAAAGCCTGCGGTAGTCAACACGGACTCCTTCGCTATCGCTCGCAAGATTATGGATGAGAGCTTGCTCGCCTATCGCGCTGGTGATGTAACCCAAGCCAAGACGTTGGCGCTGTCATCGTATTTGGATGGCGTCGAGCCGGTCGAACCGGCGATTGCATCGCGTGACCGGGACCTAATGCGACAGATCGAAACTGCCATGGCGCTGTTGCGTTCCGACATTGGCAAACAGGCACCGATAGCGACCGTTGAGGCGCAAGTAGCAGAAGCAAAGCAATTGTTTGATCAAGCCAATGTCGTGTTGCACGGCAATGCAAGCAGCGCCACCGCCGCATTTTTGGGCAGTTTTACCATCCTACTGCGAGAAGGCTTGGAAGCACTGTTAATTGTGATCGGCATGATCGCTTTTTTACGCAAGGCAGAACGTCGCGAAGTACTGCCCTATGTGCATGCGGGCTGGGTGGGTGCCTTGCTTGCTGGCGGACTCACCTGGGGCGTCGCCACTTACTTTGTTAGCATCAGCGGTGCCAACCGCGAAGTGACGGAAGGTGTGTCGTCACTCTTTGCGGCAGTAGTGCTGCTAAGTGTCGGAATATGGATGCACCAAAAGAGCTTGGCCGGACGTTGGCAGCAGTATCTACACGAGAAGATGTCGGCGGCGCTTACACGTCGTTCCGCTGTGTTCCTTTTTTCGCTTTCCTTCATCGCGGTTTATCGTGAAGTATTCGAAACGATTCTGTTCTACGCCGCCATGTGGAATGAGCAAGACGGCAACGCGATTTTAGCTGGCTTGCTTGCCGGCAGCGCCATGCTCGCCGTCACGGCATTCCTGCTACTTCGATTTAGCATGCGCTTGCCGATCGGAAAATTCTTCTCGATCAGTTCCATGTTGATTGCAGTGCTTGCAGTGGTACTGGTTGGAAAAGGGGTCGCTGCTTTGCAGGAAGCCGGTTGGATAGCACAAAGCTTGATCAGCATGCCCCGCGTGGAATGGCTGGGGGTCTATCCTTCTTGGCAATCCGTACTAGCCCAAATCGTCATTGCTGCTGCATCCATTATCGGTTTTTTCATCAATGCTCGTTCCGGGCGAGCGTTGGCACGCGTCACCAAGTCATAAGGGGTGCAGCATGAGCGACTGTTGTGGCAATCCATTGGACACACGTTTGTTGCACGATCAACAGCGCAAGGTGCTGCGGATCGTCTTGCTCATTAATGTGCTGACGTTCTGCATGATGCTGGCGGCTGCCATGGTTAGTGGATCTTCTTCACTCCTGTCAGGCAGTTTGGATAATTTAGGTGATGCACTGACCTATGCGCTGAGCCTGGCGGTAGTGGGCGCCACGCATCGCGCACAATCCAAAGTCGCCATGGTCAAAGGCAGTTTGATATTGGCGGCCGCCATTGCGGTCGCACTGCAGATTCTCTGGCGACTGACTCATTCAGGAGTGCCCCTTTTTGAAAGTATGGGGCTGGCCGCCGTATTGAACTTGGTAGCCAATCTGATTTGCCTGAAGTTGCTGATGCCCTACCGCTTCGGCGATGTTAATTTGGCATCGGCATGGGAGTGCTCGCGCAATGACGTCTACGAAGGCTTTGCCGTGATTGCCGCCACTATAGGTGTTTGGCTCTTTCAGTCAGGTTGGCCTGATCTACTGATTGCATCGTTATTACTGATTCTGTTTTTGCGTTCTGCCTGGCGCGTATTTAGAAACGCTTGGGCAGGTCTGAAAATAAAAGAAAGTGCTTGCAGCTAAATGCAGATTGAATCAACGCATGCATTTTCTTCTTCGCATTTATTCTGGCGTTGGTTGTTGCTTTCAGTCGTGTTGGTAATAATCGATCAGGTGTCGAAACTAAGTGTGGCTTCTGTGTTGTCATTGCATGATTACATCGAGGTGACACCGTTCTTCAATCTGGTGCATGCATTGAACTCCGGCGCCGCGTTTTCCTTTCTGGCCCATGCAGGAGGATGGCAACGCCATTTCTTTACCGTGCTAGGTATGCTGGTAAGTATGTTCTTGATTTGCCTGCTCTGGCGCGGGGTGCGAAGCAGACTTGAAACCCTGGCTTATGTTTGTATCGTCGGTGGCGCGCTTGGTAACGTCATTGATCGTCTACGAATCGGAGCTGTGATCGACTTCCTCGATTTTCATTGGCAGGGTTGGCATTGGCCGGCATTTAACTCCGCTGATTGCTTCATCGTCATTGGCGTTGGCATGATGGTATTTACCGCTTTAATGAGCCATGGCAGTAAGAACGATGGGTTGCGCCAGTCATAGAAGTGGAAGGCAAATCGGATAGTAGACGTTTATGTCACAAAAACATGACCCCTTGAGAAGAACGAAAATTCTGGCTACTTATCGTCGCGAAATGCAATTTGCAGTCGATGCCCGCAATACCGGTGATTTAAATCTCGCTTTCCAGCATTACGAACGTGCCCACATCTTGAGTCAACAATACACATGGCTGCATATCAAGAGCCATATCGGCATGTTGCGAGTTGGCTGGTTGAGAAAAGATATGCGTGAAATAATCGGCCAATGCGTTCGAATAGTTGCCGCGCTGATTTTTAGTAAGCTCTGGGTGCCGATTGGCAATACCGGGGGTGCGAATGTCCGCGCCTTGAAACCGATGCCGATTCCGGAAGATTTAAAACAATTGCTCGATGGCTTGAGCTCAAATTGAAGCTGATAGGCTGTATTTAAGCCCTGAGCATATAGTGAAATAGTATTTCAGCCTCCGCAAAAGGTATCATAGCGCCATGATTTTCCGCCCGACACGTCGAAACCAATCCTGGTACAGGTTCACTTGCCTGTTGCTGGCGTTGGCGATGATCCTGGCACCGATGGTATCGGTATTGGCGGAACAACATGAGTCCCTGCATATCGCCCAGAACGGCAATCATTTTGATGATCACGCTTCCAGCGATAAACAAGTGACTGCAGATCAAAGTGACGACATCGAAAAAAATAGTGGTCTGCACGGCTTGGCACATGCCAGTCATTGCTGCGGTCAGGCCTTTGCGGTGTTATCGGGTCCGTTTGATTTCCGCTTGTCTCCGATCGTATCGACGCTTAGTGTCAGTGTTATAGCAACACGCCATCTGCTGTTAAAAATATCTCATTTCCGTCCGCCCATAGCCTGAGGCGCACGCGCTGTAGAAAGACTCGCACCGCCAGTCTTTCACGAGTGACGTTGATACGTTCGTAACTCCCGTTTTGTGAATTGTCACAAACGACTCCTTTGATGGGTTGCGTTCTGTCGGCTATCTGCTCGACAGCTTTCTCTGTGCGCACTTTGACGCTGATTAAACACACAGCCTCATTGATGCGGACATAAAAAATTAATCCTTTCATTTAGTGGAGTTTCACCATGACCATCCGTTTTGTGAGCGTCTTGCTTTCCGTTGTTCTTTTTAGCGGTTGCAGCAAGACCCCCGAGATGGCTGCCGAACCGGCAGTTGTCGCTAACGACAGTACCTCAGAACCCAGCAGCGAAAGTTCACAACCAAAAGCCGAATTTGCGGTGAGTGCATCGCAGTTACAAGCCTTGGGCATCAAATTATTGAAGTTGGACCGCCCGACCGAAATTCGTGGCCTGACGTATCCCGCACGCGTGGTCGTGCCGCCACAAAGTGAACAAATGTTGAGCGCGCCGGTGGCAGGGTTGGTCGATCAAATTCTGATTGCCGAACATCAAAACGTGCGTAGTGGCGATGCATTGGTGCGTTTGAACAGCCCGGAATTTGGTCAGCTGCAATTGGCCTTGATGGAAGCGGCCAACGGCGACCGGATGGCACGCCAAACACTGGATCGCGAACGTAAATTATTCAAGGACGGCATCATTCCCCAGCGCCGTGTTTACGAAGCAGAACTAGCCGCCAACGATAGTCAGGCTCGCTTACGTCAATCACAGGCTGCCTTGCGTCTTGCCGGTTTGGATGCCGGCAGTATCAATCACGTTGCCAATGGCGGTGCCTTGATGGATGGCCTGACACTGCGTGCCAAACAAGCGGGCACGGTGTTGGCATTAGAGGTGAAACCAGGACAACGCGTTGCCAGTGCCGATCCGTTATTGCGCGTGGCCAATCTTTCCGAGTTGTGGCTCGACATTCAAATTCCAGCTGATCGTTCCAATGCCTGGTCGAAAGATCAAAGCATCACGATTGTCGGCAGCAAACTCACTGCAAAACCGATCAGCGTCAGCGCCCTCGTCAGTGAAAGCCAAACCGTCACTCTGCGTGCACAAGTCAGTGCCGGTGATGCCGAGTTCAGTCCAGGCGAATTCGTACAAGCACAGGTACCGTTCGCCAATACCGAAGGTGCCTGGGCACTGCCGATTGCCGCGGTGGTGCGTCAAGACGGTAACGCATTTGTCTTTGTTCGCACGCCTTCGGGTTTTTCGGCACGTCCTGTCACCGTGATTGCCAGTGCTGCCCAGTTGGTGAGCGTGGAAGGCAATCTGAAAGCCGGCGATGAAATCGGCATCAGCAATATAATCGCCCTGAAAGCTGCGTGGCTCGGCGAAAGCGGAGGCGAATGACATGCAACGATTGATTCAGTTCGCACTCTCGCAACGACTATTCATGCTGTTGATTGCGGCATTGCTGGCCGGTGCTGGCTGGTACGCGTTTCGTACCTTACCCATTGATGCATTTCCCGATGTCTCCAGCACGCAAGTCAAAGTCATCATGAAGGCGCCGGGCATGACCCCGGAAGAAATTGAAAGTCGTATCGCCATTCCTATTGAAGTGGAAATGCTGGGCATTCCCAAGCAACGCATTTTGCGTTCAGTCACGAAATACGGACTGGTGGATGTGACGATCGACTTCCAGGACGGCACCGATATCTATTGGGCGCGTCAACAAGTCGGTGAACGACTTAGCGGGATCATGGGGGATTTGCCTGATGGTATTAGTGGTGGCATGGCGCCAGTCACCACTCCCTTGGGCGAGATGTTTATGTTCACTGTGGAAAGCGACACCATGACATTGGAAGAACGCCGCAGTCTGCTCGATTGGGTGATTCGCCCAGTGTTGCGATCAGTGCCTGGCGTAGCCGACGTGAATGCACTAGGCGGTAAGGTTCGCAGCTTTGAAGTCGAACCCAACGCCGTCAAACTCGCCGCGGTCGGCCTGTCCACTGCTGATATAAAAGAAGCGATCGAAGCCAATAATCGCAACGACGGTGCCGGTCGCTTAGGTGAAGGCGATGAAGTGTTGCTGGTGCGCAGCGAAGGCAATATCAAGACACAGGAAGATTTGCGGGCCGTTGTGGTGGGCTTGAACAACGACATTCCGATTCGTCTGGGTGATGTCGCCGTGGTACGCACCGGTTCGACCACACGTTATGGCGTGGTGACCAAAGACGGAAAAGGCGAAGCCGTAGAAGGCCTGGTACTGGGATTGGCCGGTGCGAATGCGCGTGATGTGGTTAGTGGTGTCACGGCAAAACTCGACGAGTTGAAACCGACATTGCCCAAAGGCGTGGAAATTAAGGTTTTCTACAACCGTGCCGAATTGGTCAACAAAGCTGTCAACACCGTTTCCCGCGCTTTGCTTGAAGCCACCGTGATCGTGTTGATCTTGCTCGGTGCCTTTCTGGGTAATCTGCGTGCTGCCATTACGGTGGCCTTGGTGCTGCCACTTGCTGCGCTGACGACGTTTATTTTAATGCGGCTCAATGGCATGTCGGCCAATTTGATGAGCCTGGGCGGCCTTGCGATTGCGCTTGGTATGTTGGTGGATGCGGCCGTGGTGGTGGTGGAAAATATTGTTCAACATCTCAGCCACGACAAAGCGGGTGGAAAGTTGCCGCGATTACATATCGTGTTTCGTGCCGTGCGTGAAGTGGCGGTGCCGGTCACAGCGGGCATCCTGATTATCGTGGTGGTGTTCCTGCCGTTGATGACGTTGCAAGGATTGGAAGGAAAGTTTTTCGTGCCGGTGGCATTGACGATTGCGTTCGCGTTAGCCGGTTCGCTCGCTTTGTCCCTGACCGTGATTCCAGTAATCGCCTCGTTCTTGCTCAAGAAAGTGTCGCATGAAGAGCCTTGGCTTCCCCGCAAACTGCTGGAGCGTTACGAACCGATCTTGGCATGGTCATTTGGCAATCAACGTATTGTGTTTATTGCTGCCGGTATTTTATTAACGGTCGCCTGCGGTATTTATTTACTGGTTGGGAAAACCTTTATGCCGACCATGGATGAAGGCGACATTATTGTCGGCATCGAGAAATTGCCCTCGGTCAGTCTGGAAGAGACCGCTGCACTCGATTTGAAAATCCATCAAGCCATCATGTCCAGAGTGCCCGAAGTAACGGGCGTGGTAGCTCGCGCCGGTTCGGATGAAATTGGTCTCGATCCCATGGGGCTTAATCAGACCGATACCTTCCTGGTGCTCAAACCAAAAGACCAGTGGCGACCCGGTGGCAAAGAAGCGCTGACCGAGAAACTGCGTGAGGTACTCGATGATTTGCCGGGCATCAAATACAGCTTCACCCAACCGATCGATATGCGGGTGTCAGAAATGATTATCGGTGTGCGTGGCGATATCGCGATCAAAGTGTTTGGGCCTGATCTAAATACCTTGAATGATTTGGCATTGCAAATTGAAGCCGTGATGAAAACCGTGCCCGGCAATCAGGACGTGTACACGGTGCAAAACGATGGCGTGCAGTATTTGCGCGTCGTGATTGATCGACTTGCTGCCGGTCGTTATGGCTTGTCGGTGGAAGATGTGCAGGACGCGTTGCGTATTCAGATTGAAGGCCAGCGTGCCGGCACGGTGATTGAAGGTAACCAGCGTATTCCCGTGGTGATTCGTGGCCCGGATCGCGTGAAGTTTTCACCGGCCGAATTTGCCGCCTTGCGTATCGCCACCAAACACGGTGATGACGTACCCCTGGAAAGCATTGCGAAGCTGGTACGTGACAGCGGCCCGGTCAAAATTGATCGTGAAATGGGCAGCCGTTATAGCGTGGTGATCGCCAATGTGGTGGACCGTGACTTGGTGGGCTTTGTCGATGAAGCGAAAGCAAAAATCATGCAGCAGGTAAAACTGCCAACCGGTTATCGCATCACCTGGGGCGGTCAGTTTGAAAATCAACAACGCGCTGCCGCTCGTTTGTCTTTGGTGATTCCGCTCGCACTGGGGTTGATCTTCCTGATCCTGTTCTCGACTTTCGGCTCAGTGCGTCAAGCCTTGCTGGTGTTGAGCAATGTGCCGTTCGCGATGGTCGGTGGCATCGTGGCGCTATGGTTAACCGGTGAGTATTTATCGGTGCCTGCCTCGGTCGGTTTTATTGCGCTGCTCGGTATTGCTGTACTCAACGGCGTGGTTTTGGTCAGCTACTTCAATCAATTGCATTCCGAAGGTTTGGATTTATTGACCTGCGTAACCGAAGGCGCGAAGCGACGTTTACGACCAGTGATGATGACAGCCTCGATCACCGCCTTTGGTCTGGTGCCCTTGTTGTTTGCATCAGGTCCGGGTTCCGAAATTCAACGTCCCTTGGCGATTGTGGTGATCGGCGGCTTGATCACGGCCACGGCGTTGACCCTGATCTTGCTGCCGATTTTGTATTTGCGATTCGCCTATTCCAAGCCGGAGGTCAATCATGGCTAAGCTCTGTTTTTCCATTATTTGTACGTCCGAAATTGAAGAAAAATTATTGGACTTGATCCTCACCAGTTTTCCCGACGATGTGTTCACCAGCATGCCGATTTTCAGTCACGGCACTTTGCCGGGACAAATGAGCGAGATCGAACAGGTCATTGGCCGCAGTGCCTCGGTCTGCGTGCAAGTGGTGGTGAGCGACGAAGAATCGGTTGTCTTACAGGAACTGCTCAAACGCGATTTTACCGGAACTGGAATTCGTTTTTGGGCAACCCCAATTGTTTTTGATGGAGAGATTGCATGAAGCCCTTGTTTATTTTATGTCTGGTGGCATTGGCGATGCCGGCCTATGCACAGGAACTCGCTTCGCGAGAGCCGGCAGGCTTGCCGCCGAGCGAATTGGCACAGCCCTGGTTGCAACAAGACCCAAGCGTGCAAGCGGCATTGAGTGATATTCAAGCCGCCGTTCACACAGCCGGTATGCTGCGAGTGTCGCCCAATGAATGGAACGCCACTTATTCCTCGCAACGTCGTCGCTATCCATCTGCGCCGGAGTCCAACGAATGGACGGCGCAACTTGAACGCACCGTTCGGCTTCCGAACAAGCGCTCACTGGATCGGCGTTTGGCCACGGCAGAAACAGAACTTGCCGATGCCAACTACGGTACTGCCTTGCAAAATGCCGCACGCGATTTAGTCGAACTTTATACACAATGGGCGGGAGCGGTTCGTGCCCGTGAATTGATGCAGGAACAAATCTCGTTCGGTGAAGAAAGTTTGCGCGTGGTGCGACTGCGTCAACGTGCGGGCGATGCCTCCATGCTGGAAGTCAATAGCATCGAAGCGGATATGGCCGAGATTCGCAGGCGTTTGAGCAATGCTATTTCGGATGAACGCAAAGCACTCGCGAGTTTGAAAATCCGCTTTCCCGGTGCAGATGTTCAAGCCTTGGCGTTGGCGGAGCCTGGCAATATCAACGAGCCGGAAGCCATCTGGAAAGCACGCATCATTGCCACCAGCGATCCATTGAAAATGGCGCAGCTTCAACTCGATCAAGCCGAGCTCAATGCATCACGCGCACGCGCCAATCGTTTGCCCGATCCGACCGTGGGAGTTTTCACGGCATCAGAGGCGTATTCCAACGAGAAAATCGTCGGCGTTAGTCTTTCCATCCCGATTCCGGGCCGCTATCGCAATCATCAATTGGGCCTGGCCTTGGATCAAGTCAACACCGCGCGTGCCTTGCGGGATCGTCAGCAGCGCTTGATCGAGATGGAAGTAGCCGAGGCTTATGCCGATGCCACTGGCAACTACGAGCGTTGGCGTTTGGCCGAGGAAAGTGCTGCCAAGACTCGCGAGAGCGCCAACTTGACGCAGCGTGCTTACTCGCTGGGTGAAGTAGATTTACAAACCTTGTTGTTGTCACGCCGACAGGCCGTAGAGGCTGTCGATTCCGCGCTGGATGCAAGAGTGAGTGCGCTGACATCCTACAATCGTCTGCTTGTGGACGCACATTTGATTTGGGGACTAGAAAGCAATTGATGCTCGGGTCATGTCGTCGAGCGTGCTTGGCGGCATGGCCTTTCCTGGCGGCTTGTAGCCTGAAATTGTATAACAGCAGGGACAATCAGTAGACTGAGTTCATGCAAGCCCCTGTCTCGTCATCAATTACTCGCTTTAATAAAGCATCGGGCTTTCCACTCTATATTTTCGTTTTGTTTGTCATGGTGTTTGGTAGCATCGGGGTGAGCCCTCATCACGATGCCGTTAAACAGCAAGCTGCCCTAGCCAATGCTTCCCAGAGTCACGGCACTGCACAAAGACTAAGCAACACCGATGCATCCAATCCGGCAACTCCGGATGATCTAGGCGACTGTCCGGATTGCAATGCGCATCATGCCGCTGCCGTGTTGCCCTTGATCACCATGCCCGGCGTTATCAAGCCGGAGATGCGTTATTTTTCTTCGGCTATTTTCTTTAGCCAGATCACGGTCCGGTCAAACTTCAGACCACCCATCGTCTAAGCACATAGGCATTGGATCTGGCGATGATGCGCCAACTCAATGCTGCTTTTCACGACGATCAAATCGCAGGAGGGCACCTTTGTCTTCACCTGCTAACGATACCTCCATTCAAAAACATTCAGCCTGCACAGGCTGGAAAAAATGCATCAGGAAGAAATAACATGCCGCACAAACATACCTACGACAAGGACGGCAAACAGCTTTGCTGTACGCAGGAAGAAAAAATTTATTCAAAGGCAGGAGCCTCCCGTTTATTAAAAGACGGACATTCCGATCATGATGGTCATGACCATGGCCACAAGGCAGCGGAAAAACGCAGCCACCTGCCGAAAGGCGGCGATGGGTGTTGCTCGCATGATGCCCCCGAGGATAACCACGCCCAGGAAGATAGTCATTCCGACGATGACGGACACGACCATGGTTCTGGCAGCGATAGCTTGCTGAAAATGTTTTTGCCCGCGATCGTCAGCCTGGTGCTGTTGCTTGTCGCGATTGCACTGGACTCTTATGTAAAACCCGGCTGGTTTACCGGTTGGGTTCGGATTATTTGGTATGTGGTGGCTTATGTACCGGTGGGTTTTCCCGTACTCAAAGAAGCCTTTGAAAGCATTACCAAGGGCCAGGTGTTTTCCGAGTTTTTCCTGATGGGTCTTGCCACCGTGGGCGCATTTTCCATTGGCGAATATCCCGAAGGCGTGGCCGTGATGTTGTTTTATGCCGTGGGTGAAGTCTTCCAAACCCTTGCTGTGAAACGTGCCAAAGCGAATATCAAATCCTTGCTCGATCAAAGACCCGATGAAGTCACCATTCTGGAAAACAATCAGGCAAAAACTATCAAAGCCGACACGGCTGTTATCGGCAACATCATTCAATTAAAGGCTGGCGAAAAGCTGGGTTTGGATGGCGAGTTGTTATCTGAAACGGCTTCTTTCAATACTGCCGCGCTAACCGGTGAAAGCAAACCCGACACCAAGGCCAAGGGCGACACGGTACTGGCTGGCATGATCAACCTTAATTCGGTATCACAGATCAAGGTGACCACAGCCTATACCGATAGCAAGCTAAGCAAGATTCTGGAGCTGGTGCAGAACGCGACCGCACAAAAGGCACCAACCGAATTGTTTATCCGCAAATTTGCAAAAATATATACGCCGATTGTGGTTTTTCTTGCCATCGGAATTTGTCTGTTACCGATGGCATTTGTCGAGCATTATGAATTCCGGGATTGGCTGTACCGGGCATTGGTGTTCCTCGTCATTTCTTGCCCTTGCGCCTTGGTGATTTCCATTCCATTGGGCTATTTCGGCGGCATTGGCGCGGCCAGCAAGAACGGTATTTTATTCAAGGGCAGCAATTTCCTGGACATCATCGCCAATGTGCAGAATGTGGTGATGGATAAAACCGGCACGATGACAGAAGGCGTCTTCAAGGTTCAGGAAGTCGTTCTCAAGCCCGCGTTTAATCAGGCCGAGATACTGGCCATGGTGAACGCGCTGGAAAGCCAGAGTACGCATCCAGTCGCATCGGCCATCCACGACTATGTCGGCGACGTGGATGCCTCGATAAAGCTCGGTAATGTTGAAGAAATCTCCGGCCATGGTCTTGTCGCGGAAGTGAATGGGAAAATGCTGTACATCGGCAACTTCAAACTGATGGATAAGTTTTCCATTGCCTATGACCTGGAGCCGGAAAGCATTGTTTACACGACGATCGCCATTGCCTATGACAAACAATTTATCGGACACATCACCATCGCCGATACCATCAAGGAAGATGCGCCGCTAACCCTTGAGAAACTTAGAGCACTCGGCGTCAAGGCCACCATGCTAAGCGGTGACAAAGCCAGTGTCGTGAAGTTCGTTGCCGACAAACTCGGTATCAGTAATTTTTATGGCGATTTGTTGCCCGAAGATAAGGTCAACAAGGTAAAAGAAATCAAGGCACGCGGCGAAACCGTGGCCTTCGTTGGCGATGGTGTCAACGATGCTCCGGTGGTCGCTCTCAGTGATGTTGGCATTGCGATGGGCGGACTCGGCAGCGATGCCACCATAGAAACTGCGGATGTCGTGATTCAAGACGATATGCCCAGCAAGATTCCGATGGCGATCAATATTGGCAAACAAACCAAGAAAATCGTCTGGCAAAACATCATGCTTGCCTTCGCAGTCAAGGCGGTTGTACTGATATTGGGCGCTGGTGGCTTGGCAACCATGTGGGAAGCGGTGTTCGCCGATGTGGGCGTAGCCTTGTTGGCCATCATCAATGCGGTACGAATACAGAAAATGAAGTTTTGATTTGTAGATCAATCAAGCCCTGGTGTTTTCCAGGGCTTGGTTTAAACAAGTTTTCGGCAGTAGCAATAGGTGAACTGTTGCACCGTACCAAATGGCGTGTGATGCGATTCCTTTCCGTGTTGCGTCAGCGTAAATGCCTCACCGAATTCGGCATGCAGTTCATCCTTGTTATAGCGCTTCACTGGCAGACCACTGCATTGCAGCGGGCCATCCTCTGCAAACGTGGCCACAATGACATGGCCGCCAGGCTTCACCGCACGCAGCACGGCTTGAACATAGGCATTGCGATCTTCAGGTGAGGTCAGAAAGTGAAACACCGCTCTGTCATGCCAGACATCGAACGCATGAACCGGAAATTCTACTTTCGTAATATCCGCTTCCAGCCATTTCACCTGGCTTGCTTGAGCACCCAATCGCTTTTGTGCAGCCAACATGGCGGCAGCGGAAAGATCCAGTACGTTCAGGTTTGAATAGCCTTTGGCAAGCAAATCATCCACCAGCGTTGATGCGCCGCCACCAATGTCGATGATCGCGGCATCCAGACCGACACCCGTTTCCTAAATTAGCCGTAAGGAATTTTCTGCGTGCTCCTGAAACCAACTTACGGCATCAGTAGATTTGGTGGTGTAAACCTTTTCCCAGTGATCTTTTGACTGCATAGGCTTTCCAGAAGGTGAGTCTTTCAGAACATAAATCGAGGTGCAAACGGCGTAATCAAGTGCATACTGTCCAATAAATCAATGCCCATGCCGGTGATGCATATCCGGAAAATGGGCATGCGAGTGCAGCAAGGGCTCATGTTCGTGCGAATGTGAGTGTGGTTCAACACCATCCCAATCAAAATCATGGACGTGCTGATGATGCTCGTCATGCACATGACGATGTTCGTGTGCCAACGCTTCGTGTTGGTGTTCATGTTCGTGGTTTTCACTGACATGTAACCAGACACCAAGCGCCATCAGGCCGCCGGCGATCCAAAAGCCACTCTCGGGAGTTTCGTTGAATAACAGCAGCGAGAGTGCAGCGCCGACAAATGGTGCCGTCGAAAAATAAGCACCGGTGCGTGCCGTGCCCAAATGACGCAAGGCAAGGACGAACATTACCAGGCTGATACCATAACCGCATAAGCCAATAATGCCTGCCGCAGCGATGTGCGAAATATCCGGCAATCGATTGCCGAGCACCAGTGCAATGCCGATATTGATGATGCCTGCCACGCCGCCTTTGATAGCCGCGATTTGCACGGGATCACCACCCGAAACAACCCGCGTGAAATTATTATCGATCGCCCAACACGCACAAGCCCCCGCGATAGCCAACGCACCCCACGGAATTCCTATCTGCGCATCTCGTGACCATGACAACAAGACACCACCAGCCACAATGGCAACCATCCCCAGAAACACCCGACGATCGACATTTTCCTTGAACGCGACCCAGGCGAGCACGGCTGTCAGCACGCCTTCAAGATTCAGCATCAGGGACGCCGTTGAGGCAGGTGTGCTGACCAAACCAATCATCAACAACACCGGTCCGAGCACGCCACCAAAAAATACCGCCGCCGATAACCAGGGAATATCGGAACGACGCAGCGATGCTTCATTATTATTTTTGACGGACTGCCTAAACAGGCGGCGAACAATGAGCCACAACGAGAGACCGATACCTGACCCGGCATAGAGAAGCCCTGCCAGCAGTACAGGCTGGATATCGGCGACCAGGAGTTTGGCTAAGGGCGTACTCAGTCCAAAAAGAATGGCTGCCAACAAGCCAGTACCGATGCCGATTGGAAATTTAGTCCGCCATTTACTCAATTTCAGCTCCTTCCAGGGCTTTTGAAGATTATCGCTCGACACAAAGGCATAACTTGTAATCTTAACAAGAATCATTATCATATAGGCATTCTTCTGGAGAGATACCCGTGCTCGCCACTTTGCTGTTGGTTTTTCGAGAAGTCCTCGAAGCCGCCCTTATCGTCAGTATCGTCGCCGCTGCTACCCGCGGGGTGTCTGGCCGTGCTCGCTGGATTTGTGCGGGACTCACCATAGGGATTGCTGGCGCGTTGTTGGTAGCGGCTTTCGCAGACCTCATTGCTAATGCCATGAGTGGCATGGGCCAAGAGTGGTTCAATGCTTCAGTACTGTTCGCGGCAGTTGGAATGATCGGATGGCACGTTATTTGGATGGCACGACATGGCCGTGAACTGGCGGCACAAATGCAATCGGTCGGAGCGGATATATCAAACGGCCAGCGTCCTCTGACTTCCTTGATGGTCGTGGTGGCATTGGCGGTGCTGCGTGAAGGGTCAGAGGTGGTTCTGTTCGGCTATGGTTTGTTAGCCGGTGGGTCGTCTGGCGCTTCTTTGATCCTAGGTGGGGTGTTCGGCTTAATCGCTGGCGTATTGGTGGGCTTCGCAATGTACTTCGGTCTTTTGAAAATTCCGATGCGCCACTTTTTCAACGCTACCAATGGACTACTTGTACTGTTGGCGGCGGGTCTTGCTGCTTCTGCGGTCGGTTACCTGACCCAGGCAGATGTTTTACCAACATTGGTGGAAACACTTTGGGACAGTAGCAGTTTGCTAACGGATGATTCGATGCTGGGTCATGCGTTGCATGTCCTTATCGGCTATACCGCACAACCCAGCGGTATGCAGGTCTTGGTATATGTCGTTACAGTCATCGTGCTCATGGTCGGCATGCGACTGTCTTCTCGAAATACTCCCTCAACAAGCACCGCTAAAAACGCGTCGCCAGTTGCTGTCTAACTCCGGAGAATAAGATGCTTCGTTCGTTTGGGCTGATTGCCCTGCTATTGATTTCCACCTCGGCGATGGCTGAGGTGAAAGAATTCAAACTCTCTATTCGCGAGCACCGCTTTGCGCCGGCTGAAATCATAATTCCAGCCAATACCAAAGTGAAATTAGTGATCGTCAACGAAGACAGCACGCCGGAAGAATTCGAAAGCCATCAGCTCAACCGCGAAAAAGTCGTCACTGGCCACGGCACCATCGTGGTATTTGTTGGGCCGCTGAAGCCAGGGCGCTATCCTTTTTTTGGTGATTTCAACGCTAAGACTGCGCAAGGTGCAGTAATCGTTAAGTAATCCCAGCGCAGAACATTTTTTCCAAAGTCATGTGCTTTGGAAGCTAATCCATATCTATCTTTTTTTGAGAGCCTCATGAAAACTGTGTCCTGCACCATCACTTTGTTTGTTGCTTTGACTGCGTGTTCTAGCGTTTACGCAGGCCCTGCCGATACGGTGTACCGACCAATCGTCGAAAAAGGCGAAACCGAGCTCGAGTTACGGGGCGGGTATCGGGATTACAACGACGGTCCGAGCGAGCATGCATTTGTTTACGACTTTGGTTATGGCGTCACAAGTCGATGGAAAACCGAACTTGTTCTGGAATATGCCGCAGAAGGTGGCAACCCCGGAAAGTTGGAAGCTTGGGAGTGGGAAAACATTGTGGTGCTTACTGAGCAAGGTAAACACTGGGTGGATGTCGGCCTGTTCGCAGAATATGAACACGGCTTTTCGGCAGGTCCGGATGAATTGAAGATCGGTCCCATGTTCGAGAAAGAAATTGGCTCGACGATTACAAATCTCAATCTGCTTTTCAAACATGAAGTCGGTAGTGGTGCGAGCAATATCACCGAGCTTGACTATACCTGGCAAGTTAAATGGCGCGGCCGTGAATCACTGGAGTGGGGCGTCCAGGGCTTTGGAGGATTAGGCGAACTCGGCGACCTAGGCAAAGAAGACCAGCACAGTATCGGTCCGGCCTTGTTCGGCACGCGACGTCTGGCTAACGGTAACAAACTCAGCTACAACGCCGCGGTTCTGGGTGGCGTCAATGCTGCCGCACCCGATGTCACCACGCGCTTCCAAATTGAATACGAGATCTACTGATTGCTGATTCGCATAGGTGAACTTGAGCTGCTATTTATTGGCCTATTTTCCCTGAAGCCTTTCCCTGTTAATTCATTTCAGGTGAGAGTGGCTTTGCCCTCTGTTCCGCGCAGATAAAGGATTAATCGCGATTTCGTAGCGGGGAAGTGGTACAAATAGCCTGTTTTTTACCCTGTTTTAGGGAAAATCGAGCCTAGAGAAGTTCGCTCAAGACTGGATACACCACCACTTTTGTAGCAGCCACGGAATCGCGACAAACTTCCAGGCGGTATCCAAAGAACGCTCAATGCTTTTGGTCGAAGGTTCGAATTCTTCCCTCAGCCCGTTCAGGAGCCATGCCTTTTTATTGGCTCACACTGAAAGGATATTGCATGAAAATTTCCGCCACTGCGGAATTGATTCGTGCTTCCCGTTCCTTTTCGGCCTTCGGCGTGACCCGGCCAATTGCAACGCCTTCCCAGACTAGCTGTTTGCCTGCAGCATCGACGATATCGATATTCAGGGTTCCTTCCTTGTATTGATCGATGGTCGTTTCATAGGCGTAGTTGCTCCATGGCAAATACATCCTGCCGCGATAGTCGTAGTAGGAAGGTATCGGGGTGTGCGTTACCACGGTCTTGTTCTCGGCCTTTGCATTGAAGTTGATCAGCAAATCGGGATTGCCTTGATTGTAGACATATCCCCGGGCTTCAAGCTGGGATTGCACGGCGCGTTTAATCTGTAAGGTTAACAGCGTCGAATAACCGGCACTATCAGTTGCCAGAGGTTGAATAAAGGCAAAGGTTTTATAATGTGAAAAATCGATGCTCTTGTCGTAATCCGACCTTATTTCCGGCGTCGAGACGCAAGCCGAAAGAAGGCTGCCAAAAACGAGTATCGTAAAAATCCTGCGGAACATGGCATTTCTCCTCATGCGAAAATGCAAATTTCAATCCAGCGCGCGCCGCTCGAATCAGGACACGCAGCCGCCATTCGATGGTTGGCATCTCCCGATTTTCATGTTGTGCCCAGTATGGCTATCCGAAATTATTGGTTATTGATCAAGATCAAATATCCTTTTCATGCGTTGCCGTGCGTACAGCCGAAAGAGTATTGGCACTCCGGGCCGATAGCATGTCTCAATCACCGCAAAGGTCCCGTCCACAAGCGCCAGATTCGAGTGCGACATGGTGAGCGTGGCAAATCCTCTAGACGGCGATGTTGTCGGCAGAGAATTATTTACCGCCGCCGCTGCGCCACACCGAGTACAGCAACCACAGGCTGCCCAATACCGCGCCGAGAAAACCGAGGAGGCCAAAGATCGGCAAGCCGAGCAGGGTGGGGCCGCCTTTTACCGTCATCACGATCGACGACCCGATGATCAGCGCTGCAATTACGATGCCGACCGTCAGGCGATTGGCGGAATGATCCAGCTGTTCGCCGAGGTGTTGCAGCCGTTCGATGTCAATACTGACTTTTATCTTTCCCGCCCTGGCATGTTGCAGGATTTCGCGAATGCTTTCGGGCAATGAAGAAAGCATGTGCATACCCATTTTGACTACTCGCTGTCCGCGCTTGGCGACCGATGACGCGCTGTAACGGGTTCGCATTGCCTTTCGCACGATCGGCATCGCGACCGACACCATGTCGAATTCGGGATCGAGTTTCCGGCCGATACCTTCCAGCGTGACGAAGACCTTGATCAGCATTGCAAGATCGGACGGCAAGGCAAGTTTGTTGTCGCGCAGGATCAAGGTCACATTACCGAGCATCGCGCCAAGATCCAGTTGCTTCAACGGAATGCCGTGGTATCGGTCGATGAAGCCGTCGACTTCCTGCGTCAGTTTTTCCGCGTCGAAATCGGAATCCTGCGTCCATTCAAAAAGCACATCGATGATTTGCTGAGGATCGCGCTGGACAAGGCCTTGCAGCAAATCGAGCACCTGGTCGCGACGTTTGTCGGACAGGTGTCCGACCATGCCGAAGTCAATCAGTGCAACACGATTGCCCGGCAGGTAGAACAAATTTCCCGGATGCGGATCGGCATGGAAGAAGCCGTCTTCCAGCATCATTTTCAAGGCGGTTCTGGCGCCGATCAAAGCCAGTTTTCTTTGATCCAGGCCGGCGGCGGCAACGGCATCCAGATCATGCGCCGGAATGCCGGAAACGAACTCCTGCACATTCACGCATTCGCTGGTAAGCGGCCAAATTACGCCCGGCACGACAATGTCCGGGTCGTCGCGAAAAGCATCGGCAATGCGTTCCGCGTTATGGCATTCGGCGGCAAGATCGAGTTCGCGGTAAAGCGAACTCTTGAACCGGCCAACGACATCGAGCGGACGATAGCAACGCCATTCGGGCAATTCGGATTCGATCATTTTCGCGAAGCGTTGCAACAGGCGCATATCGGCATCAATGATGTCGCGAATACCGGGACGGCGTATTTTCACTATCACCAGACGTCCATCGCGCAAGACGGCACGATGAACCTGTGCGATCGAACCGGCAGCAAGAGGCGTGTGGTCCAGTTCCGCAAAAAACGATTCTGGCAAATCCGGCAGGCTATCGAGCAGTTGTGCCTGTATGTCCGCGAAGGCGACCAGCGGCGCGTGATCCTGCAGTTTTTCGAATTCGGCAATCCAGTCCGGCGGAAACAGGTCAACCCGGGTAGCCAGGATTTGTCCCAGTTTGACGAACGTCGGGCCTAAATCCTCCATCGCGCAACGTATGCGCTCGGCAGAGGATAAATGTGCAGAGTCTTCGACGTGTTGAAGGTGTAAAACTTTTCCGGCCCGTTCCAGCGCATTGGCCATGCCCAGCCGTTGTACCGCATCGCCAAAGCCATAGCGGATGAAGACGGACGCGATATCGTGCAGGCGTCCGAGATCTTGTGCGGCAATGAGGGTTTTCAGCAGCATGTTTTCATGCTGCCAAAAAGATCGGACGTGCACGGGACATTACAGGCGATCAAGCGTGTTTTCCGAAACGAATACAGGTGCCCGCCTTGTGGTCCAGCAATTTTCCCGCGTCTTCGAGTTTTCCGACGAAGGCCATCGCACCCTCGCAGCGGACGAATCGGCAGGCAGCCTCAATTTTTGGCGCCATCGATCCTTGCGGAAACCGGTATTTTTCGAGCTCGCCTACAGTGACTTTTTCAAGCAGATGCTGTTGTGGCGTTCCCCAGTTGGCATAGACGCCATCGACATCGGTCAACATCATCAGGACATCGGCTTGCAATTCCATTGCCAGCCACGCGGATGCCAGATCCTTGTCCACCACCGCTTCAACGCCATGCAGTTTTCCGTACTGATCGTGCGCCACGGGAATGCCGCCACCACCGGCGCAAACGACGATCACATTGGCTTTGATCAGCTGGCGAATGACGGGCATTTCCAGAATGCTGCATGGCTCCGGCGATGGCACCACCCGTCGGTAGTCACCACCATCGGGTTTGAATGTCCAGTGACGTTCGTTCCCGATCGTCTTGGCCTGTTCACGTGAAAAAACCGGACCGACGAATTTGGATGGCGAATCGTAGGCCGGACCACTGGAATTGACGATAGTCTGCGTCAGCAAAGTGACGATATTTTTTCCGGAAATCTGGTTATGCAGTTCGCGCGCGATCAGGTAGCCGATCATGCCTTCGGTTTCTGCGCCCAGAACGTCCATCGGGTACGGCGCTGCACCGGCATAGGTCGCCGACTGCATTGCCAGAAGTCCGATCTGCGGACCATTGCCGTGTGTTATCAGCAACTGGTTGTCTCTTGCCAGCGGCGCCAATGCTGCTACCGCGGCTTTGATGTTTTCCTCCATCACGCCGGCATCCATTTTTTCGCCGCGTTTCAGAAGCGCATTTCCGCCCAGGGCGATGACGATCAGCATGTTGATCGCCGCATGTCGGAAGATTGCGGGGATGTGGGAACGGCAGATTTCACGCGACCGGCGGGCTCCTGTTGCGTAACGCAATGGATATTGCCGCCACCGAGCAGAATTTCGCGGGCCGGAACGGGCACGATACGACGCCCCTGGAAAATCCGCGCAAGTTTTTCCATTGCCGGCTTGTCGTTGGGGTCGTCGAAATTCGGAACGATTACCGCATCGTTGGCGATATAGAAATTGACGTACGAAGCTGCCAATCGATCGCCGGCCTTTCGCGGCAATGTGCCGCGGACGCGGTCGACCCCGGCTGCTTCTTCCTCAGAGATGCAGATGGGCGAGGGCTGGTGCAGTTTATGCACGATGATTTTTCTGCCGCGTGCATCGACCGATTTTTCCAATCGCGCCAGTGCGTCCCGCGAGATTGCGTATTGCGGATCGTCAACGTCGTCGGTCCAGGTCAGTACCACCTCGGCGGGCAACACGAAACGGCACAGGTTATCGACATGCCCTTTGGTTTCGTCGAGATAGACACCTTCGCCAAGCCAGATGATTTTTTTTATTGCGAGATAATCCATCAGCACTTTTTCGATATCCGCACGGGTCAAATCGGGATTGCGGTCGGGCCCGAGCAGGCATTGCTCCGTCGTCAGCAAGGTGCCATCGCCATCGACATCAATCGAGCCACCTTCCAATACGAATTCAGGTGCGTAGCGAATACTGCGTTCCAGTTCCAGCACCTTTTCGCCGACTTGATCGTCACGGTCCCAGGGAAAATACAGACCATCCACCAAACCACCCCAGGCGTTGAATTTCCAGTCGATACCGCGCACCTCGCCTGCCTCGTTCACGACGAAGGTCGGTCCGCAATCGCGAATCCACGAATCGTTGGACGACATTTCCACCAGGCGGATTCTTGGATCGAGCAGTTCGCGCGCCGCTTCATAAGCATTCGCGGAAACAGCCATACTGAGCGGCTCGAAATCACTGATCGCTTTTGCCACCTGTGCGAATGCGTGTTGGGCCGGGTAGGCTCCCATGCGCCAATTATCGCGGCGCTCGGGCCACAACATCCAGCAACCGGTGTGCGGCTCCCATTCCGCGGGCATGCGAAAGCCGTCATGGCTTGGCAAGGTGTGCACCGAAACGGTCATGCGGTATCTCCGGAGTCTGCGGCTTTGTTGCGCGCGCGCGTATGCGCGATCAGAACTTCGCCGATGATCAGTACGATCAGGGTGCCCAATGCAATGGCAAGCGTGTCGTAGGTAAGAAACGGTTCACCGGGAACCCAGACAAACAGCACGATGGCCTGCACGATAAACACGAAGCAAATACCAGCTAGCAAAGCGGCCAATCCGTTGCCACCGGGAATCTTGTAGGCCCTGTCGGCGGCGGTATTTTGCCGACGCAATGCAATGAATGCGGGAAACATCAGCAGATAGGGCAAGAGAAAAATAATCGTCGAGAATTTGAACAGCGTCCAGAACAAATCTTCGGCATTGCTGGCAAGAAGGCCGTAAAGAACGATGACACCCGTCGACACCAGGCCCGTGATCCAGGCAGCGGCACGCGGTGTTTGATGTGTCGGATGCAGGGATCCGAAGATGGCGGGCAGGTCCTTGCGGTACGCGGATTCGGCAACCGAACGATTCGCGCCCATCGTCCAGGTCACCATATTGGCGTAAAGCGTGTAAAGCGCCGCGACGCCGAGCGCGAACACGATCACGTTGGCAGCTGCTCCGCTGCCGAATATTTTACGCAATGTGTCAATCAATCCTTCGACCAGATTGATCTGGTCTACCGGCAATGCAATCAGGATTCCGATGGTTCCCAGCAGGTAGAACAAGGTAATCAGGATTCCGGAAATAATGATCGAGCCCAAGGCATCCTGTTCCGGATTTTCCATTTCCTCGCTCGCACCCGACATCAGTTCGAAGCCGAGAAAGTTGTACACGATCACCGGAAGAAAGCCGAGACCATCGCTCCATTTCGGCAACATGCTTTTCATCGAGAAATCATTGGCGATGCCGTGTTGGCTGGCATACCAGAAACCACCGAAGCCAATGGCCAGCATGATCACCGCTTTCAGTATGGCGCCGAGATTCGGGACCCACTTGCCGATTTCAAGCGAGGCGATATTGATCCAGACCGTTACCCATGTCAGCGCGATGGCAAGAATGATTTGCGACCACAGGCCGAGTTCGATATTCAGGATTTGCGCCAGCATGCCTGAAAACAGCAGGTATACCGATGGCATCCACAAGGCTACGTTGACCCAGTACAACCAGGATGTGCGCGCACCCCAGCGCGGCCCGTAGGCGCGTTTTACCCAGGCGTAAATCCCCCCTTGCTCCGGGTATTTCGATGCCAGTTCGGCAGTGATCAATCCATAGGGAATGAAAAACAGAATCAGCGTGAACACCCACCAGAAAATCGACGAGGTACCAATGGCGGCGGAGGCGGCGAGTTGGTCAATGATCAGAATGGCGCATACGGTAAACAGCAGCATGTCCATGCGCTTGAGCACGCGCTTGAATACCCGTGATTTCGTTTTTGGATTCAGCACGCAAACGTTCATCGCAATTCCTCTTGCTTAAAGCCGTTCGGACAAAAAAATCTCGACCCGTGCTTTGTTGAATGCCAAAACATCTGCACTCGCACGTTTGAGATGCGGATAGACAAACCAGACCAGCAGCGCTTTTTCGGTATGCAGGCGATTCTCGGCCTGGTCAAAAATAATCGAGCGATCCGAATCCAGTACTTCGTCGGTGGCTTCCACGCCGCGCGAAGCCGGCAGGCAATGCATCACTCGGCAATGTGGCGGCGCATGTTTCATCAGTTCTGCGTTCAGCTGGTAGCGCGGCATGAAGGCTTTGGTACGTTCCGGAATCTCGCTTTCCTGGCCCACCCACCACCATAAATCGGTATAAACAAAATCCGCCTGCGCCACGGCAGCGACAGGATCTTCGGAAAGTGTGAAACTTCCACCTGAAACCTGGCAGTTTGCGTTTGCCAATGATTGCAGGGCCGGGCTGGCCTGGTATTTTTTTGGTGCGCAGTGGGTAAAGTTCATGCCGAATTGCGTGCAAATCAGGGCAAGCGAATTCAGCACATTGGTCGCATCGCCGACAAAGACGATATTCAGGCCTTCAAGTTCGCGACCACGGCCGATGAATTCGCGCATCGTGAAAACATCACACAAGGCCTGCGTCGGATGGTTGTAATCGGTCAGTCCATTGATGACCGGAACGTCGGAACAGGCGGCAAGATCGAGCACGGTTTGGTGTTTCAAGGTGCGAGCTTCGATAACGTCCACCATTCTCTCGAGCACGTTTGCCGTGTCGGAAAGCGATTCGCGTACGCCGAGATGTATTTCGCCAGGCTTCAGGTACAGGGCGTGCCCGCCAAGCTTTGTCATCGCAACTTCGAACGAGACGCGCGTACGCGTTGACGGCTCTTCGAAAATCATGCCGAGCGAAGCGCTGTCGAGCAGTTTAGGGCAGGCACCTTGACGGTCAACCTGCTTGAGCAACTGTACAAGATCAAGCATGTCGGACAATGTCGATTTGTCGAAATCCTGCGTGTCGATGAAATGCCGGGTCATGCCGTGCTCCGCTGGATTGGTGTAATGATCTTCTACGCATTTTCGGGAAGGCACTTGATTTCAATCAAAAAGCCGACGCTATCGGTCGCATTTCATATTCTTCGCGATTCAAACGGTGCTTAAGACCGATCGTCTATCCTGGCCAGTGCAATTCAAGGCCTTGATTTCAGTCAAAACGGCTAGCCTGGACAGGTAGCAGGCTTGTCCCGTTACGGTAATTGGTGGTCGTGCCAGACGAAGTCCAGACTTGATGAACCAGGTGATTTTTCAATCGAAATAAATACTTCCGCAGTGCTATCCATCCAGTGGAGTTGAATGAAGAGATGAACCCGTCCGCATCGCCAGCCAGTGAAAAAAGCGGTCTCTCCGAAGAGCAGGTATCAAGCAGCCGTGAACGGTTCGGACGCAATGAAATTCCCGCTGCACCCAGGCGTGGTTATTTGCAAATCATCCGCAGTGTCTTGACCGAACCCATGTTCCTGTTGCTGTTGCTCGCAGCCGCCTTGTATTTGTTGCTGGGCGATTTGGCAGAAGGTTTATTGCTGGGTTTGTTTGCCATGCTGACGATCGGCATGGTGGTGCTGCAGGAACGCCGCAGCGAAAAAGCCATCGAGGCGCTGAAGGCCCTTGGAACCGCGTATGCACTGGTGGTTCGTTCCGGAGTCATCCAGCGAATTCCAAGTGCCGATATCGTGCCGGGAGATCTGCTGGTCGTGGAAGAAGGCGAACGGATCGCAGCCGATGGAAAGCTTTCCAGCTGTCTGGATTTGATGGTTGACGAATCCTTGTTGACCGGCGAAAGCGTTCCGGTGGACAAGCGACCCTGGAGCGCGGAAACGGATGCGGAAGATGCTTCGGAGCCCGGCGGTAGCGGACTGCCGTTTGTGTATTCCGGAACGATGGTGACCCGCGGGAAAGGCGTCGTGCAGGTCGTGACCACGGGAAGCCGGACTCGCATCGGACAGCTGGGTGTTTCGCTGTCGTCGATTGAACTGGAACCGACGCGTCTGCAAAAAAGCACGGGAAAAATGGTGCGCCTGTTCGGACTTGCCGCCGTGACTCTCAGTTTGGCGATAGTGGTTTTTTACGGCGTTTCGCGCGGGAACTGGTTGCAAGGCGTGTTATCCGGCATCGCCCTTGCGATGGCGATGCTGCCGGAAGAATTTCCCCTGGCGCTGTCGGTTTTTTTCGCGATGGGTGCCTGGCGATTGGCGAAAATAAATGTGCTCGCCCGACGTTCGGCGGTGATCGAAACACTGGGTGCCACGACGGTCTTGTGCGTCGATAAAACCGGTACCTTGACCGAGAACAAAATGCGCGTGCATCAACTCTTTTCGTCCGGACTGCATCTTGCGCTGGATGGGTCGGAAACCGAACTGCCCGAGCATTTCCATCGACTGCTCGAATACGGCCAATTGGCAACACGCCACCGTACTTTCGACCCGATGGATCTTGCGATCGGCAAATTGGCGCGATCCACCTTGTTGAACACCGAGCATTGGCATCCGCAATGGCCATTGCAGCACGAATATGGTCTGACCAGCCAGCTTTTGGCGATGTCGCAGGTGTGGCAGTCGGAACCCGGCAGCTTTGAGGTCGCCAGCAAAGGCGCGCCCGAAGCCGTTGCCGATCTTTGCCATTGTTCGCCAGAACAGACGCGGGCATTGATGGCACAAGTGGCCGTCATGGCCTCTGAAGGCATGCGGGTATTGGCGGTCGCGGCAGGACGCTATGCAGGTGAATCGCTTCCGGTAAATCAGCATGATTTCGATTTTGAATTATCGGGATTGATCGGTTTTGAAGATCCGCTGCGAAGTTCGGTTCCTGCTGCCGTCGCGGAAGCACGCGGTGCAGGAATAAAAATCGTGATGCTGACCGGCGACTATCCTGCGACTGCGGGAGAAATAGCGAGGCAAGCCGGCATTGGCGGCGATGGCCGGATTCTGACGGCAACGCAAATTGCCAACATGGACGATTCCGAGTTGCAGGCCGCAAGTCGCCATACACATGTCTATGCGCGCATCATGCCCGAACAGAAATTGCGTTTGGTGCAGGCATTGAAAGCCTCCGGCGAAGTCGTGGCGATGACCGGTGACGGCGTGAACGATGCTCCGGCGTTGAAAGCGGCACACATCGGCATCGCGATGGGAAAAAGCGGCACCGATGTCGCGCGCGAAGCCGCCGCCATTGTGTTGCTCGAAGAAGACTTTGGCAGGATTGTCGATGCCGTACGATTGGGTCGTCGCATTTTCGATAATTTGCGTAAGGTCATGCTGTACATCATCGCCGTGCATGTGCCGATTGCCGGCATGGCGATTATTCCGCTGATCGCCGGATGGCCCGTGATGCTGATGCCGATGCATGTGGTGCTGGTTGAATTGATTATCGACCCGATGTGCACGTTCGCATTCGAGAACGAGCCCGAAGAAAAGGACATCATGCAGCAGCCGCCACGGCCTGTAAGCGACTTGCTGGTCGCTGCGCCACAACTTTTTTTGGGGGCGTTCCAGGGTGCGCTTTTATTGTTGTCATGTCTGCTCGTGTTCCATCAATCCCTGTCCATGGGGTACAGCGACGAGTTGGCGCGAACACTGGGCTTTCTGACCTTGACGGCAGGCAATCTGGCGATGATTCGCGTACTCGCCAGTAGGCGATCTTTGATCACGAATTTCCTTGGCAAAGGGAATGGCAGTTATTGGCTGATCACCATGCTGGCGACTATCGTGGTCGGTACTTGCATCATCATTCCCTGGTTGCGCGGGATCTTCGGTTTCGCCGTGCCGGGTGTTGGGCAGGCTGCCATTGCCATTGTGGTCGGAGTTGTCGCCGGGGTCGGAATGGAGTTGGTGAAATGGAATGCCTGGGTATGCCGAACGCTGGGCGGTAGTCCGGAAACTAAAACGGGATGGGATGCAATCCATTGATCAGGATCAATGCATGTTTATGCAGAAATGTAATCATGAATCGAGATGCTAAACGCGGTATGTAAATTTCCAAATTTGGCGGCTTCATATTCCACAAGCGAGGATGCCCATGAAACGAGTTGACGGAAAGAACTGCATCATTACCGGCGCTGCGCTGGGTATCGGCAAAGCCTGCGCGCTGCGTCTGGCCGGGGAAGGTGCAAATATCGCCGTGTTCGACCGGCTGGATGAAGCCGGCAATGCGCTGGTGAAAGAATTGCGGGCGCTCGGTGTGAATGCTCGCTACTGGCATGTTGACGTCACGAGTGAAAAAAACGTGCAGACTGCCATTGCCGAAGCAGCAGAATATTTCGGAAGCATCGATGTGCTGGTCAATAACGCCGGTATCGCCGGCATCAATAAACCCACGCATGAAGTCACCGAAGCCGAATGGGACCTGGTGCAGGCAGTGAACGTGAAAGGCGTTTTTTTCTGCACCAAGCACGCTATTCCATTGATGAAAAAGGCCGGTCGCGGCAGCATCATCAACCTGTCATCGATTTATGGTTTGGTCGGTGCGCCCGATTCGCCGCCGTATCATGCTTCAAAAGGCGCGGTTCGATTGATGAGCAAAACCGACGCGATGATTTACGCACCCGACAAGATTCGGGTGAACTCGATCCACCCCGGCTTCATCTGGACACCGATGGTGGAAAACCACTTGCGCAATAGCGGTGCGACGGATATCGACGCGGCTCGCGCGGAAGTCGGAAAGCTGCATCCACTTGGCCATATCGGCGAGCCGGACGACATCGCATGGGGCGTCGTCTATCTTGCATCCGAAGAATCAAAATTCGTAACCGGAAGCGAATTGGTAATTGATGGAGGTTACACCGCCCATTGATTTACCCTGGCATCGTTGCATTTGAATCTTGCCCAATGCCAGGGCGCCTGTATGACAACCGAGGTCGATACGAAAAGCCGAGGTTAATGCGAGAACAGAATCGGCACAGGCGAGTGCTGGCTTAAATCACGCGTGGCACCGCCCAGAATGAATTCCTGAAAGCGTGCGTGACTGTAGCCGCCCGCGATTATGAGTCCCGCATCGGTCTGTTTCGAGTATTCGATAATCGCATCACCTGCAGTTTTTCCCATTGCAGGCAGCGTAACCACGCGAACTTTCAGGTCATGTCGTGCAAGATGCGCAGCGATATCCGCACCTGGTTGTTCGCCATGGGCGGACTCGCCAACTTTTGGATCAATCATGAGGATGTCGATATTTTCGGCGCGTCTCAGGAATGGCAAGGCGTCGTGAACAGCCCGCGCAGCCTCACGGCAAGGCTGCCAGGCAATCACTATCCGGCCAAGACCGAAATCGGTTTTGGCCGATTGCGGGACACGCAACACCGGTCTCCCGGAATTCATCAGTAACTCGATGAAGGTATTTTCAGGAGAATGTTTGTTCTGGCCCGGTGCGTTGGCACCGACAATCACAAGATCGCTGTAATGCGCGTGCATGGCGCATGTCTGCGCGCCGGTCATCAGTATCGTGCTTTCGACACGAACCTCGAACCTGATTGCCTGTCTGCCCAGTTTTTCGCGCAGATTGTCAGCCAGGGCATGCGCACTTTTAAGGGCATCATCATAGAAGGCGCCATACATCGTGTAAGGATAAAAGCTCCACTCACTGGGAACTGGAACAGGGTATTCGACGGGAATGACCACGGCCAAATGGGCATCGTTTACTTCGGCTAGTTGCATACCTGCGGCAAGTGCTGCCTGATCCCCGTCAAAGCGGGTGATGGCGACGGTAATATCCTTGAACATATCGAGCCCTCCTGTTTGCATGATTCATGCTTCATCATGTTCCTCGAAATGGATTGGCGAGTTGATCTGGGTCAAATTAACTTTCGATTCAGAGTGGTGGGTTTCCAGATACTTTCTGCCAACCTGAATACACATCAAATTCCGCTGGTCATGACAGTTTTTTGCGGAAAGCCGGCGTGTTGATATTGCGATTATGGAAAATCGCATCTGGCTTCGTGTTTCGGTCGCGCAATCGACCCGGCGGTATGCAGAGCAGGCTTAATGCTTTTGTTCGAAGCTTCGAATTCTTCAGCGATATGTCATGGCAATCAGTACCCGATTACCTGTATTGATTTCTAATCCAGCAGTGCTTTCAATTCCCAGGCATTTCGTTCGTGACGGGCAATGCGCCTTGCCACCAGATCCTGGGTTGCCGTATCAGTTGTCAGTTCGGCGAAGTTATGTACCTGGCGGGCAGATTGTGCGGCGATCGTCTGGTCTTGTACCAATTGGCTTACCATGTCGCGCCAATCCAGCACTTCGGCTTCTTCGCGAATATTGGAAAGCGACATCAACTGGCTCAATGCCGTCGGCGCGGGATTGCCAAGAAAGCGTATGCGCATCGACATTTCTTCAATGGCGATTTCCATGTCTTTATGTTGCAGGATAAACATCGGGCGTAATGACGCGGCAAAGGGACCGCTGACATTCCAGGCAAAGCCGCGGGTTTTGACGGAAAGCATGACGGCATCGGCCAGCGCGAATACCAGTGACTCGGCGATTCTGCGACGATCGGTACTTCGAACTATGCTTTCAACCGTGCTCGACATTGGTGTTTCAATTCTCCGAAGCTAATCAGGTAAAACGCAAAGTATCCGGGCAGTTTTTCGTGAGGCGGAGCGCATTCCATTGTTAATTTTCATGACGAACTCCCGGAACAATGGGACAATATCGGAACGGGTCTGTTTCCGGATGGAATTGGCCTTCATATTAGTCAAGATACTCCGCTTTTTCTTAATGACAAGTCACACAAATGGCTTGCCAGGATGCTGTTTCAACCCATATGACGCCGAACACACCCACCAAACCTGCCAGGCCGGATTTCACACTGGCGATGAGCCGCGACCAGTCGCGGCTGCATGGGCTTTGGTCGAAATATGCCGCCGGGCCAGAAGCGGCATTACAGGCATCATTCGAGTCGGCTTATCAAAAGTCATGTGAAGAAAGGGCGCGCCGTGCGAGTCTGGCACCGACCCCGACATTCGATGAAGATTTGCCCGTTGCGCGTGAAGCGGAAAAAATCATCGAGCTGATTTCGAAGCATCAGGTCGTCGTTATTGCCGGTGAAACCGGTTCCGGCAAGACCACGCAATTGCCCAAGCTATGCCTTGCTGCCGGGCGCGGGCTGTCGGGGATGATCGGCTGCACCCAGCCCCGCAGAATTGCCGCGCGCGCCGTTGCCAGACGCGTGGCTGAAGAGCTGCAGGTTCCGATGGGCGGGGCGGTTGGCTATCAGGTGCGTTTCACCGAGCAGGTCGGCGAGAGCACCTATATCAAATTCATGACCGACGGCATTTTGCTGGCCGAAATCCACAACGACAAATGGCTCTCGCGTTACGACACCCTGATTATCGATGAAGCGCACGAACGCAGCTTGAATATTGATTTTCTGCTGGGCTATTTACGCAATCTGGTCAGGAAACGCCGTGACCTGAAAATCATCATTACCTCGGCCACGATCGATACCGAACGTTTCTCGAAACATTTTTTCGACGCGCCTATCGTGAATGTCGAAGGCCGCAGTTATCCGGTTGAAACCCGTTACCGCCCGATTGGCGAGGCTTCGGTTTTATCGGATGAAAGTGAAGAAGTATTGCAGGCAAAAGAAGATATTTCCGTCAGCGATGCCATTCTTCGTGCCGCCGATGAAATAACACGCGAAGACCCGCTGGGTGACGTGCTTGTCTTTCTTCCGGGCGAACGCGAAATCCGCGATGCCCACTTGCTGCTGGAGCGAAAAAAATATCGCAACACCGAAATTCTGCCTTTGTACGCCAGGCTTTCGGTGAAAGACCAGGATCGTGTTTTCAATCCGGGCCCGCAGCGCCGTATTGTCTTGACCACCAACGTTGCCGAAACGTCGCTGACGGTTCCGCGGATTCGTTATGTCATCGATCCCGGTTTTGCGCGTATTAAACGTTACAGCCCGAGACAAAAACTGGATCGTTTGCATATCGAAACGATTTCGCAGGCCAGCGCGAACCAGCGACAAGGCCGTTGTGGGCGTATCGCTTCGGGTATTTGTTACCGCCTGTATTCGGAATCCGATTTTCAATCGCGTTCGGCCTACACCGATCCGGAAATTCTGCGTGCGTCTTTGTCCGGCGTGATTCTGCGAATGCTCAGTCTGGGGCTTGGCCGGCTGGAAGATTTTCCGCTGATCGATGCACCGGATGCAAAAGCGATTGCCGATGGCTGGCAGCAACTTTCGGAATTGGGTGCCGTCGACAAGCAAAGACTGCTGACCGATATCGGCCGGCAAATGGCGAAATGGCCGATTGACGTGAAATTGGCACGCATGTTGATAGCCGCAAAACATCATGGCTGCCTGCGCGAGATGATGGTTATCACCGCTTATCTCAGTATCCAGGATCCCAAAGAAAGACCGGCCGATGCACGCGAAGCCGCCGACAGGGCGCATGCCGATTTCATTGATCCGCAATCGGAATTCGTCGGCATCCTGAAATTATGGGATGCCTACAAAACGGCGCACGAAGATTTGACGCAATCGAAACTGCGGGATTGGTGCGACAAGAAGTTCCTCGCTTTCATGCGCATGCGCGAATGGCGCGAACTGCACCGCCAGCTATTATTGAGCGCCGAGCAATTGGGTTGGGAGCAAAATGCTATTGCTGCCGAATATCCGATGTTGCATCGCGCCTTGATTGCGGGTCTGCCCGGCAATATCGGGCACAAATCAGAGAAGTCGATTTACGATGCGCCACGCCAGCGTAAATTCGGTCTATTCCCGGGCTCGTCATTATCGAAGAATCCGCCAGCCTGGGTGCTGGCGGCGAATATTCTCGATACCCAGAAAATCTGGGGCATGATGCTGGGCAAAATCGAGCCGGAATGGGTCATCGCCGAGCTTGATCATTTGCTGGCACGCAAACATTTCGATCCGCATTGGTCGCGCGCGCAAGGCCGGGTCATTGGTTATGAGCAAATCAGTTTGTTCGGATTATTGCTGGCGGCAAAAAAACCGGTGCATTACGGCGGTCTATATCCAATTGAAGCACGCGAAATATTCATCAGGCAGGCTCTGCTGACGGGCGAAATCAATACCCGCTCGTCGCTTGTCCATAAAAATCTGGCGATGCTCGAAAAAGCCGTCGAAGAAGAAGCCAAACAAAGACGTGCCGGTCTGGTGGCCGATGAAGACTGGCAGGCGCGCTGGTATCTGGATCGAATACCCCGGGAAATCAATAGCGGGCAGGGTTTCGATGCCTGGTATCACAAGCTGGCAGCGGAAAAGAAAAAAGCGCTGGAATGGTCTTTGACCGATTTACTGCCGGGCGGCGATAAAGAACACAACCGGTTTCCGAAATATTTTGCACTCGGCGATACCAGGCTTGCCTTGCATTATCGATTCGAGCCCGGCAGCGAAGACGATGGCGTAACACTGGATGTGCCATTGCATTTGTTGATGGCATTGGACAGCGCAAGATTGAGCTGGCTGGTGCCGGGTCTGATAGAAGAGAAAGCCACGGCCCTGATTAAAAGCCTGCCGAAAACCCTGCGCAGGAATTATGTGCCGGCACCTGACTTCGCGCGTGCATTTTTCCAGGCCTATCCGGCGCCAACGGCGGATGCGATTACCGGAGAATTGGCAAGGTTTTTGACGCGAACGACGGGCGCACCGGTTCAGGCGCTGGATTTCGATGAAGCAGGTATTGATCGACACCTGCAAATGAATTTGCGAGTTGCCGATAAAAAAGATAATTCAGGCCCTGTCTTTCTTGCGCAATCGCGCGACCTGGCGGAGTTGAAAAAACGCTTTGGCACGCAAGCCGAAAAGGCTTTCGCCCTGCATGCCGGCGAAAAAATATTGCAGGAAGGTTTGAAGGCTTTTCCCGATTCGCCAATTCCATTGCAAGTTCCCGGCGCCGCCGGCGTGCTGGCGTATCCCGCCCTGGTGGATGCCGGAGACAGCATTGCACTGCGGGTATTTGCCGACAGGCAACAGGCGCAAGCCGAGCACGAGCAGGGTGTTCGACGCTGCGCCGAATTTGCCTTGGCCGATAAAATCAAGCAGGCGCGCAAGCAGCTTCCGGTATCGCCAAAGCTGGGCTTGCTTTACGCCGCCATCGAAAGCTCGGAAAGATTGCGCGAAGATATCGTCAGCGCCGCCTTGAAATCATTGTTGCAACATGATCTGGCCGATATCCGCGATAAAGCGCATTTCGATGCACGCATACAAATATTGAGCCGCGATTTATTTCCCGAAGCCGTTAAAAACCTCACGCTTGCCGAAACCATATTGGCCAGCTATGCACAGATCAAACCAAAGCTGGAATCCAATTTAATGGGCTGGGCCCGGGCCAATCTGGATGATCTTCAGATGCATTTGCGCAATCTGGTGCATCCGGGCTTCTTGCGTGAAACTGCCGCGCTCGGTTTGAAAGAATATCCGCGCTATCTCAAAGCGATTGCCTTGCGGGCCGAACGGGCGTTGGCTGATCCGGTCAAAGATCAAACACGCATGCTGGAACTGAAAAATTTCACCGATGCTTTGAATCGCGCGCAAGAAAAAGGCCAGATGCAACATCTGGCCTGGCAACAATTTCGCTGGGATTGTGAAGAACTTCGCGTGCAAGTGTTTGCACAGGAACTGGGCACTCAGCGCCCGGTATCCGCCAAGCGCCTTGCCAAACAACTGGAAGCGCTTATTTGATGCGTTCGACTTTTGCGAAGGTGTTGTAACCCTCAACCGTCAAACGCCAGCCACCCAACAAGCCAGGACGAATGGTGACTTTCGGGTTCATCATCTTTTTGATGCCGGACAATTCGCTCGGTTCAACCATGCGCCATTCTTGTCCGTTTTCGAGTTTGAATAAATAACCGCCGCTCCAGCCCTTGAACTCGCCGATAAGATTGCTGACGATCACTTCGCGTGCATCGGAATCTTCAAAGCCGATGCGAACCAGGTCGTCGGCTTTGCGGTCATAAACAGCGCCCGAACCGGAATTGGGGTGGTTGGTGCGAATCCAGGCATTCAATGCCGCCAATTCTTCCGGGCTGAGTTTGTCCAGACCGGCCGCCTTGAAGTCGCGGGAAGACATTTGTTCTTCGACACTGGAGAATTCTTTCGCAATTGCGGCAGTGGCTAATAATGAAAATGCACAGACGAATGCAATAAAAATGCGTGGCATGGTGGCTCCCGAGTGTTTATGTTTGTACTATCGAAGTCGCAAGTTTACACAATCTACCTAGGGTTCGGCTTGAATTTAACGTCCACCAATGTGCCACGGCTGAGTGATTGGCTGGAGCGGGCCAAAGTACCGTCTGAACGCGCGGATTTGCTGTGGCAGGAAATTCAGGCGCTGGCACAGGCTTTGCCTGCCGAAGCGATAGAGCAAGACGTGATGGCGCTGCTCGAGAGCCTGCTGGCCCTGAAAGTAAGCCCGGATGTACTGCTGGCAGCCGCCTTGGCGAAATGGCCGGCATTGCAGGCCTCGGTAAATGTTAAGCAGGAAGGTTTGCCGCGAATCCAGCCATTGCTTGATGGCATCAAGGCGGCCGAACAGGTATGGAGCTTGCACGCCCAGCGTGAAAACCCGGGCAATTCCGAAGGTTTGCGGCGCTTGTTATTGGCTTTGGTGCGTGATTTGCGAGTGGTGCCGATCCTGCTGGCGATGCAGTTGCAGCGCCTGCGGCAGGCCAGCCAATATTCCGAACAGGAACGCCGGGCGCTGGCCCAGCTGACGGCCGATATTCATTCACCTTTGGCAAATCGTCTGGGTATCTGGCAATTGAAATGGGAATTGGAAGATTTGGCTTTCCGTTATCTGCAGCCGGAAACCTACCAGAAAATTGCCAAGCTACTGGATGAAAAACGCACTGGGCGGGAACGCTTTATCGAGCAAGTCAAACAGAAAATGCGCGAAGCTTTGCTCGAAGCAGGCATCGAGGCCGATATCGCCGGAAGACCGAAACACATTTACAGCATTTGGAAAAAAATGCAGCGTAAAAACCTTCCGTTCAGCGAGCTTTATGACATCCGCGCCATTCGCGTTCTGGTAAAAGATATTCCCAGTTGCTACACCGTACTTGGCGTCGTGCATCAACTATGGCCTTCGATTCCATCGGAATACGACGATTACATTGCGCATCCCAAAGGCAATGATTACCGGTCTTTGCATACCGCCGTTCTCGGGCCGGAAAACCGTACGCTGGAAATTCAAATTCGCACACCTGAAATGCACGAGCATGCCGAACTGGGCGTCGCCGCGCATTGGCGTTACAAGGAAGGCGGCCCGGGCGATGCCAGTTTTGAGCGCAAGGTCGCCTGGATGCGGCAATTGCTCGAACAGCGTGATAGCGATGAATCCCATGATTTGTCGGCCGGTTTCAATACCGAATTGCTGGAAGATCGTGTTTATTTGTTGACGCCCAAAGGCGAAGTTTTCGATTTGCCGCACGGCTCCACGGTTCTGGATTTTGCCTACCATGTGCATACTGAAGTAGGACATCGTTGTCGTGGTGCGAAGGTCAATGGCCGCATCGTTACGCTGGATTTCAAGCCAGGCAGCGGTGATCGCATTGAAATCATTACCAGTAAAGTCTCGGAGCCACGGCGCGATTGGCTGATGAGTTCCAACGGCTTCCTGGTCAGTGGCCGTGCACGCGATAAAGTGCGTGCATGGTTTCATAAAATCGATCGCGCAAGAAACCTGCAGGCGGGCCGCGACATTCTCGAAAAAGAATTGCGCCGGGTTGCCTTGTTGCATGCCGACATTACGCCTACGCTTGAAAAATTCCGTTTACCCAATACCGACGAGTTGTATTTGGCGCTGGCCCTGGGCGATATCGGGCCGAATCAAATCAGTCGCGCTTTGCATGAAATCCAGCAAACCAGCAAAGTGCCCGAGGTAGTAAAAGCGACACCGAAAAAATACGCGATCAAGAAAAATGCCGGGCAATTCACCGTCGAAGGTGTCGGCAATTTAATGACGCAGCTTGCCCGCTGCTGCCAGCCTGTGCCCGGCGATGAAATTACCGGCTACCTCACGCGCGGCCGCGGTGTGAGTATTCATCGCGCTTCCTGCCCTTCATTGCAACGCCTGCAAAGCTTGCATGAAGACCGTTGCCTGCCGGTGAACTGGGGGCAGGCGGATAAATCCCGTTATCTGGTCAATGTGGTCGTGCGTGCTTTCGATAGAAAATGGTTGTTGAAAGACATCACCAATATCATCGGGCAGAACGAAGTGCAGATTCAGGGCGTGGAATCGAAAATCGATGGCAGCCATGGCATGGCGGAAATTAATTTCCTGCTCAAGGTCACCGACTTCGAGCAGCTCAGTGATTTGCTTGGACGCTTGAATGCCGTACCTGGTATTCAGGAAGCCAGAAGGTTAGGGTAAATATATTGCTGAGGATTGTCATGTTAAATCACAAGATTTTGAAAAATAGCATTGCATTGTCAGTTTCAATTTTTCTTTTATTTTCTTCAGTTGCATCTGCACTTTATGCTGTTGCGATCGACATCGAATTTGAAGGTGGCTCCAGGCTTTCGGTGAAAACAAGAAAAGACTGCTTTTCCAGTATTCAGTTGACGACGAATCATTGGCGGATCTATTCAAATGATCCGGGACTCGGCAGATTCTGTTTTCCGCGACTCGTAAATTTCGAGGATCGGGCGGAATCTGGATACAACGAAGAAAACGACCGATTAATTACCGGGTCGGAAATAAGATTCCCCATGCTTTTGGAAAACGGCAACGGATTGGAAGAAGCTGGCGTTTATATTATCAAGACGAATATAGTGCATTCGGATAAGAACGCGATATGCACGGCAACCTTGGCGAGGGAATTCTCGGATGAAAAGTTGTCCGGGAATGATCCGGAAGGCGACGAAATTTTACTGAAATGTACTGCCAGATAATTAATTGCCTGGAGTGGGTATTTCCCGCTTGAATTCAATCCCGCCACGACCCGTGGCAAAGATGCGATAGATAACTGGTATCCAGAAGAATCAAGTCCGGATGGAGATCTTTTGATTTGTGATAGATGCTGGTGATAACGTCGGGCCCGCACACCCATAGAATATCCGCCTGCGATAGTTGCCCATATTCCGATTTCAATAAAAAGCCAAGCCGATTGATGCACTCCAGAATGACTTCATTCAAAAACGGATGCCGGATTACATTGGTCCCGAATGCATAGTTGGCAACTCTCAGGACATTCTCGGGATTTTTGCATTCCCGCGGGCCGAGTTTATTGACATCCTTGAGAATCATCTCGGTAAACAAAACCAGAAACCCGTCGGATTTCACGGGGATGCGTTTCCTGATTTTGCAATCGACATCGAAATAGAAATTTCCGTAAAAGTAGATGTAAAGCAGTCGCCCCAGATCGGCCTTGATAATCCAGTGCGGTATCTTTTCCCATAGCTTTTCCAGCTCCGGGAATTGCCTGGTCAGTGGCTCGATGTCGTCCGGCGATAAGATGTTTTTTTGCGCGTAAAATTTTTTATTATGTTCAATACATGCCGTGGGTACCGGCTTGTTTTCGGAAGGTTTGAAGTTCCACAGATAATTGGCAGTGTAATTATTCATTTCGGAGTAATGCCCGTGCTTCTCTGGATGCGGCCTGTTCCGAGAAAAATTCCTCGGCAACAAGATAGCCGTTTATCGATAGCGAACTCCAAAGCATTTCATCTTCGTGCAAGGACAGAATTGCACTGGAAAATGCCTGCGCATTATCGGCAAGTAACACGGATTGTTGATCGACCAGAAACATGCCGTCTGTCGCGATGGTAGTGGCGATCGTCGGCAATCCCGATGCCAGCGCCTGGCTAATTTTCCCCTTGGCGCCGGCGCCATAACGCAATGGCGCAATATTGATGCGGGAGGCATCGATCATCTTTTCGATATCATCAACATGTCCATGAAAAACAACATTCATGCCCTCGGATATTTTTACCAGATTCTCCGGCGCAGATGCCCCGGCAATATTGAGCCGGATGGCCGGATTTTTGGCATGGACTATCGGCCAGCTAGTCTGGAGAAACCATTGCAGCCCATCGGCATTCGGTGGGTGCCGGAAATTGCCGACAAATAGAATGTCTTTGCGTTCCGAAAATGTTGGTGTGCGCTGACGCAGTGGATGAATATTCGAAACCCGGCGTATTGTCTTTTCCGGGAATGTGCTTTGCAGCGCCAGTCTTTCGGTTTCACTCACTACCCAGGTTTCGTCGCATTTCTTTATCAAGGCGTATTCTTTTTCTTTGGTCGCCTGCGCCTGTTTTTCCAATGCGTCCGATTTCGATAACCGTGCTTCCTGCGTTTCCCGAATATGGTGCAGATCGACGGTATCGAAAATCAATTTTGCCGATGGCGCCGCGCTGCGCAAAGTATCGTAAATACTGGCCATCAAGCTAACGCGGCAAACGATAATGTGGTCGAAGCGCGCGGCATTTTCATTTAGCCAGTTAAACAGGCTTTTCGTCCAGGGCCGGTAATAACAGGCGATTGCCTGTCGCTGCAGTAGCGGAGTGTGTTCGGGGCTGAAATCGAGATCGGCCGGAACAAAATGTACATCGCAATTTTCATTCTGCAGGCTTTTCATCAGGTGAAACAAGCGTAGGGAACCCGAGTCGCTGTTGATTTGCGGCGTGTGTTCATCGAGCACCAGGATTTTTTTTCTTCGTGATGCGAATGCCGAGCCCCTGTTTTCCTGTTCGGTTTCTGGTCGTGTCGGGTACTCGGACAATATCTCCTTCCAGCGGCCGACAAATTTTATTTGATGCGGCACCTGGAATGCCTTCATGCCGCTATCGAGGCGTGTGCCCGAAGTGGCGCCTTCGATGTGCACCACATGCGAGAAAGGTTGATAGCGAATTTTCAGTCCTTGCGCGCGAACACGCATTGCCAAATCGGTGTCTTCGAAATAGCCCGGTGCAAAATACGGGTCAAACCCTTTGAGCTCGTCGAAAACCTGCTTGCGAATGGCCAGCACTGCGCCGGAGACATAATCTACTTCGCGAACGTAATTGAATCGGGCGTTCTCGGCTTGTTCGAAGCGACCAATGTTCCAGACGCTGCCGTCGTTAAATACGGCACCGCCGGCTTCCTGCAAGCGCCCATTCGGGTACAGCAGCTTTGCACCGGCAATGCCGGTATCGGGAAACCGTTGAAAGCTTTCCAGCAAATATTCCAGCCAATCTTTTTGAACCACGGTGTCGTTGTTCAGAAACACCAGCATGTCACCGCGTGCCTGTGCGGCACCCTTGTTGCTTGATAAAATATAGCCGCTCTGTTCGGGCATCCGGAACACACGCAAGCCCCGAATGCCGGACAGAAATTCAAGGCTCGAATCGCTGGAAGCATCGTCAACCACGATGACTTCGAATCTGCTTTCATTTCGGTGCTGCAAAATACTGGCCAGACAGGCCTGGGTTAGCTTCAACTTGTTATGAATCGGGATAATCAGGCTGATTTCGGGGTTTTCGCATCGAAAGTCTGCCTGTCTCAGGTTTTCGAGCTCGGAGGCGCCGGGGAAGTGAAGCTCGGAATTTGCGCGCGACTGCTTCAGGCCGGGCGAAATCATGGCCAGGCTGGCTTTTAGCCCACGCACGCGCAAGCTACGCAAGCCGCGCTGCAGCAAGCTTCTGGTCCTTCTGAAGTGGTAAATAAATCGATTGCCCATTTAATCTGAATTAGTTCGCCAATTTATTGTCCAAACAGACCATGAAAAATTCAGACTCGCCCAGAGCCTGATAAACTTCCGGAAACCAATATTATCCATGTCCGTGACCCTAAACGCTCCTTCCGACGAAGAAACCCCAAGCCTCCGCTCCCGTCTCAAGACCTGGTTCTGGCGTATCAGCCTGCTGGTTCTTGGCCTGACGATTGGCATTGGCGTCCCGTATCTATGGAAACTTGATAAACAAGTGCGCGAACAATTCGCGCAATTGCAATGGCAAGTGCCAACCCGCATTTTCGCGCGACCATTATTTTTGGCCGAAGGCGTGCGCCTGAGTCCTGAAGCGATGGAATTGGAATTGGCCGCTTCTTCCTATCGCAATGACGGGGCCGGACTATTGCCGGGTACTTTCAAACGCGAGGGCGGCAAATTTACTTTGGCAACGCGCGATTTCATCGATATGGATGGCCCAGTTCGCGAACACCAATTGCAGGTAGTGATCAGTGCAGGTCGTGTGGTGTCGGTCATGGATGCGGCAACCAGAAAACGAATGGATAGCGCACGCATTGACCCTGCACGCATCGCCACCTTGTACGGCAATAATGAAGAAGAACGCCGTCTGGTCAGATTGGAAGAAGTACCGCCCTTGCTGATTTCCGGTTTGCAGGCGGTGGAAGACCGCAATTTCAAAAATCACCATGGCATCGATCCCAAAGGTTTGATGCGTGCCATCTGGGTGAATCTACGCGAAGGCGAATTCGAGCAGGGCGCAAGCACGCTCACGCAGCAAATGGTGCGCAGCCTGTTTTTGAGCAATACCAAAACCATTTCGCGCAAAGTAAAAGAAGCGGCATACGCCTTGATCATCGAAGCGCGCTTCGACAAGAAACGTATTCTTGAAGCCTATTTGAATCAGGTTTTTCTTGGCCAGCAAGGCGATCAATCGGTTCATGGCATCGCTGCGGGTGCGGAATTCTGGTTTGGTCGTGATTTGAATTCATTGCGTACCGAAGAGATGGCGCTTTTGATCGGCATCATCCAGGGCCCGGCGTATTGGGACCCGCGCAAACATCCCGAGCGTGCCATTGTTCGTCGCAATACCGTCTTGAATGTATGGCTCGAGTTGGGCCTGATTACCCAGGCCGAAGCCGATCGTGCGAAGGCAACACCAATCAGTGTCAGCGCAAAACCCGGCGTGGCAAAAAATCGTAACCCGGCATTCATGGATTTGGTGCGCCGCCAGTTGGCGCGCGATTATCCTGCCGATGCCTTAAAAGGCGCAGGCATGACCGTGCATACCTCGCTTGCACCATCGGTACAGATGCTGTCGGAAAAAGCCGTCATCGATACCCTGGCTAAAATTCAACGCAAGCAGGGCCCGACCTTGCAATCGGGAATGGTCGTTACCGACAGCCAGAATGGTGAAGTGTTGGCGATGGTGGGCAACAAGAATGTTGACCAACCCGGATTTAATCGCGCACTTGAAGCGCAGCGTCCGGTCGGTTCCCTGCTGAAGCCCTTCGTTTATTTATTGGCGTTTGCGCAGCCGGACCAGTATTCGCTGGCGAGCTGGGTAGATGACAGCCCGGTCGAAGTAACACAGCCGAATGGAAAAACCTGGCGCCCGACGAATTCCGATGGTCAAAGCCACGGTACCGTGACCATGGCATCGGCGCTGGCGCATTCCTACAACCAGGCCACGGTAAGAGTCGGCATGGAAGTCGGGCCGGATCGTTTGAGCGAATTGCTGAAAGTGCTCGGTGGTTTGCAATCGGAACCAAGACCCTCGCTCATACTGGGTTCGATTGATTTGAGCGTTTTTTCGATGGCGCAGATGTATCAATTTTTAGCCTCCGGCGGACGTATTCAACCATTGCGCGCCGTGCGAGGCGTGCTTGATCCGCATGGCAAAGCGGTCAATCGCTATGACTTCAATTCCGAGCCGGCGCAGGAAGGCGATGCGATTGCATCGCGTTTGGTCACACTGGGATTACAGCAAACTGTCACCAACGGCACCGCCAGTGCATTGTTGACCGATGGCCTGGGCCCGCTGCAGATCGCGGGGAAAACCGGCACCAGCAATGATGGTCGCGATTCCTGGTTCGCCGGTTATAGCGGCGATCATCTTGCGGTTGTCTGGGTGGGCAATGATGAAAATAAAACGACCGGTTTGTATGGTGCGACCGGCGCAATGCGCGTGTGGTCATCGCTGTTTTCGAAATTGCCGACGCAGCCGCTGACCGTCAGCGACAAAGGCATTGAGTGGGCCTGGCTTGATGGTACCGACTACGCGACAACGGAAGAAAACTGTCCAAATGCGCGCCATGCCGCTTTTGTTTCCGGTTATCTGCCGAAAGATCATAAAACCTGTGTTGAAAGTTCCTGGCTTGACTGGTTCAAGATGGGCGGCGACACGCCCGATACGCAAACGCCACCCGCTGCCGAAAAACAGGAGCAATAAATGTCACGTCTTGTTGTCGTCATTGTTTTTTTATTATTGACTGCCTGTGGTCCGGCCGCACCGAAAAAACCTAGCGGTGCAACAGCCTTGACGCCCGAGGTGATGGTGGCGCAAGTACGCTCGGCAGGATTGCAGGGCAAGGATTTGACCGTTGCTCCCTTGCGGGATCCGCAGGTGGAAGATCTGCGTTACACCGCCACTCAAGCCGAAGCAAGAAAAGACATTCCTGCCGCACAGGCAGCCATCGATCTGGCCTTGAAGATTTCGGTGATGGACCCGGATTTGCTGCAATGGCAGGCGGAATTATTTCTGCTGAAAAAAAATTGGGTACAGGCCGAAAGTTTCGCATTGCTGTCTTACAATAAAGGCCCGAAGCTCGGCGCACTTTGCCGCCGCAACTGGAAAACCTTGTCGTTTGCACGTCGGGCTAAAAATGACCCGGCCGGCGCACAACATGCCGACCAACAAATTGCCCAATGCACGGTCACGCCGCCGCCGCGTTATTAATCATATTCCGGAATCGAAGTGTCGGATTTAGCAAAACGCACGCAACTGGCTTTATCGGATGATGGCCCGTTGGCAGATAAATTAGCCTCATACGCAGCTCGCCCGGCGCAGCAGCGCTATGCCCAGGCAATCGCCGATGTCATCGACGACAGGGAAACATTGATCGCCGAAGCAGGCACCGGTACCGGCAAAACCTATGGTTATTTGGTGCCGGCATTGTTATCGGGCGAGCGCGTCATTATTTCGACCGGAACCAAGGCGCTACAGGACCAGTTGTATCACCGTGATTTGCCGCGTGTGCGCGAAGCACTTGGCGCGAATCTGAAAACTGCCCTGCTCAAAGGTCGTGCGAATTATTTATGCCGTTATCGCATGGAGCAGGCGCGTGGTGAATCGAAATTCGCCAGTCGGGATGTCGTGGCGCAATTTCAACGCGTCACGGCCTGGAGTGGTCGGACCCAGCGTGGCGATTTGGCGGAGTTATCCGACTTGCCGGAAGACTCGCCACTGTGGCCGCAAATTACTTCGAATGCGGAAAATTGTCTGGGCAGTGAATGCCCGTTCTGGTCGGAATGTTTTGTCGTCAAAGCAAGGCAGGAAGCCCAGTCGGCCGACATTGTTGTCGTGAATCATCATTTGCTGCTGGCAGATCTGGCCATCAAGCAGGAAGGTTTTGGGGAAATTTTACCAGGCGCTGCCACTTTCATTCTCGATGAAGCGCATCAGCTGCCCGAATTGGCCGCACAATTTTTCGGCGAAAATATCAGCGCGCGACAAATCGTGGATTTGGCGCGCGACACGCTGGCCGAATGCAAGGAAGTACCCTCGGCATTGGCGACCATTCAACAGCCGGTGCGAACGATTGAACATCAGGTTCGCGAACTGCGTCTCGCCTTGAATAATTTCGCGCAGCGCGGTAATCAATCCCGCGTGTTGCAAGATCCCGCCGCCTATCAGGCACTCGAGCAATTACGGATCAGTCTGGAAACGCTGTGTGATGCTTTGCAGCCCTTGATTGAATCCAGTCCGGGCTTTGGCGTGTGCAGTGCGCGTGCCGACAACGCATGCGTCCGCATGAATCGCTGGATGAATGTGGGCGACGATGAAGACGTGCGCTGGTATGAACTGACGCAGCGCGGCTTCAGTTTGCAACGCACGCCGCTGGATGTATCGGCACCTCTGCGGCAGTATCGCGAACAAAGTCGTGCTGCCTGGATTTTTACTTCGGCAACCTTGGCTGTCGAAGGTGATTTTGATCATCTGGCGCATCGTCTGGGTTTGCTCGAGCCACGCACATTATTGGAGCAGAGCCCGTTTGATTGGGCCGGGCAGGCATTGTGCTACATGCCGAAAAACCTGCCGGAACCCAACACCCGCGATTATGGCAAGCTGGTTGTCGAAGCAGTCTGGCCGGTTTTGGAAGCGTCGCAAGGACGTGCATTTTTGTTGTTCACTTCGCACCGTGCTTTGCGCGAGGCGAGCGAGGCATTGAAAGATTCACCCTGGCCCTTGTTTGTCCAGGGCGCCGCGCCGCGTACCGTTTTGCTTGAGCAATTCCGCAATTCCGGCAATGGCGTTTTATTGGGGGCTGCCAGTTTCTGGGAAGGCGTGGACGTGATCGGCGAAGCATTAAGCGTCGTCGTGATTGATCGTCTGCCATTTGCCGCGCCAGACGATCCTGTGCTTGAAGCCAGGCTGGATGTCATTCGTCGCAGCGGCGGCAATCCTTTTCGCGAAGAACAAATACCGCAGGCCGTCATTGCCCTCAAGCAAGGTGCCGGACGTTTGATTCGCAGCCATGAAGACAGAGGGGTGCTGGTTTTGTGCGATCAACGTTTGACAACAAAATCATATGGCAAAATTTTTCTGGATAGTTTGCCGCCATTGCCGCGTACGCGCGTGCTTGCCGATGTGCAGGAATTTTTTGCCAATAACCATGTGCCACTCGAACATGCCGAAGCGGCTTCGCAAGAGATGTGGCCATGAAGCTTCTGGCATTTGAAACCGCGACCGAAGCCTGTTCGGTTGCCTTGTATATCGATGGCAACATCAGCGAACGTTTTGAGATAGTGCCCAAGCAGCATACGCAACTGGTGTTGCCGTGGGCAGAACAACTGCTGGCAGAGGCCGGCATTAAGAAATCGCAATTGGATGCCATTGCTGTGGGTATCGGGCCTGGTGCATTTACCGGCGTGCGATTGGCCGTTGCTTTGGTGCAAGGTATTGCGCTTGCGCTTGATAAGCCGGTGTTGCCGGTTTCTACCTTGGCGGCTTTGGCAATGCAGGCTGCCGATTTCAAAGCCGGTAAAATTCTCGCCGCGATCGATGCGCGCATGGGTGAAATCTACGCTGCGAAATTCCGATTGAACGAACAGGGTTTGGTCGATGCGATTGGCGATGAAATGGTGATCGCACCGGAAGTCTATGTACTTGAATCAGGCGAATCGATTGCCGGCGTCGGTACCGGCTTTACCGCCAATGACTCCATCTTGCAGTCGAATCTCAAGCCGCAATTGCTTTACTGTAATGCGCAGGCATTGCCACATGCAGCCGATATCGCAAAACTGGCTTTGCGTGATTACGCGCTTGGCAAAATGATGGCGCCGGATATTCTTGAACCGGCCTATCTGCGCAATAAAGTCGCGCTGACCCTGAAAGAGCAGGGCAAATCGTAGGGGCGCCTGCTTGCTGCGCCCGTTTTAAATATGACAGAAGAGCGGGCGCGGCAAGCAGGCGCCCCCACGGTGCAGATATTTACATTCTTAAAGCAGGCAGCGCCGTACCCTTGGGAATAAATTTTAGGGCAACACCATTGTTGCACCAGCGCTGGCCGGTTGGTTTCGGACCGTCATCAAAGACGTGGCCTTGATGGCCACCGCAACGCGCGCAGTGATATTCAGTACGCGGGAATACCAGTTTGTAATCGGTTTTCTTGGCGATATGGCCTTCGATCGGATAAGTGAAACTCGGCCAGCCCGTGCCGCTGTCGAATTTCGCGTTGCTGCTGAACAAACTCAAATTACAGGCAGCACAAATAAAAACGCCGCTGCGATGCTCGCTGTTTAACGGGCTGGAATTGGGGTGCTCGGTGTCTTCTTCGAACAGCACGCCATAGGCGGCAGGCGGCAAAAGTTTTTGCCATTCTGCCTTCGATTTTTTCAATGGTCTGACAATGGTTTCGACCGCAGTCGTTGCGGCCGAGCTGATGCCCTGCCAGGAAGCCGCTGCAGTCGCAGTAATCAGGCCAATTAATAGGTTACGACGGTTCATGCTTGTCTCCTGTGTATTGCCTGTTAGAGGCATCCAGGCAGACGAAAGGTTCGCAGAATGCAGGTGAAGATGACGTTGCTTCGATTTCCCCGCTCACAGCCCGGCATTCGCGGCTCACTTCAATAGAATCAAGGTTCCCAGACTGAGGAAAGACAGGAATCCGATCACATCGGTAAACGTCGTCAACACCACTCCACCGGCGAGTGCTGGGTCTATATTCATGCGTTTGAGAGTGATGGGAACCAAAACGCCGGCCAATGCAGCGGCCAGCAGATTGATGGTCATGGCGCCGGCAATGACAAGTCCGATCTTGCTGTCCTGAAACCACAGTGCGCAGACAACACCCACAACGATTGCCCACACGATGCCGTTGAGAACGCCCACAAGCGCCTCTTTCACGATCAATGCCCGCAAGTTGCCGACACCCACTTGCCCCAGGGCAATGCCGCGCACCATCAAGGTCAATACTTGCGTGCCGGCGACGCCGCCCATGCTGGCAACGATGGGCATAAGCACGGCGAGGGCAACGACCTGTTGTAGCGTGGCTTCAAAACGACCAATCACCCAAGACGCCAAAAACGCCGTCAGCAAGTTGATACCCAGCCATAGTGCACGTCGTTTTGCCGCACGCGGCACCGGCGAGAACAAATCTTCGTCTTCATCCAGACCGGCCGCACCCATGGCCTGGTGCTCTGCTTGTTCGCGGATGATGTCCACCACGTCATCGATGGTGATGCGACCAAGCAGGATATTGTTTTCATCCACCACAGGCGCGGTGATCCAGTCATAGTTCGAGAACTGGGTTGCCACCTGGTTGGCATCGGTGTTGACCGGAATGGCCGGTTGTTCGTCATCGATCAATTCGTTGATCGGTGTCAGCGGGTCATGAATCAGCAAAGAGGCAACTGCTACACGGCCCAAATATTGGTGACGTCGCGAGACGACGAAAAGGTAATCGGTGTGTTCGGGTATCTCGCCACGCAGGCGAAGATAACGCAGCACGACATCCACGGTGACATCGGTCCGTACCGTGATGACATCGGGGTTCATCAAACGGCCGGCACTGTCGTACGGGTAGGAGAGTGCCTGTTCGAGACGTTCGCGGTTTTCGCGATCCATCGATTTCAGCACTTCTTCGATCACGGTATCTGGCAAATCTTCGATGAGTTCAGCCAAGTCATCGAGATCCAGCGTTTCGGCAGCGGCGACAATTTCATCCGGGTCCATGTCCGCGAGTAGCGACTCGCGCACGTCCTCGCCTACATGCACCAGAACTTCACCGTCGTCTTCCGGATCCACCAGGCCCCAGACCACGCCACGTTTGGTGGCAGGCAATGATTCGAGCAGGTTGCCGATTTCGGCAGGCGACAGGGAATTGACCAAACGACGCACGGGGCCCAGACGACCGGTGTCGAGCGCGTCTGATAACAGACGCAGCTGGCGCGCGGTTTTATCGTGGCGAATGGCTTCAGCCATGGGCAGCTCCCTGGGTAGCGTGCGTATTATCGGCTGATAAGAACGATATGCCCAGCCTTTTGTTTTTATGGGTTGGCGTCGCCTACCCGTGTCATTTTCATGACTGCCTGTTTTTGGATGGCAGGTTTATCGCCAAAGAACGCGTTGATGCGATTTAAAGTTCGGCGAAAAAGTTTTGCAGTACCTTCAATGCTTCCTGTTCGTCATCACCGCTGATTTTTATTTTCAGCGTCGTGCCCGGGCCGGCGGCGAGCAACATCACACCCATAATGCTTTTCGCATTCACTTCGCGGCCTTTGCCGCTCAAGGTAACCTGGCTTTTGAAAGCTGCGAGTACCTGCACCAGTTTTGCCGATGCGTGGGCGTGCAGCCCGGTGGGGTTTGTGATTGTGACTTCTTGTTCAAGCATGATCGATCACCACTCCGTTACGTCCACCCGCTGCGGCTGTGCGGGCAAGTTCATCCAGGTCCTGTTCTGCATAATGCATGACTCGCAGCAGCATTGGCAAAGACAGGCCGCTGACTCGTCGTGCCCGGGTACCAAATTGCGCCAGTTGCGCGGCAATTTTATCGGCGATACCACCCGGGCTGTCCACTAAAATCAATACACCATCAGGGTTTTCGGCTTTGCGAAAGGCAGCACTGGCCGATATCAATTGCGCGCTGTCATCGAGCCCGGCTTGAATTTCATGCGCTACAACGCTGATCGAGTTGACGCCATTGACGTGCTGGGCGGCTTCTAGCAGGGCTTTACCAAGGCCTGGATGGGCGATGAGTAAAACACCGACGGCCATTATTCAAGCTCTCGATGATAGGTCAGCACGTTCTCGCGCCCGCTTTGACGGAAATGTTGCGTGAGTTTTTCAGCCAGATAAACCGAGCGATGTTTTCCACCCGTGCAACCAAAAGCGACGGTGACATAACTGCGGGTTTCCGATTCAAAACGCGGCAGCCAGGTGTCGAGAAAAACCGAAATCTGGTCGACAAATTCCACCACGGTACCTTGTTGTTCAAGGAAGTCGCGCACGGCCGCATCACGCCCGGACAGGGGGCGCAGTGCTGCATCCCAATGCGGGTTCGGCAGACAACGGGCATCAAAAACAAAATCGGCATCCCCGGGAATGCCGCGTTTGTAGGCGAAAGATTCAAACAGCAGGGAAACCTGTCGTTTGGCACCCGCTTCAAGCTCGCCAAGTACGGCTTTGCGAAGTTGGTGGACATTCATTTCGCTGGTATCGATCACGATATCGGCCAGGGCGCGAAGCGGACGCAATAATTCGCGCTCCCGGGCAATCGCGTTCGACAAGGGAAGACCTTCGTGTGACAAGGGGTGGCGGCGCCTGGTATCGGAATAACGCTTGATCAGCGCTTCATCGGCAGTATCGAAATACACCAGACGATAATCAAAGCCCAATGCACCGACAGCCGACAGCCATTCGCCGACACGGCTTAAATCGGAGCTGTGATTACGCACATCGATACTGACGGCAAGGCGCGAACGTTGCTTGTCGTCACGCGTCAGGTTTTTTACGAAGTCTGGTAATAATTCGGCAGGCAGATTGTCAACGCAGTAATAATCGAGATCTTCCAGCGTACGCAACGCGATACTTTTTCCGGAACCGGAAAGGCCGCTGACGACGGTTAATAATGGCTTGCCGCTATTCATCAGTGCGCACCCGATTCCAGAAAAGCCGTATGACGTGCAAGAAAGGCAGCAGCAGGATCTTCGCCTTTGCTGCGCAGCAAGTGTAAGCGAACGGCCGCTTCGGTGAGAACTGCCAGGTTGCGGCCGGGCGCCACCGGCAAGTTGAATACGGGTACGCGAAGGTCCAGAACTTGCCTGGCATCGGTTTCGCCGGTGAGGCGGGCCATGTGATCGGAGTTGTGATCGCTGAGTTTCAACAGATGCACGATCAGGCGTAAATATTTATTGCGCTTGACGGCGGTGTCGCCAAACATTTGTCGAATATTCATCAAGCCAAGACCGCGGACTTCCAGCATGTCCTGCAACATTTCGGGGCAGGTGCCATCGAGTACATCCGGCGCAATCAGGGTGAACTCGGGCGCGTCATCGGCGACGAGCCGGTGGCCGCGTGAAATCAATTCCAGTGCCAATTCGCTTTTGCCGGCACCGGCTTCACCGGTAATCAAAACGCCGATCGAATAAATTTCGATAAACACGCCATGCAGGCTGACACGCGGTGCGAGCGAACGTGCCAGATGATATTGCAGATGGTTGTGCAGTTCGTGGCCGCGCTTGGCCGATACCCATAGTGGCGTACCGGATTCTTCGCAGGCATTGCGCAAATCGGTCGGGCAACTCTGGTTTTGCGTGATGACCAATGCCATCGGATTGAAGCCGGTAATTTTTTCCAGCGTTTCCCAGCGCAGGCGGGCATCCAGGCTGTCGAGCCACTGCAATTCGGAGGCACCGATAATCTGGATTTTGTTGGGATGAATGACATTCAAGTAGCCAGCGAGCGATGGGCGACGCGATAAAGTTTCGTTGCGCTCCAGCACGCGTTCGCCACCGGCTTGCGAGGCTATCCAGCGCAGGCTGAGCCGCTCCTGCAGTTGTTCGAAGACTTCGCGGGTAGTAATGCGGTTTAGCATGGGAGGCGCTGATGGGATGGCAAGCTAAGCTTCGCATTGCGGACGCTGGCTGGCAATGCTTGATTGGTGGATTTTCGCTAATCCGATAAAAAACAAACCCCGAACAAGTCGGGGTTTGTGTGGGCGGGAAAATCGAAAAATCAACCAAATGTCTCAGCACGCGCTTGTGAATCACCCCGGTGATGGTCGGTCATCTTTTCTTTTTGTTTCAGCACGATGCGGTCGAGTTTATCGGCAAGCAAATCGATCGCGGCATACATGTCTGGCGCGACGGCGTCGGCAAAAAGGGTTTTTCCGGTGGTGTGGAGGGTGGCTTCGGCTTTGTGGTCGAGTTTGGAAACCGAAAGTATCATGCGTGCATCGAGATGGTGATCAAAGTGTTTCGACAGGCGTCCTATTTTTTCTTGTGCGTAATCGCGTAAGGCGGGGGTGACTTCAACTTGGTGACCATTAATATCTAATTTCATTCCTTCCTCCTGTCGAGTCACAAGCAACTTCGCTTGCAATGTTTACACTACGCCAGAAATGGCATTTTGTGGAGAAGTATTTGTGAGAACTTGTAAACTTTTTTGAATTGTTTTCAATTCACGAAGTTTTAACCGGCAGCACTCAACCCAAGCGTTGACGCTCGCTGGATGAGCCAATATGAATGGCTTCGCGATACTTGGCGACCGTGCGGCGTGCCACTGGTATGCCTTCGGCCTTGAGTAACTCGGCAAGCCTCGCATCACTCAGCGGAGAGCGTGGATTTTCCGCATCAACGAGCTTGCGTATCATGGATTGGATGGCAGTGGCAGAAGTTCCACCGCCGTCACTATTGCTGATGCCTGAGCTGAAAAAATAACGAAATTCGAACGTGCCGCGCGGCGTGCGCAGGAACTTGCGCGTGGTAGCGCGGGAAATGGTTGATTCGTGCAAGCCCAGTTCTTCGGCGACTTCGCGCAAAGTCAGCGGTCGCATGGCTTGCGGGCCGTGTTCCAGAAAGCCGCTTTGTTGCCGGATGATGGATCGGGCAACCCGCAATAAGGTGTCAGCCCGTGAATCAAGGCTTTTGATTAACCAGCGCGCTTCCTGAAGCTGGCCGCGCAGGTACGAATCGTCTTCGCGGCTGGCTTTGCCAATCAGGTTTTCGTAATGCTTGTTGATCCCGATGCGCGGTTGGCTGCCGCGCGCATGGCTGACCTGCCAGACGCCTTTTTGTTTGGTGGCGATGCAATCGGGTGCGACATAGTCGGGCATATCGGAACTGATTTGCAGGCCCGGTTTTGGATCCATGCTTTTCAGCAATGCAACGGCTTCCTGTATTTCGATGGATGACACTTTCAGTTGCGACGCAAGTTTTTCGGAACCGCTTTTCGCCAGCGCTTCCAGATGTTCCTGGGCAATTTTTCTTGCCAGACATAGCCCGGGTGTGTCCTGGCTTAGTACTTGCAGCTGGATAAGAAGGCAATGCGATAAATTTCTTGCGCCGACGCCGACCGGGTCGAAGTGGTGAATCAATTGCAAGACGGTATTTATTTCCTGCAAGTCGGCGTGAACTTCAGGTAGTAAAGCTTGCTGGATGGCTTCGGGGGTCTCCAGCAGATAGCCATCGCTGTTGATCGCTTCGACAATGACTTCACCAATGGCAATATCGCGCTTGGATAGATGGCTTAAACGCAATTGCCATAATAAATGTTCACACAAATCCATTGGCGCGGCAGTGCCAAACTCGCCTTCGAAATCATCGTTGTTACTGCTCGAATTACGCGGTTCATCGTCCGACCAATCGAAGTCTTCGTTATTTTCCAGTGTGTCGATTTCTTCACTATTGTCTTTGGCGTCGACCTTTTCTACGGGAGCTTCGACAACGGCTTCAATCGGTGCTTCATCGCCTTCGCCAGGCTCTTCATCGAGCGCTTCGAGCAGGGGATTGCTTTCGATGGCTTCGGAAATTTCGGTCTCTAGTTCAACGCTCGATAGCTGCAATAAACGAATCGCCTGGCGCAGCTGAGGCGTCAAGGTCAGCGATTGCGTTTGTCGAATTTGCAGACTCGGTTTCATCCCGCACAGTTAAACATATGCCGGGCATTTACGGGAGAGTACAGGTTTAAAAATGTGTTACAGGCGGAAAGTGTCGCCCAGATAAACACGTCGTACATCGGGGTTTTCGAGGATGGCTTCCGGGGTGCCCTGCGTGAGCACGCTGCCGGCATTGAGGATGTAGGCACGGTCGCAGATGCCAAGTGTTTCACGCACATTGTGGTCGGTAATCAAGACGCCGATACCGCGCTGTTTAAGATGCATGACGATTTTTTGAATTTCCGATACCGAAATGGGATCGACGCCGGCAAAGGGTTCATCCAGTAAAATCAGACGTGGATTTGCCGCCAGCGAGCGGGCAATTTCAACACGTCGTCTTTCGCCGCCGGAGAGGCTGGCGCCGAGCTGTTTGGCGACGTGGGTAACGTGGAGTTCTTCCAGCAGGCTTTCCTGCTCGCGTTTTCTTTCGGCACTATTGAGTTCCTTACGAAGCTCCAGCACCGCCATGATGTTTTCCGCGACGGTCAACTTGCGAAATACCGAAGCTTCCTGCGGCAAATAGCCGATTCCCAGTTGCGCGCGTTCGTGCATGGGCATACCGGTGATATTGCGGTCATTGAAATAAATTTCACCGGCATCGGTCGGTACCAGACCGACAATCATGTAAAAGCAGGTGGTTTTCCCGGCGCCGTTGGGGCCAAGCAGACCAACGACTTCACCCGGATTTAAATCCAGGCCAAAATCTTTCACTACTTCACGCGATTTATAACGCTTGCGCAGACCGGTTGCGTGCAACATCAGGGTTTGGCTTCTGCTGGGGCTTTATTTTTCGGCATGATGCGCATGGAAACTCGTCCGCCGTCACCACCGCCGTTCAGACGACCTGTTTTCAAATCGTATTTGACGTTCTCGCCGCGCATGGAACCACGCGGCTGTTCGATGATGACATTGCCACTGAGCAGGATTAAATCGGAACTCAATGTGTAGACGATGGTGGAAGCCTGGGCATTCATCGGCTCGCCGCTGTCATTGATCTGTTTCATTACTACCGGGCTGCCGGTCAGTGTGACTTTATCAATATCGCCATCGCGGCGATGGATGATGGCGCGATCGGATTTGATTTCGAGCGTGCCCTGGGTGATGACGACATTTCCGTTCAAGGTGGAATCACTATTGTCTTCCATCACGGCGTCGGTGTTGTCTGCTTGCACATCCATCGGCTGGTTGCGATCGGCAGACTTGCCCAGGGCAAGCGGAGCAGTGGAAAGTGCGAGTAGGGTGAGGCTAACGGCGAGCAGGCGCATATCGTCCTTTTACATCGGCTAAAAGTTGGAAACGTTTGGCTTGCATATCCACCTGCAGGCCATGTCCCTGAAGTATAGAGTCGGCACGCGTAATGGTCACGACATCCTTGCTTTGGGCGGTGTTTTTCTTTGGGAAAATCGTCAGTTCGGGCGCGCTGAAGCGGGTTTGCTGACCTTTGGCGGTTTTCGGACCGACCATTTCGACTTTATCCTGCAACCGGACTTCTTCCGCTTTGGGCCCAACCCAGGCATTGCCGGATTCGGCGTGCCACATGCCGCCATTGTTATCGGGGAAGCTGAATTTCGGCGTCAAAATGCTCAGGGTTTTGCCGACGGCATCGCGCTCCAGGTATGGCGATTTCAATGTGAAGGCTTCTTTGCCTTTTTCATCGAGTGAAATCATTTCGAAGTTATGCAAAACATAATCCGAACGGGAAGGGCCCTCGGCTTTCACCAGGGCTTTTGAGCGCAAATTCCAGACGGTAATACTGGTAAGCACGGCGAGCACAAAAAACAGGATGGTCCAAAGATTGCGCGTCATGGGTTCACGCCCCATTTTTCCAGAATGGCGGGCATCAGATTTTGTGATTCAAGAATGAAATCACACAAGACACGCGCAGCACCTTCGCCGGCATTTTTAGGGATGACCCAGTCGGCGTGATCAAACGTCCACGCATGTGCATTGGCAGGGACGCAAGCCAGCGCGCAAAGTTTCATTGCGGCCAGGTCGGGTACGTCATCGCCCATGAAAGCCGCTTGTTGAGGCGTAATGCCCAGTTCATTGCAAAGCGCCTGCACGCAGTCGGCTTTGTTTTTCACGCCGATGAAAACATGCGACAAGCGCAAATCGCGCGCGCGTGCTTTTGCCGATTCACTGGCGCGCGCGGTAATGAATGCAACGGCGATGCCGTTGTCTTCCAGCAGGCGCAGGCCCTGGCCATCATGGACATTGAAAGCTTTGCTCTCGCGGCCTTCGCTGTCGAAATACAAACGGCCATCGGTAAGCGTGCCGTCAACGTCGAAACAAACCAGACGGATATTTTTGGCGCGATTTTTCAGTTCGGATACATCAAGCGTCATCGTTTACACCACGCGCGCACGAAGCAGATCGTGAATATTGAGCGCGCCGACAACATGCCTTTCTGCATCAACAACCACCAGTGCATTGATTTTGTATTGCTCCATCAAATGCGCAGCTTCGACCGCCAATGCATCCGGGGAAATGGTTTTTGGCGAATGCGCCATGAATTTGCTGACAGGCGTGCTGCGTAAATCCACCTGGGCATCGTCCAGTGCGCGGCGCAAATCACCGTCGGTGAATACACCCAGCAAGCGATCTTCGGCATCGACGATGGCCGTCATTCCCAATCGCTTGCGGCTCATTTCTACCAGTGCTTCGCTGGCCGTGGCGCCAAGGCCAACGCGCGGAACTTCGCTGCCGGCATGCATGATGTCGCTGATGTGCAGCAGCAAACGGCGCCCCAGGCTGCCAGCCGGATGTGATCGCGCAAAATCGTCGGCGGTAAAACCTCGTGCTTCCAGCAGGCTGACGGCAAGTGCATCGCCCATCACCAAAGCGGCGGTGGTACTTGAAGTGGGTGCCAAACCCAGCGGGCAGGCTTCCTCGGGAACGCTGACATCCAGATGCACGTCGGCAGCATTTGCCAGACTGGAACCGGGTTTGCCGGTCAGGCTGATCAAGACATTGCCCTGGCGTTTCAGGACCGGAATAATGGTCAACAATTCTTCGGTTTCACCGGAATTGGAAAGTGCCAGCACCACATCGGAATCGGTGATCATGCCGAGGTCGCCATGGCTGGCTTCGCCGGGATGGACAAAAAAAGCCGGTGTGCCGGTCGAGGCGAGAGTCGCCGCAATTTTGGTGGCGATATGGCCGGATTTACCCATGCCGGTACAGATCACGCGGCCCTGGCATTGCAGCAACAGACGGCAGGCCTGGGCAAAATCCGCCCCGATTCTGGCCTGGACCGCTTGCAGTGCTTGAATTTCAACCGACATCACCCTGCGACCACATTCGATCAGCGGGGCATCGGTCAGGGCTTCGTTCTTCAGATTAGCGTTCATCAAAGCGGGGTTGGCGGTATCATGTGCGTCTATTGTAAGCCAAGCACCCGCCAAAGCCCCATTTTTAGATAAGCCGCCCATGAATGCCCAACAAATCCAAGACTTAATCCACGCCGGTATGCCCGGTGCACAAGCCCAGGTAACGGGCGAAGACGGCGTGCACTTTGAAGCCGTCGTTGTTTCCGAAGCGTTTCAGGGCAAATTGCCCCTGGCAAGGCACCGCATGGTCTACGCCACCTTGGGTGCGTTGATGGGTGGCGAAATTCACGCCCTGGCACTGCGAACACTCACACAGCAGGAAGCCCAGGCTTCCCATCACCAATAATCCACCTACCACTGCCCAACCAACCATCCATCTAGAAGAAAAATCACATGGCAAAAATCATTGTTACCGGCGGCGAAGTATTGAATGGTGAAGTACAAATTTCCGGCGCAAAAAACGCCGTGCTGCCGATTTTATGCGCCACATTATTGGCCGATAGTCCGATCTCGATCGGCAATGTGCCGCATCTGCATGATGTGACCACTACCGTTGGTTTGCTTGGTGCACTCGGTGCGCAATTGAGCATCGATGAAAAGCTGACCATTACCGTCGATGCCACGCATCCGATCAATACGGTTGCGCCATACGAATTGGTGAAAACCATGCGCGCCTCGATTCTTGTGCTCGGCCCCTTGCTGGCGAAATACGGTCATGCCGAAGTTTCGCTGCCAGGTGGTTGCGCGATTGGTTCGCGTCCGGTCGAGCAACATATTCGCGGCCTGATTGCATTGGGCGCCGACGTCGTCGTCGAAAATGGTTTCGTAAAAGCAAAATGCGATCGCCTGAAAGGCGGTCGTTATGTATTCGATATGGTTACCGTCACCGGTACCGAAAATGTATTGAGTGCCGCAGTGTTGGCGAAAGGTACTACCGTATTGGAAAACTGTGCCGAAGAACCTGAAGTGGTCGATTTGGCACATTGCCTGATTGCCATGGGTGCGAAAATCGAAGGTGCCGGCACCAACAAAATGATTATCGAAGGTGTCGACAGCTTGCGTGGTTGCCATTACGACGTGATGCCGGACCGTATTGAAACCGGTACTTTCCTGATTGCAGG